>JAANMU010000201.1_pt1 | contig 76727 bp, 67 predicted proteins | sample 7279701 | NCBI WGS metagenome assembly JAANMU01 (sample SAMN14094539, study PRJNA606508) | bioreactor metagenome | isolation source: A lab-scale SPAN reactor treating ammonium-rich wastewater day 57 | place: Ireland: Galway | collected 2017-03-13 | reverse complement strand
GTCGGGGGAAGTCCTTGAATTGCTGATCACGGCCATCGCCTCCCTGCCCATTCTCGGCGCGCTGGAAATAAACCGCCGCGGCAACACGCAGATCGCGGGCGGCATCGTTTCCATCTCAGTGACGGTCATGGTCACCCTGCTGGCGACCGTAGGCGCGGGCATCCGGGACGTTGCCGTGATGGCTTATCCTGCCATCCTGATCCTTGCAGGCTTGATGCTGCGCAGGGACACGACCGCATACCTGGCGATTCTGATCGTCCTCTGTATCGCCTGGCTTGTTTTCGGGGAAATGCTGGGGTACTACCAGCCCGAGATTCCGCAACAGACCGGCGTCAGGCAATTCCTTATCATGTCCACGATCCTGGTCATTACAGCCTTCGCCGTTCAAGTCCTGGCTGGGACGATCCGCAACAACGCCATTGCCCTCAATCACGAATTGGACGAACGCAGGAGGGTCGAAAAGGCTCTGCGCGAAGCGGAAGAGTTGTATCGCAACATGGTCGAGCGGACCTCGGTGATCACGTATCGCGACACAGCCGACGAGGAAAGCAGGAACATTTACATCAGCCCGCAGATCACGGACATCCTGGGATATTCACAGAGCGAATGGACGAGCGACCCGGCGCTGTGGTTGAGGATCACCCACCCCGACGACGTGCCGAAGGTGCGCGCCATGATCCAGGACTGCCTCCGCTCCGAAGGGAAAACCGTCGGCGAATATCGCATGATTTCAAAGGAAGGGGAATGGCGCTGGTTCCAGGACGAGTGCGTGCTGATACGGGACGGGAACGGAGATCCGCAATACATCCATGGCGTTTTGATAGACATCACTGAACGCAGGAAAGCCGAGCAAAAAGTGAGCCAGCGTGAGGCGATCCTGAGCGCAGTGGCGCAGACCACCCAACAACTCATCCGTGCGAGGGACTGGCGGGACGGGATCAACGACATCCTGAAAGCGCTTGGGGAGGCGACCGGCGCAAGTCACGTGTATATCTTCGAGAATTTTACGGGCGGGAACGGCGAGCGGCTTTCCTCCCAACGGTATGAATGGACCGCGCCCGGCATGACGCCCGAACTGGACAACCCCGAATACCAGAACACACCGTTGACCTCGGCCATCCCCGGACTGGAGGATTGGCACACAAACCTGAGTGGCGGCAAACCCTTTTATGGAAGCCGAAAACAATACCCGGAGTATTGGGAAAAGGTCTTCGACAGATACGGACTGAAGACCCTCCTCGACGTGCCGATCTTCGTTGACGGGGAATGGTGGGGAACCATCGGCTTCGACGATTACGTCAACGAGACGACGTGGTCTCAGGCGGAAATCGACGCGCTCGTCGCGGCGGCAGGCAACCTGGGAACCGCCATCGAACGCCAACTCGCGGACAATGCCCTGCGTCTATCGGAGGAAAAGTTCCAACTCGCATTTCACCATACCCACGTGGCGATGGCGATCAACAGGGTCAAAGACAGCGTCCTCGTGGACGTAAACAATGCCTTCTGCAAGATCACCGGTTATTCGCGGGAGGAAGCCATCGGCAGGCGGGCGGGCAGGGACCTGGGGATATGGGCGGACATGGAGGATCGCAACGCCATTTTCAGGATATTGGAACGACAGGGATACGTTGACGAATATCGAGGCAGGTTCCGCCGCAAGAACGGCGAGATCAGGATCGGGCTGCTCTCCGTGATCAAAATAACCATCGGCGGGGAAGCCTGCCAGTTGTACACGTTCAACGACGTTACGCAGATGGAACAGTTGCTCGACGAATTGAGGGCGAAGAACGAGGAGCTCCAAAGTTTCACCTACACGGTTTCGCACGACCTGAAAGCCCCGCTGGTCACGATCGCCGGTTTTCTGGGGTATCTCGAGCAGGACGCGCGGAGCGGCGACACGGACAGGCTGAGGCGGGACATCCAACGCATCAACGAAGCGGCAGCCAAAATGCAAAGACTGCTCAACGAACTGCTCGAACTCTCGCGCATCGGACGCCTGATGAACGCGCCCCAGGAGATCCCTTTCGAGGAGATCGCGCGCGAGGCTCTGAGCTTGGTGGAGGGCAGATTGAAAGCGCGGCAGGTTCGGGTGGAGGTGGAGGCGGGTCTTCCATCCGTATATGGGGACCGGGCGCGACTCGTGGAGGTCGTCCAAAACCTGGTGGATAACGCGGCGAAATTCATGGGCAACCAGCCTCAGCCGTTGATCGAGATCGGAGCGAAACCCCTGGACGGCGCGCCGGTCTTCTTTGTGCGGGATAACGGCATCGGGATCGAAGCGGAGCAGCACGAAAGGATCTTCGGTCTGTTCAACAAACTGGATGCGAAGAGCGAAGGCACGGGCATTGGGCTGGCGCTCGTCAAACGCATCGTGGAGGTGCATGGCGGAAGAATTTGGGTAGAATCGGAACCGGGCAAAGGCGCGGCGTTTTTCTTTACCCTCGAAAACAAAAAACAAGAGGAGGCATGATGACAAAGATCGTGGTGGACGCGATGGGGAGCGATAATTATCCGACGCCGGACGTGGAGGGCGCAGTGATGGCGGCGCGCGAATACGGAGTGGAGATCATCCTGACGGGCGACGCTTCGAGGATTCAGCCGATACTTGATTCAACCAATGGAGCGAATCCACCCGTACGCGTGATCCACGCCCCCGAAATGCTGACCATGCGCGACAAAGGCGAAGACCTCGTAATGAAGGCGCGTCACAAGGAGGCGCAGAACTCGATGGCGGTGGGACTCGACCTCGTCAAACGCGGCGAAGCGGACGCGTTCGTCACGGCGGGCAACACCGGCGCGGCGATGGTCACCTCGCTGTTCCGGCTGGGCCGCATCCGCGGCGTGGATCGTCCCGCGCTGGCGCCTCCCTTCCCCACCGCCACAGGCTATTGCATTATCCTGGACATCGGCGCAAACCCCGATTGCAAGCCGGAGAATCTTTTGCAGTTCGGCATCATGGGAAGCGTCTATGCGGAGCGCGTGCGCGGCGTGAAGAACCCGCGCGTCGGTTTGATCTCGAACGGCGAAGAGGCGGGCAAGGGAAGCGAACTGGTCAAGGGCGCGTATCCCCTGCTCGAAAAGGCGAACTTGAATTTCATCGGCAACGTGGAAGGCAAGGAAATTTTCACCGGGCACGTGGATGTCGCTGTGACGGACGGATTCACGGGCAACGTTCTTTTGAAATCAACGGAGGCGGTCGCCAAACTCATCATCGAGAAGATCCGCGAGTCCATCAAGGGCGGAGGTCCGCTGGCGTTGGTCGGCGGCGCGCTGGTAAGGCCCGCGCTGGGCAAAGTCCGCAAACTGCTCGATCCCAGCGAGGAGGGCGCGGCTCCGTTGCTCGGCGTGAACGGACTGGTCTTCATCGGTCATGGCAGGTCGGATGCCGTCGCCATCAAGAACGCAGTGCGCGTGGCAAAGGAGGCGGCTGAGTCGAAAGTGCTGGAGGCGATGAAATCCGCCATCGAGGAAAGTTTGAGGAAATAATTCTCACCGCGAAGACGCGAGGAACGCAAAGTTTTCTTCTTTTTTTCTTTGAACCTTCGCGCGCTCCGCGCCTTCGCGGTTAAAAAGGTATTCATGAAAATCATCAAAAACGAAAAACTCATCAAACGCAACGGCAGGATCGGTCAATGGACGAGTCTCGGCGCGCTGGCTGTCCTGGGCTTGGGCATGTACATCTCCTTCACGCGTACAGACCTGTTCATCTACTCGGTTGCCGCATTACTGATCGGTTTCACATTGACGCAGATCGGCATGTACATGGGCAACCGCTACGGGCGCAGTCCGCGCCTCGACGAAAAACTGGACGCGGGACTCAAGGGGCTGCAAAACGAGTTTGTGATCTATCACTACATGACGCCCGCCTCGCACCTGCTCGTCGGTCCCGCAGGGATCTGGATCCTCATGCCCTACCACCAGCGCGGACAGGTCGTATATAAAAAGAATCGCTGGCGCATGAGCGGAGGCGGGTTCCTGCAAACCTACATGCGCATCTTCGGGCAGGAGAATCTGGGACGACCCGATCTTGAAATTGACGGGGAGATCAAGGCGGTCAAAAAATATCTCGCAAAGCAGATGGACGAATCGGAAATTCCCGAGATCAGGGCGTTGATGGTCTTCACCAACGAAAACATCGAAATCGAAGCGGATGACGCGCCCGTCCCTGCGTTGAAACTCAAGGAGATCAAGGAGTTCTTCAGGAAGAAGGCGAAGGATAAGCCGATCGGTCAGATGCAGCTCGCGGCGGTCAAAGCCGCGCTGCCGGAATAACCCTCACCCCTGACCCCTCTCCCATTTGGGAGAGGGGTTTTATGATACACTTGTTCTACTTCTGCCAACAGAAAACAATACATCCTATTGAAAAGAGAATCGTCCCGGACAGAAAACATTTGCCAGATTGTCCGGCGAAGTACACGTATGAATTCAATCGTAGCCATAGACATCGAAACGACGGGGCTCAACGACGAGCGCGACGCCATCATCGAGATCGGGGCGGTGAAGTTCAAGGGTCATCGCGTGGAGGACGAGTGGACGTCGCTCATCAATCCCGGCCGGCACATCCCGGAATTCATCACCGCGCTGACCGGCATCAGCGACGTGGAGGTGCGTAACGCGCCGCGCCTGAGAGAGGTCGCCCGCGAACTCGAAGCCTTCGTCGGGGACGCGCCGGCGTTGGGACATAACACCCGCTTCGACCTGGGGTTCATCCAAAAGCAGGCGGGGGTACTGCAATACAACGAGATCATTGACACGTACGAGATCGCGGCGGTGGTCATGCCGGCCGCCAGCCGATACAACCTCGGCGCGCTGGGCAAACAGCTCGGCATTTTGCTTCCCGCCACCCACCGCGCGCTGGACGATGCCCGCGTCACGATGGCGGCGTTCAATAAACTGCTCGAACTGGCGGGTGAACTGCCGCTCGACCTTCTCGCCGAGATCGTCCGTCACGGCGAAGTGCTGGAATGGGATGCGAATTGGGCTTTCCAGGAAGTTTTGCGTTCGCGCTCCAAAGAGGGGATCAAGGCAAAGAAGGTAAAAAAGGAAAGCCCCTCGTTCTTCGACGATTCCAAATACCCACCGCTCGACAATCCCGAACGACCCATTCCGCTCGATGCGGACGAGGTCGCGTCGATTCTCGAATACGGGGGACCGTTTTCGCAATACTTCGAGTCGTTCGAGCAGAGACCCGAACAGATCGCCATGATCCGCGCGGTGAGCGATGCGCTTTCCTACGGAAATCATCTGATGGTCGAAGCCGGGACCGGCGTGGGAAAAAGTTTTGCGTACCTCGTGCCAGCCGCGTTGTTCGCGACGCAGAACAACACGCGCGTCGTCGTCTCCACGAACACGATCAATTTGCAGGATCAACTCACGCAACGCGACCTGCCCAATTTGAGTCGGGCGCTCGATCTTGATTTCCGTTTTTCCGTGTTGAAGGGACGCTCGAATTATCTTTGCCCGCGACGGCTCGAGAACATGCGGCACTTCGGTCCGCGCAACACGGATGAGATGCGCGTGCTGGCAAAGGTCATGGTCTGGCAGTTGACCAACTCGAGCGGGGATCGAAGCGAGATCAACCTCACGGGTCCGACCGAGCGTGAGGTGTGGAATCGGCTGTCGGCGGAGGATGACGCGTGCACCACCGAGACGTGCATCAAGCGCACGGGCGGCGCGTGTCCCTTCCATCGCGCCAAGACCGCGTCGCAATCCGCCCACGTGCTGGTCGTCAACCACGCGCTGCTCCTCTCCGATGTCGCCACGGGGAGCAAGGTCCTGCCCGAGTATGCGCACCTCATCATTGACGAGGGTCATCATTTGGAATCCGCAACGACGAACGCGTTATCGTTTCGATTGAGTCAATACGATATGGATCGCATGATGAAGGAGGTCGGCGGGACGAACGCCGGCGTGCTGGGGCGGCTGCTCGGCGAGACGAACGAAACGCTTCGCCCCGCGGACTTCGGCCTGCTCCAGCAAAAAGTCAACCGCGCCACCGACATGGCGTTCCGCATCGAGCAGATGAACCGCGAGTTCTTCAAGGTGTTGGGCGAGTTCGCGCGCCTGCAACGCGAGGGACAGCCGCAATCCAATTACAACTGGCAGTCGCGCATCCTGCCCGCCACGCGCACGCTCCCCTACTGGGACGAAGTGGAAATAGCATGGGACGCGACCGGCGAAACGTTACGCAACCTGCTCAACGAGTTGTCGTCCATCTACAAAGCCGCCGCGGAGCTGTACGCGGACGGTCACGACGAACTCGAAGACGTGATGGGCGACATCAGCAACGTGTTCCGCAGGCTGACCGAAGCGGAAGCCAACATCACAGGCATGATTTCCAAACCCAACGCAGGCACGGTGTACTGGATCGAGGTGCAACCAAACCAGAACCGTTTGTCATTGAACGCCGCGCCGTTGAGCGTCGCCTCGCTGGTCGAGAAATATATCTGGCATGAGAAGCGATCCGTGATCCTCACCTCCGCCACGTTGACCGCGCATGGCGAATTCCAGTATTTGCGCAACACCCTCGGCGCGGACGAAGCGGACGAGATGCAACTTGGTTCGCCCTTCGATTACGAGAGCGCGGCGTTGCTGTACATTGCGAACGACATCCCTGAACCGAACCAGAACAGTTACGAACAGATACTTCATAAGACCATCATCAACACCGCCAAAGCCACCGGCGGGCGGATGCTCGTGCTGTTCACGTCCTACGCCGCGTTGAAGAAGACTGCGCAAGCCATCACGGGACCGCTGGCGCGCGAAGAGATTTACGTCTACGAGCAGGGAGACGGCGCCTCGCCGAACGCGTTGCTCGAGTCGTTCAAAGCCACTGAACGCGCGGTATTGCTTGGAACCAAATCCTTCTGGGAGGGCGTGGATGTGCCGGGCGATTCGCTCTCGGTGGTCGTCATCACCAAACTACCCTTCGACGTGCCCACCGATCCGCTCATCGCGGCGCGCTCCGAAATGTACGAAGACTCGTTCAATCAATACTACCTGCCCGAAGCGATATTGAAATTCCGCCAGGGATTTGGGCGACTCATCCGCACCCAATCGGACCGCGGCGTGGTTGCCATCCTGGACCGCCGCGTGCTGACCAAGCAATACGGCAGGCTGTTCTTGGAGTCGCTGCCTCCCTGCACTGCGCGGCAGGGACCCGTATCCAACCTCCCGCGCGAGGCTGGGAGGTGGCTGGGGATGTGAGTGTGACCACGGAAAATCATAATAGTGTGTGAGTTATAATGGTTTTGGAGGCTCGCATGGAAATGGTACAGGTGTCCATAGAATTACCCCGCGCCGTGTTTTCAGCGTTACGCCAAGACCCTGCTGGTTTTGTGCGTGAAATGCGCGTTGCAGCGGCGGTCAAGTGGTACGAAAGTGGTGTGGTCTCGCAAAGCAAAGCCGCCGAGATCGCAGGGCTTTCGCGCGCGGAGTTTATCAACGCCCTAAATCAATTCAAAGTCTCGCCTTTCCAATATACTGCCAGTGAAATCGTCGCAGAAGTCACTCATCGCTGAGCAATGGGTGGTCAACGCTTCACCCGTCATCGCATTGGCGCGGGTGGGACAGGTTGAATTATTGACACGCCTCCCCAGGCGGGCGATCATCCCGCGTGCAGTAGAGGAGGAACTTTTACACGCGCCCGAAAATGATGCCGCCCGCCGCGCTGTGGAAAGCGGTGTGTTCAAAATCATCGAAACACCGGCGCCGCCACCTGAAATCCTGGCATGGGATTTAGGGCAGGGCGAAACCGCGGTGTTATCTTATACGTTCGCACACAAAAAATAGATTGCAATTCTCGACGATGGGAACGCAAGACGTTGTGCCAGAAGCCTTTCACTAAAAGTTACGGGTACGTTGGCGATTGTGTTGTTAGCAAAACAACACGGATTGATCAACTCCGCTGCCCAGGTGTTACACGATTTGCAGAACGCCGATTTTCGCCTTGATGACGCTATCATCCGCGATGCCCTGGCGCGTACTGTTAGGGAAAAATGGAAATCAGGAAAGTAACGCCCGAAAAAATTGAACCCGGTATCAGCCGCCGCACCCACCTCCCAAGCGAGGCGGGGAAGTGGCTGGGGATGTGATTCCATGCCCTCCCCCTACTTCCTCCTCTTCGAACTCATCATCTACCTCCAACTCGCGCTGTGCCTCGTCCACGCGTGGAGGCACGGCGCGGGAAACCTGCTCAGGTTGTTCGCGGGTATCCTCTTCGGCGTTTCGCTCGAACTCGCCACGATCCGCCAGTTGAACGCGTACGAGTACGGAAGATTCCTCGTCATGGTTCTCGATGTCCCGCTGTGCATCGACGTCGCATGGAGCTGCATCCTCTACGCCTCGATGGAGTTCTCGGACGGAAGCAATCTGCCCTATTTCGCGCGCCCCGTATTGGACGGTCTGCTCGCGCTGAACATTGACCTCGCGCTGGATGCGGTCGCGATCCGTTTTGGGTTTTGGGATTGGGGCCAGGGTTTGGATTTTCAATACTTCGGCGTACCGTATGCGAACTTCTGGGCGTGGTTCTGGGTGATCTTTTTCTTTTCGCTCGGCTGGCGTCTCTTCGCCCGGCGAAGGGATTGGATCGGAACGTGGGTCTCGCCTTTCCTCGCTTTGACCATTGGATTGGCTGGCGTGCTGGGAACCAACGCGCTGATCGCCTTCCGGATCCCGTTCGAGCATCACAGCCTGGCGGCAATTACCCTCATGGTTCTTGCGATTGCGCTCGTAATTGCCTATCGCCCAAAATTCCATCTCACCCCTGTTCCCACGCTGACGTTCTGGATTCCCACACTAACGCATCTCTACATCCTGGTTGCCGGGTTGATCGCCGGGGTCATCCTCGATCCGCCGTTCCTGTTACTCGCGGGTTTCGTCATGCTTGTCATTTCCCTTTATTTACACCGCCCGACGATAAGACAGATCCTTTCCCCGTAAACCCCACGGCTATCTTGCGCGCATTCTTTACGCCGCGCCAACCGCATCAAACAGACAAATCCTCCATCTGCAAAAACACATTCACCACCTGCGGGTCGAAGTGCTTTCCAGCGTCGGCTTTGATGCGTTCGCGCACCTCGTCGTGAGGCAAGCCCTTGCGATAGGGACGATCCGAAGTCAACGCGTCCCACACGTCAACCACCGGGAAGATGCGCGCCGCAAAGGGAATCTCCTCCCCTCGCAAGCCGCGCGGGTAGCCCGTGCCGTCCCATTTCTCGTGATGACAATAGGGAATGTCAATCGCCGGAAGCAGGAACTCGATGCGCTTGAGCATGTCGTAGGCGTAGACCGGGTGTTGCTTCATCAGTTCCCTTTCCTCCGGCGTCAGCGCGCCCGGCTTCAACAGGATGCTATCGGGGATCGCCATCTTGCCGATGTCGTGCAGCAGCGCCCCGCGCGTGATATGCACCATCGCATCGCCGTTCACGCCCATTGTCTTTGCGAGACGTTGCGTCAATACCGTGACGCGCTGCGTGTGTCCCTCCGTCTCCTTGTCGCGCATGTCCAATGCGCTGACCCAGCCCTCCAGCGTTGCCTGATACGCCTCCTCCAGTTCGCGGTTCTTCGCCTGCAGGTCGTCGAACAATTGGGCGTTGTCAATCGCCACCGCCGCCTGGTCTGCAAAAGCGGTGATCAGTTCCTGGTCCTGCGCCTGAAAGATGCCCGCCCGCGCGCGGTTATCCACGTAGATCACGCCGATCAATTCGTTCCTGATCTTCAACGGCGCGCACAGGATCGAGACCAGTTTGAACGCCGCCACGCTCATCTGATTCTCGAAACGCGGGTCCTCCTGCGCGTTGGTGGTCAGGATCGTTTCCCCGGTCGCCGCCGCCCGTTCGACGATCGTGCGGCTGACCTTGAACGCGTCCTCCGCCAGGTTGATGTGGTCAATGCCGCGCGCGATCCGAACCGACAACTGCCCGTCGGACCCGCGCAGCATCAGGAAGCCGCGTTCGGCGCGCATCAGGGCGATCAGCGTATCCATGACCTCCTCCAGCACCCGCTTCAGACCCAACGAGGAGTTGATCGCCCGCCCGGTCCCCATCAACGCTTCGAGCTGGGCTTCCCTGTTTTTCAATTGGGCGACGATCGTCTGCTCCAGGTCTGCAAGCGATTGGATGATGCGGCTGATCTCACGGATGACGTTCGCGCCCTCCGCCGGGCTCATCTTTGCGACGCTTGTCGTCGCGCCCATGAGGAGCGCGCGGATTTCCTGAAAGGTCCCCTGAATGGATGAAATATCGGCTGGACGTTTGAACATTGCTAAACTCCGTTTCGACGGCGGTCTTACCGGTTGTCATATTTTACTTCGCATCCCGATCACTGTGAAACGGCGGGGTATAATCCCGCCCCATGGAAACAGGCGCTTATCTCGATCGCATCGGGTTTACCGAACCTGTAAAACCAGACGCCCGTACTCTGCGCGGGTTACAAACCGCGCACATGCGGAACGTCCCTTTCGAAAACCTGGACATCGAGCTGAAACGTCCAATCCGCCTCGACGAGGGATCGTTGTGGAAAAAGATCGTGGTGGAGAAACGCGGCGGGTTTTGCTACGAACTCAACGGTCTCTTCGCGTGGTTGTTGAAGCAGATCGGCTTTCACGTAACCTACCTCAACGCGCGCGTTTTCGACCGCGATGGAAATTTGGGGATCGAGTTCGACCATCTCGCATTGCTGGCGCAGGTTCCGGGTGAGTCCGAGCGCTGGCTGGCGGACGTGGGATTCGGCGATTCGTTCATCGAGCCGCTCGTCTTCGATGAAAGAGGCGAACAGGCGCAAGCGCCGCGCGCCTACCGGCTGGAAGAAATCCAGAACGGTTATATCGTCTGGCAAAGAGATTACGACGGTTCGTGGGAGAGGCAGTATTTCTTCGATCTCGTTCCCCGCAGGTTTCCAGGCGATTACGAGGCGGGATGCACCTATCACCAGACTTCGCCCAAATCGTCCTTCACGCGCGGGAGCATCATCAGCCGCGCGACGGAGGAAGGGCGCGTCTCACTGGAAGATGGACGGCTCATCGTGACGAGTCGCGGTCAACGCTCGGAACGTCCCGTTGCAAGCGCTGGGGAATATCGCGCGTTATTGAAAGAATACTTTGGGGTGATGCCATAAAAGAACTCGGAGGTTTTGGGAACCTCCGAGTTCTTGTTTATCGTATCTTGAACATCTGCATCAACTTCATCGCCAGGTTCAGGTCGCCGCCCAGTTTGAGTTTGCCCTGCATGAAGGCTTGCATGCCGTCCAGTTCGCCGGTGAAGATCTTGACGTAATCGCTCGAGTCGGCGGTGAGGGTCATGGTCGCTGCGCCGCCTGGAGCGCCCTGCGCGACCTCGCACTTGCCGTCCGCGATCTTCGCGTTCCACTCGCCCGCTTCCGCGCCGGTAAACTTGAAGTGGATGGTTGCGTTCACGCCCTGCGCCTTTTCGGGGAGGAACGCGCCGGGCATTTTCGACATGAGGTCTGAGATTGTGAGGGGCATTGGTTAGTCTCCTGGTTTGTTAGTTTGTTAGTCTGATAGTCTTATAGTCTTGTAGTCTGATAGTCTTGTAGTCTGATAGTCTGATGGTCTGATAGTCTGATGGTCTGATGGTCTGTTAGTCTGATGGTCGTTTGTCGAACAGTCGGAAGTCCTCAGCCTTGTAGACGAGACACTCGATCAAGAGACCAAGCGTCTATCCGCCTATCCGACTCCCCGCCTATCCGACTCCCCGACTATTAGACTATTAGACTATTCGACTAATTCTGTAAATTCTCGAAGATCGCCGCGGCGCCCATTCCGCCGCCGATGCACATGGTGACCATACCGTATTTCGATTTACGGCGTGCCATTTCGTAGATCAACTGCGTGGTCAGTTTTGTGCCTGTGCATCCGAGCGGATGACCCAACGCGATCGCGCCGCCGTTGACGTTGATCTTGCTCTCGTCCAACTCAGCGAGCCGTATGACCGCCAGCGATTGCGCGGCGAAGGCTTCGTTCAATTCGATCAGGTCAATGTCGTTCATTGTGAGACCTGCGAGTTTCAGCGCTTTGGGGATCGCCTTGACGGGCCCGATACCCATCAACTCAGGCGGGACGCCTGCGACGGCGAATGAAACGAAGCGCGCCAACGGCTGGAGCCCAAGTTCGCGCGCTTTCTCCGCGGACATGACCATCGCCACCGCCGCGCCATCGGACATCTGCGATGAGTTGCCCGCAGTGACCGTGCCGCCTTCCTTGAAGGCAGGTTTCAATTTGGACAACGCCTCCATGCTCGTCTCTGCGCGCGGACCTTCGTCGCGCTTCACAGTGAAATTCTTCTTGATGGGCTTCTCGTGACCGTTGAACTCGACCACCTCCACGTCAATCGGCGCGAGTTCGGGGTCGAAGAGTCCCGACTCGACCGCCCGCGCGGCATTCTGGTGACTCTTGAGAGAAAATTCATCCTGGTCTTCGCGGCTGATCCCGTATTTGACGACGAGATTCTCGGCGGTGAGTCCCATGTTGGTGTAGTAATGCGGCAGTTCCTGGGCAAAGAATGGATTCGCCGAGAATTTGTAGCCCATCATCGGCACCATCGTCATGGATTCGACTCCGCCCGCGATGCCGATCTCGATCTGACCCGATTGGATCGCGTACGCCACGTGCGCGATGGATTGCACGCCCGATGAGCAATAGCGGTTGATGGTCTCCGCGGGGATCGAATCGGGCAAGCCCGCGCGTAAAGCGATCATGCGCGCGATGTTCATGCCCTGCTCGCCTTCGGGGAACGCGCAGCCAAACACCACGTCCTCGATTTCAGCGGGGTCGAGATTCGGCGTCCGCTTGAGCAATGCCTGGATGGCAGTGGCAGCCAAATCGTCGGGACGAACCGTGGCAAGTCCTCCGCGTTTGGCTTTGCCGACGGGCGTGCGAACGGCGCTTACAATTACAGCATCATGATTTGTCATGGTAGTTCTCCTTTTGGACACGGATTACACTGATTACACGGACGACCACGGATTTTCTCTTTTATTTTTTCGTCCAACGTAGTGAACCTTTGCGGTCATTATCGAGGACTTTTCGTTTGAAGGTTGCAGACTTTCCAAAGTTTAAGACGTAACCGACTTCGAATTCAGTGGCTTTGAGATAGTTGAGCAGTTGAGCCTCATGTTCGTCAATGATTTGGCTGACTGCCTTAAGTTCGAGCAGAATAACATCGTTGACCACCATGTCAGCAATGTATTCGCCAACCAGTTGACCATGATAGTATACTTTTATCGCAACCTGCTCATCTACTTTCAGACCAGTTTCGCGCAGGGCAATCCCATAAGCCTTTTGATAAACTTTCTCACTGAAACCGTAACCAAGTTCATTATGCACCTGAAAGAAGACTTTGATAATCTTCTCGCTCAGGTCGGAATGTTTTCCTTCAAACACCTTCTTCTGCCCTACGCCAAATGGTTGCATGGAACCGTCTCCTGCGCTCATCCAAAATCAAATAAAATCCGTGCGACTCCGTGTAATCCGTGTACTGCTCTTAATTTCTCAACGGCTTGCCTGTTTGAAGCAAACTCCACATCCTCGCCTGCGTCTTCTCTTCACCGAACAACGAGAGAATGGCTTCGCGTTCGAGATCCAAAACATACTGCTCGCTCACCCACTGCGGACGGGTCAGTTCGCCGCCGCACATCACGTAGGCGAGTTTGCTGGCGATGTGATGGTCGTATTGCGTGATGTATTTGCCTTCGGCGAACGACCACGCGCCAATGCGAATCGAAGCCAGCGCGTCGCGGCCTGCGACATAGATGGGTTCGGGCGCGGGCGGTTTATATCCTGACGCGACGAGATGCAGGACTTCTTTCTTCGCCTCCGCAAGCAGATGGTCGCGATTCAACACCACGCGATCCTGCGGACCCAATATGCTCATTTGCCGCGCTTCCTCCGCGCTCGTGGCGACCTTCGCCTGACCGATTTGCAGGAAGGCGCGCTGCAACGCAGGCAGCACTTCGGCGTTTTCGACGCGCATCATCGGGTTGACAATGCGGCGTAAATACTCCTTCGTCCCGCCGCCCGCCGGGATGACGCCCGCGCCGAGTTCGACGAGACCGATGTACGTTTCCGCCGCGGCGACCACGCGTGAGGCGTGCATTGTCACCTCGCATCCGCCGCCGAGCGTGAGTCCCGCAGGCGCGATCACCACAGGCTTGGGCGAATAGCGCATGCGCATGTTCATGTCCTGCAATTTCTTGACCGCGGCTTCGAGCGTCTCCCACATGCCCTGCTGCGCGCCGACCACCATCATGAACAGGTTCGCGCCCGCGCTGAAGTTCTCGCCCTCGTTGCCGACCACGAGACCATCGAAATCGGTTTCGAGCCGTTCCATCGCCTCGACAGCCATGTTCATAATGTCGTCGTCGAGCGCGTTCATCTTCGTGTGAAATTCGAGACACGCCACGCCGTCGCCCATGTCGCGCAGCGTCGCGCCCGCGTTTTCGCTGACGACCTTCAAGCCCTTCAACATCACCGCGCCTTCTGGTTTCTTGACCTTCACATACTTTCCCTTCACAACATCATACACGCCAACCTTGTCGCCGTTCTTATATTGATAGAACGACTCGATGCCGTTCTTCAACATCGCATCCACCCATTTGGCTGGCGCGTAGCCCGCGGCTTTCATCTTCTTCACGGTTTCCTTCACCCCGAGCATGTCCCAGGTCTCGAACGGACCCGCCTCGTGCATGAACCCCCAGCGAACAGCGTCGTCAATCGGCTTTGGGGTATCGGCGACTTCGGGGATGATGGAAGACGCGTACTGGAAGCCCTGATACGTCAACGCCTTGACGAGTTCCGCCGCCCTGTCCTCCGCTTCCAACATGACCTTGAGCCTGTCACCCAATTCCTCGACATCTTTCGCCTTCCCAACAGATTCGAAGCGCGGCTTGGTCGGCGCGACATGTTCGAGTGTCTTCAAGTCCAGCGACCAGAATTCCTTCTTGCCCTCTGCATCGCGGGCTTCCTTGTAAAAACCGACCTTCGTTTTATTTCCAAGCCACTTGCGCTCGATCATCGCAGAGATCAACTTGTTCGGCGCCTCGGCTTTGAGATATTCCTGCGCGAGTTTATCGTGCGGGATCAACGGCGCGAGGTTGCGTCCGACGTGATCCCAAACGTCAATGCCGACCAGGTCAATCAAGCGGAACGTCGCGGTCTTCGGTCTGCCAATGAGCGGACCCGTGATGGAATCCACCTCGTCAACGGTGTAGCCGTTCTTGAGAATGAAATCCATCGCGAACGCGCCCGTGCCGAACGCCACGCGGTTGCCGATGAAGTTGGGCGTGTCCTTGCACAGCACGATCCCCTTGCCCAGGCGATACTCCCCGAACCACGCGATGAACTCGGTCACTTCCTTGGCGGTATCCTTCGTCGGGATGACTTCCAGCAATTTCAAATAGCGCGGCGGGTTGAAGAAGTGAGTGCCGAGGAAATGCTTCTTGAACTCCCTGGAACGACCCTCGGCAATATCATGGACGGGAATGCCCGACGTGTTCGTCGTGACGATGGCGTTCGGCTTCCGCACCTCGTCAATGCGCGCCATCAATTCTCTCTTAATTTTCAAATTCTCAACTATCGCCTCGATTATCCAGTCGGCATCGCCGATCGCGCCAAAGTCATCCTCGAGATTGCCAAGTTTGACGAACGTCTTCAAATCGGAAGACATCAAGTTGGCGGGCTTGGCTTTCATACATGCTTCCCACCCATGATTGACGATCTTGTTTCTCGCGGCTTTATCTCCTTCAGGCGCATCCTTCGGGACAATATCCAGCAGCGTCACCGGCACGCCCGCGTTCGCGAGATGAGCCGCCAGCGCCGCGCCCATCGTCCCCGCGCCGATGACAACGGCTTTGTGAATTTTGTATATCATCATTCCTCCGTAGGGGCGACTCTTGCAGTCGCCCTTCAACTCTTGCAGTCGCCCTTCAACAATTAATGGACGGGGGCAAGCCCCATCCCTACGCATTACCTCAAATCCTTCCCGCTATATTCCAAGATCTGCCGCGCCACCACGAGCCGGTTGATCTGCCCCGTCCCCTCGTAGATGTCCGTGATCTTCGCGTCGCGGAACCACTTCTCGGCGAGGAACTCGCGGCTGTAACCGAGCGGACCCAAAATCTCGACCACCTTCTGCGTGATCTTCGTCGTCACGTCGCCCGCCTTCACCTTGCTCATCGAAGACTCGAGCGCGTTCGATTTCTTGTTGTCCGCCATCCACACCGCCTTGATGACCATCAACCACGCGGACTTGAGCATGATGTCCATGTCAATGACTTCGCGCTCGATGTTCGTCAACTTCTGACGCGGCAGACCATAGCGGATCTGGATTCCGTGCTCGGCGAGTTTTTCCTTCAGGAATTCGAGAGCGGCTCGCGCGACGCCCAAACCTGATGCCGCCACGAGGGGCCTCGTCGCGTCGAACGTCGCCATCGCGCCCTTGAAGCCCGTCGTCGTCTTCTCGACGGTCGGACTGCCGAGAATGTGATCGAACGGAACGCGCGCATCCACGAGCGAGATCGAAGCCGTATCGCTGACGCGGATGCCGAGTTTATGCTCCAGTTTCGTGACCTTGACTCCGGGCGTCCCCGCTTCGACGACGAACGCCCTCATCCCTGCGCGCCCCGCAGAGGGGTCAATACTCGCCCACACGACGACAAATCCCTTGCCGAGTTTTTCATACTCCGTGAGCGACTTGTCGCCCGCAGTGACGAAAATCTTCTCGCCGTTTAGCACCCATTCGTTGGTCTTTTCGTCCAACACGGCGCGCGTGCGAATGGCGGAGGTGTCCGAACCCGCGCCTGCCTCGGTCATGCACATCGCGGCGAGCGTGGGTTTCTCGCCGCCGAAGCGCGCCAGGAACTTGGCTCTTTGTTCGGGCGTCCCCGCCGCCTGAACAGCCGCCGCGCCCAGCCCGCCGCCCGGCGTGACGAGATACATCCCCACGTCGCCCCACGCCAGCGCCTCGATCTGCGCGGCTAATACCTGATAGGCAATCGGCGGTCGCTTTCCATTGCCTCCCTCACCCCCATCCCCTCTCCCCTCGAGAGAGGGCGAGGGTGAGGGCTTCTCTTTCGGCGCGAGAGAGCCCACTCCCATCGCCTTCATGGCGGTGTGCATAAACTCGATGTAATCCCAGGGAATCTCGTGCTCGTGTTCATCGAAGTAGCGCGACTTCGAGCGCATCATCTCCTCGGCGACGGTCTTCAAAACGAATTGCGTTTGCACGATCGGTTTGGGTGATTCGAATTCGATAGGCATGGTTCCTCCAGTATCCACTTTCTACTTTCCAGTTTTGGCAAGTGGAAAGTGGAAAGTAGTATTACACAATCGCCAACCCCGTAAACATCGCGAACCCGCGCCCCTCGCGCATCCACATCTCCACTGGATGCTCGCGGATGTATCCGTGCCCGCCCAGGATCTGCACCGCTCGGTCGGTGACCATCATCGCCATGTCCGCCGCGCCGGCCGAGGCGAGGTAGGCTTCGGTGTAGGCGTCCTCCTTGCCCTGGTCCAGTTTCCACGCGGCTTCCCACGTGAGCAGGCGGCTGGCTTCGATCTCGGTCCGCATTTCGGCGAGCATGAAGGCGATGGCTTGTTTCTGCGCGATCTTGACCCCGAAGGCTTCACGTTCCTTTGCATAATTCTTGCTGTACTCGAACGCGGCGTTCGCCACACCGACGGCGGTCGTAGCGGTGGCAACGCGCATCGAAGCGAGAACAGGCTCGAAGTCATGCCCCGACGCGACGCCGAGTCGATTCGCCGCGGGGACTTTCACGGAGTCCAGTTTGACTCGATACAACGGGAGCGCGTTCAGTCCCATCAATTTTTCGCGTTCATCGCTGACGGTCAATCCCGCCGCGCCTTTGGGGATGATGAAACCCTGCGTCACGCCGTTGAGGTCGGCATAGACGAGGATCGCCTCCGCATCCTTCGCGAACGGAACGAAAGCCTTTTCACCGTTCAGGATGTAATGGTCGCCGCTGGCGGTTGCCATGGATTTCAGCGCTGTGGGGTCGAAGTCAATGACGTATTCGATCAACGCAGCGGTGTAGGGAGCCCAATCGCCTTCGATGACTTTCGGCAGCCAGGTTTGTTTTTGCTCCTCGCTGCCTGCAAGCAGGATCGGCGTCGCGAAGAGACTCGGCGTCATTACCGCCAGCGTGCCAGCCAGATCGCCGAACGCCATCTCTTCGAGCGCCAGCGCGCCCGTGACCGCGCTCCGCTCGCCGAAACCGCCGTAGGCTTCGGGAATGGAGGCTTGCAGCAAACCGAGTTCCCAGCCTTTGCCGATGAGTTTCTTCGGCAGTTCGCAGGACTCCTCGGCTTCGCGCGCCGCGGCGCGCAGGTCGTTGACCGCATATTTCCCCACCGCTTCCACAAGCATTTGTTGTTCTTCGGTTGGATCGAATGAGTACATGGTTCCTTCCTTTCGGTCATAGTCCGCTGGTTGAGTAGTTCCGAGCGCCAGTAGTGAGGAGCGTATCGAAACCAGCAAGCAACAAGAAAACAAGTGATTTCATGAACACGGGCGGTTTCGATACGGGTTTGGTCTCGATACGCTCGCTACTCAACCTACAGCCCTACTCGACCACCGTGCTTTTAAGTCCTGGCAAGATCTCCTCATTGGCAATCTCGCGCAGTCTGCGATATTTCGCAGGTAAACCCTGCTCCACCTCGACGGGATTTACAACCTCGATCATGCCGTGCTCGTAGAGGTATTCCACGTACGCGCCGGCCTTCTCGAGGATGAGCAACAACTGGTATCCACTCGTCGCGCCGTAAACGGCATTGCAGATTTCCAAAACAGTGAGCGGATTCGTCAACGCCTCCACTGCCTTGCTCGTGCGGCGGAGGATGTTTTGCCGCGTGGCGTTAATTTGCGCGGACAGGTCGGTAACGGCTTCGTCGTGTCCATTCAGGATCAGACGCGCATCTTTTGCCCAATCCTCGAGCCTGACAAGCGATTCGAGATAATGATCGAGTCCGCTGTAGGGATTGATGGATTCGGGCGCGAGATGCGGCGTGACGCCCTCCACAACCATGTCGCCGCAGAAGACGACGTCGCCCAGCCGCATCGCCACGTGACCCGGGCAATGCCCCGGCAAATGGATCGCCTCCAACTCTGGGACCTGGCTCTGAAGATCATCGTAGACAAAATCCACGGGGACGGATTGGTACAACGCCTTTGTAAAACGGTAAATGCCGAGGAGAGATTCGGCTTCCTCTTTAGCGAGTCCGCTTTCGGCGAGGAATGAGGCGATGCGACGCGAGATGAGGGCAAGCCGCGCGTCGTGATGCGTCACGGTTTGCAAATCCAGTTCGTGGCATCCGATCTTTGCGTTCGTCAAAGGTTTGAGTTTGGTCAGCCCGCCATAATGGTCAATGTGCGCGTGCGTCAGGAGAATGTGGGTTAGATCATGTGGTTGAAGTCCCGCCTGCTTGAGTCCATTGATCACGCCCTCGTGTGATGCGTCAGTGCCGGAGCCAGTGTCAATGAGAATGTGTCGCTCGTCCATGGAGACGACATATACATACGCCCAAAAGTTGGGAAAGGCTTCGAGCGGCAGGCGATGGATCGTCGCGCCGCCCGAGGTTTCGAAAGTGGCGTAGGTAGCGTTCTCCGTCATTGTTTGAGCAAACCGTTCAGGAGCAGGTTCGAATACTGGTCAGCGATCTGTTCGATGGTCAACCCGCCGTCCGGGCGATACCAGGTGTTCGTCCAGTTCATGATGCCGAGCAGGGCGCGGGCGGCAAGCGCCGGGTCGTCGCACTGGAATATTTTCTGGCGTACACCCTCCGCAATGACCTCGCGCCACAGGGCTTCGAACTTGTCGCGGTTGGGGACGTGGCGCGCGTGCTGGCGGCGTTCCAGGGCGCGATGCTCGAAGAGCAGAACCGCGGCGAGGTCCATGTTCTCGGCAAGGATCTGCAGATATTCACGGATCATCAGCCGCAGTTTCCCGTCGGGGGACAGGGTTTGGGTGGAGATGCCCGAGATGCGTTCATGGAGCAGCACGAGGGCGCGATCCAGAAGTTCGAGCAGGATCTCCTGCTTGGACGAAACGTGATGATACAGGCTCGCCTTTTGCAAATTTACGGCGCTGGCGATGTCGTTCATGGAGGCGCCGTGGAATCCCTTGAGGCGAAAGACTTGTGCGGCGGCGTCGAGGATGTCGTCTTTGTTCATGGTTTTCCCTACCGAACGGTCGGTTGTGATGGTATAATAACCCACATCGCGACCAGAGTCAAGATGGATCGCTTTTTATGTCGCGGAATCGCCGCTGCGAATTGGTCTCCCGGATGACAACAAGGGATTGCTCCGGGAAACTCACCTCGCATGGACGTGACGGGTCCTTTCACTTTTCCTCCATGCCTGACGATTAAGATGCTATAATGATTTTATGACAACGCCGCAAACCACACCTGAAACCATGGATGTTCCCGCATCCGAGGAAGCCGCCGCTGTGCGCGAAACGGAACGACGGCAGAAGACCATCGTCATCAGCCTGGTCGTTGGCGTCATCGTTCTGCTTGGTTTGCTCGGGGTGGCGATCTATTTCCTGCTCCAGCCCGCCACGCCCACCGACAAGATCCGCGACGTGTTCATCATCGTCGTCGCGCTCGAGTCCCTGGTGATCGGCGTGGCGCTGATCGTGTTGATCGTCCAACTGGCAAGCCTGATCAATCTTCTGCAAAACGAGGTGCGCCCGATCCTCAAAGCCACCAGCGATACCGTCAACAACCTGCGCGGCACGGCGGAATTCCTGGGTGAGAACGTCGTCGAGCCGGTCATCAAACTCAACGGGTATCTCGCGGGCTTGTACCGTATGTTAGAATTGATGGGGATCAGAAAGAAATAAGCGCGTTCCGCGCTGAGCGGAGTGTAACGCAGTCGAAGCGCAGGCATACTTCTCGACAAACGTCCTTCGACTACGGGTCTCGAAGAACGCCCGACCCGCCGCTCAGGACGATAAAACTACCAATAACCCTAAAGGAGGTTACCATGTCTGATCGTGATGAATTCGGAGCCTTTCTCGTAGGCTTCATCGTCGGCGGGCTTACCGGCGCTGTCGTTGCATTGCTCTTTGCGCCCCAATCCGGTGAGGAGACCCGCGCGCTGATCAAGGATAAATCCATCGAACTGCGCGACAAGGCGCAGCACACCGCAGAAGAGGCGCTTGCCCGCGCCGAAGCCACCGCGGCGGAAGCGCGCGCCCGCGCCGACGAACTCGCCAAACAGTTGCGCGAACGAAGCAAGGAAGTGATCGAAGACGTGCGCGAACGCAGCAAAAGCGCGGTGGATGCGGTTCGCAGCAAGGCAAAGAAATCCGACGAGGAGGCGCCTGCCGCATAAGCAGACGCAACAGCAAGGGTTTGGCTCAGGTCAAACCCTTGTTTTTTATGAAAGCCATCCTCCGCCTCTTTTTCCATCTCCTCTATCATCAATTCGCCTTCGCCTACGACCTCGTCGCGGCGACGGTTTCATTGGGTCGCTGGAAGGATTGGGTGATGAGCGCGCTCCCGTTCATCGAGGGGAGGCGCGTTCTGGAGATCGGTCACGGACCCGGACACCTGCAACGCCTCCTGCTGGACCGGGACCTGGTCGCCGTTGGAATTGACGAATCCCGGCAAATGGGCTTTCTCGCCAGGCGCAACACAGACGGCTCCGCCCTCCTCGCGCGCGGGCTGGCGCAACGACTCCCCTTCCCCGATTCCACATTCGACACGCTGGTCGCGACGTTTCCTGCGGAATATATCTTCGATCCCGTCACGTTGACCGAAGCCCATCGCGTTCTCAGGGAGAACGGCAGGTTCGTCATCCTGCCCGGCGCGATCCTCACGGGACGCGGCGCCTGGGACCGATTCATGGCTTGGACGTTCAGGATCACGGGACAGACTCCGCCCGATCTTTCAGAGATCATTCACGAACGATCCAAAGAACCGTTTGCCAAAGCGGGCTTTCAGGTGGAAACGCACGAATTGGAGTTAAGATCGAGTGTGGTGTTTGTTATGGCGGCTGTCAAATCGCCGGAACGGAGCGCAACGGAGGCGAAGCGCGCTCCATCCGCGCCCGACGCGGAGGCAAGGAAAGGATGACCATGTTCAAAAAACTACGTGAACCAGTCAACAGCCTGACGCACTGGGCGGGCGCCGCGCTCGCGTTGGCGGGCTTGATCGCATTGCTCATCGTGGGATGGAGCGCGCCCGCAAAGATCATTTCGTTGACGATTTACGGCGTGAGCCTGATCGCCATGTTCTCCGCCAGCGCCGCGTATCACATGGTACGCGTGAAGGAAAGGGCGCTGGAAATTTTCCGCAAGGTTGACCACTCCGCCATTTACCTGCTCATCGCCGGGACGTACACCCCATTCTGTGTAAACGCCTTCGAGGGTTTCTGGAAATGGGGCATGTTGACCATCGTCTGGTCGCTGGCTCTGATCGGGATCGTCGTGAAGGTGTTCTACATCCGCGCGCCGCGTTGGTTGAACGCGGGCATCTATCTCGTGATGGGCTGGCTATGCCTGGCAGCGATCGGACAAATGCTGGCGGTCCTGCCCGGCTGGGTCATCGGCTGGCTGATCGCGGGCGGTGTGATCTACACCCTCGGCGCGATCGTGTACATCACGAAGATCTTCAACTTCAAGCCCGGCGTGTTCGGCTTCCACGAGATGTGGCACATCTTCGTCCTGCTCGCCGCCGCCGCGCATTTCGTCGCGGTGATGGGGGTGGCGATGTAAATAACGCCTGGCGCAAAATGCCGTTTTGCGTTTCAAAAAGGAGAGGTCGTTATGACAGCCTACGTGATCGTTGACATCGAAGTGACGGACGCAGAAAACTATAAAGAATACATGAAGCTTTCGCCGCCTGCGGTTGCCGCCTATGGCGGAAAATTCATCGCCCGCGGAGGCAGGACGGAAGCGCTCGAAGGAGATTGGATTCCGAACCGCCTGGTCATTATGCAATTCGACAGCGTCGAGCAGGCAAAGGCATGGCTGAATTCGCCCGAATACAGCAAAGCCCGCGCCATGCGGCATAAGTACGCCAGGTCGAACATGGTCGTCATCGAAGGGGTCTGACCCTTCCGTTGCGCGAGTCATTCGCGTCAACCTGCAAAGGGCGACATGAATGTCGCGGTATGTTCACTTCAATATCTGAAACAGGTTGCTATAGTCATCGGTCCACATTCTGAGATGCGTGGAATAACCGCTCAAGTCAACGGCGTGTTCCCGAATGGCGGGAATTTCGAGCGTTGCGGGGTCGCGTGAGAGCAAGATCCAGTGGGAGGCATAGCCGCCGTTCGAATCGCCTTCGTAATTCACGCGCGCCATGCTCAAGCCGTAATATTGCGCCAGCCCCCAAAAGACCGGCTGCAGGTCGAGATGCAGATTGGTGATATGCGCGGCGATGATCCCGTCCGGGGCGAGATGTTCGAGATACAAAGCCAACGCCTCTTTCGTGACCAAATGGACGGGGATCGAGTCGCTGCTGAAGGTATCCAGCACAAGGACGTCGAAGGTTTGCCTGTTCCCTTCTTCGAGTTCGCGTTCGAGGGAGATGCGCGCGTCGCCAAGGATCATGGTCACGTCGGCTTGGCTGTCGCGGACGAACGAGAAATATCCGCCTTCGCCTTCCGCAAGGTCGGTCACAACGGGATTGATCTCATACAGGCGGTACACGTCGCCGGGCTGACCGTAGATCGCCAATGTCCCCGCGCCGACGCCCAACATGCCCACGCGCAACCCGTGACCGTAACGCGGATGGTTGAGGATCGCCAGCCCCGCGCCGCCCTCACGGACGTAATACGTCGTGGGCAGGTCGCGATCTTCGGGCGCGATGAATTGAAGTCCATGCACGGTAATGCCGTGCGCCATGAGATACGCCGGTCGCGGCGGATTGCCGACCCATTCCTCCCTCACGCGGATCACGCCGTAGAAGTTTCGTTCGACGTAGAGCGAACCCGAAAAATACGCGCCGACCAGAACGAGCATGACGGTCGCCAAACCGAAGACGAAGAAGATGAAACGGGCGCGCGCGATGACGTCATTGCGAGCGCCGGTCGAGTAGGAAGTGTTCTTCTGCCGCATCGAGACCGAGCGAAGCAATCCTCCGTTACGCGAGGAGATTGCTTCGGGAGTTGGTCGAGTACGAAGATATCGAGGCCAACGCCCTCGCAATGACAATAGGAGCGCAATCGTCATCGCGAGGGCGACGAAGAATTCCCAGTAGCCGTTGAAGATGAACGGGGCGATCAGGCTGACGAAGAGTCCGCCAACCGCGCCGCCGATGGAGACCATCAGGTAGAAGGCGGTCAGGTGTTCGGCGGAAGGGCGCAGACGATACAACTCGCCATGACACAACATGCACGCGGAAAACAGCAACAGGGAATACGCGAGGATCTGCCAGTACACGTGAATGGCGGTGGCGTTGAGCATGACGAACACGGTCAACGCCGTCGAAACGATGAACATTCCCGCGTAGAACTTCCGGTTGTAGCCGCGTTCGCCGGAGAACGTCAGGATGAAGGAAAGCAGGTAGAGCGCGAGCGGCAGGACCCATAAGAACGGGATGACCGCCACTTCCTGCGAGATCTGATTCGTCGCCGAAAGCAAAAACACCGAGGCGGTCGCGCTCAACGCGATCCATAGGGAGGTCAGGGCTGGGGCGGGGCGTCCGCCTGTTCGGGCGGGATCAGTTATCGGGTTGGAAAGAGGCGAGGCGCGTGCGTTTCGAAGCGCGATCCAGGAGGCGAGCAATCCGAAGAGGGCAAAGCCTCCGCTCCACATCCATCCCTGGATCCGAAGCGAAAAATTCGGCTCGATCAAAACGGGATAGGCGAGCAGTCCAAGCAACGAGCCGACGTTCGAGACCGCGTATAAGCGCGCGTAGGATTCGCGCGGGAAGGCGCGGCTGAACCACGCCTGCATCAACGGGCTGTTCGAGGCGAGGATGAAATAGGGCAAGCCGACCGAGACGAGCAGCAGTTCGAAGATGTCGAAAACAGGCGCGGCAACGCCTTTGGGCTTCCACGATGAGTCGGGTGTGATGGGCGACGTCCAGACGAAAGCCAGCGCAATCAGGATCAGGATGGCGAGCGCGATCAATGTTACGTGAATGATCGTTTGTTTTCTCGAACGCCCGATCAGCCAATAGGCGTATGCGTATCCGCCCGTGAGCAACACCTGAAAGAACAACATCGCTGTTGACCAGACCGCAGGCGCGCCGCCAAACCACGGCAGGATGAATTTGCCGATCAACGGCTGGATCTGAAAAAGCAGAAACGCGGAAAGAAAAATGCTGAGGGCGAAGAGGGGCATGATGATCTTATTGAAACAAAACGAATTTCGTCCTACGAATTTTGTCCTACATTGTACAGCAAGTTTCAAAGTACAATCGCCACATGCGCCCTCTCGAAATCCTCCTCCCCATCCTCCTTGCAATCCATTTGGCGTATCCGCTCACGGGCAGAAAACGCCCGAACGCCATCCTCGCGCTTCCCGCCCTGGCGCTCGTTGCTGCCGTCGCGCACGCGATCTTCGAAGGGATGCGCTGGCAGATGATCCCGCTGTATGCGTTCGTCCCTGCGGCGTTGTTGACGGGCATATCCGACCTGCGGAGGATGCGAACCGGGCGCGCGCCGGCAACCCGACCGCTGCGCGTCATCCTTAACCTGAGCCTGCTCGCCGTTTCGACGGCGCTTCCCATCCTGCTGCCTGTTCCCGCCATCCCCTCCCCCGGCGGACCTTACGAAGTCGGCACGCGCATCTACGAGTTGACGGATGAATCGCGGCGCGAACTCTATTCGGGCAGGGACGAGGCGCGTCGCTTCCAGATCCAGGTCTGGTACCCGTCCGAAGCGGATTCGTCCAATGAACGCGCGCCGTGGATGGCAAACGCAGACGTGTTCGCCCCCGCAATCTCATCGTACCTCGACCTGCCCGACTTCTTCCTCGACCATCTGGCATTGGTCAAAGTGCCTGCCTACATTGATGCCCCCGTAGCGCCAACGGATGAAGGTTACCCAATCATCCTCTTCTCGCACGGCTGGAACGGATTCAACGCGCAGAATACCGGGCAGGCATTGCATCTCGCCAGCCATGGATATGTCGTGGTCGGTATTCAACACACCTATGGCGCGCTTGTCACAGTCTTCGAAGATGGGACAGTTGCAAAGAACAACCCCTCCGCGTTACCAAGCGGCGCGCCGGACGACGAATACGAACAAGCCGCGCGCCTGCTCGCCGATCAATGGGCTGGCGATATGGGGCTTGCGCTTGATTTGCTGGCTGACACGAACAGCAGTGTCAGAAGTCCATTTGTTGGAAAAATCGACCTTTCCCGCGTCGGCGTTTACGGACATTCCACCGGCGGAGGCGCGGCGATCCAATTCTGCGGCGCGGACGCGCGCTGCAGGGCGTTGCTCGGCATGGACCCCTTCATGCGTCCCGTCTCTTTCGAGGTGTTGGAAAATGGCGTCACGCAGCCGTCGTTCTTCATGTTCAGCCAGGTCTGGGCGGACGATACGGACAGCCGCAACAACAGGCTTTTCGATCCGTTTTACGAAAGATTGCCGGATGCGTTCGGCGTTGTTTACATCGAAGGGACTTCGCATTACGATTTCAGCGACCTGCCCCTGCTCTCCCCGCTCGCGCCCCAACTCGGCCTCAAAGGTCCGATCAACGGCAAACGCGTGACGGTCATCCTCGACGATTACCTGCTGTCCTTTTTCGACGCGACCTTGAAAGACAAATCATCGGGTTTGTTCGAAAACCCCAGCCCGTACGAAGAGGTCAAGCCAAAATAGAAAACGTTCCGAAGGCTTTTCCCGGATTTCCAATCCTTCGGAGCAGTGAAAGGATCTACTTCCATGAAATTGAACAACCGCAGGGCATCCAGCGCGTTCCTCATCCTCGGCATGGCGTTTCTGGTCATCGGTATATCCACGGACAATACCGCCTTCACGTGGGCATCCATCGCGTTCATCGTCCTCTCCCTCGCCCTCGGCGGACGTTGGCTGAGACCGCGCAGGAAGTGAGCGAGGAGGCGGGCGGGGTACCTGTCTACTTGTCTACCTGTACACTTCTTTACTTATCCCCTCCCCCGCGCATCCGCTGGCGGATCTTTGCCGATTCAAAGATGCGGTCGAAGAAACCCTTGTAACCGTCCTTGTCGTACAGGATCATGTAATCCGCAGGTCCGTACTCTTTCAACGGCAGCATGATGGCGGGATTGGGATTGATCTCCAGAATAAACAACTCCCCCTGCTCGTTCATGCGGATGTCGCAGCGTCCATAACCGGAAATGCCCATTGCAAGGAACATGCGCCTGCCCATGTCCTGTAATCGCGGCGCGAGGATCGGGTCGGTCACTTCCTTGAAATCGAACGGCACGTTGTAATCCCATTTGATGTCGGTATGCCAGAACTCCTCGCCGGGCGGAAAGATCAATTCGGCAGGCGGGTAGGCGAACGGCAAACTCATGTCTTCGGGGTTATCCGCCACCAGCACGTTGTATTCCCTGCCGACGATGAATTCCTCCATGCGCGCCGCCCCGAACTCCGAACAGACGCGCTTCACCTGGGTCAACACCTGCTCGAGTGTGTCGGCGCGGGATTCCTTGAACATCCCTGTGCTCCCATAACTCTTCGGGTGCTTGACCATGATGGGGTAACGCAGGTTCCCTGCCAGCCCTTCCGCCTCCTCGACCGACTTTACCCGATAACCCTTTGCGAAACCGATCCCGTTCGCGTCGGCGACCGCCTGCATCTCTTCGCGGCTCGGATCGAAGCATCTCGAGTCCGCGCCGGTGAATACCAGGTTCAATTCCTCGAGGCTTCGCACGACGTCAATACCGTGGTAGCCCCAATCATCGTCCTCTGCGTCCTCGAACTCGTACCCCTCGCAAACGTTCAAAAAGAGATCGTACTTCCCGCTTTCCGCCAGCGCGCGGATGCGTTCCTCGACCGGCGCGGTGAGCGTCACCATCTCCCAGTCATATCCGTCCATGAAAGGCGCGGGATCGAAGTCCGAAATTTCCTCGTCGGAAAGAATGCAGATGCGCATGAGATTCTCCTGTTCCATTTTTACCGCATTATCCACCCAAAAACGCATCGCGTGAAAAATTTTTAAGAAACACAAATTTTCCCGTCGAACGAAGGGAGGACGGGCGTCGTCATCAATCCCCCCTTGACAAAATATTTAGTCAAGCCTAAAATAAATTTAGGAGAGCCTAAATTCCGGGATGACCAAAAAGCAAGCCGCCACCCAGTCCGTGCAGGACTACCTCAAGCGCATCTACGAACTGACCGAGGACGGCGCGCCCGCCAGCACCAATGACCTCGCGCGCGAACTCAACATCAAACCCGCCTCCGTGACGGGCATGATCCAGAAACTTGCCGCCGAAAAACCCGCGCTGGTCGAATACCAGAAACACCAGGGCGTAACGTTGACAAAGGCGGGCAGGAAAGCCGCGCTGGAGGTCATCCGGCACCATCGCCTGCTCGAAGCCTGGCTGGTGCAGACGCTCGGTTATTCGTGGGACGAAGTGCATGAAGAGGCGGAGCGACTCGAACACGTCATTTCGGAGGATTTCGAACAGCGCATCGCCGCGGCGATGGGGCACCCTCTTCGCGACCCGCACGGAGAGTTGATCCCTACGGCGGAGTTGGTAATGCCGGAGGACAACTCCACTCCGCTCTCCTCCCTGCGCCCAAACCAGACCGGCACTGTGCAATGCGTCAAAGCCGCGGATACGGAGTTGCTCCGCTATCTCGAAGGTTTGGGGCTTGTCCCTGACGCGGAGATCGAAGTCATGGAGTACTCCCCTTTCGATCACAACCTGACCGTGAAGGTTGGTCGCAAAACGATCGTGCTGGGGTTGAATATCACGAGCAGGATTTTTATCGAAGAAAGTTGATCCTGTCATTGCGAAGAAGTGGCGGGAGATTGCTTCGCTTCGCTCGCAATGACGGAAAGGTAAATATGAACGAAAACATATTCCGCATCATAACCGCCCTGATCCTTTTTACAGGCATTGCCATCTCTTCCTACTTCCGCCGCAAGGCGGACAAGGAAACCGGCGAAAGAATTTCCCGCAAGGCGGATGGCAGCGCCATGATGACGGTCATCCGCATCGGCGGGTTGATCCTGTGGTTAAGTCCGTTTGTCTATCTGCTAAACCCGGCATGGATGTCCTGGTCGAAGGTCGGGCTTCCCGAAGCAGTCCGCTGGCTTGGGGTCGGGACAGGCGCGCTGTGCGTTATCGGAATCTACTGGCTGTTCAGCGGCATCGGGAACGGCATTACACCCACCAGCGCCACGCGGAAAGAACATAAACTCGTTACGAATGGGATTTATCGCTGGGTGCGGCATCCGCTTTATACGATCGGGTCATCCCTGTTCGTTTCATTCGGGATGATGGCGGATAACTGGTTCATCGCCGCGCTCGGTATCCTGGCGTTCATTGCCATGGCGATCCGCACGCCAAAGGAGGAAGCCAACCTCATCGAGAAATTCGGCGATGAGTACCGCGAATACATGAAACGCACCGGCAGGTTTTTGCCGAGGTTGAGGTAAGTAAGTACACAGGTAAACAGGTACACAGGTAGAGTTGTAATTTCAGTCTTCAAAACTTTATTCCGATTCTTATCAGTACATGGAGTTAAACGCGATGAACAACAAATTTTCGAGAAGAGACTTTATCAAGGTCGGCGGGCTTGCCCTGCTCGGCACGGCGGGCGCGGTTGCCGCCAACCAGACCGTCGGCGGGAACGCCGCAGGTCACGATCACAACCTCCAGGCAAAGGACGATTCTCCTCACGCTCACGTCCTGCAGCAGGGCGACCATGGCGACCTGCCCGGCACCGTCGGCGAAGTGAATCACGAAGCGAACGGCTTCGATCCCACCGACACGCTCACCGATTTCGATTACGGCGAGGTCTCCACCCTGCCGAACGGACAGACTTTGAGGGAATACAAAGTGGTGGCGATCAACAAGAACATCGAAGTCCTGCCCGGGCTCGAATTCCCCGCCTGGACGTACAACGGCCGCATCCCCGGTCCCACACTGCGCGCCACCGAGGGCGACCGCGTCCGCATTCATTTCAGCAACGGGAGCAACCATCCTCATTCCATGCACTTCCACGGCTTTCATCCCGGCGAGATGGACGGCGTGCCAGGCACGGGACCGGGAGGACTCGTCGAGCCGGGAGGCAGCTTCACGTACGAGTTCGACGCGGAGCCGTTCGGTCTGCATCTTTATCATTGTCACGTCTTCCCGCTGGCGCGTCACATCGCAAAGGGACTTTACGGCGCGTTCATCGTGGACCCGAAACAGGGTCGTCCGCCGGTGGACCGCGAATTCGTCATGGTGCAGAACGGGCTGGACGTGGACTTCGACGACGAAAACGATTTCTACGCCGTCAACGGCATCCCCTTCCACTATCAAAACCATCCCATTCAGATCCGGGTCGGCGAAAAGATCCGCGTCTACCTCGTCAACATCCTCGAATTCGATCTTCTCAATTCGTTCCACCTGCACGCGAACTTCTTCCATTACTACCCCACCGGCACAAGCCTGACCCCCTCAGAGTTTACCGACACGATCGTTCAGGGACAGGCGCAGCGCGGCATCCTCGAATTCACATACAAATACCCCGGCATGTACATGTTCCACGCGCACGTGACGGAATTCGCCGAACTCGGATGGAACGGCATGTTCGAAGTATTGCCTTAGAGGTGACATTATGACTCACTCGATTTCCAAACCGACGACCACACGCTTCAACTTTCGGACCCTTATCCTGCTTCTCATCCCGGTCATTCTCCTCGCCGGAGTGATCGCGCTCTTCCTCTCCACCGGCGGCGGACTCGATCTCGAAGCGCCCGTACCCGTCGAACGCCTCGACATCGAACGCTACACCCTCGAATCGAACCGCATCACGCTCCACGTCCGCAACACGGGACCGGAGGAACTCACCATCGCAACCGTGATCATCAACGACGCGGTCATGCCGTTTACAGTGAGTCCGAGCGCAGCCATCCCGCGCCTCGGTCGAGCGGACATTCAGGTCAACTACGCGTGGTCTTACGGCGAGGCTTACGGCGTCAAGGTTATGACCGGCAACGCGATCCCCTTCGAAGTGCATATACCGGTCGCGTTCGAAACGCCGAAGCCTTCCGCCGCCACGTTCTGGGGCTTTACGTTGATCGGCATCTACGTCGGCGTGATCCCGGTCTTTCTCGGCATCTTCTGGTTCCCCGCGCTGCGCCAACTGGGCCGCCGCGCCATGACCTTCCTCATGGCGGCGACGGCGGGCTTGCTCGTCTTCCTCGGCCTGGATACGCTCGCCGAGGCGCTCGAATTTGCCAACGCAGTGCCTTCCGCGTTTCAGGGCATCGGCTTGATCGGCATCGGCGCGGTGGGCACGTTCCTGCTGCTCGATGCCATCTCGAAAAAACAGACCCAGGCCACCGGGAACGAGACCGACCGCAGGCTCGCCATCGCGTTCATGATCGCGATCGGCATCGGATTCCACAACCTCGGCGAGGGACTTGCCATCGGCGCGGCGTACAACGTCGGCGAGGTCGCGCTGGGAACATTCCTCGTCGTCGGCTTCATCATCCAGAACATTACCGAAGGGCTGGGCATCATCGCGCCCGTTTTACGTGACAAGCCGACGATCGGCAGACTCGCCTTAATGGGTCTCATCGGAGGCGGGCCGGCAATCCTCGGCGCGTGGATCGGCGGGTACGCTCCGTCGCCGTTCCTCGCGGTGTTGTTCCTCGCCATCGGCGCGGGCGCGATCTTCCAGGTGATCTACGAGATCGCAAAACTCATTCAAAAGGACACCCAACGCGAAGCCATGCCAATCACCGTGTTCAGCGGCGTGCTGACCGGCATGTTATTGCTGTGGGTCACAGGCTTGATGATCAAGTAACTTGCATTGCATGGCGTCCCGAAGGTTCGATCAACAGGGCGGGTCTTTTCGGGAAAACCTTCGGGACGTTGCGCGTAAAGCGATCGAGTAATTTTGGAGGCAGCATAATGAATCTCTGGATTTGGTTTTCGATACTTCTCCTCGCGGCGATCTTCGTTCCGCGCTATGGTCTCCTCACGCTGTACAAGGACTGGCGAAGCGCGAAGGAACGCGAACAATTGGAGGACGCGCTCAAGCATCTCCTCGACCGCGAACAGGGAGGCAGGCACGCGTCGCCCGAATCCCTTGCCGGGACCCTGGACCTGCCGCGCGCAAAAATAACCCGTCTCATCTCAGACATGGAATCGCAGGGTCTGCTCGAGACGCACGGTTCGCAACTTCATCTCACTGCGGAGGGGACGCGCTGGGCGATGCACGTCGTCCGCGCGCACCGGTTGTGGGAACGTTACCTGGCGGACGAGGCGCGCATGCCTTTGAGCCAGATCCACAATGCGGCGCAGAAACGCGAACATACGCTGACCAAATCCCAACTGGATGAACTGGACGCCGCGCTGGGGCATCCCGCCCGCGATCCGCACGGAGACCCCATCCCCACGCGCGAGGGGAAAATGCCGTCAGCGGAGAGTCAGCCCATTACGGCGCGGCAGGATGATGGTCCGGTACGAATCGTTCACATCGAGGACGAACCGGCCATTGCGTACGAACAGATCCTTGCGGCTGGACTCCGCCTGGGACAGGTCATCCGAATTATCGAGAGAACGCCGGGACGAATCGTGTTGAGCGACGGCGAGACGGAATATCGTCTCGCGCCGACCGTTGCGGCAAACGTAGGTGTGACGCCATTGCCCGAAAGCGAGATCGCAAAGACAAACGCGGTGCCGCTCGCCGCATTGACGCAGGATCAGCGCGGCGAGATCGTGTCGCTCGATGACTCTGTGCAGGGATTCACGCGCCGCAGATTCCTGGATTTGGGCTTGACGCCCGGAACCATGATCTATCCCGAACTTGGAAATTTCTTCGGCGACCCGCGCGCCTATCGCGTGCGAGGGACGTTGATCGCGCTGCGCAAGGATCAGGCGGCGCAGATATGGGTAAGGCCAGTTTAACAACATGTCATTGCGAGGGCGATAGCCCGAAGCAATCTCCTACACTGCGAGGGGATTGCTTCGCAAAATACGCTCGCAATGACATATGAACAGAGAAACCATGACAACAAAACCAACACTCCCAACCGAACATTGCGAAACATGCCCCGCGTTCTACAACCTGGAACAGATGGGATTCAAGATCGGCGCATTCGACCGCGTGGTGGCGCTGGCAGGCAACCCGAACACGGGTAAGTCCACGCTCTTCAACGCGTTGACCGGGCTCAAACAACACACCGGCAACTGGCCCGGCAAGACCGTCACGCGCGCCGAGGGCGGATATCAATTCAACGGCGTGCGCTACAAACTCGTTGACCTGCCCGGCACGTACTCGCTCCTTTCCGCTTCGCAGGACGAGGAAGTGGCGCGTGACTTTATTTTATTTGGACAGCCCGATTGCACCATCGTCGTCACCGACGCGACCGCGCTCGAACGCAATTTGAATCTGGTGATGCAGGTGATGGAAATCACCGACAAGGCCGTGGTCGCCATCAACCTGATGGACGAAGCCAAACGCAAGGGGCTCGAAGTGGACGCGCGTTCGTTGAGCCGCGACCTGGGAATCCCTGCCGTGCCGGTCACGGCGCGCACCGGCGAAGGGATTCACACCCTGCTCGCCACCGTCGCAGACGTGATCAGCGGCGAGGTCAAAACAAAACCTTTGCGCGTGGAAGGAACACCCGAATTTCAAAAAGCGGTACGCGAACTTGTGCCAATGATCGAAGGGATCGCGCCCGGCATCCCGAACGCGCGCTGGCTGGCGATCCGCTTGCTGGACGGGGACTCGAAAGTACAACAGGCTTTGATTTCCGGCGAACTCACGCAGCGCGTGGAACGACAAAAACAAGCCGACGTGCAATTCAGCCGGAAGATGTCGGTGGAGGGGAGGCAGTGATGCAACACACAACCATTCAACCCAACGATATATTGACCAAAGCAGAGTCTTTACGAAGCACGCTCTCGACCAGTTTCCGCGACGAGATCGTCAAGTCGCTTTACAGCGAAGCCGAAGCCATCGCGCGGCGCGCAGTCAAAACGGCGCAGGAAAAGAAATACGATCTCGATCAGAGGATAGACCGCCTTGTCACGTCGCCCATAACCGGCTTGCCTATCATGCTCGTTCTTCTGGGCGCCATCATCTGGCTCACAGTGGCAGGCGCGAACATCCCATCGCAAATGATCGCCAACGTGCTTTTTGGTTTTGGCGATTGGGCGCGGGCGCTTTTTGTCAGTTGGAACGTGCCGTGGTGGATCACCGGCTTTATATGGGACGGCGTCTATCTCGGGCTGGCGTGGGTGATCAGCGTAATGCTCCCGCCGATGGCGATCTTCTTCCCCGCCTTCACCTTTCTCGAAGACCTCGGCTACCTCCCCCGCGTCGCCTTCAACCTCGATTGGCTGTTCAAGAAAGCCGGCGCGCACGGCAAACAATCCCTGACGATGGCGATGGGATTCGGATGTAACGCCGCGGGAGTCGTTGCGACGCGCGTGATTGATTCTCCGCGCGAACGACTGATCGCCATCCTGACCAACAACTTCGTCCCCTGCAACGGACGCTTCCCGACCTTGATCATGCTTGCCACTGTTTTCGTGGCCGCCGCCTTCCCCCCAGCCTTGACCTCCTTCGTCGCCGCGGGGACAGTCGTCGGCGTGGTATTGATCGGAGTCGCGTTCACGTTCCTGATGTCGTGGTTGTTGTCCAGGACGGTCCTCAAAGGCGAAGCCTCCGCGTTTACGCTCGAACTGCCGCCCTATCGCAGACCGAACGTTACGCGCATCCTGTACACCTCCATCATTGACCGGACGATCTTCGTCCTCTGGCGCGCCATGCAGACCGCCGCCCCCGCCGGGGCGATCATCTGGATTTTGGCGAATATCCACGTCGGCGATTCCAATCTTGCCCGCACGATCGCAGACTGGCTGAATCCGTTTGGCATGGCGCTCGGACTCGATGGCGTCATCCTGCTTGCTTACATCATCGCCATCCCCGCCAACGAGATCGTCGTGCCGACCATGATGATGGTGTACATGGGCGCGGGCATGATGGTAAACGGACCCGGCACGAGCGCGGGAATCTATAACCTGCTCGTCGCTCAGAACGGCTGGACGATGCTGACCGCGGTCAACCTGATGTTGTTCGCGCTTTTGCACAATCCCTGCGCGACGACGATCATTACGATTTACAAAGAGACCAAAAGTTACAAGTGGGCGACGGTCAGCGTACTGATCACGCTCGGCACGGCTTTTATCGTTACCTTCCTCACTGCAAGTTTAGCGAGACTGATGGGATGGGTATGAAAAAGCGACGGTCACTTGTTTCTCGAAGTGACCGTCGCTCATCGTACCGCTCGTTGAAACGCTTATGGCGTTATTTTCAAAAACCATCCTATCGGGATGATTCTGTTGCGCGAGACGTTTCGCAGTGTCGCCGTTGGGTTGCGACTTGAAAGCCGCGTTACGGATTCTGCGTTCCCCAATTCCACATGCCGGGACCGTAACCGTCGCCGCGATTCTGCATCATGCCTGGACCAAACCCCTGTCCCCGGCCGACCGGCGCGCCCTGTCCATAGTGCATCGGGCAGTTCCCAAATCCGTAACCGTTCTGGTACATGCCCTGCATCCGTTGAATCATCCAATCCGCCTGCTCCTGCGTGATCACGCCGTCCTTCACGGCTTGGGCGAAAGCATCCGTGTGGACTCCGTTCATGAAGCCTGCCAGTTCGTCCTGCTTGACGCCGTTATCGAGCGCGATCTGGTACATGGGTTTGCCCGCCGCCAGCGCCTCTTCCACCTGCTCCTCGGTGAGACCGAGTTTCGCGGCAAGCGCCTGTTCGACGTAGTCGTGCATCCAGCCGTAGCCGTATCCGCTCATCATGGAACCATACGGGGGCTGTCCGCTTTGCGCGAACGCGATGCCCACCCCGAGCGCGCCCAGCGCCAGCGCCGCAATCGCAACGATCAAAAGTGTCTTTTTCATGTTCATACTCCTTGAGTGAATTTACAGGTTTGTTCCTGGTTACGCCCAAAGGATACAACCGCAATGTAAAGGTTCGATAAAGAAAACTTCAAGATTGCGGAAAGAATCACAGCCCGTTGCCCGACTGATGTTGATCCTTTCCCCCTCCAAAGAAGCAGGGTCCGGGCAAATCACATAGTACCCCAGTATATTGACACCCGATATATCGGATGGTATTATAGCGACTATCGCTATACCGACGCACGATATAAAGAGGTGATAATGAGCGCAACTCTCGACAAATACCTGCCCCTGACGGAAACCACGGCGTACATATTGCTGGCGCTCACCGAACCGCTTCACGGTTACGCTCTGATGCAAAAAGTGGAGGTGATGAGCCGCGGCACGGTGAAGATCGGACCCGGCACACTGTATGGCGCGTTCGCGCAACTCGAAAAGGAGGGGCTGATCCGAATGGTCAGCGAGGCGGATCGGCGGAAATCCTATGTGCTGACAGCGAAGGGAAGGTCGGCGCTTCAGGAACATATTCACAGGACCGAGATCCTTGTGGAGAACGGGCGCTCGATTTTGTAACACTCTCATGGAGGACGCAATGACCACGATAACAAAATTCAAATTGTTCTGGGCATGGCAGGATGAAAAGGAAGAACTCTGGCTGCACGAGATGGCAAAGCAGGGGCTTCATTTCCGGTCGGTGGGCGCTCCCGGCCTCTATAAATTCGAGGTCGGTCAACCTCGCAACGACTACTACCGCATGGATTTCATCACCGACCGCAAGGATTACCAGAACTACCTGCAACTCTTCAAGGATGCGGGTTGGGAACACCTCGGAGAAATGGGCGGCTGGCAATACTTCCGCACGCAGGCGGAGGGCAGCGCCATCCCGGAGATCTACACCGACAAGGATTCCAAGGCGCAGAAATATCAGCGGCTGATTGTCATCCTGATCGTTTTCCTGCCGATCTTCATGACGATCACCACCCGCCCGATCGATCCGGCCAGTCCGTTTGTAGACCTCTACTTCGCAGGGAAAATGATCGGCGCTTTCCTGATGATTCTTTACGTCGCTGCGATGATCAAGATCTTCCAGCGCATTCAGCAACTCAAAAGTAAATAGAAAACGGGCGGCTCAGTGAGCCGCCCGTCAATTTATTCCTCCCCCGCCAGCAACTTGATGCGCTCCCACGGTTTCAAGCCTTCGTCTTCCGCCAGCAAACTCTTGAGGTCGAACAACTCGTCGCGCAATGCGGCGGCGCGCTCGAACTCGAGATTCTTCGCCGCCTCCTTCATCTGCTTTTCCATCTCGTGGATGATCTGCTTCAGTTCGTTGCGGGGCAGGTCGCTTGGGGCGCGGGTCTTGTACTCGCCCTTCATCTCCGCCACAGCCTTCTGCGAGAACTCCTCGGTCAGGTCGTGGATCGCTTTGTGGATGCTGATCGGGATGATGCCGTTCTCTTCGTTGTATTTCACCTGCTTGGCGCGGCGGCGATTCGTTTCGTCAATGGCGCGCTTCATCGAGTCGGTCATCTTGTCGGCGTACATGATCACGCGTCCGTTGACGTGACGCGCCGCGCGTCCGATGGTCTGGATCAGGGCGGTCTCCGAACGCAGAAATCCCTCCTTGTCCGCATCCAGGATTCCCACCAGCGAGACTTCCGGCAGATCCAAGCCCTCGCGCAATAGGTTGATCCCAACCAGTACATCGAACACACCCAGGCGCAAATCGCGCAGGATGCCCACGCGCTCGAGCGTCTCCACTTCCGAGTGCAGGTAATGGACTTTCATCCCCAACTCCTGCAAATATTCGGATAAGTCCTCGGACATCCTCTTCGTCAACGTTGTGACCAAAACGCGCTCGCCTCTTTCCACCCTCTGCCTGATCTCTCCGATCAGATCGTCCACCTGCCCTTTGGTTGGTCTGACCTCCACTTCGGGGTCCACGAGTCCCGTCGGGCGGATGATCTGCTCGACGACCTGTTCCGCCTTGTTCATTTCATACGGACCGGGCGTGGCGGAGGTGTAGATCGTGCGTCCCATCACCTCTTCGAACTCATCGAACTTCAACGGGCGGTTGTCCAGCGCGCTCGGCAAACGGAAGCCGTACTCGACGAGCGTCTCCTTGCGAGAGCGGTCGCCGTTGTACATGCCGCGGATCTGCGGCACGGTCATGTGACTCTCGTCAATCACCAGCAGGTAGTCGCTCGGCAGGAAGTCAATCAACGTCCACGGATGCGTGCCGGGCGCGCGCTGGTCGAGATGACGGGAATAGTTCTCGATGCCCGAACAGTAGCCGACCTCCTTCAACATCTCCAGATCGTAGCGGGTGCGTTGTTCGATGCGCTGCGCCTCGAGATATTTGCCGGTCTCCTTGAAGAACTTCAGGCGTTCCTCCAACTCGGCTTCGATGTCGGCGATGGCGTCCTTCATTTTGTCGGCGGCAGTGAGATATTGCTTGGCGGGGTAGATCGCCGCCTCCTGCAACTCTTCGATTACCTCGCCGGTCAACGGGTTGAACTCCATGACCCGTTCTACCTCATCACCGAAGAACGCGATGCGGTAACCGCGCTTGTCCTCGTAGGCAGGGACGATTTCCAGCGTATCGCCGCGCACGCGGAACGTGCCGGAGCGCAGGTCCATGTCGTTGCGCTGGTATTGCGATTCGATCAACTGGCGCAGCAACGCGTTGCGGCGATACAACTCCCCTACCTTGAGAGTCACCGTCCCTCTGCCAAACTCCTCCGGCGAGCCCAAACCGTAGATGCAGGACACGGAGGCGACGATGATCACATCCCGCCGCGACATCAAGGCGGTGGTGGCGGCGAGGCGCAGGCGTTCGATCTCCTCGTTGATCTCGGTCTCTTTCTCGATATAGAGATCGTGACGCGGCACGTACGCCTCAGGTTGATAGTAATCGTAGTAGGAGACAAAGTACGAAACCGCGTTCCCCGGGAAGAATTCCTTGAACTCGGCGTAGAGTTGCGCGGCGAGCGTCTTGTTGTGCGCCATGACGAGCGCCGGCATCTGCACTTCCTGGATCACGGACGCGATGGTGAAGGTCTTGCCGGTGCCGGTCGCGCCAAGTAGGACCTGGTGTTTCATTCCCTGTCTCACACCGTTGACAAGGTCACGGATGGCTTCGGGCTGGTCGCCCATGGGCTGGAAGGGGGCTTGAAGTTTGAATTCCATGATTCACCTTGCATGAAACGTCCCGAAGGCTCGCCCTGAGCCCGTCGAAGGGTGTTTCGAATGACCGCGTTCCACCGCTTGAACCTTCGGGACGGTCTGCCTGCCTAAAACAGGAACGGGTGTTCTAGATTGTATCACATCGGGAATGTCACTGCGAACGCAGCGAAGCAGTCTCCTCATCTCGATAGGGGGATTGCTTCGGGGAAACCACCCTCGCAACGACAGATTCGCGTGAAGCGAAGTATCCATCAGAGTATAATCTCGCAAACCAATCCGGGAGATGTTCATGAAAACAGTATTGAACGTTATCGGCGTGTTACTCGTCCTCACGGGCGGAGTCTGGTTCCTGCAGGGAATCAACGTCCTGCCCGGCAGTTTTATGACCGGCGATCCGCAATGGGCAATCAACGGGGGCATCGCAATTGTGATCGGAGCCGGGCTTTTGTATTGGGCAAATCGTCAGAAGAGTCGGGATGGATGAGATCCGCATCGGCGACCGCGTGCAGATATTCCTCGACGCCGAAACGTGGGGAAGCGAAGGCTGGTTCGAGGGAACGGTCGTGCGGATCGAACCGTATTCCGCGCATCGCAGTTTCCATTGGGTGGAATTGGACGAGGCGGCTCAAGCCGCTCTGGGGAGGGAAGTAAAATTGATCTCGGTGCTGAACCCGAGGAACATCCGCAGGGCATGATCGGCACGGAATACGTGAGGTTGCAATGAACCCAAAGGATGGAATCAGGGGCATCAAAGACCGGGACAGGCAATCACAAAGGGCGACCACAAGAAGGAGTCGGCTTGCCGCTCATGCCGCCCATCCTGCGCCTCGACGAAGCGGAACGGACCGAGAGACAGTTGTTGAAGTGAGCGGTCCATCCTCTCTGCTCGAACAAGCCATCGAGGCGCGCGGCTCAGCCCGAAGAACTCTCTGACCGCCACGTCACCGATACCCGCGTGACCTTCACGCCGGGCAAGCGCTTCAAACAGGCGCTGAGCACGATCGAATTTCAAAAAGAGACCCTGAGCTAATGGCGGGAGGCTGGGAATACAAATGGAGGGGGTTGACTACCTTACACTTTGGTATTGGGACGCGGATTAACGCGGATGGACGCGGATTTTTGGAGGAAATGCCCGAAAAAGCGCGTTGAATCCGCGTTTTCTGCGTGCTTCGCGATCCGCGTCCCATTTTTAAGACTGTAAGGTAATCAGTGGAGGGGGTTTGTAATGTATTAAATTTGCTCAATGAGGGAATCTGTATGCTAAAATTTACAAATCACGCCCGATCAAAAGGGACAAGTATCATGCCACGTAAAGCAACGACAAAGACAAAATCGAAAAATGGGAACGGCGTCAACCTCGGCATCGAAGCGGAGTTGTGGCTGGCGGCGGATAAGTTGCGCGGCCACCTCGACGCGGCGGACTACAAGAGCGTGGTGTTGGGGTTGATCTTCTTGAAGTATGTCTCAGACATGTTCGAGCAGGTTCATGCTCGGGTTAAGAAAGAAGCGGTGGATGATCCAGAGGATAGAGATGTCTATTTGGCGGAACGCGTCTTTTGTGTCCCGAAAGAGGCGAGATGGAAAGTCCTGCAGGATAATGCCAAGCAGGAAGCAATCGGCAATTTGATAGACAAGGCGATGGAGTCCATCGAGCGGGATAACCCAACGTTGAAAGGGATGCTGTCAGGCAATTACGGACGCGCCACGCTGGATAAGCGTCGGCTCGGGGATTTGGTGGACCTGGTCAGCAACAAGATCAACTTCGCGGACGAAGAGAGTCGCAAGCAGGATACGCTCGGACGGGTGTACGAATATTTCCTGTCGCAGTTCGCCAGCCAGGAGGGACGCAAGGGCGGAGAGTTCTATACGCCGCGTTCGGTGGTGCGTGTGCTGGTGGAGATGCTCGCCCCGTATAAGGGACGGGTCTTCGACCCGTGCTGTGGGAGCGGCGGGATGTTCGTGCAGAGCGAAAAGTTTGTCGAAGCGCACGGCGGAAGAATCGGCGACCTTTCGGTGTACGGACAGGAATCGAACCCCAACACGTTCAAGCTGGCGAAGATGAACCTTGCCATCCGCGGCATCGAAGGGGACTTGGGGGTACAGCCCGCGGACTCGTTCCACAATGACCAGCATCCCGACCTGAAAGCGGATTACATCCTTGCCAACCCGCCGTTCAACATGAGCGATTGGGGCGGGGAGGGGTTACGGGAGGACAAACGCTGGAAGTATGGCGCGCCGCCCCTGGGCAATGCCAACTTTGCGTGGGTACAGCACTTCATCCATCACCTTTCGCCCAATGGCACGGCGGGATTTGTGCTGGCGAACGGGAGCATGTCGAGCAATACGTCGGGCGAAGGCGAGATCCGCAAAGCCATCATCGAAGATGACCTGGTGGATTGCATGGTCGCCCTGCCTGGACAGTTATTTTACAGCACGCAAATCCCTGTGTGTTTGTGGTTTTTGACACGCAACAAAAAGACCCTAAAGGTTTCTCAGGCGATAGACCCTAAAGGTCTTAAGAGACCTTTAGGGTCTGACAATCAGGACGAAGGTCAGTCGGGAAAACCTTTAGGGTCTCGTGATAGACGTGGAGAAGTATTATTCATTGACGCCCGAAAATTAGGCACATTGACCGACCGCGTCCATCGCGACCTTTCGGAGGAGGATATCGCGAAGATCGCGGGGACGTATCATGCGTGGAAATCCCAAGAAAGAGACCCTAAAGGTTTTCGGAAACCTTTAGGGTCTGGATACCAGGATATTCCCGGCTTTTGCAAATCCGTGACCATCGAAGACATCCGTGCGCAGGGATACGTGCTCACGCCTGGGCGGTATGTGGGCGCGGCGGAATTGGAAGAAGACGATGAACCCTTCGAGGAAAAGATGGCGCGCTTGACGAAGGAATTGGAAGCGCAGTTTGAAGAAGGCAAAAGACTTGAAAATCTAATCAAGAAGAATCTTGGTCGGATTGAAACAAAATGAAAGATACAGTTTACGGTTTGGTGAGCGATGACTTTGATGTTGATACTCTGGAAAATCTTTGTGTTTCTGGAGGAATTCAAACTGGTCCTTTTGGAAGCCAATTACATCAAAAGGATTATTTACCTGTAGGCACGCCCATTATCACAGTGGAACACCTTGGGGAAAATCGCGTCTTACACCAAGATTTACCGCGTGTTTCAGATGCAGATAAAGAAAGACTTTCGCGATATGTGATGGAAAAAGGGGATATTATTTTCAGCCGTGTAGGTTCCGTTGATCGTCGGGCTTTGGTTCGAGATGAAGAAGATGGATGGTTATTTTCTGGTCGTTGCCTCAGAGTGAGACCTGACAAAGCAAAAATAGATTCTGATTACTTATCTTGGTTTTTTGGGCTTGAGATATTCAAAGATTACATACGGCGTATTGCAGTCGGCGCGACAATGCCATCTCTCAATACAGAATTACTGAGCAATGTGCCTGTGTTTTTTCCGCCCCTTCCCGAACAACGCGCCATTGCAGGGATTCTCGGTGCGCTGGACGATAAGATCGAACTCAACCGTCGCATGAACCGCACGCTCGAGTCCATGGCGCGGGCGGTGTTTCGCCAGTGGTTTGTGGAGGATGAGGAGATTGGGGATTGGGAAATTGGTAAGTTGGGTGATGTTGCGGAAAACATAAGGCGAAGCGCAAATGCGGATGAAATTGAACCCGAAACACATTACATCGGTTTGGAACATATGCCACGCGGAAGTATTGCGCTTTCAGAATGGGGAAATGCAAGTGAACTGGCAAGTAACAAATTCATTTTCAAAGAGGGTGAATTTCTCTTTGGTAAGTTACGACCCTACTTTCACAAAGTTGGCATTGCTCCAATTGATGGTGTTTGCTCAACAGATATTTTGGTCATTGCTCCAAAGTCGCCAGAATGGTATGGCTTTGTTCTCGGTCACATTTCGAGTGTTGAATTGATCAATTACACAAATGCCGCTTCCACAGGAACGAAAATGCCAAGAACAAATTGGACAGATATTGCACATTATGAAGTGGTAATTCCGCCTATGAAGTTGGCTAAAGATTACAACGAGATATTTCTACCGATGGCACAACGTATTCGTGCAAACATAAAAGAATCGCGCACGCTGGCGAGTCTGCGGGATAGTCTGTTGCCGAGGTTGATGAGGGGGGAAGTGAGGGTGAAATGAATATGGAAGAGACCCTAAAGGTTTTCACCGTTAACCGTGGTCATGTCGGGCGAGGGAGTCTTGCTAATCAAGGCGCGCGTCAGTCAAGGAAACCTTTAGGGTCTGGTACCCGCGCGCGGGCGAGCCTGCGGGATAGTCTGCTGCCGAAGTTGATGAGGGGAGAGGTGAGGGTGAAATGAAAGAGACCCTGGTACGAGACCCTAAAGGTTTCTTTCGTATACCCGCGCCATGTCTGGCAGGAGAGTCTTGCCAACCGAGACGAACGATAGCAAGGAAAACCTTTAGGGTCTTCAAGGTTGAACCACAAAATAAATAACGAAGAGGTAATAAGTATGAGCGTGACTTTGTTTAAAGAAGTAAGTTACACATTGTCCAAGCTCCTGCATGATATCGAAATGGGAGAAATCGGCTTGCCCGATATTCAGCGTCCATTCGTGTGGGCAAACGCCAAAGTCCGTGATTTGTTCGATTCCATGTACAAGGGTTTTCCTGTTGGATATTTACTGTTTTGGGCAAATGGCGCAGGGGATGGTCATCGTCAAATTGGCGCAGATGAAAAACAAAAATCTGCTCGCTTATTGATTGTGGACGGTCAACAGCGTTTAACATCACTCTACGCGGTTATCAAAGGGATTCCAGTAGTACGTGAGAACTATGAGAAAGAAAGAATTCAGATTGCCTTCAATCCAATCAGCCAGAAATTCGAAGTTGCAGATGCAGCTATCAAGCGCGACCCGGAATACATCCCTGATATTTCCGTCATTTGGTCGGAAGCAACGGACATCTTCGAATTGGCAGACGATTACCTTACAAAGTTGCGCGCAACACGAGATGTAAGCGCTGATGATCAAAAACAGATTCGGAAAGCCATCAATAATCTGGATAATGTGCAAAATTATCCCTTCACCGCGTTGGAGGTATCTGGCTCCACGACCGAAGAACAGGTTGCGGAGATATTTGTCCGTGTAAATAGCAAGGGTACTCCACTCAATCAGGCAGACTTCATTTTGACGCTCATGTCCGTCTTTTGGGATAAAGGACGGAGTGATTTGGAACATTTCTGCCGTGAGGCTCGGCTTCCCGCAAAAGCTGGAGCGTCACCATTCAATCACTTCATCCAACCTGACCCTGACCAACTATTACGTGTGAGCGTGGGTCTGGGTTTCCGTCGAGCCCGATTACAGTATGTCTATAACATCCTGCGCGGCAAGGATTTGGAAACTGGCGAATTCTCAAACGAACGCCGCGAGAAACAATTCGAAATCATGCAACTTGCCCAAAGTCGTATGCTTGACCTGCAAAACTGGCATGAATTTATGAAGTGTATTCGCCGTGCTGGTTACACAGGTCAATCCATGATTGTCTCTGTTAATAATCTGCTGTACTCTTATGTGTTCTATCTGATTGGCAAATATGATTACGATGTTGAGCCCTTCATCTTGAGAGACACAATTGCCCGTTGGTTTTTTATGAGTGCGCTGACCAGTCGCTATTCAGGCAGTTTCGAGTCCACGATGGAACAGGACTTGAACCGATTGCGGGACGCAAAGGATGCGGAAGAATATACTGCCTTGCTTAGCCGTATTGTCACCGATTCACTTACGGATGATTTCTGGAATATTACACTTCCGAATGATCTTGCTACATCTTCTCCGCGAAGTCCATCTCTATTTTCTTATTACGCCGCACTCAATTTACTAAAGGCAAAGGTGCTGTTTTCCAAAATGCTGGTATCTGATCTGCTCGATCCCACACTCAAAGCAAAGAAGTCTGCGGTCGAGAGACATCATCTTTTTCCAAAGGAATATCTGCGAACACTTGGCATTGATGAAAATCGAGACATGAATCAGATCGCTAATTTTGCATTGGTTGAGTGGAATGACAATATTTCGATAAGTGATACGCCACCGTCTGACTATTTCCCGAAATATAAAGACCGCTTCAAAGGAAATGAACTTCTTGAAATGCTTCATTGGCATGCCTTGCCCGATGGCTGGGAGAATATGCAATATCAGGAATTTCTTGAACAACGACGTGAGCTGATTGCCCAAGTGACCAAAGAAGGTTTCAAGGAATTGATGTCTAACAAAGAGTAAGAAATGACCTTCACTGAATCCACCACCGAGCAAGCCGCCATTGATTGGAAAGAGACCCTAAAGGTTTCTTTCGTATACCCGCGCCATGTCTGGCAGGAGAGTCTTGCCAACCGAGACGAACGATAGCCAGGAAAACCTTTAGGGTCTAAACCTACGATGACAAGCCCATCCCCTTTACTCTACGACACGTATTACCATATCTACAATCGCGGCAACAACGGCGAGAATATCTTCGTGCAGGAACGCAATTACGAACATTTCATGAATTTGTACTTCAAGTACATTGACCCAATCGCCGAGACTTTCGCCTATTGCCTGTTGCGAAATCATTTCCATGTGTCGTTAAAGACAAGGGCGGAGGAGGAAATTATAGAGACCCTAAAGGTTTCCACGGCAAACAAGAACCTTGTCGGGCAAAAGAGTGTCGCAAACCAAGGCGCAAGACAGGCAGGCAAACCTTTAGGGTCTGGGTACTTGTCAAAAAAATTCTCCGATTTCTTCAACGCCTACGCCAAATCCATCAACAAAGCCTATGGCAGAACGGGGAGCCTGTTCCAACATCCCTTCGGGCGCGTGCCCATCACCACCGACCGTCAATTCTGGAACGTGATCGCCTACATCCACCAGAATCCGCAGAAGCACAAGTTCGTGAAAGACTTTCGGGAGTGGAAATGGTCTTCGTATGGAATTCTCATCGCAGAGAAACCGACGAAACTCAAGCGCGATATTGTCCTTGATTGGTTTGGTGGAAGGGAGAATTATTTGGAACTGCACCAGCAATGGGTCTCCGATGCAGATGCGAAGTGGTTTGCAGAGGATGATTACGATTAACTGAAACCACAAACCCTAAAGGTTTCTTCGATAATCAATGACCATGGTTTGCAAAGTGTCTACCCGAAACGGGAACATGGTTAGTCAGGAAAACCTTTAGGGTTTCTACCAAAACCTTTAGGGTCTATAATCACAGTATGACCTTCACCGAATCCACCATCGAGCAAGCGACCATAGACTGGCTCCAGGAGCTGGGCTACGACTACGCCTTCGGTCCTGAGATCGCGTTCGATGGGGAGCATCCCGAACGCGATGATTATCACGAAACGCTCCTGTTCAGTCGTTTGCGGGATGCCATTGCCCGCCTCAACCCCGACCTTCCGCCTGCCGCGCGCGAAGAAGCCTTTCGCAAGCTGACGCGGCTGGGCAAGCCCTCACTCCTGCTCAATAACCATGCCTTCCATCACATGCTGGTCAATGGCATTGAGGTTGATTATAAAAAAGACGGACGCACCGTCAGCGGGCGGGCATACGTGGTGGATTTTGAAGACCCCGATAACAACGACTGGCTGGTGGTCAATCAATATACGGTATCTGAAACCCTAAAGGTCTCGGAGACCTTTAGGGTTTCCAACAGGCGACCCGATGTGGTGATCTTCGTCAACGGTCTGCCGCTGGCGGTCATCGAACTCAAGAACGCCGCCGATGAAAAGGCGACGATCTGGTCGGCGTTCAATCAACTGCAAACCTACAAGAACGACATCCCTGCCCTGTTCCACTATAACGAACTGCTCATCATCTCCGATGGCTTGAATGCCCGCATCGGCTCGCTCACGGCGAACAAGGAATGGTTCCTGCCGTGGAAGACGGTCGAAGGGGAGACCCAGGCTCCAGCATCGCTGACCCAACTCGAAGTCCTGCTAAGAGGCGTCTTCGAGAAACGCCGCTTCCTTGATCTCATCCGCTACTTCATCGTCTTTGAACAGGAACGCGGCGCGCCCATGCTCAAGAAGATCGCAGGCTATCACCAGTTCCACGCGGTCAATTACGCGCTGGCGGAAACCATCCGCGCATCACGTTCTGTCGGGGCGGGTCTTGCGCCCGCCCTGGGCGAACTGAAAGGCGTGTACAAAGCGCAACCCATGAAAGGCGGCGAAAGGGGCGATCACCGCATCGGCGTCGTGTGGCATACACAAGGCGCGGGCAAGAGTCTCACCATGGCGTTCTACACGGGGCGGCTGGTGGCACATCCCGCCATGGAAAATCCCACCATCATCGTCATCACCGACCGCAACGACCTCGACGATCAACTCTTTGGCACCTTCTCGCGCTGTTCCGAAGTCCTGCGCCAAACGCCTGAACAAGCGTCAAGCCGTGAAGACTTGATCGAAAAACTCCAAGGGCGCATCGCGGGCGGCATCTTCTTTACGACCATTCAAAAGTTCATGCCTGTCGAAACCCTAAAGGTCTCGAAGACCTTTAGGGTTTTGTCCGATCGTCATAACATCGTCGTGATTGCAGATGAAGCCCATCGCAGTCAATACGACTTCATAGACGGCTACGCCCGTCACATGCGCGATTCACTGCCCAACGCTTCTTTCATCGGGTTTACTGGTACGCCCATCGAACACACGGATGCCAACACCCGAGCCGTGTTCGGCGATTACGTCAGCATCTACGACATCCAGCAGGCAGTCGAAGACGGTGCAACGGTCAAGATTTATTATGAAGGTCGCCTCGCCAAACTCGAACTGGACGAAAAAGAGAAACCGAAGATTGATCCCGAATTCGACGAAGTCACCGAAGGCGAAGAACTCGAAAAGAAGGAAAAGCTCAAGACCAAATGGGCGGCGCTCGAAGCCATTGTGGGCACCGAGAAACGCATTGGCTTGGTTGCCCAGGATATTGTCCACCACTTCGAGAAGCGACAGGAAGCCATGGATGGCAAAGCCATGATCGTGTGCATGTCCCGCCGCATCTGTGTGGATTTATACAACGCCATTACCAAACTCCGCCCCGATTGGCACTCCGAAGATGATAAGCAAGGCGTCATCAAGATCGTGATGACAGGCAGTGCTTCTGATCCGCTCGATTGGCAACAGCACGTAAGAACAAAGGCGCGCCGCGAAGAACTCGCCAAACGCTTCAAGGATGCAGATGACCCGTTCAAAATCGTCATCGTCCGTGATATGTGGCTGACAGGCTTTGACGTCCCGCCGCTGCACACCATGTACATTGACAAACCCATGCAGGGACATGGTCTCATGCAGGCGATTGCGCGGGTCAACCGTGTGTATCCAAACAAAGAAGGTGGTTTGATTGTTGACTATCTGGGTCTGGCATATCACTTACAGAAGGCTCTTGCTACTTATACCGAAGCTGGTCATCCCGCTGAAATACCGAATCAGGATGAAGCCGTCAATGAACTGCTTAAGCGCTATGAGATTTGTAAAGATATGTTTCACGGTTTCGACTGGTCAAAGTTCTTTACAGGCACGGCGGCAGAACAGACTACAACTTTTGCATGGGGTATTGATTTCATAGTCCAACAGCAAGACGGAAGAAGACGGTATCTTGACGCGGTGAGAAACATGTCGCTCGCCTTTGCGCTGGCTGTTCCCGATGAACGTGCGCTTGCCATTCGGGATGATATTGCTCTCTTCCAGAAAGTACGCGCCGCGCTGATAAAGCATACAGTTAACGAAGGCGGCACGTCCGACGAAGATTACGAGCAAGCCATTCGGCAAATCCTGTCACGCGCCGTTTCTGCCAGCGATCAGGTCATTGACATCTTTGCCGCCGCTGGCTTGAAGAAACCTGAAATCTCCATCCTCTCCGAAGAGTTTCTGGCAGACGTCCGCAACATGCCGCAAAAGAACCTTGCCATTGAACTGCTCCGCAAACTGCTCAACGACGAACTCAAATCGAGAATGAAGAAGAACGTGGTGCAATCTCGTTCCTTCACCGAACTACTTGAACGCACGATCCGCTCCTACCAAAACCGCACGCTTGAGTCAGCGGAAGTCATTGCTGAACTGATCAAACTCGCCGAAGAAATGCGCGAGGCACAGAAGCGCGGCGAGAAACTCAACCTGACCGAAGACGAAATTGCCTTCTACGATGCGCTCGAAGTCAACGACAGCGCCGTCAAGGTGTTAGGCGATGACACACTCAAAAGCATTGCCCGTGAGCTTGTGGAAACCGTCCGAAATAACACCACGATAGATTGGACAGTGCGGGAAGCTGTCCGTGCCAAGTTGCGCGTGATGGTAAAGAGGATATTGAGAAAGTACGGCTATCCACCCGATAAGCAGGAGAAGGCAACACAGACTGTTCTTGAACAGGCTGAGGTCATTGCCAGGGATTGGGCAGGATAAAATGCTCGAAGGTGAACAATTTCTGCATAAATGGTCGCTCCTCGTCGGATAAGACGCGTTTATGGCACGATTAAAACATGGGATAATCACAGCAGTGGATCACCCCGCCTTTATTCCCCTGCTCGAAAACGCCATCGCCTCCCGCGCCCATCTGTTCGATGAGCGTCACGAAACAGCCTTCCGCCTCTTCAATGGATTTTACGAAGGCTGCCCCGACCTTGTAATTGACGTGTACGGACGCACATTGGTCGTCCATGATTACGCGGAAGAACCAGACAAAAATACTGTCCGCGAAATCTCCGATTACGTGAGAACTGCACTAAACTGGCTGCGCGCAGGTATCGTCAAAACGCGCAGCGCCAAATCACAGGATGAAAAACGCGGGCGACTCCTCTTCGGCGACAAGCCCGATGCCAAGGTCAAGGAACACGGAGTCTGGTACGCCATCCACCTGACCATGCACCGCGACGCGAGTTTCTATCTCGACACGCGCAACCTGCGCAAATGGCTCGTCGAAAACGCGCGGGGCAGATCCGTGTTGAACGCCTTCGCTTACACAGGCAGCCTGGGCGTGGCGGCGATCGCGGGTGGGGCGAAACGCGTCGTTCAAATAGATCGCAACCGCCGGTTCCTCAACCTCGCCAAAACGTCCTGCACCCTCAACGGTTTCCCCATTCACAAACAGGATTTCATCGCGCAGGATTTCTTCCCGGCAATCGGCAGGCTCAAACGATCCGGGGAAACGTTCGATTGCGTCATCCTCGACCCGCCTTTCTTCTCCATCACATCCAAAGGCAAAGTGGATCAGGTCAGCGAAAGCGCGCGGCTCATCAACAAGGCGCGCCCGCTGATCAACGATGGAGGCTGGCTGATCGCGATCAACAACGCCTTGTACGTCAGCGGGAGGGAATACATAAAAACGCTGGAAGAGTTATGTGAAGATGGATATTTGAGAATTAGAGAATTGATCCCCGTTCCCGAAGAATTCATTGGATACAACGTAACTGGCAAACCGGTTACCGATCCATACCCGTTCAATCATTCGACCAGGATCGCAGTGTTGGAGGTGAAGAGGAAATAAGCGCATTACAAGTGAAATTCCCGGCGCTCCTGGCGCCGCCCATCATGCCCCCTGCTTTGAGCGGGGCATTTTTATTCCATTGACCTTGCGAGGAATGTAACTTCATCTCCCTTCGTACTCTTTTCCCATTGAGATTCCGTTGGAGTGGTTGTATAGTCGAAACGAATTGAGATAAAATCAGTCCGAATTAGGGAGGGTCGAACGGCTTGCCTGGTTACAACAAGACCCTCCTGAGCGCGAAAGGATATATCAAAAAACCTTCAACATCGGTGCAACGGTGATAGTCGAACTCGAAAACCTGCTTGCTTTCCTTACCCAGATCGTCTTCCTATTCGTGGCTGGCAGCACACTGGTCAACTGGCTGGTATTTCGCAACTTTGCCCGCTTCGATATTGCGCTGATCTTCCTTCCACTTGCCCTTGCCATTCTCGCGCAGAACCTGCTAAGGCTGTTTCCAGGATGGGAAACTTTGCTTGCGCCGGTCTTTTTCCTTGCGCTTCTTTCCCATCCTCACCTGCTCCTGCGCGTCGCGCAATATTTCCGCCCGGTTCCCGTCGTCGTGCGGCGGGCGTCGCTCGTCAGCCTCCTCCTGATCGTTGCTTCCCTCCCGCTGGCTGAAACCGCGCCGCTGGCGGTCTTCACTCCCGCCATCGGATACTTCATGGTCGTCGAAACGTACGCGGGGGTTCTCTTCGTACAGGGTGCGATGAAATTGGGCGGCGTGGCTCGCAGGCGGCTGCGGCTTGCCTCCCTGGGCGCGGGCTTGCTGGCTCTGGTATTCACGCTGTCGCTCGGCATGGTTCTATACAGCGCGGGGAACGAACCCTCCCTCACAACCCGAACGATCGTCAATTCATCCATCCAGGTCATCGCCATGCTCTCCGGCTTGTGTTACTACTTCGGCTTTTCCCCGCCGCGCTGGTTGAGACGTTCCTGGCAATTGCGGGAACTGCATCGCTTCCTGCAACAGGCTTCGAAGCGGAAGGAGTACAGCCGCCGCGCGGTCTTCGAGGAACTCGCAAACGGCGCGGCGCGAACCGTCGGCGCGGCGGCGGTCGTTGTGGCGGTTTGGGATGCCGAAAGGGAACGCCTCAACATCGAACTGCCGGGCGATCCGCCCCTGCAGGTCGAAGATATCGAAACCGAATTGCAGGTCAACGGCTGGGACTGGCGCGAAGGGGAGGCGCGCATCGAGCGGCTGCCGGGCAGGATCGGGATGAGTTTGAATCGCTGGGCTGAACGCCTCGGCGCGCGGACCTTGATCCTCATCCCCGTCAAAGGCTCGATCCAACCCTGGGGCGCGTTGATCGCCGCCCTGCGACATACCCCGTTGTTCGCACAGGACGATCTCGACCTGCTTTCCCTGCTGGCTGAGCAATCCGCCAATTCGCTCGATCTTGCCGCGCTTTTGTCCGAGCTGCGCGAAGCGAACCTGTCCCTCGAAAAGGAAGTCGTCGAACGCAAACAGGCGGAGGAAACATTTCGCGGCTTGCTCGAATCCGCCCCGGATGCGATCGTGGTCGTGGACACGCGGGGCGTCGTCCAACTGGTCAACTCGCAAACGGAGAAAATGTTCGGCTACGACCGGGCGGAGATCGTGGGGCAGCCGGTCGAGGTCCTCGCGCCGAGGCGTTTTCGAAAATCCCATGCCAGGCACCGCGAGGGTTACATGGTCGAACATCCCGCGCGCCCGATGGGCATCGGGCTGGACTTATTCGGCTTGCGAAAGAACGGAAGCGAATTTCCCGTCGAGATCAGCCTCAGCCCCATGAAGACAGAGGAGGGCTTGCTGATCAGCGCCGCCATCCGCGACGTGACGCAGCGCAAACTCATCGAAGCCGACGTGCAAAAACTGAACGAAGACCTGCATCAACGCGCCGCTCAACTCGAAGCCGCAAACAGGGAACTCGAATCGTTCAGTTACTCCGTCTCGCACGACCTGCGCGCCCCCCTGCGCGGCATTGACGGCTTCAGCATGGCGCTGCTGGAGGATTACGGCGACCAACTGCCTCCCGAAGCGCAGGATTACCTGAACCGCGTGCGCGGCGCGGCGCAGCGCATGGCGGAATTGATTGACGACCTGTTGAACCTCTCGCGCTTGACGCGCGCAAAACTGCAACCCCGTTTCATCAACCTCAGCCAAATGGTCGGCGAGATCACCGACGCCCTGCGCGAACGCCAACCGCAGCGGCAGGTCGAATTTGCGATCATGCCGAACCTGATGGCGGAAGCGGACCCGAACCTCATGCGCATCGCATTGGAGAATTTGCTGAACAACGCCTGGAAGTTCACCTCCAAACGCGAACGCGCCGTCATCGAATTCGGGCAGAAAAGCCGGGCAAGGGAACGCACCTTCTTCGTGCGCGACAACGGCGCCGGGTTCGACATGGCGTACGCCGACAAACTGTTCGGCGTCTTTCAACGCCTGCATTCGGAGAACGATTTCCCCGGCACCGGCGTGGGACTGGCAACCGTGCAGCGCATCATCAAGATCCACGGCGGGCGCGTCTGGGCGGAAGCCGCGGAAGACGAAGGGGCGACCTTTTACTTTACCCTGAATGGAGAACAAAATGAATGACAGACCGATCCTGCTGGTGGAGGACAACCCGGACGACGAAGCGCTGACCCTCCGCGCGCTCAGGAAAAACAACATCGCAAACGCCATGTCCGTTGTGCGCGACGGCGCGGAGGCGCTCGATTTTCTGTTCTGCGCGGGCGCCTACGCCAGCCGCGACCCGCGTGAAATGCCGCAGGTCGTTCTATTGGATTTGAAACTTCCAAAAGTGGACGGGCTGGAGGTGTTGCGCCGCATCCGCGCGGACGAGCGGACCCGCCTCCTGCCCGTTGTGATCCTCACCTCCTCCCGGGAAGAACAGGACCTGCTCCAAAGTTACAGCCTGGGAGCGAATTCATACGTCCGCAAACCTGTGGATTTCAATCAATTTGTGGAGGCGGTCCGACAACTCGGCTTATACTGGCTGGTCTTGAACGAAGCGCCTCCGCGATAAGGTCTATTTGATGATAAAACCATTGCGTCTTTTACTCGTCGAGGATTCGGAAGATGACGCCCGATTGATACTCCGTGAACTCCAAAAGGTCGGCTACGAAGTCGCCTGGAACCGCGTCGAAACCCAATCCGCGTTGAAACGAACCCTGACCGAACAAGCGTGGGACCTGATCGTCTGCGATTTCTCCCTGCCGCAATTCAACGCCCTGGACGCGCTGAAAATCCTGAAAGAAAGCGGCATGGACCTTCCCTTCATCATCGTCTCCGGCACCATCGGCGAAGAAACGGCGGTGACAGCGTTGAAAGCCGGCGCGCACGACTTTTTGATAAAAGGCAACTACGCCAGGCTCGGTCCCGCCATCGAACGCGAACTGCGCGAGGCCGAATCGCGGCGCGAGCGCCGCCAGGCGATCGAGACGTTGCGCGAGAAGGAAAGATTGTTATCCGAGGCGCAGCGCATCGGTCACATCGGCAGTTGGAACTGGGACCTCGCCGCCGACACCCTGCAATTCTCCGACGAGATGTACCGCCTGCTCGACGTATCGCCGCACGAATTCCAGCACAACAGCGATGCGCTTTTGGATCTGATCCACCCCGAAGACCGCCCCGTAATGGAAAACTGGGTGGACGAATTGAGAGCCGGGGGACAGGTCAACGAAATGGATTTCCGCATCCCCCTCAAGGACGGCGGGCTGCGTTACCTTCACGGCTCCGGCGCATTCCTGCGCGACGCATCGGGTAACCCTGTCCGCTTTATCGGCACGGCGCAGGACGTCACCGAACGCAAACTGGCGGAGGTGCAGATCAACAAGCAGATCAACCGTCTCCTCGCATTGAGAAGAATTGACGAAGCGATCACGTCCAGTTTCGACCTGCGCCTCATCCTGAACGCATTGCTCACGCAGGCGCTCGAACAGTTACAGGTGGACGCGGCTGACGTTCTCCTCCTCAACGAGGACCTGTACACGTTGGACCATTTCACCGGGCAGGGCTTTCTCACGAGTTCGATGGAAAACATGCAGCTCCCCTTGAACAACAGTTACACCGGGCGCGCCGTTCTGGAACGCCGCCTCGTCCAGATCGCGGATCTGAAGGCTTACCCCCTTCTCGACCGGAAGACGCCCGGCGAAGAGTTCGTGTGCTATTACGGCATCCCGCTGATCAACAAAGGGAAGGTCAACGGCGTGCTGGAGATCTTCCATCGCGCCCCGCTCCAACCCGACAAGGAATGGATGAGTTTCTTCGAGACGCTGGCGGGACAGGCGGCGATAGCCATTGACAACGCCGCCCTCTTCCAGAAACTGCAACGCTCCAACCTCGAGCTGGGTCTGGCTTATAACGCGACCATCGAAGGCTGGTCGCGCGCCCTCGATCTGCGCGACAGGGAAACCGAAGGTCACACCCAGCGCGTGACCGAGATGACGCTCAAACTCGCGCGCTACATGGGGATACCCGAAGAACAACTCGTTCACATCCATCGGGGCGTGCTGCTGCACGACATCGGGAAGATGGGCGTGCCGGACGGCATCCTGCTGAAACCCGGTCCGCTCACCGAGGAGGAATGGGAGATCATGCGCCGGCATCCCCAACTGGCGTACGACTGGCTTGCCCCGATCTCCTTCCTGCAACAATCGCTCGAAATCCCATACTGCCATCACGAAAAATGGGACGGCACGGGGTATCCGCGCGGGCTGAAGGGGGAGGAGATTCCGCTTTCGGCGCGCATCTTTGCCGTGGCGGACGTGTGGGACGCGCTCACGAACGACCGTCCCTACCGCAAGGCATGGTCGAGAGAGGAAGCGCTCGAATACATCCGCGAAAACGGAGGCAGGCATTTCGACCCCCAGGTTGTGGAAGCCTTTCTCGAACGCATCGTCGAGACGGATTTGTAACGCGAATCCGTTTCGCGATGCGCCGCGCTCAAAACAACGCCCCCTGCTCGAAACCGCCCACATCCGCCTCATTCCACGGCAGCGGCGGAACCTTCGCATCCTTCGCCGCGCGCTGATGCAGGTCCCTGCAAAGTCGGGGCGCGATCACGTTATCGGGCGAGTGGCAGAACACGTACGCGTCCGCGCCGTCCTTCATCTGCGACGCAAGATAACTCCCCCATTCATCGAGAAACGGACGATTGATTTCCGGGTCGGGATGACCGATGTAACGGACGAAGACGAAATCGGACGTGCGCTTCGGGACTACGGGGAGGTCTGGTTTGCCCTCCCGGGCCTCGAGCAAAGTCTGATACACGGATCCTGTCAAGAGCGCGTCCCCGGACAGACTCCGTATCGGACGCGTGTCAATCGTCACGCGCGCCATATCATGCTCCGCGAGCAATTCATCGAGCGCCTCGTCGTGCGGCGGATCGAACCAATCCAAATGACGCACTTCGACCGCGAGGCGCGCGTCGGAAACCCAGGCGGAGAGAAAGGCTGATAGGTCGCCGATCAACTTCGGGGAGAATCGAGGCGGAAGTTGCAGGAACATCGGACCAAGCCGTTTGCCGAGTCTCTTCATCACATCCACGAACGCGCGCGCTTTGTCAATGTGATCCGTCAGTCTCCCTTCGTGGCTGATCGTCTTCGGAATCTTCGGGCAGAAGCGAAACGACTCGGGCGTATCCGCAACCCAATCCTCGATGGTCTTTTTCGCTGGGACGGCGTAGAAGGTGGTGTTGCCTTCGATGGTCGTCAGGCGGCGCGCGTACTCGCGCAGAAAATCCGAGGGCTTCGTTCCCCTGGGATAGAAATTCCCCACCCATCCCTTGAACGACCATACAGGACAGCCGACGTACAGCGTCATGCAAGTATTATATAATATACAAGCGCCGTCCCGATGGATCATTGTGAGTATTTCGAGGTTGGACGGCAACCTTCGGGACGTTTTTTCTGATTACCGATAAAGTCGGATGTCTTTGGAGGAATGATCGGGCGCCCATTGAGCGAAGATGAAAAAACTGATACTGGCAATTGATTTCATCGAAGACTTTATGCGCTGGTCGAGGAAGCGCGCCGACATCCGGGCGGTGGCTTTGGTCGGTTCGTACGCCCGGGGCGAAGCGACGGATTCGTCCGACGTGGACCTGGTCATCATCGCGAACGATCCGCAGAAATATCTGACCAACACGGAATGGCTGAGGGTGTTCGGGGTCGTCATTACGCAGAAGGTGGAAGAGTACGGGAAACTTACCTCGCTCCGTGTGTGGTACGAAAGCGGACTGGAGATCGAGTATGGGTTTACGACCCGCGCATGGGCGCAAACCCCGCTCGACGAGGGGACGAAACGGGTCGTTGACGACGGCATGAGGGTGCTGTTCGAAAAAGAGACCCTGCTCAGCCCGCACGAGACGCCGGCGCGTTCGTCGTCGCGGCGATTCGCTTCGTGATCCCGATGTTATACTTCCGCCCATGAGCGATTGCAGCGGCGCATTGCATCCGCAAGCCAGGGAGGGACTCCGCCTGTTCAACGCGGGGGAATACTTCGAGGCGCACGAAGCGTTGGAGGATGCCTGGAACGCCGAGACGGGCGAGGCGAAAAATCTGTACCGGGGAGTCTTGCAGATCGCGGTCGCATACCTCCACATCACACGCGGGAACTATAACGGCGCGGTCAAGGTCTACGAGCGGAGCAAAAAATGGCTGAACGAACTGCCCGGCGTATGCAAGGGAATTGACGTAGGCAAACTGCGAAGGGACGCGGAAGCGATCGTGCAGGAGGTTCGACGCCTCGGCAGGGAAAGGATCAATGAATTCGATCCATCCCTGTTGAAACCTGTGATATGGGAGGAGGGAAAGAAGGCATACATCTGCGACCGTTGCGGAAGCGAGATGGTCGAGAGGAATTGCAAGGTCGCCTGTCCCAATTGCGGCAACCGCTTCGATTGCTCGGATTTGAACATTTACTTTGATTGATTGTCGCAGGGCAGGATGACATCTTTCGAAACCGCTTCGCCATTCAGGAGGGCATTCCGCCCTACAGTATCAGTACTTCACCGTTCGAAACGTTTGTATGCTTTGCTCGAAGATGGGGAGATTGTCGAAGAACTCGTTGATCTGCGCCACGTATTCCACGTACCAGACCGTGCTGCCGTCCCGGATCACGTACACGAGGTCGTTGAAATCAATGTTGTTGATGCGCACCTCGACCACGATCCGCCTCGCTTCGACCGTGTTCACGAACACCGTGCGGCGGTCCGCCATCCTTGCCTGATACGGGAGGCTGGGAAATTTGGCGTCCAGGAATTCATCCAGCGAATCGCCGGTCATCAGGTCGTAGGACACGCCGACCAGCATGTTGTAGGCGGAGGATTTACTCGGTATCTCGGCGATCAACAGTTCCGGCACGGCAAAACCGGCCGTGGTGTTGACCGTCCTTTTATCGGCAAGCCTGAAGTTGGACGGCAGCCAGATCTCGACCAGCGCGGTCTTGTATTGCTTCCAGCCTGCGGGGATCAGTTGCTCGTAGGGAATGGGCGTCGGCGTGAGAGTGGGAGAAACGGTCGGCGAGACAGCCAGCATGGGGGTCACGGTCGGCGCGGGCGTTGACGTTGACGCCGGCGCGGAATCGACCGGGTTCGAATTCCTCAACACAAACCAGCCGCCGACACAAGCGATCAAGAACAATATCCCCGCCATGCCCGCCAGGATGCCGATCTGCATCCTTGTCATTCCGAAAACCTTTTGTTCTTCGCTCATTCGTTGTCCTCCGCCGCCATGATTATTTACGAGGGAATCTTACCCTCACTCCCCGCAGATGAAGCGTTATAACTTCATTTCTGAATCAGGATCGCCCGCGCGGGCGCGCCGTCGGAACCGGCGATCTTGAGCGGCAGGCAATACAGGTCGTAGAAGCCGCGCACCACTTGTGAAAGATTCAACCCCTCCACGATGACCACTCCCGCTTCGAGCAAGATCCTGTGCGTCGGCGCGGAGTCGCCGTACGGCGCGACGGACAGGTAATCCACGCCCACGAGTTGGACGCCGCGCCCCACCAGCCATCCCGCCCCGTCCTCCGTGATGGCGACGAAATCGGTCTGGAACTCCTTTTCGCCCTTCGCCCAAAGATGGGAGTTGCTCGTCCCGAACAGGATACGCTTCATATCGGAAGTGATCTCGGAACGATCCAACACCTCGGCTGTGATCGCGTCTATCCCGTCCGGTAACTGCATCACGTAACAGGGACCGGTCAACACCTCGAGCGGAAGTCCCTCCACCGTGCGCCCGTCGTTGAGGAAATGATGCGGCGCGTCCACGTGCGTGCCGAGGTGGACGCTGGAACCGATGCGCGTCACGTTGGCGTGCGCGCCCTTCTCCATGGATTCGAATTGTTCGAGTTCGAGTCCCGGGTCGCCGGGCCAGGTCGGGAGGTCGGGGGAGATCGTCAGGGATATGTCGTGGATGGTCATGGGAGGCTCCTTGAATTATGTACCGCGACATTCATGTCGCCTGGCTTTTGCGACATGAATGTCGCGGTACAGGCGGGTCACGGTCTCGGCGTATGGATCAGAGACGGGATGGACATCGGCGTGAGCGTCGGGGTGATGGTCGAGGTTGGGGTCGGGATGAACGGCATCCATCCGCTGTAGTAAAAATATTCCTGCAAAAAGCCTGCTCGTTCCTCTGCGTTCATTATACGCGGACGCGAGTAATCTTCAAGCAGGGCTGTAATCAATTCGATACTGACAAGTTTCCCGTCATAGACCGCGTAACGGTCGAAGAACAGGCGGCGGATGCCGGGCGGCATCCAATCCTGGTCGCCCATCTGGTCGAAGAACAGGTTGCCGAGACCGTAATGGATGAACGCGTCGTTGTAAAACTCCATCGTTTGCGCGTAATGCGCCTGGCTGCCGCTGACGATGGACGCGCCCGCATCAGCCATCGAACGGAAATCGCCGCGCTGTTCGGGCGCCGGGTTGTAATCGTAACTTTCGTTCCACTGGAAGGTGGAGACCACCACGTACCCCTGCGATCCCAACTCCGCGATCTTCTGTTGAAGATACGGGAAGTCGCACGGCGCGGCGCCGGGCTGGTAATCGGTTGCGGTGGGGAAACGATTCACGTCGGGTTTGTTGCAGCCGATGAACGCGATCTTGTTGCCGTTCACTTCGAACAGGGCGGGTTTGAGCGAATCCTGCAAGTCGCGCCCGCCGCCGAAATAGGGGAGGTTGTGCGCGTTATAAATATCCAGCGTTTCGTACATCGCAAACGGCCCGTAATCCGCGAAGTGATTGCCGGTCAATTCGATCACGTCCGCGCCGATGTCGGTCAACAAGTCCATGTATTTCGGGTCACTGCAAAAGACGAGCGGACCCGAGGCGTCCGGTTTCGGAGGCGGGCATCCCGTAAAGAATGGTATCTCGTTGCTGACGTGCATGATGTCCGCTTCACGGAACACGTCGCGCATCTTTTCGCCGGGATACGCCGAGCCCTTGAGTTCCATGGTCACTGCGGTGGCGCGCACCAATGCGGTGACGCCGGTCATGACAATGGTCGTGAGCTTGGAGGGATCGTAATTCGAGGATTGGAGGTTGGAGAATTGGGGGCTTGTCCTGAGCGAAGCCGAAGGAACGCCCGATGGCTGAAGCGTGAAATCAACCACCAGGGGATATTTCGTAACGTCGAAGTTTTTGCGGATCGGCGATTGACCGTCAACCGTCAGCGCTTTCCATTTCGGTTCGAGGGATTCGAAAGGGATGATCGCCCAGGCGGACTCGCTCCACGCGGTATCGAGCAGACGATCCTCGTCCACGCTGCGCGCGGACCCGGAGGCTGGTTCGCCCCAAATCGCCTCGAACGCCCTCAGCGTGGATTCTGCCATGAGCAACGGAGGCAGGTTGGAGGGCGCGTGAGGCGTCTCTCCAGCCCACGCAGCGCGCAATTCGTCGAGCGTCACACCGTCCCTCACCGTCGGAAACGGCGCGACCAACGCGTAGACCCACTGGAAGCGAATCCCATCTTCGTCGCCGGGCTTCGATACGTCGAGCGTCAGGCTGGCGTTGAAGGGGATGTCCAGACCCTGCACCCGAGCGCGTAAAACGTCAGGGACGGAATCGGAAAAAAGCACGCCCGTGAATGCCGGCGCGTAGATGGGAAATTGCGTGGGGGTGGAGGTCGGGGAGGGCGGGGCGGTCGTTGCGACCGGTTGCTGCGCGGATGTGGTTTGCGGCGCGCAGGAGGAAAGGATCCATGCAAGCGCGCAGACGACGGCGAAGATACGGCTCGAATATTTGAGAGGCATAGCGTGTGTTTTCACTACTTGAGTATTCGTTTGGAGATCGTGAATCGTTCGAGCGCCTCTTCGTCAATCGTAACGCCGAGACCGGGCGCTGTCGGAACGGTGATCGTGCTGTCGCCGTTCAGGGCGAAGCGTTCGTTCGTGATGTCGCGATGATAGTAACGATCGGAGGCGGAAATATCGCCCGGCAAAACAAAGCCCGGTAAAGACGCAATGGCAAGGTTCGAAGCGCGCCCAACGCCGGTTTCCAACATCCCACCGCACCAGACCGGCACGCCTCGTTCGCGGCAATACGCGTGGATGAGGATCCCCTGGCTCAGTCCGCCCACGCGCGCAGGCTTGACGTTGATGTTGCGGCAGGCTTCCATTTCGAGCGCGTAACGCGCGTGACGCGGCGAAAGGATGCTTTCATCGAGACATATCGCAGTCTTGAAGCGCGCCTGTAATTTGCGATGATCCCAGATGTCGTCCTCGAACAACGGCTGTTCGATGAGCAGCAGGTTCAAATCATCGAGTGGATCGAGCGCGCCGGCGGTCTCCAGCGTATACGCGGAGTTCGCGTCCACTTGCAGGCGCAGGTCGGGATATTTTTTTCGGACGGCGGTCGTCTCCTCGACTTCGCGCCCCGGCTTGATCTTGATCTTGACGCGGCGGTAGCCCTGCTCGAGATAAGCCTCGACGGTTCGCATCAACGCCGCGGCTGATTCCTGGATCCCAACCGAGACGCCCACCTCGACCTTATCCCGCTCTCCGCCTAACATTTCCTTCAACGACTTCCCCTCGCGCTTGCCGAGCAGGTCCCAGATCGCCATCTCCACGCCCGCCTTGGCGAGGCGATGCCCGCGGATGCGCTCCACGTGTTTTTGGAAATCGAGCGCGTCGGCAATATCCCTGCCAAGAATGAGCGGCGCGATGAAATCCTCGAGGATGTGCCAGGCGGTGCCGGTCGTTTCATAGTTGTACCCCGGCTCGCGCGAAGCGACGCATTCCCCGTACCCGGTCGAGCCTTCGGATTGCAGGGTAACGAGGAGGCATTCGCGATCCGTCTCGCGCCCGAACGAGGTCTCGAACGGCGCGACGAGCGGCATGGAGAGGTGACGGAGGGTGAGGGAGTCGAGTTTCATGGGGAGGATTGTAATCCATTCGCAGGCGGATGGACATTAGCCGCACTGTTCGCCTGGTGTGAGGTGTGTTACACCGATCGCACGAATGCCTCACTGGGAATCAACTGATCCAGTTGCGACACTGCGAAGCGTGTCGCGCTACAGAACCTTAGCGATTGGGATGATTCCCATCTCGCAGTATAATCAGGGTGTAAGTCCGAACCGACGTTGTACAAAGAAAATTGGATGGAGCCATGCAAATATCCTTTTCACTCCCTGAAAGCCAGTTTGTAACCGAGTCGCTCGAAGAAGTGACCCGAAAAATCCGTACGTTTGCCGCGTTGGGACTGTATCAGGCAGGCGAGGTCTCCATCGGCGCGGCAAGCGAGTTGGCAGGGTTGGATCGGTATGAATTTTTGGGGTTCTGCAAACGTGAAGGTGTTGTTTTGCGAACGCAAACACCGGAGGAACTGGAAGAGGACGTCAAAAAATTCGGCGTGGGGGAATGATCCATTATTACGGAGTTTATCCCACAACAGGCGGGCTGGGATCACTACTCCTACGCGCGAAATAATCCTGTACGATTTACTGACTGATGTTACGCAATGATACCCGTAACGCGAGACTGCGTAGCGTCTCACTTTTCAGGCGTTTCTTGTGTTCCCTTATTCCTCCCCCTCCGCTTCCCCCTCCTCCTCCATCTTCAAACCTCGCAACGCCTCGTCCACGCTGGTGGCGGCGTCGCGCCGCATGCCCGCCGCAGGCGTCCCGCAATAGGGACAGATGTTCCACGACAGTTCCATCAGCCGGTTGCAGTTCTCGCAGTTCTTCTTCAACTTGGTGTGACAGTTCGGGCAGACCTGCCAGTCGTCCTTGACGCGGCGTTCGCAGCCGGGACAAAGCGGGAGGTCCTCCAACGCCTGGAGCAACGCCTCCTCTTCGAGCGTCTTCTGGTAATCCTCTTCGAGGGTCCGCGGAGGACGCAGGATGAGATAGACCAAAATGCCGGGCAGGTTCAACACAGCGACCAGCAGCGTCGCGAGCGTTTGCACAAGCGGATCGCGGGCGCGCGTACGGATGTCGCGATACGTCCACACGATGAGCGAGACCCACAGCGCGGCAAGAAACGCGCCGCCGAAGCCGGTCAATACGAGAAGCAGGTTGCTGACGAAGGTGGGATCGAGGGTCATGGAGGTATTTTATCTCATTCTGGCTTGGCAGGTTGCGACTTGAAAGTCGCGTTACGTTGTTTTCGTAACGCATCCTGGGCAAATCGGCGAAGGCGAAATAAATTTCGCGCTACGGGGTGGTGTGATGGAAGAACCAATCGCCTTCTCCCTGCGAGGCGTAGGAGTTCGCGCCGATCACTTCGTAGAACGTGATGCCGGGATGCAGGGGGATCGGTATCCCGGCGGTCGTGGTCAGCAGGAGGGGTTGGTCCTTTGACAGGCGGTTCCACTTTGCGGGAAAACCCATCCCATCGCGAAAGACGTACGCCTCGCCGGAGCCGGTCAGGTCAATGTGATAAACCTCGTCGTCCTCCTGAAACGGGTTGGCGAATTCGTGATACGCAAACAGCACGACCACGTTCGAGGCGTGGACGTGGAGTCCCGTGACGTTGTCCTGCAAGGGCGCGTACGATTCCTCCCTGCCGTTGTGCTTGTCGCTCTTTTCCTGATAGCGCACGTATTCCTGGGAATCGGGGATGTATTCCCAATAGTTATATGAATAGTCGGAGAAATAGGTATAAACCCGCCTCCCCTCCACGCCCGCGAAGGCGGGAACTTCGTCGCTGAAATTTTCGCGCAGGTGGGGCGGGTCGTCCGGCAGGTCGTTCTTCAGCACGCATTCGCCCCACAACACGGTGTTGAAATAGTTGTTGTTATATGCCTCGATATCGCGAGTTGACATCAACCGGTAGGGCGGACAGGAGCCGGAAGTCGGCACGACGAGGAACTCCGCGATGTCCGTCGTTTTGAAATAATCCAGCACGCGTTTGTCCGCAAACTTGAAGACGAGGAACGCCTGGTACATGCGCGCGATGTGCTCGTCGAAGAACCTGCCCGAACGGACGGGTCCCACCCATTCGGAGTCGTTGCCGTAGAAGATGGCGATGAAACGCGTCAGACCGCCTTCGATGTAGTATTCGAAGACCTGGTCGGCGAGCGTCAATCCCGATTGTGGGCGGACGTAACGCGGAAAGTTCGCGACCTTGATCGCCATGGGTCTGCGTTCGAGCAATGAGGGGTCGGCTTGTGGAAGCCCGGTCAATGGGTTGAAGACGGGTGGGACGGTCGCTGTTGGGGAGAGGACAATCGCCGTTTGGGTCGGCGTCCCGGTTGGGACGGAGGTTGGCAGGGAGATCGTCGGCAGGGACAAGGGCGTCGGCGCCGCGTCAACATAAAGTGAGTCCGAGGCGTTTTCCGATCCAGGTTGAAAGGGAGTTGGGGAGGGTATTCCGATGGCGGAAACGTTGTCCGCATTCGAGGCGCATCCCGAAAGAAGGATGGAAACGCAGACAAGCGCCGTGAGGGTCAATCGCATGGGTGAATTGTACAACAATCGAGCGGGCGGGGCAAACCGCGCGCTCGAGTCTGCGAAGCGCCGACACGCGAAACAGTCCTATAGGATAAAATTGCGCCTGCATGTTCATCTTCATCACGGTCGGCATTCTGCTTTTTACGGCTCTGGTCCTGCTGATCCTGCGGTTCGTCGCGCCGGATTTCCGCTTCACGTGGCTGACGGCTGCGGGCGGCGCGTTGACCGCCTGGATCAGCGTGTTCGTCTGGCAGGCGAATTTGCCCGCCATCACGCAACTCCCCCTCTGGCAGCCCGAAACCATTTTCAGACAGTCGCCGCTGTTCATTACGGATGGAACCGCCTGGGCGTTCGCGCTCAGCATCGTGACGGTTTGTTTGGGGGTGATCGTTACAGCGGTGGCGCGCGAGAACTTTCCCACCCCGCTCAGTTGGACCGGCGTATTGATCCTGGGCGCGTTGGGCGTCCTTGCGGTGACTGCGGATAACCCCCTGACGCTCGTCCTGCTTTGGGCGGCGATTGACCTCGCCGAGATGATCGCGCAAATGCGCTTTGTGGAACACCCGAAGTTGAGCGAGCGCGTGGTGATCTCGTTCGCTTCACGCGTGACGGGGATCCTGATCCTGCTCTGGGCAAGCATGATCAGCGCTTCGGAGGGTTCCATTTTCGATTTTCTTTCCGCGCCGCCGCGTGCGGGTTTGTTTCTGGTGACGGCTTCCGCGTTCCGCCTCGGCGTATTGCCGCTTCACCTGCCCTACGCAAGCGAGGTATCCTTCCGCCAGGGATTCGGCACCGCCCTGCGGACGGTCTCTGCGGGGTCGAGTTTGATCCTGTTGGCGCGCATCCCGTTCGGCGGGGTCGAGTCCCCGGCCACGCCCTACCTGATGATCTTCGTGACGTTCGCCGCGTTATATGGCGCGTGGACGTGGCTCCGTTCCCCGGATGAATTGAGCGGGCGTCCCTTTTGGATGATCGGCATGGGCGCGCTGGCGGTGGCTTCGGCGCTGCGGGGCAACGCGGCTGGCGCCACCGCATGGAGTTGCGCGCTCATGCTTTCCGGCGGCGCGCTCTTCCTTGCCTCTGCCGAAAGCCGCTGGATGGACAAGGCGTTGCTCGTCGGCGCGTGGGGAATTTCCGCCCTGCCGTTTTCGCTCACCGCCGAAGGCTGGGGGAGCGAACGCGGAGGGTTTTGGTATGCGACCCCGTTGCTGGTCTTCGCGCAAGCCGCCCTGCTGGCGGGTTTCGTCCGCATGAGCCGCCGTTCCTCCGCGCGCGCAACGTTCGAGAATCAACCCATCTGGGCAAAGAACGTGTATCCGTTCGGAGTGTATTTCGTTTTGCTGACGATTTTGCTCCTGGGATTCTTCGGCTGGAACGGCGCGTTACAGATCGGCAACTGGATCGCCGCGCTCGCCGCTTCGCTCCTGACCTTTGGCTTGCTCTGGCTCACGCCGCGCCTGCGCCTCCTCAGCCCGCTCCGCGCCCACTGGGTTCGCGCCGCCGACCCGGGCTGGCTGGACGCGATCTACCAGGTCACCTGGGAGTTGTATCGCGCAGCGAGGAGAGTCATTCACGCCTTTTCGAACGTGCTGGAAGGCGAGAGCGGGATCATGTGGACCCTTCTCTTCCTCGTGCTTTTCATTTCCATCTTCAGCCGGGGGGCGCCTTAGTCCATGCCTCCTCTTCTTGCTTGGATCGTCATCGCGTTGATCGCCGTCACATCCGCGGGCATATTGCTCGCGCGCGACTGGCGCTGGCTGATCATTTTTCTCTCCCTGCAATATGCCGGGGTGTTCCTCCTCACCCTGCAACATTGGACCCTCGGCGCGGCGACCGTCAAAGTGATCGCGGGCTGGATGAGCGCGGTCATCCTCGGCATGACCCGCTCGAACATGAGCGAGGAGGACGAAGGCGTAAGCGCGCTCCCGCAGGGACGACTCTTCCGCCTGATCGCCGCCGGTTTCGTCGGTTTGATCGCCGCCACCGGCGCCCCGTTCGTGGACTCCATGATGGCGGACGCCGGGGTGACGGTCTCCGCGGGAGGGTTGCTCTTGATCGGCATGGGATTGCTTCACCTCGGCGTCACCGACCAACCCATGCGCGTGTCAATCGGCTTGATGACGGTTCTTTCCGGGTTCGAGGTCATTCACGCCGCGGTCGAAAGTTCGGTTCTGCTGGCGGCTCTGCTTGCCATCATCAACCTCGGGCTGGCTTTGGCTGGCTCCTATCTGATGATCGCCTCCAACGCGCAGGAAACGGAAACGCCATGAACTCCCCAACGATCTGGATCATCGCCCCGGCTGTCATCGCCGTCCTGTTGATGTTCGTTCCCAACCGGCGCGCGCTGAGTCTCATCGGGGGAACGGCGGCGGTCCTGCTCGCGGTGTCCGCGCAATTCATCCCGACGGAAGAGGCGTTGAGAGTGGGCGCGTTATCGTTCAGGATCGAATCGTCGTTGAGCGTCCTCGGCAGGGAACTCCTCATCAAGCCGGAAGAAGGACCCCTGCTGGCGTTGATCTTTGGAGGGACGGCGTTATGGTTCTTCGGCGCGGAAGCCTCCAAATCGGCGCTGCGCTTCGCCCCGCTGGGATTGTTGATCACGGCGTTGATGGTCGCTTCGATCGCGGTGGAGCCGTTCCTCTTCGCCGCGCTCTTCATCGAGATGGCTGTCCTGCTGGCGGTTCCCCTGCTGGCGGACGCGGATCAACCGCCCGGACGCGGCGTCGTTCGTTTCCTCATCTATCAAACGCTTGCCATGCCGTTCATCCTGCTTTCCGGCTGGCTGTTGGCTGGCGTGGAGGTCAGCCCCGGCAACCTGGCTTTGGCTGGTCAAGCCGCCGCGGTGCTTGGGCTTGGGTTCGCGTTCCTGCTGGCGATCTTTCCGTTATACAACTGGATTCCCATGCTGCTGGAGGAAACCCATCCCTTTGTGGTCGGCTTCCTCCTCTGGATCATCCCCACCATCACCCTGATCTTCGGCGCGGGGTTCATTGATCGTTACTCCTGGCTGCGCACTTCACCCGAACTGACCGCCGCCCTGCAATTCAGCGGATTGCTCATGCTCGTCACCGGCGGATTGTGGGCGGCATTCCAAAACCACCTTGGGCGGATCATGGCATTTGGCTCCATCGCCGATACGGGATTCTGCCTGCTTGCGCTCAGCCTGGACCTGAGGCTGGGGATTCCCATCCTGTTTTTGCTTCTCCCCGCGCGCGCGCTGGCGCTGGCGGTCTGGTCGCTCTCGTTGACCATCCTGAGGGAGCAGTCCAAAACGATGCGCTTCGGCGAGGCGCGCGGTTTGCTCAGGCGTTTCCCGTTTGCGAGCGCCGGGCTGGTGCTTGCCTCGCTCTCCACGAGCGGACTGCCCCTGCTGGCGGGCTTCCCTGCGCGGCTGGCGTTGTGGGACGCGCTGGCGCGCGTCTCGCTCGACGCGGCGTTATGGATGGGCATCGGCATTGTCGGGTTGTTCACGGCGTCGTTCCGCTCGCTGGCTGTCCTCAGCATGGCGGACGAATACGCAGGCTGGGAAGTGGGCGAAAATTGGCTGCAGGGGATCATGCTCGGGCTGGGAACGATCGGGCTTTTCGTCCTGGGCTTGTTCCCGCAGGCGGTTCAATTCTTTCTGGCGGACCTGCCAGCCATGTTCGAACATCTCGGTCGTTGAGGCGTTATAATACCCGCACGCAATTCAAGGACACGCGTCGGAGGCAAAATGGATTTCGAACAGATCGTCAAACGCCTGCAATGGCTTGACGAGGAACACCGCAAGGATAAAGCCGCGATCATCGAACTGGAGGAACGCATCGCCTCGTACGAAGCGAATCTCGATACGGTCGCCAAACAGATCAAACCGCTCGAAAAACAGATCGCCGCGCTGCTGCCCAATTCCGGGCGCATTGACCAGTTCGAAGTCATCGTCGCGAATCAACGCGAAGAGATGAAGATCGCGCTCGAGGAACTCGAAAAGAAATACCAGAAACGCGAAAAGGACCTGACCAAACAGCACCAGAAGGACCTCGAACCCCTCAACAAGGAAATTGACCACATCAAAAAGGCGCTGACGGAGATCGCCCCCCTCAAGCGCGAACTCAAAGCCCGCGCCCTCGAAGAGACGCGCCTGCACCAGGAGATCAAGGAGTTAAGACCGCCCATAGACGAGGCGAAACGCGCCGCCGAGGAGGCGACCCGCGTCCAGCGCGTCTTCGACGAGAACCGCAAGCAGGACATGAAGCGCATCGCCGACCTGCAGGGCGAATTGACGGCGCTGCGCAAACGGATTGACGAGACGCGCTCCCGCATTGACACGAGCGCCGACGGTTTCAAGCACCTGGAAACCCGCATCAAGGAGTTGATGGTTTCCGAAGCCGAACGCAAAGCCGCGCAGAACGAATTCATCGAAAAACAATCCGTCGCGCACCTCGACCGCGAACGCGCCTACAAGGAATGGAGCAAAAGTTACGCCGAGTTCCAGGCGCAGGTGGAAAAACTCGAGTCGCAATCCCTGGCGCTCGAGGAAACCCTTCGTTCCGCAAAACGCGCCCAGGAGACCTACAACGAACTCAACTCCAAACTCGAACGGCGCATCAACGAAGTCACCGAGATGCAACGGCTCGCCGAGGACCGCCTCAGGCAGGAATGGGTCACGTTCAAAGCCGACGACCAGAAACGCTGGACCGGCTACACCCTCTCGCTGGACGAAGGCGGCAAGGACATGCGCAAGTCCATACAGAAACTCGAGGATCGCATCCGCGCGCTGGACGAGGCGCAGCAGACCACGCAGGATCAACTGCACCAGACGGCGGCCGTCACCGAGGCGCAACTTCAGGAACTGATGAACGTCGCTCACGAATGGCTCTCCGCGTACGAGCGCGTCATGGGTCACGGCAAGACGACGAAGAAGACAAAGAAATAAGATTTCCCCCATGCGGGGATAACCCTGGCGCTGCCCGCCGGGGCATGTGTAAAGACACGGAAGCGCGGAGAGGATCATCCTCAGTGTCCCGGCGGTTAATAATTGATGTTGCGCAATGATACCCGTAACGCGAGACTGCGTAGCGTCTCGCTTTTCAGGCGTCTCCTGGGCAAGAGCGACATGTTGTACTTTTCCAAATCAATCGAGCAATAAACTTGGCACGGAAAAGCCCAGAGAAAACCACTGAGACACGGAGATAAAGAATTTAAAACTCCGTGACTCGGTGTCTCCGTGGTTCAAAGGGGATTGCCCGATTTAATTGTTAATCTGCAAAATGTCGCATTACGATGACCAATATAATCTTTTCTGCGTAACGTGAGTTAATAACTTGAGGAGCGGATGCGCGTTATCGGCACGGCAGGTCACGTTGACCACGGAAAATCCACGCTCATCGAAGCGCTGACCGGCGCACACCCGGATCGCCTCAAGGAGGAACAGGCGCGTGAGATGACCATCGAACTCGGCTTCGGGTGGCTCACGCTCCCGAACGGCGAGGAGGTCGGCATTGTGGATGTGCCAGGTCACCGCGACTTCATCGAAAACATGCTCGCGGGCGTCGGCGGGATAGACGCCGCGCTCCTCGTCGTCGCGGCGGACGAGGGCGTCATGCCACAGACGAAAGAACACCTCGCGATTTTGGACTTATTGCAGATTCCCGCCGGGCTCATCGTTTTGACCAAGACCGATCTCGCCTCGGACCCAGCCTGGCTCGATCTCGTCGCAACGGACATTCGCGCCGCTGTTGCCGACACCGTCCTCGAAGACGCGTCCATCGTGCGCGTCTCCGCCAAAACCAAAAGCGGACTCAATTCCCTGATCGCCGGTCTCCAATCCCTGCTCGAACAGAAACCTTCCCGTCCCGATTTGAACCGTCCGCGCCTGCCCATTGACCGCGTCTTCACCATGAGCGGATTCGGCACAGTCGTCACCGGCACCCTGAGCGATGGGCATCTTTCCGTCGGCGACGAAATCGAAATATTGCCGGGCGGATCGAAAGGAAGAATACGCGGACTGCAAACCCACAAGAAGAAAGAGGAGAGAGCGTTCCCCGGTTCGCGCACGGCGGTCAACGTTTCCGGCATCGGCGCGGAGCAGATCCGGCGCGGGGACGTGCTGGGGCATCCGGGTCAATACCAGCCCACGCGCCGGTTGGATGCGCGTTTCAAATTACTGAAGGACGCCTCCTCCGCCGTCTTGCATGGGCAGGAGGTCAAGTTCTTCGTCGGCGCGTCCGAGACCATTGGAACCCTGCGGTTGCTCGGCGCGGAGGAATTGCAGCCCGGCGGCGAGGCGTGGATCCAACTCGAACTGCGCGAACCGGTGGTTGCCGTGCGCGGGGATCGTTACATCCTGCGCCGTCCCTCTCCCGGTGAAACGCTGGGCGGGGGCGTGATCGTGGATCACCAGCCAAAGGGACGGCACAGACGATTCGATGAAACCGTTCTGAAATCCCTCGAGGCGCTGGCGCAAGGCTCTCCCGCCGAGGTGTTGTTCGAAGCCGCGCTCGGCATGAACGTTGCCTCCATGCAGGACATCGTGCGCCGTTCGAGGCTCGACGACGAAAGCGCGGAGGGCGCTTTGAAGGAATTGATCGGGAACGGGCAATTGATCCCCCTCGAAGACGGCAAACCGACGATCAACAGCGACCTGCTCGTCGTTCCATCCCCTCATTGGAACGCGTTGCGCGATAAAACCATTCAATTGGTCGAGGCGTATCATCGCGAATATCCCCTCCGGCGAGGCGTTCCACGCGAAGAATTGAAGAGCAGGCTCAAACTGTCGCCTCGCATCTTCAACGCCTTGCTTGGAAAACTGATCGCCGACAACTCCATTACCGATTACTCCCCCTGGGTCGCGAAGCCCGGGCACGAGATAAGGTTCGATGGACGGGAGCAGGCAAAGGTCCAGGCATTGAGGCGCAGGTTCGAGGCGAATCCGTTCAGTCCGCCGGGCGCAAAGGAGTGCCGGGCGGAGGTCGGCGAGGAGGTCTTCAACGCGTTGATCGAAACGAGCGAACTGGTCGCCGTCTCTCAGGAGGTCGTATTTCGGAAAAAAGATTATGATGAGATGGCGACAAAAATAAAGACAGCCATCCAGCGGAACGGACAGATCACGCTGGCGGAGGCGCGCGATATACTCGGCACGACGAGGAAATACGCGCAGGCGTTGCTCGAACACCTGGACGCCATCGGCGTGACCGCGCGTCACGGCGACGCGAGAAAACTCGCGCTTCGCAGGTAAAATTGTGGTAATCGCGAAACCGGCGTAAAAAGGCAATCCGTGAAACCTGTACCGGGCCGTGTCGAGGTATTCGCGGTCGAAAAATTTCTGAATGGTAAACCTGATTACCTTACACTAATAGAATCGGGACGCGGACTGCGGAGCGCGCAGAAAACGCGGATAATACGCGCTTTTTCGGGCATTCCTCTAAAAATCCGCGTTAATCCGCGTCCGAAAACCAAAGTGTAGGGTTATCAAATGGTAAACCCTGAATCGTATTACCGACACCGCAAATAAAGGAGTGATCATGTGCGGACGATTTACATTGACCGTTGACCCCGCGGAATTGCAGGATACGTTCCGCGAGACCCTGGGCGAAACCATCTTCCCGAAAAAATTCGCGCCGCGCTTCAACATCGCGCCCTCGCAACCCGTGCTGGCGATCCCGAACGATGGGGCAAACGCCGCCGACTTCTTCATCTGGGGATTGATTCCCATGTGGGCAAAGGACCCGTCCATCGGCAACCGCCTCATCAACGCGCGCGGCGAAACCGTCGCGGAAAAACCGTCCTTTCGCGGCTCGTTCAAATACAAACGCTGTCTCATCCTGGCGGACGGCTTTTACGAATGGAAAGCCGCGCCCGGCAGAAAGATCAAAACGCCGTACTTCATCCACATGAAGGACCGCAAGCCCTTCGCCTTCGCGGGCTTGTGGGATTCGTGGGAAAGCCCGGACGGATCGAGCCTCAAGACCTGCACCATCATCACCACCGAACCGAACGAACTGATGGCGACGATCCACAATCGGATGCCGGTCATCCTGCCCCCGCGCGATTACGCAAAATGGCTGGACGCTTCGCCTCAGACACCCGAAAACCTGCTCCCCCTCCTCAAGCCCTACCCCGCCGACGCCATGTCTGCTCACCCGGTCTCGACGCTGGTCAACAAACCCGAAAACGACTCGTCCGAACTCGTCGTTCCCGCGTAACGCAATTCGTCGAATTACCCTGCGTGTATTTTCATCGTGAATCGATTCAAAGCCAAACTCATCGAACGTTTTCCCGCGCTTGCCTCGCGCGATTTCGTCATATTCGTCATCGGTCAACTGGTCTCGGTCGTCGGCACGTGGGCGCAGGCGACAGCCCTGCCGTATCTCGCCTATCGCATGTCGGGGCGTCCCTTCGACCTGGGGTTGATCGGATTCGCCAACACGCTCCCGACTCTTTTATTTGCGCTTCCCGCCGGGGTGCTGGTTGAACGCTGGGATAAACGCAGGACGGTCATCCTCTTTCAATCCATCATGTCGCTCCAGGCGTTCGGGCTTGCCTACCTGGCGTACACGAATCGCATCGAGGTATGGCACATCATCGCGCTGGCGTTCTTCTACGGTTCCGCGGTTTCGATAGAGGTCACGGCGCGCCAATCCATGCTCATCGAACTGGCGGGGCGCGAGGCGCTGCCCAGCGCGATCGCCCTGCAAACCACAGCCTTCAACGTCGGGCGCGTGATCGGTCCGCTGATCGCGGCATGGCTGATCGCGGCAAGCGGAAACGAAGGGAGTGTGTTCCTCGCGAACGGGATCAGTTTCGTGTTCGTGGTCATCGGGTTGTTCCTCTCCAGAACCCGCTTCAAGGTGGAGCAGGAAGCGCCCGAGGAGAGACATCTGCCAAGCGAATTCAAGGAGGGCATCTCTTACATACGGAGCAATGCCGTCGTCCTGTCCATCATCCTGATGGCGACGCTGGTGGGGTTCTTCGGCATCCCGTTGACCCAGCAGATCCCGGCGGTGGCGCGCGATGTATTAAAAACCCTCGCCGATACGGAGGCGGTCGTTGCGGAGCGTACCAGCAGCCTGTACGCGGCCCAGGGCGTTGGCGCATTGATCGCCGCCCTCCTCGCGGCGTACCTGGCGACCGCGAACAAACAAAAGATGTTACTGCTCGGGCAAGCCGCGTTCGTCTTTCCCATCATTGCGTTGGGCTTCGTGAGAGACGCCTCGCTTGCCATGTTGCTGTTGACCTTCGTGGGCTGGGGCACGGTCACCCAGCTGGTGAGCATGAACACGATGATCCAGGTGGACGTTCCGAACGGTCTGCGCGGGCGCGTGTTCAGCGTGTATTTCTGGGCGCTTCAGGGAGTCGCCCCCTTTGGAAGCATCGTGATCGGCTGGATCGCGCAAACCTGGGACGTTCCCACCACGATCGTCACGGGCGGCGTGATCTGCCTGTTGGGCATCCTTGCGATCAGGCTCAAATTTCGGAAAGTACACAGTTCGCCGGGTTAACGCAAGGTTAGCGTATGGATGGGCGGATTGACGCCCCTTTTTTACGCATGTTATGATTTTTCCGGAGATTCACTATCGAATGAAAAACAACGAACCGCAGGGAATTTTCCGCCGCTTTCTGGATTCGATCCTTCAATTGGGGTTGGGGGACTCGTTGCTGCGCGTCGGCACGGGCATCCTTTCCCTTGCGCTGCTGGGCGCGGTGATCGTCCTGCTTCGGTTGTCCACGACGCAGGCGGTGGCGGGGGCTGGGGGCGAGGTCGAGGCGACGGCGGTTGTGCCAACTGTCGGCGCGGCAGGAGGCGGGGGCGTCCCCGAGGCGGCGGTGAACGCCTATGATGGAGTCCCGCGTTTGGCGCAGGAACGCACCATCATCCCATCCCGTCCGCGGCAGGAAGTGATCGAGTACACGGTACTCGAAGGAGATACGATCTTCGGCATCGCGGAAAAGTTCGGCTTGAAGCCTGAGACCGTTTTGTGGGGAAATTATTACGTGCTGCTGGATAACCCGCACTCGTTGAGACCCGGGCAGGAATTGAACATTTTGCCGGTGGACGGGACGTATCACGAGTGGCAGCAGGGCGAGGGGCTGAACGGCGTGGCAAGATATTACGGCGTGACGCCCGAGGACATCATCAATTACCCCGCCAACGGGTTGGATGCGGCGACCGTCGGCGATTATGCCAATCCCAACATCCAGCCCGGCGCGTGGCTGGTCGTGCCGGGCGGCAGGCGCGAGTTCATATCCTGGAGCGCGCCGCTCGGCGTAACGCGAGAGAATCCTGCATCGGCGCGCGTGCTTGGAGAGGGCGCGTGCGGGCCCGTCACCGGAGGGGCGGTGGGGTTCGGCAGCTTCATCTGGCCCGCCAACAAGCATTACCTTTCGGGCTTCGATTTTTCGCCCAGCGCCAATCACTGGGGCATTGACATCGCGGGAAATGAAGGCGAGGGCGTTTACGCGACGGACGCCGGGGTGGTGGTGTACGCGGGTTGGAACAATTACGGTTACGGCAACATGATCATGGTTGATCACGGAAGCGGGTTCCAATCGTTGTACGCGCACCTGAGCGCGTTGAACGTCGTCTGCGGGCAATCCGTCGGGCAGGGCGACGTGATCGGCGCGATCGGCAATACCGGGCGTTCGAGCGGCTCGCATTTGCACTTCGAGATCCGCGCGATCTCGTCGTTCGTCAACCCGTGGGACGTGCTGCCTCCGCCGTAGCGACGCTTTATTCCTGCTTGCCGAACGGGTTTATCTCGGCTATAATCTGCGTCGCTTCGGGCGCATAGCTCAGTTGGTTGGAGCGTGGCGCTCCGGCGCCGAGGTCGGTCGAAGAATAAAATTCATTCGGGCGCATAGCTCAGTTGGTTAGAGCGCATGTATCACACACATGAGGTCCGGGGTTCGAGTCCCTGTGCGCCCACAAAACCGCCCCATGAGAGGCGGTTTTTTCATGCCTCCGGTAAGAGCGACGTAAGAGAGTTCCGTCCCATCGAATATCCTGCTTTATAATTCATTCATCATGTCAACCCGCACCAACGAAGCCTGGCTCTCGGACCTGCGCGCGGAAGGGGAAAGACGAAACGCCGCAATCGAAGATCTGCGTTCCATCATTCAAAAAGGATTGCCCTACGCGCTTTCGCGCTGGCTCTCCCCTTCCCAGCCTCAATTCGAATCCCTGGTCGAAGAGGTGACCCAGGAAACGCTCCTGCGCGTGCTCGATCAACTGGACACCTTCGAGGGGCGCAGTCAATTCACCACCTGGGTACACAAGATCGCCATCCGCATCGCGTTGACCGAACTGCGGCGCAAACGCTGGCGCGATTCGTCCCTCGATGAATTGACCGAAAACGAGGACATCCCTCCTCCCCAGGGTCTTCTGGCTGACCCGCAGGCGGGCCCCGACGTTTCCGCCGAACGCGCCGACATGCTGGAGCGCGTCCGCCGGGTGATCGAGGAGGAACTGACCGACCGTCAGCGGCAGGCGCTGGTCCTGCTCGGCTTGCAGGATATGCCCATGGAGGACGCGGCGCGCAAACTCAAGACCAACCGCAACGCCCTGTATAAACTCCTGCACGACGCGCGCCTGCGGCTCAAGACCCGCCTCGCGCTGGAAGACATCTCCCCCCACGACGTGTTGTCCTTGTTCGAGCAGAAGTAAGATTAAGAAATCATTAACCGTCCAATCAGCGTATGAATATTCGAAGACTCATCCAACGGGCGCGCAGCCGACTGACGCCGCGCGAAGAACTCCCCAACGAGGCGGTCTGGGGCTTCCTGCGCGTCCTGGAAAATGCGCGAAAGGAAGAACTCACCTGCGAAGAGATCTATTCCAAACTGGACGAATACGTGGAATGTGAAATGGGCTGCAAGGATGCCGCCCGCGTCATGCCATTGATCCGCGAACACCTCGATATCTGCCATGAATGTTGCGAGGAATACGAGGCGCTTCTGGAGGTGCTCGAACACACGGAAAAGGACAGGAACTGACCGCGCGGCATTATGAAAAAACGGCTCTCCCGTAATTAACGGGAAAAGCAGAAAGGATGTGCTACCATCGGAGTAGAAAGGTGACCTCCGATGAACAACAACGAATTACTCAACCGATT
>JAANMU010000199.1_pt1 | contig 76851 bp, 59 predicted proteins | sample 7279701 | NCBI WGS metagenome assembly JAANMU01 (sample SAMN14094539, study PRJNA606508) | bioreactor metagenome | isolation source: A lab-scale SPAN reactor treating ammonium-rich wastewater day 57 | place: Ireland: Galway | collected 2017-03-13 | reverse complement strand
GCGTGGCGCTGGGCGCGGTCGGGGCCGTGCTCCCGGGCTTGCCGACCACAATCTTTCTCATCATGGCGACATGGTGCTTCGCACGCTCGTGCCCGTGGCTGAGCGACAGGCTGGTCCACAACCGCTTCTTCAGCCCGTTCACGAAGTACATCGTGTCGGGCGCCGTCATGCCGCGCCGCGCCAAGGTGATCGCCATGGCCGCGATGTGGCTGGCCATCGCGGGTTCGTCGGCGCTGCTCTTCTGGCGCGAGGCGCCGCTCTGGGTCATCGCGGCCGTTGTCGCCTCGGGCGTTGTCGGCTCGTGGTGCATCGTGCGGCAGGGCGCCGCGCACCGTTCGCGCTGAACGATCCGTGGCGTTTGGCGCGGTCGGCAGAGCCATCACAAACAGAAAACCGCCCCCTGAACTCTCAGAGGGCGGCACTGGTCATCGCGAACGCGCGCTTCAGCAGCCGCGCGGGTGGCGTTACTTCTTGACCGCGTCGAGGCGGTCCTGAAGTTCGCCGATCAGATATTGCAGCAGCGGCTTCTCGGCGGGCGGAGCCTGATTGAGCGCGGCCTTGGCCTGACGGATCGCGTCGGGCAGAACCATGGCGAGCATCTCGACAGGAATCGTGTCAACCTGATCGAGCATCTGCATCGCGTAGTCCTGCAGCTGCGGGTCCAGATCCTCGAAGGCAACGCGCTCGAAGTCGGCACCCTGCGCCGGAGCAGAGGCAGGCGCAGCGCCGACGGCCGCATCGCCCCAGCCGGTTTCCTCGGCCGGGAGATCAAGCTCGCCCTTGCTGATGATGATCGCGCTCGAAGACTCGATCTCGTCGTTGATCGGCTCCACGCGGCCACCGATGTGGCGGGCCAGGAAGGCCTCGACGACACTGTTGAAGGCGATGCTGTTCTCGGGCTTGGCAAAGCCGTGGCCCTCGTCGGGGAAGAGGACATAGGTGACGGGCAGGCCCTTCTTCTGCATCGCGTGGACGATCTGATCGCTCTCGGCCTGCTTGACGCGTGGGTCGTTGGCGCCCTGACCGATCAGCAGCGGACGGACGATCTCATCGACGTGGGTGAGCGGGGACATGTCGCGGAGTTTGCGGCGGCCTTCGGGCGTGCGCTTGTCGGCGACGCGCTTGGCAAAGAGCTCGACCATCGGCGCCCAGTAGGGCGGGACGGATTCTAGAAGCGTGATGAGATTCGACGGGCCGACGATTGAAATGCCGGCAGCGAAGACTTCGGGCGTGAAGGTCATGCCGGCGAGCGCGGCGTATCCGCCATAACTCCCGCCCATGATGGCGACGCGGTCCTCGTCGGCCACGCCGCGCGCGATGGCCCAGTCGACGGCGTCGAGCAGGTCGTTGTGCATCGAGTCGGCCCACTGGCCGTCGCCGGCGTTGACGAAGGCTTTGCCCAGGCCCGTCGAGCCGCGGAAGTTGACGCTCAGCACGGCATAGCCGCGGTTGGCCAGCCACTGGTGGTAAGGGTTGAAGCCCCACGAGTCGCGTGCCCACGGTCCGCCGTGGACGAGCAGGACCATCGGCAAGGGAGCAGCGGGTGTTGCGTCGCCGTCGGTGTCGGACCAGACAGGGAGGGTGAGGTAGCCGGTGAGGGTGAGGCCATCGCGCGAGGGGATCTCGCTCGGGTGCATGGTGGCCAGGGGCAGGCCTTCGAGCTTGCTGCTGCTGGTGAAGAGTTTGCGGGCGTTGCCGGCGGCGCGGTCGTAGAAGAAGAAGGCGGTGGGCCCGTTGTCGCGGCGGTAGGAGACGATCCACTTCGTGTCGTCGAGGCTGCGACTGGCGACGTTGAGTTCGCCATCGTCGAGCGTGCGGAGGTAGGCCAGGTCCTTGGCGACCCTGGGCGAGAGGACGGTCCACTCGGTGCGGAGGTAACTGGTGGCGACGGCCTCGACCTCGGAGGTGATGGGGTTGACCATCGCGCCGGCGACATCGGACTTGGTGCCTTCGAAGATGACTTTGGAAGCGCCGGTTTCGAGGTTGGTGATGGTGAGCGCCGAGAGGTTGCGGCCTCGGCTATCGACGGCAAAGACATGCTCGCCCTTGCGGTCGAGGCCAGCGAGATTGGTGGTCATCGCGTCTTCGTAGGGGATGGTCTGGAAGGGGAGAATCTCGTCGTTGCGGACGAGGTGGTAGCTGGTGGAGCCGTCGGAGTTCATCTCGGAGACCATGCGGACGCGCATGGAGTCATCGACGGTGACGCCGGCAAAGCGGGGATTCTCGAAAAGGAGCTTGCGCTCGCCGGATGCGGCGTTGATGAGATAGACGTCGTGGTATCGGCGGTCACGGTCGTTGAGGCCGATGGCCAGCGTGTCGGGAGAGTCTTCGCTGACATGGACGATGGTGGCGCGGACGCCTTCGAAGGGAGTGAGATCGACTTCTTCGCCGGACTCGAGGTTAACCGAGTAGGCGCGCCAGTTTTCGTCGCCGCCGCGATCCTGGAGATAGACGATGTGGGTGCCGTTGGGCATCCAGAAGTACTGCCGGATGCCGCGATCGTCGTCGCCGGTGACGGGGAAGGCGCTGTCGAGATCGTCGAGCGGTGCGACCCATACGTTGAGGACGTCATTGACGGGGGCGATGAATGAAACGCGCTCGCCGTCGGGGCTGATCTGGACGCCGACGCGTTCGGGATTGCCAAAGAGAACCTCGCGCGGGATGAGCGGGACTGAGTCGGGCTGAGCGGCCATGGCGAGCGCAGAGGAAAAGGCCAGTGCGGCGGTGCAGATGAATGAGGTGAAAACGCGCATTGATCGTTTGTCCTTTATGTGTGGGTACCTGCTTGTGATGAACGGGATTGTAGAGGGGTGGGTCGGGTTCGGTGCGAAACGGGTTGCAGTGGACATCAGGGGGCGCGAGGACGCGGGTGTGCGCACGATGAGTGGCAGTGAGAGCGGGGCAGAGGGCGGTAAGTCGTTTGGGCTGACGAGGCAGAAAAAATACTCGAAGTGCGGGGCGGTGGAGCGGCAAGCAGGCGCGGGCGTGCGCACAGCGACGTGCTCCGGCATGGGTTGGAGGGGACAGTGCGGATGCGAGCGTGCAGAGAAGCGCGAGGGTTAGCGGTCGATCGGCGCGGAGGCATTTTGCCATGCGAGAAAGCCGCCTTGCAGATTGATGACTTCGCGACCTTGGCGCTTGAGGAAGGCGGCTGCGCGGGCGGAGCGGAACCCGCTGCGGCAGTTGATGAGAATAGGAGACGTCGCTGGGATCTTGTCGAGATGAGCAGCAAGGCGAGTATGGGCGAGGTTGGTGGCGCCGGGGATGTGGCCTTCGGAAAACTCGGTGGCGCGGCGGACATCGAGGAGCCCGACATCGCGATTTTGAACGAGGGGGAGTGCATCTGCCACGGAGAGTTCGCTGATGGTGGCGAGGTTGTGGGCGGTGGCAAGATCGAGTGGGGGGAGCCAGCCCTTGATGCGGTCGAGGCCGATGCGGATGAGGTCGCGAACGGCTTCGTCGAGGCGTTCGGGCGCGACGATGAGGTAGATGTCTTCGGTGTCGCGGACCATGGAGCCGGCATCGGTGTTGAAGGATTTGACGAGAGGAAATGAGAGAGAGCCGGGGACGTGTCCGGCGCGGAAGTCGTCCCACAGGCGCGTGTCGATGATGGCGACGGCGTGGGGGTCGAGGGCGAGAAAGGTTTCGAGGGGCAGGCGCGGAGGCGTTGGGACCCGGCCGAGGACGCGTGGGCCGAGCTTGTTGTCGCGCTTCATGTTGGCAAAGTAGAGCGGTGGCTCGGGCTGACCTGCGAGGATGAAGTCGACGAAGTGCTGTTCGGTGGATGCGGCCTTGATGGCGGGGTTGAAGCGTTTTTCGTAGCCGATGGTGCTGGAGGGGACGGCTCCGAGCGCCTTGCCACAGGCGCTGCCTGCGCCGTGCGCGGGCCAGACCTGAACGAAGTCGGGGAGCGAATCGAGGGTGCGGATTGTTTTGTAGAGGCGGCGTGCGGAAGGTTCCATGTTTCCGAACTGACCGGCGGCGGTTTCAAGGAGGTCTGGGCGACCGAGATCGCCGACGAAGAGAAAGTCGCCGGTGACGACAGCGATGGGTTCGGTCGCGCCGGAGCCGTGATCGATGATGAGGAAGACGATGTGCTCGGGAGTGTGTCCTGGGGTGTGGATGGCCTTGAGTTCGATGTTGCCGATGTGGAATGAGTCGCCGTTCTTGAGCAGTGTGTGGGGGTACGAGCCTCCGCTTTGCTTTTTGTCGAGCCAGGAGTACTTCCACTGGGCATCGCCTTCGTCGGAGACGTAGACCTTGGCTGCGAGTTGCTCGGCGAGTTCGCGTGAGCCTGAGATGAAGTCGGCGTGGATGTGCGTTTCGGCGGTTGCGACGATGCGCAGACCATTGGCGGTTGCGAGGTTGATGTAGCGATCGACATCGCGTTGGGGGTCGATGATGATTGCTTCGCCGGTCTTCTGGCAGCCGATGAGATAGGCGGCCTGGGCGAGTTTGTCGTCGTAGATCATGCGCATGAACACTGGAATGCTCCGTGACGTGGGGCGGTTGTGCGCGTGATTATTGTGCGCCCGTGGTGTGAGTGTGTGGCGTGTGCGTGGGTTGGCGGGGGAGGGAAATCAGGCCTTGTTCATTGTCTTCCAGAGGCCGATGGTGTTGCCTTCGGGGTCATTGAACCATGCGAACCAGCCCATGCCTGGGACTTCCTGTTTGGGGATGACGGTCTTGCCTCCGAGTTTTTCGGCTTTGGCGAGGGTTGATTCGATATCTTCGACGAGGGCGTAGATGGTGACGAATTGGTGCGGGGGGTGGCCGAGGGAGGTGATATGGCCTCCGATGCCGTCGGTTTTCTTCTCGGCGTAGGGGCCGAGGTTGCCGATCATGGACATGCTGGGCATGCCGGACTCGTACTTCCAGCCGAAGAGGGTGCTGTAGAAGTCAGAGGTTTTCTTGAGGTCTTTGCAGCCGATTTCGAAGTGAACGATTGGTGCGGGCATGATGAGGCTCCTGCGATTTTGATCGACGATATGCTGGTGACGGGTTCATAACTCACTTGTCATGATCACAGAGAAGGACAGGTTCGAGTCATGGGGAACGGCTATGAACGGTACTTTTGCCAGCGTGGCACTACTTCCTGCGGCTGATGGTTGGGGTCATGAGCGATCTGCAGGTTGGATTGCTGGTATTGGTGGCCAGGATCTCGGCGAGAGTGGTGCGGCCGAACTCCTGTTCGATCATCGCCAGGGCGTCGTCGAGGCGTCGATGGAGCGGGCAGAGATTGACATGCTCGGGATTGCCGAGGGGGCACTTGGTAATGCGGTCGATCGGGTCAACAGCGTTGACGACATCGAGCATCGAGATCTGCGCGGGGGTGCGGGCGAGCACGAAGCCGCCGTTTGGTCCGCGTTGAGAAGTGATGACTTCAGCGACAACGAGGTCGCGGAGAATTTTGGAGAGGTAGCCTTTGGGGACTCGAGTGTGCGTTGCGATGGCTTCGCTGTTGACTGATGAATCGGGGGGGAGGGAGGCAAGATGGATCATTGCGCGGAGAGCGTATTCGACTGTTTGCGAGAGCATGGTCGGGTTGTTCCGTGGCGTTGAGATCGAGACTGACGGCTTGATTACGCGATAAGAGTAGGCGGATATCCGGGATTGTCAGTTGGCGCCGTACGGCGATCGGACACGCGGAGGAGGCTTTCGAGCGATGTGCTGGCGAAGTGATTGAGCATGTGGGTGAGTGCGTCGTCGAGGCATTGATCGAGTGGGGTGTTGGCGACGTGCAGTGGTTTGTCGGACGAGCGAGAGTCGGTGCGGCGGATCGGGTCGACGGCGTTGAGGATGTCGAGAACGGAGATGGTGGAGGGGTGGCGAGCGAGGACGAATCCGCCGTTGCGTCCGCGATATGACCTGACAAGATTTGCACGGACGAGGCTGCGCATGATCTTTGAGAGGTAGCCTCGGGGCAGATGAGTTGCGTCGGCGATGACTTGGCTGGTGGTTGCGGTCGAGCCCAGCAAGGCGAGGTGGCTCATGGCGCGCAGGGCGTATTCGACTGTCTGCGAGACCATTGGGTGACTCCGAGCATTCTTGCCCACCAACATTGGATGTGCAGCAAGGTTACGGGGAGGTGTAGCGGCGTTGCTTCCACGCGATTCGGGCATCGGTGAGTTGTGCGAGATCGAGAACCGTTCCGCCGTGAGTCTCTGCTGCGGCGAGGGCGTCTGATTTGGTTGAGTAGGCGACGATGCCGGAACCCATCGGGGTGTAGAGCGATTGAGGATCGGTGAAGAGGAAGGAAGCGTTTTCGGCCTGGACCCAGTGCCGTGTGTTGTGGTCGTGGACGTATCGCTCGATGATGGTGAAGCCGGGAAGACCTTTATGCTCGTGATCGAGCATGCATCCGATGTCGTCGTAGAGCAGGTGTTCGCGCAGGGCGCGAGACTCGACGAGGAGGCTGCTTGAACAACGATCTTCGCTGACGAGCATGCCACATTCGGCGCATTCGCTGCGTCCGAGGCGGAGTTCGGGGGGGCCGTGGAGGGGTGTGCGGCCGCAGGCGGCGAGGGTTGCAGCGATGGAGATGAGCGTGGCGGTGCGTGTGTGAATGTTTGTAGTCATAGCGGGGACCTCCGAGAGAGCAGGATGGATGCGAGAAGCAGGGGGATGAAGATCCAGACGATGAGGCAGCCTGCGAAGATGAGGTGGAGGAGGCGGCCATATTCCTCGGTTGCGTAGAGACCTGCCGGTCCGAGGACATCGAGGCTGGCGTCAACGGCATGGAGAGACCACATCTTGAAGACTTGAAGCGGGTTTGCAAGCGAGAGGGCGAAGAGTTGCTCGATGCGGAGTCGCAAGGCGACTGCACCGGCCATGAGCGCGAGGTCGGTGACGAAGACGAGCGTGAGCCAGACGAAGATGGCGGTTCCGACTGCGACGGAGGAACGGCGTGCGAGTACGGAGATGAGGAAACCGAGGCTGAGCATGCCGAGCGCGAGCAGGAATGAGAGGCCGGCGAGCCAGAGGATGCTTGATTGAGAAGTGCGCAGGCCCTTCCATGCGAGAATGAGTGAGCATGTTCCCAAACCGAGGGCGATTGATGCGAGCAGCGCCCCTCCGAGACCGAGGTACTTTCCGAGTAGGACTTCGGTGCGTGAGATCGGCTGAGCGAGGAGGTAGGCGAGCATTCCGCGTTCGCGGTCCGAGGCGATTGCAGCGGCGCCAGCGGTGAGGGCCATGAGGGGTACAACGAGGAGGACGAGATTGACGAGTCCTGCGGTGGTGCGGCCGAAGCCGGAGAGGCCGGTTCCGCCGGTGCCTGCGGCCGAGACGAAGGAGACCGCCAGGCCGAGGATCACGAACGCGATGGAGTAGAGGAGGAACCACCGGCTGCGAATTGCGTCACGCAGTTCGCGGTGAGCAATGGTGCGGATGTTGCGAAGTGCTGATGGCGGCGTGCTGCGTGGTGTAGTGTGCCCGGCCAATGAAGTGGAGAGTGTTGTCATGGGAGTTTCTCCTGGCGGTGATTGGGGTGTGCGGCGGCGTGGGCCACGGAGACGAGTTCGAAGTCGTCGATGGTGATGCGTGCTTCGGCCAGGACGCGGAACGGAGCGGCTTTCTGTTCGGGTGTGACGGGGACGAGCAGCCCGATGCCGTTGAGCTGCGGGGAGAATCCGCTGTTCGAGAGCGATTGCATCGCCTGCTGGCGTGAGGCCGGTTTGACGTGCAGGTGCAGGACCGCGCCGTGCCTCATTTGAGAGACGAAGTCGCTGCATGCGAGGACTTTTGTGACCTTGCCTCGTTCGAGGGTGGCAACGCGATGGGCGAGTGTGGCGACTTCGTCGATGCGGTGTGAGGCGAAGAGCATGGTGCGTCCGGTGCCGGTGAGATTTTCGAGGAGAGTGACGAATTCCTCTCTGCCGACGGCGTCGAGGCTGGCGGTGACTTCGTCGAGGACGAGTACGGGCGGATCGCCGAGGAGCGCGATTGCCAGGGCGAGGCGCTGCTTCATGCCTCCGGAGAGATGACGGATTCGTTTTGATCCGTGTCCTTCAAGCCCGACGCTGGCGAGCGCGGCGTGTTGCGAGACTCGGCGGAGTCCCTTGAGTCTGGCAAAGAAGGAGATTGCGTCGGCGACACCGAGATCATCGTAGAAGCCGAGCTCCTGTGGGACGTATCCGATGAGGAGTCTGGCGGCCTTGCCATGCTTGCGGACATTGTGTCCACCGACGGAGATGGAACCTCGAAATCGAAGGAGACCAAGGGCACAGCGAATGAGCGTTGTTTTTCCTGCACCGTTTGAGCCCCAGAGGGCGAGGCTGTCGCCGGGTTCGATGGTGAGGGTGACGTCGTCAACTGCGGTGGCGCGTCCGAAGCGTTTTGTGACGTGATTGATGGTGATCATGCGAGGCCTCCGATCGATGCGTCCGCCTTGGGAGGGGCTTCTGTGGGCGATGTGCGCCGGAATGCGAGCGTCAAGAGTGTTGTGCTGAGCAGGATGAGTGCTGCTCCGCTTGCGAACAGTGGAGCCGCAGCATTGGCATCCGTTGCGGGGTTTGGTCTGACCGGAACGGGGCGCATGAGCGGGACTTCGTCGACGAACTTTGGCTCTGGACGAACTGCGGGGATTGCGCGTCCGACGAATTCGATTGCCTGCTGGGCGGGGCTGAAGAGGAAGAGGCGCAGTGAGGGTTGTTTGTCCATGAGGTTTTCGAAGAGGGTGTAGGACTCGTGAACGAAATCGCCGATGCCGTCGTTGTTCTGGTCGTAGCCGGTGTAGTCGCTCCAGAAGTTCCCTCGTTCGCCTTTCCAGAAGTGATTGGCGTCGAGGGAGCCACGGCCAGCCACGGCGATCTGATCGATGTTTTCGATGAAGTTGTTGTTGACGAGTTCGTTGTTGCGTGCAGAGGGGAGGAATGTGATGCCGACGTCGTTGTAGGCGATGGTGTTGCCGGTGAACTCGCCTGGCTGCGTGTTCGTGAATGGAGAGCCGTCAATGTACACGCCGGATCGGTTGCCGACGATGAGGTTGTCGCGGACGGAGAACTGGTCGGTTTCCTTGAGTCCGATGCCATAACCGCTTGGGCCACGATTTTTGATCAGGCGATTGCTGGTGAGTTTGACTCCGGTGCTGTACATCAGGTAGATGCCTACGGAGTTTCGGGTGAACTCGTTGTCTTCGATGATGATGTTGTCGCTGAACATGAGGTGCAGTCCGTAGCGGCAGTCGTACCCGGTGTTGCTGCGAACAACGACGTCATTGGAATACCAGAGAATGGCATCGCGTCCGTCGTGGATGACGTTTCGCTCGATGATGGTTCGATCGGCGCGCCACAGTCGGAGGCCGTCGCCTCGGCGAGCAATATCGAGTTTTTTCCCTCCGATGCGATTTCCAATAATGCGTCCATCGGGTGCCTGGCGAAGGTCGATTCCAAAGAGGATATTTTCGAGGGTGTTGTCTTGAAGTGTGACGCCCGAAGCGAGGACGCGGATTGCGGCGTTCTCCTTGTCGAGGTCGATGCCGGTGTTGCGAACTATAAAGCCGCGCACTGTGACATTGGGGGCGTTGATTTCGATGATGTCGCCTGAGCCGCCGCCATCAATTATGACGATTCCTTGTGCAACAAGAGAAATGGTCTTGTCGATGACAACATGTTCGTGATAGATGCCAGCCGGGATGGAGAGTGTGTCACCCGGACTTGCTGCCTGGATGCGCCTGCCGATGTCGCCGAGAGTGCGCGGTGTGCGGGCGGTGCTGTCGAACTTCGGCTCGGCATGCACTTGAGATTGGGCCGGAGTTGGCGATGCAGCAGCGCATGCCATGGCAGCGGCGAGAAGGACTTTGCATTGGAGTGAGATGCGATTCATCATTTCACGCTATGTTTCAGTCTGTGTTCTGTGATTTCAACCGGAGATGCAGGGGGCGGTATGCGCGGCGGTGAAAGTAGAAGCCGATGATGATGAGGATTGCGGCGGCGACTGCGAGGTGGTACCCGATGCCGAACTCTGCGTAGGTTTTGAACTGACCGATGCCGCCTTCGCCGATGACTGTGGGTATGAATGGTTTGACGGAGGACGAGAGGGGCGCGTCGGGATCGAGGTTGAGACCGAAGGTGCGCATCCAGAAATAGAGATCTGCGATGAAAGCGACGGGGAATGTCACGGCTGGGATTGCAAGGAGGACAGCCCATTTGCTGTGAATGAAGGCTGCGCCTTCGACGAGCAGGAACATGGCGATGATCATCCATACGGCGACAGATCGTTCGAAGGCGGCAGCCTCGCCGAGCGGGCGCATACCGATGTAGTGGTTGAGGCCGTCAATCTCTCGAACGTCGCCGGTGAGGTGGTTGCAGTATGCGGTGAGGAAGAGTCCGTTGGGATATTGCGGCGCGTCGAGTTCCATGTGCCAGTATGGGAAGAAGATGGAGACAAGAAGCAGGACGCGGGCTGCCATGAGGATGAAGGTGGGTGTGAGATAGCGAAATCGGTTGGCTTGCAGGTCGTGCTCAGGGACTCGCGGCCCGATGAGTGTGCGGAGGAAAGTGCCCATGCTGGACTCCCGGATGATTGTGCGTGCGTGCTTGGACGCGACTGGAAAAGCCCGCAGCGATTGTCAGACCGCTGCGGACTGGCGTGTGTCACTCGATGGCGGCGGAATTTTGAGACTTTGGTTTGACGTGGAGGTAGCCCATCATTTCAAGATGCAACGCGGAACAGAACTCGGTGCAGTAGAAGGGATAGGTGCCGGGGCGATCGGCGACGAATTTGATCTCAGCGAACTCTCCGGGTTCGAGAGAGAGGTTGATGTTGTAGCCGCCGATGCAGAAGCCGTGTGTGGCGTCCATGGCAGTTTCGAGTGCCGTGATGCGCCAAGTGACGGTGTCGCCCTCGACGACTTCGACATGCTCGGGGAAGAAGTGACTGCGGACGGCGGTCATCGTGACGAGCACGTTGTTGCCGTTGCGTACGACGCCTTCTTGGCCCTTTTTCGGTGCGTTGGGGGCGAGTCGCTGGGTGTGTGGATCCCAGCCGACTTCGGGATAGACAGTCCAGGTCTTAAGTTTGTCAGCCTTGATCATCTGGCAATAGTGGGGCTCACCGACGCCGATCGGGCTGTCGTAGATGACAGGCATGGTGTTGCCAGGTTGGGCGATGTCGAGGAGCTGGAAGTTCTGCGGCAGGAGCGGCCCGGTGGGCAGGAAGCGATCGACCGACCACTTGCTCATTGAGATGAGATACTTGCCATCGGGGCTAACGGTGTCGCCTTCAGCGGCGGAGAGGTGCCCGATGTTGTACTGGACCGGTGTTTTCTGAACGAGTTTCCAAGGCTGTTCGGCGTTGAGTTTTGCGTACTCGCCGCCGAGGGTCCAGCGAGCGACAGCGGAGTCGAGGAAGAGGGATGTGTATGCGTAGCCCTTGTCGTCGAACTGGGTATGAAGTGGCCCGAGGCCGAGTTCGACCTGTGCCTCCTTGACGGCGTCGAAGTCGAGGACGGGCACGCCGTATTCGTCGGAGCCGGAGAACTTCTTCTGAGCGATGGCGTTCGTGATCTTGTCGATCGAGTAGACGGTGACGTGCGGGTCGAGTTTGCCTGCGACGACGATGAACTGTCCGTTGGGTGTGACATCCACGCCGTGCGGGCTCTTGGGTTCAGGCGCGAAGTACATGATTTCGTCGTCGATGAGCGTGGAGAGTGAGAGGACGGGGAAGCCGTTGATGGATTGTGCCTTGCCAGCGACGAATGCGGCTTCGGCCTTCTTCCAGTTGATGATGTGGAGGTAGTCCATGTCGCGTTTGCTTGCGCCGGCTTCGAATGGGGCGTTGCCGCGTTCGACGCCTCCCGTTGCCATTTCGGTGTTGAAGGAGTTGATGAAGATCCAGCCGTCGCTGGCGAGTTTTCCTGCGTCGGCAAGATCCTGCCAATAGGGTGGAAGTTCGAGTGCGAAGGACTTGGACTCGTCGATTCGGCCCTTGGCCCGGTCAAACTTCCACAACGTGACCATGCCGCGATAGGACTCTTTGTACTCTTCCGGCGGGGCGTAGCCGTATCCGAGGACAGTGGCGTACTGGCCGCCTTCGATGATGTATTCTGTGTTGGGAGTCACGAAGGCTGCGCCGTGATCGCTGATCGTGAGCGGGTTCTTGACGATCTGCTTGGTCTCCCAGTCGCGCAGGTCGATGACCGCGACGCGTGCGTTGGCTTTGTCGCCGATGAAGAGGAAATCGCCGTCGTAGTCGCCCTTGGTTTCGGAGAGTGCGGGATGATGCGTGTCACCCCAGGTGACGGGTTTGCCGTTGATTTTGAGGGATTCGATGACGCGATCGTCATCGCCGGAGTAGCCGTAGCCTTGCCATGGCTCGGTGGTGAAGACGGCGATCGTGCGCAGGAGCCTCATGCTGGGGACGCCGATGGCGTGGACCTGACCGCTGTGGCCGCCGGAAGAGAAGAGCACGTACTCATCGTGGCGGCCGCTGGGCATGAAGGTCTTTGCAGCCGCGAGCAAGTCATCGACATTGAGACTGCGCTCGTTGGCAATGCGGGTCAGTTGTGCGACTTGCTCGGGGGTGAGTTCGATCGGCCTGACCTCCTGCGTGCCGCGGCGCCTTCGGCCTTCCTGCTGGGCGTCGGCATCGGGTGTGACGAACGTCATGATGGATCCCACAGCCATAATCATGGCCAGAGCATTGAGAGGAGAGGAACGCCGTTTGTGTTTCATGTCGATTCTCCTGGATTGCAATGACGGGCGATCCGACAAGGAAGTCCGCCTTGCAAGTGAGTTACTTGTGGTTTGCCGAACCATGAGCGTCGCCTTGCAGAGTGCGCAGATAGGCGATGACGTCGAGAATGTCGTCTTCGGACATTGCCGGGTTTCCGCCTTTGGGTGGCATCTGAATTCCGGTGGTGTTTTTGGGGTCAGAAGGGGAGCGGCCCTGCTTGATGAACGCGAGCAGCGCGTCATCGTCGAGAGACTTGATGAAGTCGTTGCGGACGAGCGCCTTGCCGTTTCCTGCGACGCCTGTGCCTGATTTGCCGTGACAAGCCATGCATGAGGAGTGATAGATTTTGTCGCCGCTGGCTATCCACTCGGCGAGTTCCGGATCACCGCCAGCAGCTGCGAGTGCCGCGTCGAGTTGCGCAGCTGTGGGCGTGTTGTCGACAACCATCTCGGGGAGTTCGGGCATCCGGCGCGGATCCTGAAGCCCGCGGAGGTATACGACGATGTGATAGAGGTCGTCGTTGGTGAGATCGTCGCGGCCTGCCATGGGGGGCATGGGGACTGGCTTGCCTGTGGGGCGACCCGTGATGATGAACTGCCGGAGCATTTCGTCATCCTGCAACGCGACAAAGTCGCTCTCGACGAGGTTTTTTCCGAGGCCGGTTGCGCCTTTACCAGACGTGCCGTGACATGCGGCGCATGCGGAGGCAAAGAGTTCGCGGCCGTGAATCGCTGCATCGAGCGTGAGCATCGGGCCTGGGGCAGAAGCAATGAGTCGTTCGTAGGCCTGAGCCTGCTCGATTGCGAGGTGGCGTTGGTCTTCGCGTTCGCGCCATGAGCCGTAGATTCTCCAGCCACCGGTGCCGAGAATCAGGGTCGAGATCGACAAGGCCCAGAGAAGCGCGATACCGGCTTCGCGGAATCCGTTTCCAGGCATTTGTCGCCCATGGGGAAGGTCAGAGGTTCGGCGGGGGCGAATCGGGACGGTTTTGGTTTGGGATGTCATCGAGGAGTCCTCGCGGATTTAGAAAGACATAACTAGAGTTCTATATAGATATATCGTCAATCACGTGACGAGTCAAGAGAACTCCACGATGATTTTTTGGAGCCGATAACACCGCGGATTTGCCAAGAGACTGCACTTTGGGCCTGTCCGCAGTGCGAATGAGCCGAGCACGACTTTCTGGCAGGTGCCGACTGCGCCAGCGTGAGTGGCCAGGAGATTGACTGCCAGCCAGATGCCCCAAAAAAGACAATCCCCGCCGAGTCGTGTCCGTCTCGACGGGGAGGGTTGTTCTGAGGCTTTGAGGGTTCGAGTTACGGGCAGCCTGCCGCGAAAGCGTGGAGGAACTGCTGAACATCGAAGAAGTCGAGGTTGCCGTTGCCGTCAAAGTCAGCAGCCGAGCTTCCTTGCGAGTAGAGGTTAAGGAAGGTTTGGACATCGAAGAAGTCGAGCAGGCCGTCGCCATTGAGGTCTGTGCGGCAGGGGCGGCCGAAGTCGAAGGTGGCATTGCCGTTTGGCCCGGAAGGGAGACCCTCGAGTTCGATGATCTGGGACTTGATGCGATCGAAATCAACCGTTGGGTCTTGTGGCATCACCCGGAGCACCACAGGACCTGAGGTCATACCTTCGTAGACATTCGGAATCTGGACGAAGAAGGGTTCGCTGTCGCATGATGAGAGCGCGACGGTGTCTTGGCCCGTGACATCATCCTGTTCGATCGAGTAGACGAGGCAGGTGGGGAGTCGGTCGAAGCGGATGAGCGGTTGGCTTGTCTGCCCGCCTTGGACCATGTTGCCGAGGTTGCAGATCATCTGCCCGTTATTGCCGATGATGCAGATGATCGTGATGTGGCTGAATGTGCCTTCGGAGGTGAGTTCGAAGACCGGGTCCGCGTTGGGAAAGTCGACGCGGGTAAAGTTGTATGAGACCTGCTCGGTGGGGAAGTGCTGACCCGGAGCGCTCTCCAGCGTGAGCTTTGGTGTGGCTTTGCGGGGCGTGGCCACGAGGTCCATGCGAACCGCTGCCTCTCGCACTTTCTGGACAGCCGGCAAGAGCAGACCGATGAGGACGGCATCGTCATCGGGTGTGGCGATGACTAAACCATCTGGGGTGGTGTCCATGGCCGTGCCTTCGCCGGGAGCCACATGTCCTACGCCTGAGATGGGAACAGGATCGACCCACAAGTAGGTTCGCCAGGGGTCAGCGTCGCATGACACGCTCGACGAGGTCAGACTGCTTGGGTAGTACCAGAAGGACTGAGGGATGGTTTCGATTTTGACGAGTTTCGGCCCTGGAGCAGCGGGGGAGTAGACGCCGGACCAGACTCGAAGCGGATTGGCGGGGTCGGCGAACTGACCTGCGAAGGGCGCGTGAGTCTGGGAGTATTCGATACCGCTCACCCATCCGCCACCGATTACACCGTCCGAGGCCTGTTGCCACATCGGAGCGCTTGCCTGCACATCGAACTGCGTGCTGGCTAGGGCGAATGCAGAGGCGGGGAAATGCGCGAAGACGTTGGTGAACGCCGATTCACCGAAGGCGACCGTCGAACGGTCACTTGTGATGCTGAGGCGACAATCTGTCGAAGCGAGAGAGGTGCTCGCGCCAGCCGCTGCGACGAGAGCGGCTCCCATGAAACGATTCCATGACTTGACTTGCATTGCTGTGTTCCTTTTGTTGCTGTCCGATTTGGACAACGGTTCTGTGTTCCGGCTTCCGCCCACGTTGGTGGGAGGCGTTGAGCTGGGCTGCCCGGAACACCACGCGAAGAATGGCAGCATGGTGCGCCACATTGACGACAGAATTGTGGTTGTGGGCTTCAGAATCATGAACTGGGGCTACAAATGTCTGGCGCATACAGCGAGTCGATTTCGCGTTGTGGTAGGCGAAGGCTTGGTCATTGAGCCAAATCAACCCGCAACATGGCCATGATCGGGCGTGTCACTCGAGTACAACTATGCGACTGCGAGAATCTCCCACCTTTTTCTGTTCATGGTTCGCAGTGCTGATGCTGCTCGGCGGTCTCGCGTCGTGCGAAGCGGAGAATCCGTCGCGTCCGGTGGAGGTAGCGTCTGGATCGATGTCGCCGGAGTTGGGGTCTGTCGAGTCTGTGATTATTGAAGCACATGGGCATCAGTTTGAAGCCGTGGTGCACACACCCTCGCCCTCGAGGAACACGGGCTGGGGGGTGCTCATGATCGGCGGCGGACTTGGGAACAGGCTTGACTGGGATGTTCCGGGATCTCTCATTCACAACGGCGAGTCGATGCAGTTCACCATCACCGGAGAGCCACATGCGGATGCGCCGCTGCTGCGTGCTGCGTTGGTCAGCGAGGGCTTGACGGTGCTGCATTGGAGCACGATTGCACATGGTGATCCACTTGCCGATGAATGGCCGAAAATGGCAACTCCACGTACGCAGGCCGAACTTCTGGAGCAGGCTCGTGCGGCGCTTGGAATGCTTCGAGCAAGGCCAGGAGTGCGAGCGGATCGGGTGCTCTTGCTGGGGCACAGCCAAGGAGCGATGAGAGCGTGGTCGCTGGCCTCGGAGGACCGAAACGTTGCGGGGTTGATCCTGCTCGCGCCAGCCTACTTCTCTCGCGATGAACGTGTCGCGGGGTCGCTAGCAAAGCAGGGCATTTCGTTTGGCGAGGATGTTGTTCGCGTGTGCGGGATAAGAACTCTGGCGATCTTTGGCGCGTTGGATAAATCTTCAGCGGTGAATGCTGATGCAGCCCTCATGCTCATGAACTCTCCGGGCTTTGAGAATCTGAGCGTGCATGTCCTGCCGCGGCTTGGGCACCAACTGGGTCCACAGGTTGGCGATCGGTTTGGACCGATCGATCCGAGCGTGATTCGCACTGTCACAGAATGGAGCTTTCAGTTTGTCAACACTCCATGAAATCAGTTGGCCTCACCCGCTTGAATTGTATCGCTGGGCGGTGCAGGACCCGGAGACGCACGCTGTGCTGTTTCGTGTGATCTATGAGCGAGTGCGCTCGGGTCGCACGCCTGCGGTGCTTCGCGAAGATTTCGCGGGGACCGCAGCGGATTCGGTCGCGTGGGTGGCGATCAAGTCGGGGCGCACTGCTATCGTCATCGACATCGATCGGCCGACGATTGATTGGGCACGGAACCGGGCGTTACGGATCCTCGGGAAGCGCGCCGATGCGATTCAGTTTATCGAGGCCGACTTGTTTGGTCCGTCACCGTTTGAAGTTGCCAAAGCCGACATTACGGTTGCGCTCAATTACAGCATCATGCTACTGCATGCCAGGGCGAGTCTGTTGAGCTATTTGCGAGCCGCTCGTGCGGGGCTTGATGCCAACGGTGTATTCATCTGCAACATTTTCGGTGGAACTGATGCGATCAGGCCTGGCACGACTCGGCATCAGATCGTGCCCGCGCCGAGGCTGCCGTCTGAAATGCCGATCAGGCCGTTTGAATACGAGTGGGAAATCGTCGGGGTAGACCCGCAGTCTCTGGTGGCGGATTGTCGCATCCATTTCCAACTGAATCCGATAAGCTCGGACGACATGAGACTCGCGTTCAAGGATGCATTCAGATATCGCTTTCGCCTATGGTCGGCTGAAGAGATCGTTTCTGCGTGTGAAGAGGCGGGCTTTCGATGTGCTCAGGTGTGGCGGCACACGTACGACCCGGCGACGGGCACGCGCGGGGTTTTTCTGGGCCCTGTCGAGCCAGAATCGCTGGCCGGATTGTCCACATGGAACGTCTATATCGTGGCAACGGGTGATTGACCGTCAATGTGCCGTCAATGCCTGATTTATGTGCGGAGTTTTTGCGGAGTCTATGTATACTAGAATTGGAGAACTCGCCTTGCCATCGATCCTTTCGGCTGAACCCATGTCGATGAACTCAGGGGACATCACGCTTCTTCTCCGCTCGGTTGCATCGGGGCGTCGAGAGCATGTGGACCAGCTGATGGCTGCGATCTATGACGACATGCGACGGCTTGCACAGACGCACCTCGCGGCAGAGCGTGCGAACCACACACTCCAGCCTACGGCGCTTGTTCACGAGGCGTATCTGAAACTGGTCAATCAGCATACGGCAAACTGGTCCGACCGATTGCACTTCTTTTCTGTGGCATCGCAAATCATCCGCCGCATCCTAATCGATCATGCGCGCGAACGCAAAGCCCTCAAGCGTGGGGGTTCGCAGAGACCAATCTCGATCAGCATAACAGATGTCGCTTCGCCATCACGCGATCTTGATCTTGTTGCGCTTGACGAGGCTCTCGAAGCACTCGCAGCCATCGATCCGCGACAGGCACGCATTGTGGAGCTCCGGTTTTTTGGAGGCTGTACCGTCGACGAGATAGCTCAACTGCTTGATGTCGGTCGCCGCACGGTCGATCGGGACTGGATGGCTGCGAGAACGTGGCTCTACTGTCGCCTTTCCGACGAGGACGACGACTCATGAAAGCCGACGGCACCGAACGCGCTCGCCGAACGTATGAGTTGTTTCGGGCAGCGTTCGATGTCGAACCACAAGATCGCGAAGCGTGGCTGGATGCATCGTGTGATGGGGATGCGGATCTGCGTGCTGCGGTAGCCAGATTGCTTGTCGCGGTAGACATAGGGGCAGAGTTTCTCGAGTCACCGGCGATCCATATCCTCGACGATCAACTATCAAGCAGTCTCGAAGCCGAGACACCCGAACTGATTGACGGGTACAAGGTTCTCGGGATTCTGGGGTCAGGAGGCATGGCGACGGTGTATGAAGCCGAGCAGCGCCACCCTCACAGGCGTGTCGCGCTCAAGGTCATGCACCGCATGCTCGCGCACACTTCTGCTGCGCAGCGATTCACATTCGAGGCGCAAACTCTGGCGCGACTGCGTCATCCGAGTATCGCGGCCATCTACGAGGCGGGCACTTTTGAGGACGCCTTCGGGCAAGCGATGCCGTATTTTGCTATGGAGTTTGTGGAGGATGCTCGCTCGATAACGGAGTATGCTCGAACGGCTCGCATGCCGCTGCGTGATCGTCTGGGCATCTTTGCCGAAATTTGCGATGCGATACAGCACGGGCATCAGCTGGGCATTATTCATCGCGATCTCAAGCCGAGCAACATTCTCGTAGGCCCCGATGGGAGGTTCAAGATCATTGACTTCGGGATTGCGCGTTCTGTGGATCCACTGGACAGCAGCCGAATCACGTTGCACACCGAGTTGGGCCAACTTCTCGGAACCCTGAACTTCATGAGCCCGGAACAGTGCTCGGGCGCAGATCGGGTTGACACACGAGCCGATGTGTATTCGCTTGGCGTCATCCTCTACGAACTCATCTCTGACCGCTTGCCGTACGACCTTTCAAGGGTGGCGATTCCCGAGGCCATTCGAATGGTTGAGACGCAATCGCCTGCGCGCCCTTCATCGATCAACGCTGAAGCATCTGGCGATCTGGATGCGATTGTTGCGATGGCAATGCACAAGGATTCCTTGAGCCGCTATCAGGGGGCGGACGCCCTTGCGAGTGATGTTCGTCGCTACCTTGCTCACAAGCCGATACAGGCGCGGTTGCCAAGCCCGTGGCACCAAGCGAGACTTTTTGCCCGCAGGCATCGGGTTCTAGTGTCGCTGGGGACAGTCTTTGTTCTCACGTTTCTCGCGTTGACCATGATGATCGCGATTCTCGGTTATCGCGCGTGGCGAGAGTCTGACTTGCGCATCGATGCAGAGCGGCTCGCGATTGATGAGCGCAATATCGCGAGGCGACAGGCGTATGTTGCGAGCGTGGCCAGCGGGTATTCGTCCTACCGCGCGCGCGAGTACTCGCAAGCGCGTGAGCGACTCGAGCTTGCGCCTGCTTCGTTGCGGAACTGGGAGTGGTCTCTGGTTGCAGCCCTGGCCGATCGTGGCGAGTCAGTCATCGACGCTCACGATACTCTCGCTTCAATGGCCGTGGCTACGGAAGCGCGTCGGATCGTCTCAGCGTCGCAGTCAGGCGACGTTGCTGTCTGGAATCTCGATAGCGCACAACTGATTGTGCGGATTCCAGAGCGTCTTGAAGAGTTCGATCGGACAGTCGCAATCTCGCACGACGGACGAGCCGTCTATCTCGGGCTCCGTAACGGCAATTTGCTGGTTTGGTACCCCGATGTGCTGCAATCGCCACAATTGATTGCAACGCTTCCGCGTGCGATCGTCGGGCTTCATGCGAGTTCGCGAGGTGTGCTTGCGTGCACTGACTCGCACGGGGAAACGGTATTCCTCAACGCAGACACTTTGACCCCGATTGAAGTTGATATCGACGATCAACATTACACCAGGGGAGTCCATTTCTCAATCGATGGAGCATTGGCGACGGTCTGGACACGATCGGGGGCGGTGTTGCTCATCGACATGGATCAACGAAGCATCATCAATACTTTCGACCTCGGAGTCAGTGCCGAAGTCGCCGTGTTGAGTGAAGATCGGCAGTTCATCGCGGCAGCAGGGGCCGAAGGGAAATTCAGGGTATGGAACTTGTTGACGTCAGAATTGGTGCTTGATGGTGATACCCGCCCGACGATCAGCACCGTGCGTGGCTTGGCGTTTTCGTCGGATTCGTCGCAACTCTTTACCGGGCAGGTTGATCGTGCCATTTTTCACTGGAGACTCGATGGCACCGAACAGCGTGTGCCATATCTGGGGCACGACGAGTCTATCACGCAGCTGGCGTACGACCGTGCGACATCGAGGCTGATCTCCTGTTCGTGGGATGGCACAGTTCGATACTGGTCGATTGGCCATCGCTCGGGCTTCTCGCCCATGAACATCATCGATGCGCACGAAGGGAATGTGCTTTCTGTTGCTTTTTCTCCCTCAGGACATGTGCTGGCCTCTGCTGGACGAGATGGTGTGGTGAAGCTCTGGGATCCGCTGTTGAATCAGCAGGTCGCCGCGCTTGCGGGCCATGAATCCGCGGTTTATACGGTGACGTTTTCCTCAGACGGCCAGTACCTTGCGTCGAGTTCCTCAGATGGCACAGTCCGGCTCTGGTCCGCACTGACCGGCCGTTTGATCGAGACGCTCCTCGAAACGAACGCAGACATATGGACGGTCGCGTTTACACCGGACAGCAAGTTTCTTGCCGCTGCGGGAGAGGGAGGTGATGTCATCTTCGTGGATGTTGAAGCGCGAACGATCGTTCGATCAATCGAAGCACACGAAGCAAGGATCATTCGTCTGGTTTTCAGTCCTGATGGGCGAACACTTGCAACTTGCGGCCGCGATGCGATTGTCAAACTCTGGGATATGCCCAGTGGCAGGGTTCGCTCCACACTTCGCGGGCATCGGCTCGATGTGTTCGCGGCGGCGTTCACGAACGACTCGACGAAGCTCTTTACTGGTTCGCGCGATCAGACCGTGCGAGTGTGGCGTGTCGCAACCGGCGAACATCTGGACACGCTCGATCGCAAGGGTCAGTTCATCACGTCGCTCGCGGTCCATCCAGAAGGCACCCGGGTTGCAGCCGGTTCGTGGTATGCCGATGTCACGCTTTTTGACACAACCAATCATGACGCTGTGATTTCGTTCCCGGCTCAGAACTCGGCCATTCGATCTCTTGCCTTCTCGCCTCAGGGAAGCATGCTTGCCTGCTCTGGGCATGACGGAACGGTGATCATCTACGACGCGCGATCGCGGTCAGAGCTGGCGAGGATACGGCGAGACGCCAATGTCCAACTGGCGTACGCAAGAGAAAAACTCCAAGAGCACTTCGCAAGAGATCTAAACTCTCACACGCCGATTGCCGACGAGTCCGTCGCGCGGTTCATTCGTGAGGCATCGGCAAGCGATCCACGCTTAGAGCCCTTTCTCCATAAAGCAGCGTTGACGCTGTTCTCGGGGACTCGTGCCTTGTCCGACCAAAACCCTTGAGCCAGTCACAAGCGGGTTGCACCATCCCGCGCTGTGAGGAGCAGGAAATGTGTCAAGGACACTTGACAGCCTGCTAATGTCAAGTATACTAGACCTAATGTCAAGAAAACACGTCATTTCGGCCGAGTCAAATGGAGGGGCTATGGCAGCATCGTTTGAGGAAAAGAGCGTCTGGGTTCAGTTGGTCGCTATGCTTCTTGGGCTTGGTGCCTATTTCGCATTCGCAGCATACATGCTGGCAGAAGGCGTGCGGGCCATGCCGGCGTTCGCAGCCCTGTTCATGGTCGCAGTCGTTGCGATGGTGATCTTCCTCGTGGTCGGGCACCTTCTGGCAGCTCTCACCGGCAAGCCTGAGGGGCGCGACGAGCGCGACCGAATCATCGCATGGCGGGCCGAGCACAACTCGTCGTGGCTGATTGCGGTTGGCGTGTTTGCCGCTGTCACATGCATGATCTTCGCGGTTGAAAACGTTTGGACCGCCAATGTTCTGCTGCTCTCACTCGCGCTCTCGGAAGTGCTGGGCTTCATTCTTCGGATTGTTTATTACCGTCGGGGGGTTTGATTGTGGCTCTGAAACGAGTGGTGATTCACAATCAGATCCGAGCGTTGCGATTCGCTGCGGGGCAGATGACCCAGCAGCAACTGGCGGACCGCGTTGGGGTAAGCCGCCAGACGATCAACGCGATCGAAGCGGCAAAGTACTTTCCGTCGCTGGAGGTGGCATTTCGAATCGCAAAAGTCTTTGGGAAACCATTGGATGATGTGTTTCAGTGTGCATGGTCGAGTAAGTGAACTCGCGAACGACTTGGGGTATCTCGTCCAGCGCGAACGGGAGTCTGGCTTCCGGCTCGACAGCCACCTAGAATAGGGGGTGTTTGCGAGCGGAAATGCCGTTGGGACGCGTCGGGAGGCAGCCGATGGCAAATTCTGAGCAAATCGGCAATTGTATCCTTGATTTGTGGATGAAAACCTTTACAATTGCTCCGTGCAGCCACAAGCGGGGCAAGGTCCCGCGACCAACAGATAGAAGGAGCATTGAGATGAGAAATCGCAAAGTGTTATGGACCGTTGCCTGCTTGCTTGCGGCCTCGGGGGGCGCGTGGGCCGGCGAAGACAACCGGATCACCAACGGCGGGTTCGAGGAAGCCGGAGTGTCTGGGATGCCCCTCGGCTGGGCCGGGATCAACGTCAACAGCGACGAATGGGTCACCAACATCGTCCGGAGCGGCGACCGAGCGATCCGCCTCGATCCGGCTGCCAATGAGGGCCAGCGATTTCAGGCTTTTACCACCAACCTCTTTTTGCCCGACGGCAGCGATCTGTACGACCCCGACTATCAGTATCTGGGTGGTGATGTGAGCATCAGTGGCTGGTATCTTGTGCCTCAGGGCGAGGTGCTGCAGGACACGGTCGTGGGCATCAAGCTCGAGTTCCGCCGCGAGCCGCCAAACTTCTCCATCTGGGCTGCCTTTGAGTTCAACTTCCCCGCCAGCACGACGGGCGGGGAGTGGATGCCCTTCAAGTTCGTCGTAACGGACGCGATGATTCAGGCTGTGGGTGACTTTCCGCCTCAGCCCACGAGCGTTTCGATTCTTCCGTTCCGCTTTTTCGGCGGGACTTTTGGTCCGGGCACCTCGCCGACGGGCACTGTCTACATCGACGACCTTGTCATGACCCAGGGCGATGTCGGCGGGCCCTGCAATAGCGCCGACTTCTCCGAGCCCTACGGCGTGCTCGACTTTTTCGACGTGCAGGCGTTCCTGCAGGCTTTCAGTGCTCAGCATCCGTCGGCCGACCTCGTTGCCGATAACATCTTCGACTTCTTCGACGTGCAGGCATATCTGCAGGCCTTCAGCGCCGGTTGCCCCTGAGCCCATGAAGAGTGTCAAACACTTCGACTGACCACAAAGCCCCGCGGCATCGGCCGTGGGGCTCTTTTTTCTGTATGCTCTTGGCGCGGTCCGTGCCGCCGGAGAACGTCTTGCCCAAAGGATCGGTGCATCACAAGACGGCTGCTCGCGACCGCATCCCCTGGGTCGCTCTTATCGCCTACGGCATGGGCGGCATCGTTCCGATCGCCCTGTTTAATTCCGTTGGGCAGCTATCGGGTCTCATTCTCAATGTTGGCCTTGGTATCAGCGCGATCCTGGTCGGCGTTGCGCAGATGGCGCCGCGCTTCTGGGATGCTCTTACCGATCCGCTTATGGGGCACATCTCGGATAACACTCGCTCGCGTTGGGGGCGCCGCCGTCCATACATCCTGATCGGGGGGCTGGCCGTTGCGGTCTCTTTTGTGGCAATGTGGTCGGTCCCACGGGACTGGGAGCCCTTGTCGCAGTTCTGGTACTTCCTGGTGATGTCGATGGTGTTTTATACGGCGGTCACCGTTTTCGAGGTTCCGCACGGCGCTTTGGGTATGGAGATGACAGCCGACTACCACGAGCGCACACGTCTTTTTTCCGTCAAGAGTTTTGTCGGCAATGTTGGTGCCATCATTACGCCTTGGTTCTATGCCATGGCCACATGGACCGTCTTCCGCGGCACCAACGGCGACGAGGTCGATGGCATGCGCCATGTCGCGTACGTGGCAGCCGGCCTCGTGCTCATTCCTGCGCTGGCCTGCTTCTGGTTCTGCAAGGAAGGCCAACTCGAGCACGCCATCGTGCAGAAACGCGTCTCACTCTCGCGCAGCCTCGGTCAGACCACCCGCAACCGGTCCTTCCTCACTCTCGTGGCCATCGTTTTTGCGACCGTCATGGGTTTCAATCTCGTCAACGGTTTTGCCAACTACATCTCCATCTTCTATCTCTACGGCGGAGACAAGGTCGCGGCAGGAAAACTGCTTGGCATCAACGGCACAGTCTGGGCGGTCACTTCGCTGGTCGCCGTTTTCCCGCTCGTTTGGCTCAGTCGTCGTGCCGGAAAGTCGTGGACGCTCGTGCTCGCGGTAGGTCTGATGGCTACAGCCCAAGCCCTGAAGATCATCTGCTACAACCCGCACTTTCCGTACCTCGCCGTCATCCCCACAGTGCTGCTCTCAGCGGGTATGCTCATGTTCTTTACGCTTGCAAGCGCGATGATCGCCGATGTCTGCGATGAAGATGAGCTCAAGACAGGCACTCGCAGCGAGGGCGCGTACTACTCGGTCTTCTGGTGGTTCATGAAGATGGGAATGGCTCTCGCATATTTCGTAGCTGGCGTTCTCATCCACTCCACCGGCTTTGATCAGAAGGTCGCCGCCCAGGCCGACAGCACGCTGCTGATGCTCCGCGTCTATGAAATCGGTCTACCGATCATGCTGTGCCTGGTTTCGATCCTGCTCATCCGCCGCTACCCGATCACCGAGGCAAGGGCTTACGAAACCAAGCAGAAACTCGAGTCTGCACGGCAGCTCGGACCGTGCGCCCTCTGCGGCTACGCGATGATCGGTCTTCCCTCCGATGCCCCGTGCCCCGAATGCGGCTCACCGCGATAGACATCGGGAGCCGTGGTTGGGAGCGGTGGGTGTTCTCGCGCCGCGATGGAGCGTTCAGGCGCAGCGCACGCGCGGAACCACGGCTACGCGGCAAGAAGGCGTGACCCATGCCACCCTCCGGGTTACCCGCCGACGCCGAGAGCTTTCTTCTGGGCGTTGATCCGTTCGACGGCTTCGAGCCAGTCAGCCTTGTCGACGAGCACGCCGGTGGGGCGCCCATCGGCAAACTTGCTCGGGATGCCGGCGTTGGGATCGACAAGCCCCTGCTTGAGAAGCAGCAACCGCTCGAACTCGCCGCGATTCATTGTCCACTCTTGATTCGTCTCCATGCAGCGGATGGTTACCTGTTGCGAGCGTCGCTCGACGCTGTCAGGGTCGTTGCTGATCGTCGAGCGGTAGACGAAGTACCCGGCTGCCAAGAGTGCGATGCCCGCGACGATCCAGCCGAGCATCGGTCTTTCGTTGAGTTTCTCGCGAAGGCCCATGCGTACGTCTCCGTCATTCAGGGATTGGGGTAAAGATGTCCCCAGTTGTAAAAGGTCGGGTGCGAGTTGTACTTGTCGCGGAGCAACACATACTCGGCCTCGGTCATGAGTTGCACCCGCAGGTCGCCGCGCAGCAGGTAACTGCTTCCTTGCGAACTCAAATTGGTTGACTGGGCAACCGCTGGCGATCGATGCCTCGGGATCCAGTCCACCGCGTCAATCGCGATGACGAGTTCCTCCGGGTGACGAATGGCTCGCAGTTTTTGGGCCGAAACGCCCGAGTTGCCCGTCCCGCTAGGATCCGTGTAGGAATCGTTGAACCAGTATTCGGTGTACTCTTCGCGTCCGTCACGGTTGTAGTCGAGAACATGAACCATGCCTGCCGACTGCATCGCCTGCCGCGTCTGCTCGTCGAGGACGGATGAAGCTCCCCGAGCGGCTGGGCAGACATACGACTCCTGAGACACTCCGTCCATGTAGGGTTCGAGCGCCCGCACCATTGCCCAGCGATGCCGGCGAAAGTCGTGATTGCCGGTGACTGGGTTGACCTCTTTACCAGGCATAAATGGGTACATATCCACCATGCGTTCGTCGCCATCGCGCTGATCGTCGAGATACATCTGGTGCGCAAGCCCGATCTGTCGCAGGTTGTTCTGACAAAGAATGTCCCGGGCAGCCATCCTCGCCTTGCCCAAGGCCGGCAGAAGGATCCCAATCAAGAGCGCAATGATCGCGATGACCACGAGGAGTTCGATCAACGTGAAGGCGCGCGCCACGTGGTCGCGAGGGCTCACCCTGCCAATGTCCCCATTCCCGCGTTTGGCTCGATTCATGTTTCGCTCCCTTGTCGGCTCTTGAGAAGCACCCGGGGAATCGGCGACTCACGCCGCACCCATCGCACCGAAACTTCGCTGAGCACACCTGGGGCCAGCATGGCCTCGGTGATCCGCTGCTCGGGCACGATCGCCCCGTTCAGTTCCACGATGCATTCCGCACCTGCATCATACGCGGCCGCGTCGAAACGGATGACGATCTCCCGCCCACGCCACTGGCGTACGACCTCCACCATGCCAAGTTCCGGCAAAGGACACGGGTCGATGCGCAAGGCATCCCAGTCCGCCCGTGCCCCAACGACCCACTCAAGACTGATGAAGTTGAGCCAAGCCGCTGATCCTGTGTACCAGGTCCAGCCCGCTCGCCCCGGCTGGGTCGAGAGTGGGCCATCGACATTGCCTGGCAGAACATACGGCTCGGCTGCGTAGGCGTCGGCATCGGCCGCACGCGTTGGGGGGGAAATCGATTTCCAGATCGCAGCGACTGCTTCGACATCGCGCCGCAAGCACGCGGCCTTGAGCGCCCAAGTCGCCGCGTGCATGTACACGCCCCCGTTCTCCCGCGACCCTGGGGCGTAGCGAGAGAGGTACCCGATCTTCGGGTCGGGCACGGTGTACGCGGGGGCGAGTAACAACGGGCCGTAAGGCGTGAACAGGCGTTCCTTGGCTGACTCCCACGCGGTCAGCAGGCGGCTCTCGTCGCCGGCAGCAGCAAAGATCGCCCAAGTCTGCGTGTTGAGGAAGATCTTGCCTTCGACCGATTCCCTCGAGCCCAGCCAACGTCCGTCGCGGTCGGTTGCGCGGCGGAACCAGTCGCCATCCCACGCGTGTTGATTCACCGCGATCCGAAGCGCTTCGCGCTCAGCCACGTATTGGGCCGAAGAAGACGTATCGCCGTGAGCCTCCAGCGCCCGTGTGAAGTCTTCGAGAATCGTCATCAGGAAAAACGCAACCCAGACCGATTCACCCTTATCGCCGTGGCCGACTGCGGACAGGCCGTCGTTCCAGTCGTTGTCGCCGATGAGCGGCAGGCCGCGTTTGCTGCGGCGTGAGAGCGACCGCGCGATCGAACGCCTGCAGTGCTCTGCCAGTGGCGCGGGGGTTTCGGTGTCAACGAAGCGCACTTGTTCGTCGAGGATCGCTGTGTCGCCCGTCTCGCGGATGTAGGATGACACCACGAATGGCAGCCAAAGATAGTCGTCGCTGCACTGATCGTGCAGACCAGTTTCCGTGAGCGGGTTCCACCAGTGATACACGCTTCCGTCGACGAACTGATGAGCAGCATGGAGCAGGATCTGATCGCGGCAGCGGCCTGGCTCGCGGTGTAGCCAGATCTGGCTGTCCTGCAACTGGTCGCGGAAGCCGTACGCTCCGGATTGCTGGTAGTAACCAGTGCGGCCCCAGAGGCGGGCACTGATCGCCTGATAGGGCAGCCAGTGGTTGTTGAGCAGATCAAAGTCGGAGGCGCTCGTTGTGACGCGCGTCGGTGCGAGACGCGCGCGCCATTCCGATGCGGTCTCTTCGAGCGCCGCTTCGATAGCTTGAGTCGTGTTGTAGCGGTCGAGCAGGTCGAGAAGTCCCGCGTCGTCGTCGGCCACCGCGAGCACAAACGATCGCTTGATGGTCTGGCCCGGTTCAAGAACAACATCGGCACACAAGGCTGCGCATGCATCGCCGAAGCGCCCGAAGACGGGAGAGCAGCCTTTTACCATTCCCGCTGGCCTCGCCTGGTCGCCATCGCGCCCCAGAAAGGCCTCGGTGTCGCTTGTGGCCCAGATCGTGTCGCCATCGCCAGCGGACATTGCAAAGCCGGCGACGTGCGGCCAAGGTCTGTTCCAATGGTCGTCGGGCGTGCCGAAGGGGGCCTCCCACATGTTCTTGGTTGCGATGATCGCTCGGCGTTTCTCATCGTGGCGAGTGGTAAAGAAGAGCCGATGGAACTCGCGCTTCACATCGGGGGCCGTACCGCAGCACCACTGAAAAAACGCGCCCAGTCGCAATCGGCGCTGCCGATCGCTCTGATTCGTGAGCGCGACTTCCCACAACTCCGCGTTCTCGGCCGCTGCCACGCCCAGTTCCCACACCGCCAGGATTTCCATGCATGAACTTTGGAAGGTTGTGCTTCCAGCCCGGTGAATGCAGCGGAAAGAGTCGTGCTGCACTCGACAGGGGTGGGGAGCCACCGACCACACCGAACCGTCGTCGAGATCCGAAAGGTACATAAAGCGCCCACGGTCGTCTCGAAGATGATCCATTTCCCAGCGTGTCAGGACGTTGAGTTGGCAGTGGTCGAGCCAGCTGAACCCGCCACCGTTGCCGCTCACGACGAAGCCGTAGCGTCCATTACTGACGACATTGACCCAAGGCCTCGGGGTCCGCGGGTTGGTGATTTCGTAGGCGCGGCCTCCGTCAATGAAGCGTCCATACTCGTTTGACAGCATCGTGCTCTGGCCCCATGTTCTCTGGCGCGTCGCGGGATTTCGTTCAAATGGACGGGGTACGCGGAAGGTACCCCGCCCCTATGCATTGTCAGGATCCGTTTCCGGATCGTCGATTCAGCGGCGGCGGCGACGCAGCACGCTCGCGCCACCAATCAGAAGCAGACAGGCCGCCCCGGGTGCGGGCACGGTGATGTTGGTGAAACTGATGTCAACCACGCCGTCACTGCCGGGGAAGTTGATCTGAGCGCCAACTCCCGTGAACATGTCGAACGGACTCGGGATCCCGCCTTCGAGTGTGGTGAAGTCGATCTCGCCGCTCGAGACCCAGCCCGAACCAGTGGTGGTGTTGTTGTAGAAGTACTCCATGGTCGAGGGCGCGCCCCCGCTGTTCTCGCCAGCACCTGGGCGGTGCACCATGCGGAGCATGACTTCATCCCCGACGTTGTAGAGCCCGCTTCCAAACGAGTGGAAGGGCAGGATCGACCCGAAAGCCGCGATCTCGCCGTTGCTCGTCAGCACGCCGAAAAGTCCGAAACCGAAGAGGTCGGCTTGGAAGCCCGCCTCGACATTGCCGACATTGGTAGCGGTGTTGACTTGCAGGGTCATTTGCATGTCCCAGCCGTTGCCGTAATTGAAGTCAACCTTGTTGGCGCCGCCAGCATTGCCGAACCACGCAACATGCCTGTTGGCAAACCCCCCCTGCCCGTAGTTGTCCTCATGAATCATGAGCGAACTACCAGCCGGGTTGAAGTTGCTGTTGTACGTCAGGTTGCTGCCGCCGTAATCATTGAACAGCCTGGGCTGATCGATGAAACTTGCGACGTCCCCCACACCGTCTGCCATCGCGACTGATCCGACACACGCGATAAGGGCCAAGCCCACGGTTCTCTTCATATTCATCTGCACGCTCCTCTGTCTGACTCGAACACTCTCTTCTCTTCGGGGCGCGGCCCACGCAGGCCCACAGTCTTCCAACCCCTGTAAACGCTTTCATTGTGATCCATAATAACCTTTTGTCAAGGAATATGTGAACAAGAGACTCAATTCAGCCGGTTGTGGACCAGCCGAGACCTCAGGGTGGGGACTGGTCCGGAGCTGAATTCTCGCTCAGACCGAGTCGTTCGAGCCCCGCCCGGACGGTGCCGTGACCCATGAAAAGCTGCCAAATGAGACCTGAACGGGCGTTTTCAATCCCCACAAGCATCGGTCCTTGGTCGATGGCGAGGTGATCTGTTGCCACCCAGTTCACAAAGCCCCCCTCATCAAGGGTAAAGGCGTCGGCAAACCCAGGACCTTTCGGCGGGCCGCCTTGCCAGACCCCCAATCCGCCGGATGGGTCTCGGAGCTCGCGGTAGTTTCGCAAGGCGCGAAGTGATTGAGCCGGCGTGAACATAATTGATGCTCCGGCTGCGTATGGAGCCACGACACCTCCGTCCCACTTCTGCTCGGGTTCGTAGGTCGAATAGTCTTTGCCTGGTTCGGCGCCGATCATTTCGACGCGCTCCGGGAACAACCCAGGGACGATGTAGCCGGTCGGTCCGTCGCAGGCAGACAACCCCCATGCATCTGGGCCGAGAGTTGGGAAGCCGTGCGGGTTAGCGATCGCCATGGCGCGGTGCATGAGTACTGTGCGTCGGCTGTTCTCCCACCAATCGACCCGAGCCCGATGTTCGACACCGGCTGCTGACGGGTTGTCGAGCCCGAGGGTTGCAGAGTTGATGAAGCAGTGTGCGAAGAATGCGGTGAACAACGAACCGGAATACGGAAGCCAGACGAAGTGTCCGATCCCTTCATGCCACCCGATACGGCGGCGCAGATTCCAGTACACGCTTGGGTCAACACGGTGTTCGGGGTTTGGCGCACAAACCGCGAGGAAGGTGACAAGACGGTGCTCATCGCCTGAGTCGATCCACGAATAGGGGATGAGTTTGCCAGTGCCGGTTGGTTCGTCGTCGCTTAATGGCTTCCAGCCCAGACTGATGAACCGCTGATCGGGCATGCGGTCTGGTTCGGGGGTGACTAGGAAGAACGTCCAGTCGGCGTCGGCGAAGAGGCGGTCGGCGGTCTGGGCGGTCTCTCCCCCGAAATACTGACCGGCAGCCAGGAGCCCGCTGAAGAGCAATGCCGAGTCGATCGTGCTGACCGTGAGTTCGGCCCCCAATCGCCGCGGCGTTGCGTCGCCCGGGTTGATGAAGTGGTAGAACAGACCGGCCTTGCGGTTTGTTGGCTCGGCGTCGAGCGCGCGGACTATCTTGAGTGTGCGATCTTCGGCATCTTCACGGGAGACCCATCCCCGCTCGGCACCAATGACGAGAGCGGCGAGTTGGAACCCGACGCCGGCGGTGCTGACGGTGTCGCTGCTGCTCCTGTCGTAGACCATCCCGGTCTGCGGACAGACCGAGTTCCAGAAATACGCGAACGTTGCGTGTCCGATTTCTTCGAGCAGTGTGTCATCGTCCGGGTGGAACGCAAACGGCGGCTTGGTCGCGCCAGGGGCAGCGTCGATGACAAGTTGCCCGGCGTGGACTCGGAGAGGGTCCGGGTTGTCAGCGATTTTCGGACCTGCGCAGCCTGAGACGACGACGCTGGCGAAGGAAAGACAGAAAATGGAGTATTGGTAAAGCGTTTTCATCTGCTACCATCGTGGCACATGAAGTCGAAAGAGGCAAGCGGGGGATCCCGTGAAGGTTCGGTTTCGATCCGGAGCGTGGCCGAGCGGTCCGGCGTCTCGATCGCGACCGTAAGTCGGGTTCTCAATACCCCGAATCTAGTGTCTGCGTCGACAGCCCAACGTGTCCGCGCGGCGATCGACGACTTGGGGTATCGTCCGAACCTGTTCGCTAAGGGGCTGCTGACGAAACGAAGCCGGGTGATCGGAGTGTCGCTGCCGGACATTCATGGAGAGTTTTATTCGCATCTGATGTGGGCACTCGATGAGCGGGCGTGTGAACTTGGGTACCACCTGCTGGTCAGTTCGAATGCGCACCGTACGGAGGATCAGCCAGCCACCGGGTTCGCGCTTGATCTAGCAGACGGGTTGATTGTGATGCTGACAGAGCGGAGCAGCGCGGACTTGACGGCGATCGAACGGCTGTCGAGTCCGGTGGTGGTGATCGGGGTTGACTGGCCTGGCGTTGCAGTCGAGACGATCACCTGCGACAACACCGGAGGTTCGCGGCGAGCGGTCGAGCATTTGCTCGAAGGCACTCCTGCGGAGCGGTGTTTTTTCGTTGGAACGCACGCGGGGAATATTGACTCTGACGAACGGTGCGCGGCGTTTGTCGCGGTGTTGCGCGGCGTTGGGCACGAGCCACGAGAGAATCAGGTCGCGCACGGGGAGTTCAGTTTTGACTGGGGCTGGGATTGGGCGCGTTCGATGATTCAGAGAGGCCACCTTCGGGGGTCGGCGGTGTTCGCGGCCAACGATGAGATTGCGATCGGCATCGCCAACGCGGCGCGCGAGAGCGGCGTGTCGATACCCGAGGAGTTGCGTCTGGTCGGGTTTGACGATTCGCGACTGTGCAGTCTGCTGAGGCCTCGGCTGTCATCTGTACGCATGCCGGTGGAAGAAATCGGACGTACAGCGATCGATGCGTTGGTGCGAAGAATCGAGGATCCCCGAAGCGCGCCGCACCACGCGAGGCTGGCAACGACGCTTGTTTTGCGCGAGTCGAGTCGGTGCAGGCCAAAGAGCGAGTAGGACTAAGTGAGGCCGTCCATGCGTTGTGTTGGTGTGTTGATCGCAGTGTTGATTGGATCGGTTGCGTCGGCCGGGCCGGTGGTCGAACTGTGGGCGCTTGAAGCGGGTGGGGGCGCATCGGCGACAGCGGCTGCCGAACTGAGCGGTTGGTACGCGACGGCCGAGACGGTGGGCGACACGGTCGAGATTCGCGATATTCGCCAATCGCTGGTGCGGACGATCACACGCGCCGAGATGGTGGCGTTTGCTCCGTGGATGTCGCTGGACGCTGGCCCTGACGGGCCGACGGCGCTGGCGTGGACGGACTCGGGCCGAGCGCTATTCATCGTGGTAACGGATTCGGCGCCGGCTCCCGATGGGCTGGGCTCGGATGTCGTGCTGCGGTATGACACGACGCTGGGGACGCTGACGCGCTTTGCACGGGCTGAGATTGGGAATGGCTCGGGGGTCAGGCTGGGCGCGGTGCACTTTCGCGGCGTTTTGTCGATCACGACCGAGTACGGCCCTGTGCTGGTCTACCGGGCCGAGCGCAACGACACGACCGGAGTGCTGCAATACGCGTGGACGCTTCCGGGCAACGAGCCCGCGCGTGGCATGGCGATCGCGAGGACGCTTGACGCGATGTTTGTGGTCACGGAGACGATGTTGCATCGGGTGAGCCTTGCCGGTGCGGTGCCGACACCTGTGGCTGTGGGGCCTGTGACGCGTGGGCGTGGTGTGGCGTTCAGCGATCATTATGGTGCGCCTGAACATCAGGGCGTTTTTGTGGTCGAGGGTTCTGGGCCTGGTGTTGATGCGAGGCTGATGCATGTGCCGTTTTTTCAGGCGACGGGACTGATCCAGTACGCGCCGTTCGTGCATCTGGCGAGTGCGGCCGACCTCATTGATGTGGCGGCGACGCCGTGCGGCCGACTGCTGCTCGCAGGGGCAATGGGCGCGAGGATCGTGCGTGAGAGTGCCGACCTTCGCATGGATTATGAGTCGTGGCTTGTCGACGAGTTTGCGCAGGTTGTTGCATTCGGTGAGAGCTTGATCGCGCCCGACGGGGAACCTGCGGGCTGGGTGATCGATGCCGATGTGGCGACAGGCGGGACGAGGTTTCATCCGGCGACGCCGGATGCGGCTGCGTGGGTGGTGCTGCTGCAGATCGCTCGCGACCATATTGGGGGCCATCAGGCGTCGATGGCTGCGGTGCGGCAGATCCTGAAGCGGTATGCGGGACAGATGCCCGACGGCATCGGGCCTAGCGCAACGGCGGATGGGATGCTTCGACACTGGATCGACCCGGCGACGGGCGGGGCCAAGCCGGGATGGAACCCGGAGTTCGCGACGCTTTCGACGATGAAGATTGTGCTCGCGGCCGACCGTGCCCGGAGGTTCTACGCGGGTGATGCGGAGATCGCAGCGGCAGCGGACGAAATCATCGGGCGTGTATCGAACTGGGACGCGTACATCGCGCCGGGGAATGACGCTTTGTATTTCGTGGCCAATCCTGGCGGCGGGCCAGCGGCGGGCTCAGCGTCGGCGCCATTTCACGAGGGCATTCTCTTCGTAGAGCAGGCGGCCAAGTATGGATCGAGTCAGGCGGCGTTTGCGCGATGGCTTGATCGCTCGACGCTGCCTTGGGCGGTGTTTGTGACTGGCATGCCGGTGACAACGGGCGCTCAAGGTATTTTTCAGCCAGCATTCGTGACGTTATATTCGGGGATTGTGCAGCGGCCGTTCCGGCAGGATGCAACGTGGAACGCGAGTCTGCGACACTTGCTGGCGTCGAACGGAGCGTGGACTGACGACCACGGGCCTCGGTTCATGACGGTGTTTTCGGCGGGGACCACGCATCCGAGTTGGGGCGGCTATCACGCTGACTCGCTCTCGAATCATCCTGGCGATGTGACAAGCTTTCCGTCGCTGATGGGGTTCGGGGCGTTGGGGCAGACGGCGGCGAGCGTTGGCGCGTATCACGCGTACCGGCACGGAGGGCGGCAGACGTTTGCGGGCGGGGCGTCGATCCTGTTCAGGCGGTCGGATGTGCTGCCGGCGTATCGGCCAGCTGATGCTGGATTGCCTGATGTTGCGGTGGGCGGGCTGGGGCTTGCGGAGTTGATAAGGCCTGGGACGCTTGATGCGGTGCTGGCGGTGCCGTACCGGTTCGCATGCGCAGCGGACCTGGCGTTGCCCGAGGGCGTGCTGGATTTCTTCGACATCGCGGCGTTTCTGGCGGCGTTCAGCGCGGGCGATGCAATGGCGGACTACGCCCCGCCTTTCGGCGTGTTTGATTTCTTCGATGTGAGCGTGTATCTGTCGCGGTTCAGCGCGGGGTGTCCGTGAGCGGGTGAACATAGTCTTGAGCGAGAGAGTGGCACAGCATTCCTCCGAGAAAGTGACAATGCCTTTGAAATCGAAGTCGTCTGTCGCAGTTCTCTCCGGTGCTCTCAGTGTTGGCGGGGTGGCATCAAACTTCTGCTTCCCCGTGCCATTGAAGTCGGCTTAGGGACTTCGGTGCCGGACATCGTCACTCTTTCGACCGATGCACTGAAGTCGATGCAAAGCCATCGACTTCAGCGGCACGGCGAGCACATCGCGCGATAACTCTCTTCGCCCCCAGACACGGCGGCGGTCGGTTGTGCGGGCTCTACTGAGGGTGGCCGACGAGTGGCGCGGTGGGTCCTGGGCGCATGTTGAGGGTGCTGTGGGCGATTGGCGCATGACGTGCCGCCAGCCGTGCTCCGCGGGCGGCCGCTCGCAGAGCGCGGGGAGCCAGGCGAGGAGATCGGGGAGTCCCTCGAGGCCCGATCCGGGTGCCAAGAGTCATGTATTGGGTGCCACGACTCGCAGCCGATGAGGCCGCGCAGACGTGCGCGGGCGTCATCAAGAGAGCGTCGGGCAGTTCCTCGACGCACACCGTCACAGGCGGCCACGTGCAGTCGGGGCAGCATGGAAGCCTGCCATTGCGGTAAGTTGCCTTCCATCAGTTCCATCGACGTCGCTAGCGACTTTGGCGCTGTCCTGCCCTTCTCCACATGCAGTCCAGCGCGCAGACTCACTGCCACCGCCTCACTCGCTCTTGCGGATCCATTCTTCCTCAAGCTGACCGATCTCGATTGCGAGCGAGTCACGCTCTTCAGTGAGAGCATTGGCACGCTCCGCATCCTTCCAGACGTCCGGGTCTGCCAATTCGGCGTCGATGGTGCGCACGCGATGAGACAATTCATGAATGCGCTGTTCGATCTGCTCGACGCGCATCCAGGAGAACTTACTCTTCTTGCGTGCGCTGCTGTCGGGGGGGCGTGCAGGGTGGGGTACAGCGGACGCGGCGGCGACGGGGGCGGTGCGCTGTGGCGCGGGTGTTGGCCGAGGTGCCGGAGGCGGGTTGCTGCGCGCTGCGACGAAGCGATCCCATTCGGCGTACGTTCCTGGAAAGACCTCGGCCCCGCCGTGGCCATCGAGGATGAGCAGATGGTCGCAGGTGGCATCAAGGAACGCGCGGTCGTGGCTGATGATAACCAGCGTGCCGTCGAAACCGCCTCCCTCTTCGTCGCGCGAGAGCGTCTGTTCGAGGCGCTCGGCCGAGGGGATGTCGAGGTGGTTGGTGGGTTCGTCGAGGATGAGCAGGTTCTTGGCGCTGGCCATGAGTCCGGCCAGGACTGCGCGCGTGCGCTCGCCGCCCGAGAGCACGCCCATTGGCTTTTCCTGATCGGAACCACTAAAGAGAAACGCGCCAGCGAGATCGCGTGCGGCCTGTTCGCTCAGGGCCTGACTTGGGCATTCCTTGCGGACGATGGCTTGGAGATACTGATAGACAGGACGCTCGGGGTCTATGTCGTCGTGCATCTGGCTGTAATAGCCGATGACGAGTTTGGTGCCGAGTTTTGTGGTGCCCGAGTCGGGGTCGATGAGCCCGAGTAGCGTGCGCACGAGAGTGGTCTTGCCCGCGCCGTTGGGCCCGATGATGCCCCATCGCTCGCCGCGCGAGATCTGGACATCAAGATCGTGGAAGAGCACCTTCTTCGAGCCGTCGTCGTCGGTGTAAGATTTTGACAGGCCTCGTGCGGTGACGACCAGGTCGCCCGATCGCTCTGCCTTGGGGAGATTCAGGCGCAGGGTTGCCAGTTCGACCGGGCGTTCGAGCGAGGTATCCTCGCGGAGGCGTTCGAGACGCGATTCGCGCCCCCGAGCCTGCTTGGCGCGCTGCCCGGCTTTGTACTTGCGGATGAAGGCTTCTTCGCGCTTGAACTGGACCTGCTGATTCTCGTAAGCCCGCTGCTGGGCGATTCGGCGTTCGGCGCGGAGTTTGCGAAAGGTGTGGTAGTTGCCGGGATACTCAATCAGGCGGCCCAGTTCGGTCTCGAGGATGCGATCGACCACATTGTCGAGCAGATAGCGATCGTGCGATACGAGGACGACGGCACCTTTGTATTCGTCGCGCAGAAAACGTTCGAGCCAGATTCGGCCGGCGATGTCGAGGTGATTGGTCGGTTCGTCGAGGAGCATAAGGTCAGGCTGTTCGAGCAGAACGCGCGCGAGGGCCAGCCGCGAACGCTGCCCGCCACTGAGGGCTTCGACGGGGAGATCGAACTGCTCGGTGGTGAACCCGAGGCCATGGAGAACTTCGGTGATGCGGTGGTCGATGGCGTGTCCGCCGGCAGCCTCGATGCGGCGGTCGAGGTCTTCCTGCCGGCGCAGAAGTCGCGCGAGGGTTTCGCCAGTCGCACTAGCCATTTGGTCAAAGACCTTGTGCAGTTCGAGGTGGAGTTCGTGCAGGGCGCTGAAGGCGGCTTCGGCTTCGTCCTTGAGAGTCTGACCGGGGGTGAGTCTGGGATCCTGCTCGAGGTATGAAATGCCGATGCCGCGCTGAGTCGCGACGAGGCCCGAATCGGGCTTGAGTCGGCCGCCGAGGATGCGCAGGAGCGTCGACTTGCCAGCGCCGTTGCGTCCGACGAGGCCGATGCGTTCGCCGGGCTCGACGCTGATGGAGCAGTTTTCGAGAATGATGTCATTCCCGAAAGAGTGGGCGATGTTGGTGGCTGCGACGACCGGCATGAGACGATGGTAGGTGTTGGTGGTGAGCGATCAGGGCACAATGCGATAGACGGCACCAGCGCGGATGTCGAGCACGTAGAGTTCGCCGTGATTGTCCTTGCCGAACGAGGAGATGCGCTGAAGAGGACTCTGGCCTTCGAGAACCTTGTTGAGAAGGTCGGTGTGTTCAGCCACGTCGAAGGCCGCCCCTTCGCGGAGTCTCAAGGACCACAAGCGTCCTCGCTGAAACTCGGCGAAAAAGTACCGATCCTTGAACGACGGGATCTTCTGACCCTCGTAGAAGTAGCCGCCGGTGACCGAGCCATCGGGGTCATGGCGGTAGGCCCAGATGGGGGCTTCGAGTCCGCGCTCGGCGTGCTGCTCGGGGCTCAGGCGCGGGGGATCCTGTGAACGCTGCCCGCCGCGACGGAACACGCCAAAGCCTTCCATGATCTTCCAGCCATAGTTCTCGCCGCCTTTGGAGTCTTGTTTCTGGAGGTGGATTTCCTCGAAGCGGTTTTGGCCGACATCAGCGATCCAGAGTCGGCCGAGCGAGTCGAACTCGTACCGCCAAGGGTTACGCAGGCCATAGGACCAGATTTCGGGCAAGACGCCTTCACGCCCGATGAATGGGTTGTCCTTGGGAACGACATAGGTCTTCCCTTCTTCAGGCTCGGAGGTAACGTCGATGCGGAGCATCTTGCCGAGGAGTGTGTCAAGGCGCTGGCCGGCGTTGAGCGGGTCGTCGGCCGCGCCGCCGTCGCCGAGGCCGATGTAGAGCATGCCGTCGGGACCAAATCGGAGGCTGCCGCCGTTGTGGTTGCCGAAGGGCTGTTTGACGACGAGGATGACCTTTTCGGATGCGGGGTCGAGCTTGTGTGGCGACTGCGCGATGAATCGGCTGATGTGAGTGGAGCCATCTTTGGCCGAATAGTTGAGGTAGACGCGCTTGTTGTCGGCAAACTTGGGGTCAAGTGCGATGCCGAGCAGACCTTGCTCCCAGTTTTTGTCCGTGAAGTTGGATGGGTCGGAGGAGAAGAAAGGTTCATCGAGAAGTTTTCCGCCTTCGATGATGCGGATCGCGCCGACCTGCTCGACGACATAGAAGCGATCGTCCTGCGTGGGATCGGCAGCGAAATCGACAGGCTTGCGCAGACCTGAAACGAACTTCTCGATGCTCTGTGCGGAGGCGTGCGAGGTGAGCAGCATTGCTGCGACGATGACGAAGATGCTGTGATTCATGCGTGAAGGGTAGCACGCTCTGGCGTCAGGTCTTGAGTCCGCGCATCACAAACCAAGGCGAACCAATTGGGCGGTGATAGCGGAGATAGTTCATGCCAACGCGGTCGGCCAGTTCGATGACCTGGCGTTTGTTGAGGCCCGGGCGGTGCGTGTGATCGACCCAGACAACCCCTCTGGAAGCCAATCGATCAATCATGCGGAGCCAAGTCATGCGTGGCACTTCGCGTAAGGTTGCGGTGCGCAGTTGAGTGCAGACGAAGTCGAAGGATCCAGGGCCGAAGGCGTTGATAGCGTCAAATGGACTCATGGCGATGCGTTCGAAGGCTTCGAGTTGTGCCGTGGGTTCGGGGCGTGTGCTGGGGCCTTGGGTATCGATGATGCTGACGACCCGAAGGGGGCATCCACGGTTGCGCGTGCGGCGAAGGAGATCCTGGCATGCTTCGGCCGCGCCGATGCCGGTGTCGAGGAGTGTGATCGGTGATCCGCGCGGACACGATCGCAGAAAACGAGCGACATGACGGACCATGAGTCGAGCGGCTCGATGGGTTTGCTCGTGGTGAAGTTCGAGGAAGGGCGAAGGCACCATGCGAGCATGGTAATCACTTCGCGGGGCCGGTGCATGGTTCAACGTATACTTTGCCATGAGCGTGAATGTTGAACCGACCGGGCCGAGGCGGGTGACGCTGCGAACTCTGCGGCAGATGGCAGCCCGGAGAGAGCCCTTTGCATGTCTTGCTGCGTATGACGCCACGATGGCCAAATGGCTTGATCGAGCGGGCGTGCATGTGTTGCTGGCGGGCGATTCGGCAGCCCAGGTTGTGCTGGGGTGCGAGCGGACAACGGATATGCCGCTGGACGTGATGATCGCGTTGACCGCGGCGTTGCGTCGTGGCGCGAGCCAGGCACTGGTGATGGCGGATATGCCGTTCATGAGCTATCACGCTTCGGATGCCAGCGCGATGCGCAATGCCGGCAGATTCATGACTGAAGGGCAGGCCGATGTCGTCAAGCTGGAAGTGGACGCACAGCATGCTGGTCTGGTCCGCAAGCTTTCGCGGGCTGGAATACCGGTGTGTGCGCACGTGGGGCTCAGGCCTCAGATGGTTGCGATGGAAGGCCAGTATCGGGCAGCGGGGCGTACGGCGAAGGAGGCTGCGGCCCTAGTTCGCGATGCGAAGGCGATGGAGGACGCAGGTGCTGCGCTGCTTCTGGTCGAAGCGGTGCCCGAGGCGGTGTCGGACGCGATCATGGCGCATACGTCGCTGCCTCTGATCGGGATTGGGGCGGGTGCGCGATGCCACGGGCAGATTCTCGTGGTCCATGATCTGCTCGGATTGTCGGATGTTCCGCCACGATTTGCCGAGCCTGTGCTGAAGTTAGGTGAGGCGATTCGAGATGCCGTGTCGATATGGGTGCAGCGCGTTGCGGCGAAGCAGATGGGCGGAGAGGGGTACGGCATGCTCGAAGGCGAGCTGGCCAAGCTTCCTGAGGCGGTGCGCGATGCCATGATCGAGCGGAATCAGAAGTCCGGCCCGCAATGACCAGATGACCGATTGCAATATATGGCGCGGTTGTGCGTCAAGCTGACCCGTACAGCCAGCGAATCCGAACAGAATGCGACGGTATTGTCTCGATCAACAATCCATGGTGTGGTAGGCTGCGAAGAGGCAGGAAAGACCGACCGGAGAAGCCCATGAGACGCTTTTTGACATTCATGCCCGCAGTGGTGGTGTTGCTGACCGCATTGACGGTTCTGCTGGCGGCTCCGACGGCACTGCGCAAGATCGGCCACAGTGCCACGGCAGTGCGCATTGATATTGCGCATCAGACGCTCGGCGAAGATGACATTCTCGAACGAATCGACCGTGCGGTTTCTGCGATTGCGGAGGCAATCGAGCCGGGCGTGGTCCATGTCGATGTGAGCTCGTCGGGGTCTCGCGCTTCGACCACAGGTTCGGGATGGGTGCTGGACAAGCGTGGACACATCGTGACCAACTCTCATGTCGTGCGCGGGGCGGATGCGGTACGGGTGCAGTTCTTCGATGGGCGAGTTGTGCAGGCCGAACTGATCGGGGCCGATCCTTTTACAGATATTGCGGTCCTCAGAGTGAATACGTCTGACGGGCTCTTTCCGCTGACGCTCGCACGCGGGCGTGTGCCTCGCAAGGGCGAGCGTGTGTATGCCTTCGGCTCGCCATTCGGGTTCAAGTTCTCGATGAGCGAGGGGATCGTGTCGGGACTCGGACGCAATCCGTCAGGGTCGCTCGGGTTCGGGGGATACACGAACTTCATTCAGACGGACGCAGCGGTGAATCCGGGTAATTCCGGCGGGCCTCTGGTCGATGTTCGCGGGCAACTGGTTGGAATGAACGTCGCGATCGCGACCGGGCGCGATACACAGGGAACGCAGGACTCGGGCGACTCTGCGGGCATCAGTTTCGCGATTCCGGTCGGGACAATCGAGCCGATTGTGTCGCAGATCATCGAAGGGGGCCAGGTGGCCCGCGGGTTCGTGGGCGTGCAGTTTCGCGAGAGCGAAGATCGCGTATCGCTCCCGGATGGCTCGTCGGTGATTGGCACTCGCGTGACGCGCGTGATCGACGATGGTCCTGCGGCTCGTGCCGGATTGCGGGCTGACGATGTCATCGTGTCGATCGCGGACTACTCAGTCACGGGCTCACAGGCATTGCAGGCGTTGATCAGTTCGTCTAGGCCAGGAGCGGTGATTCCGATGCAGGTGTTGCGGGGCGATCGGTTGTTGCCGGTGCAGATCACACTCGACGAAATGCCGCTCTCGAACATGCTCGATCGGATCGAAGGCCAGGTCTACAGGCAGCTCGGTGTGCGCGTGCGGACGGTCTATCTCGAGAACGGCGGGACTGGCGCGGCGATCATGACGGTCACGGAAGGATCGATCGCGTCGAGACTCGGGCTGCGCCCGGGTCAGATCGTTCTTTCGGTTGATGGGCGGTTGATCGCAACTCGCAACGACTTCCTCGAAGCGGTCTACACCGGCAGGCTGCTCAATGGCGGGGAACTGCCGTTCGTGGTCGTCTCGAGCGACGAGAGCAACGCCACCCGTGCAACGATCAGGGTGCGGATTTATCCTCGCTAGACCGAATGATGATCACCACCGGAGTGCCGAACTTCGGGATTGACGCGTTGCGAGCGAGGAACGAAGGCGTTTCGATCATCGAATCAGGATGATGCACCGCCTGTGGCGCGATGACCTCGGTGCCGAAGGTCGTCAGACCGATGATCGTGCCTTCGAGGTCGGCCAAGTATCGCTCCTGATCGGCAATTTGACGGATTGATGAGCCGGCAAAGACCCATTGCTGCGGTCCGAGTGTTCTTCGATCAGGTAAGACTTCGATCCAGTTTTCAGGCGTGACAAGCGATGCGCTGCCATCGGGTGGTAAGCGAAAGAGCACTTCGAGCGGAGGGCCTGTCGGAGGGATCGCGTGAAGCGAGCCATCGACGAGTTCGAAGCGTCCTGGCGAGCCCGGTTCAAGGCCGAGCATCAAGAGTGCAGCGTGGATGTGCGAAGGCCTGGCGTCGGTAACGACGAGAGCCTCGTGTTCGCGCGAGTCAGGTGAGCATGCGATCAGTTCGAGGTACACATCTGGCGTCTGCGGATCGTGCATGTCCGTTGCGATGCGCGCGTCGATTTGAATGACACGGGAGGCCAGATCGAGGTGCACGTGCGGGAAAACTTCGATGAAACGAGGCTCTGCTGAGGGTCTTGCTGCCTCGACCGGTTCGCTTGCCGATTGATTGCGCGGCGAGGACGCGCACCCTGCGAGCGTGGCCAAGGCGAGTGTGAGCAATGCCGCCTTCATTGGCCAAATCTCTCGACAAGTTCTGCGAACCGATGTCCCCGCTCGATGAAGTTGCTGAACTGATCCCACGAGGCGCACCCGGGGCTGAGCAGGACAGCATCGCCAGCCCGAGCGCGAGACATGATTGTTTCCACAGCACCATCGAGCGTCTGGCAGTTGATGCCTCCATGCTTGCAAAGAGATGGAGCCGTAGCGCCGATGGCAGCGAGCGTTGCGAGCTGGGCAGCGGCAGCAGAAATAGCGTCGAGCGAGACCTTCTTGTCGTATCCTCCCGCGATCAGATGAATGCGCTCGCACCCCGCTTCTCGCAGCGCCCGAATCGCGAGGAGCGTGGCTTCGGGAGTGGTGGACTTGGAATCGTCGTAGCAGCGCACGCCGCGATGGACGCCGACGAGCGCGAGACGGTGCGGCAATCCGTTGAACTGCTGAATTCCAGGCAGCGCAGCGGCCGAATCCAGCGAGAGCGCTTCAATCGCAGCAAGCGCGCAGGCGGCGTTGAGTTCATTGTGGTGCCCTGGCACGGCAAGATGCGGCACCCGAATGGCGCGTTCGATGATGCGCCGCTCTGCACCGGGCGCAATCGGCCAGTCGTGCACGCCGGGGCCGAGAATGATGGTTCCTGCAGAGCGCGTGTTCAGAGCCAGCACCTGCTTGCTTGATCGATAGTGGGCTTCGTCGCCGTGCCAATCGAGGTGATTGGGGACGAAGTTCGTGACGACCCCGACGGCAGGCCGAAACTCACGACACTCGCGCAACCACCACAGCATCGCGCTCGACAGTTCAAGCACGATGACAGAATCGCGCGTGACACGATGGAGTTCGCCGAGCAGCGATCCGCCAATATTTCCGCCAACGAGCGCAGGCATGCCAAGAGTCTCGAGCGCAGAGCCGATCATTGCTGTGGTGGTACTTTTGCCGTTGCTGCCGGTGATGCCGATGATGCGCAGGTTGGGCCCGCCCCGGTCAATCAATGCGAGTATGGAGAGTTCGACTTCTGTCGTGATGCGAGTGCCTCGGTCGCGGGCGTCTGCGAGTTGATGATGTTCCCACGGCTTTGAAATGGCCGGGTTGACGACGATCATGTCTCGCTCATCGGTATGAGGGAGATCGTCGCATCCAAGTTGAAGTTCAATCGTGCTGTGCTCAACGTATGGCGCGAGCGCAGCAATCGACTCGTTCAAGTCATCAGCGTCGAGGCGATCGATAATCAGGACGGGGATGTCGAGCGACGCCAGATAGCGAGCGACTCCGACGCCGCCTCCGAATTTGCCGAGGCCAAGGACAATCGCACGTTGTTGAGCGGGATTATGCATTGCTCGGTCACAACAGCCAGATCGGATCCACGTCGATGGCGTACTCTGCGTCGCTGGTCAGGTGGGTTGACGCGCGGGCACCAGCCAGCACATGCATGAGCGTACGCGCCGACGGCGTCATGATGCGAACCTCAAACCGGAATCGATCGGAGAGGCGTGCGAGAGTGCACGGCATGGGGCCTGCGAGCTCGACATCCTGCGTGACATACGGCAAAAGCGCATCGCGTGCAGCATCGGCGAGAGATTGTGCTTTCTCAAGATTGGCGTGCCGGGCGACGATGCGGGCCATGCGTGTGGTCGGCGGGAGGCGTGCTGCACGGCGGATCGCCAGTTCGCTGCGGGCGAATGTCTCGTAGTCATGCGCAGCTGCAAGGGCAATCGATGGATCCTGCGGATTCATGGTCTGCACGATGACGCGAGCGCGGCCAAAGGTCTCGATCGAGCCACGCCCGGCGCGACCCGCAACCTGACTGACAAGTTGAAAGGTGCGCTCCTGTGCGCGAAAGTCTGGCATGACGAGGGAGGTGTCGGCACTGAGCACACCAACGAGTCCGACGTTCGGAAAGTCAAGACCCTTTGCGATCATCTGTGTGCCGAGAAGGACGCGAATCTGCCCTGATCCGAACCGGTCGAGGACATCGAAGTAGTTGTTGCCCGTGCGCATCGAATCGGAATCGACGCGATAAAAGTCGATATCGGCCCTGAGGCCCAATCGCTGTTCGAGTTCACGCTCGACGTGCTGAGTGCCGGGTTGAAGAAGAATCATCGGCCCATTGCACGACGGGCACTGCTGAGGCGTGCGCTCGGCGGCGAGACAGTGGTGGCAACGAAGAAAGCGGGCGTCGCCCGATGCGGGCAGGCGATGAGCGGTGAGCGAAACGTCGCACGACGAGCATCGCATCGACCAGCCGCAGCGTGTGCTGGCGCAGGCGACATACCCGGCTTCGCCGCGGCGATTCAGGAGCAAAATGGCCTGCGAATTGCGAGCAAGAGTCTCGCGCAGGGCCTGTTCGATAGTGGGGCCGATCAGGTCGATGGTCGGGCGGCAAGAAGCTCTTCGTGCGGCGTGTTGTTCCTTCGCGAAATCGACGATGCGCACGGGCGGAAGTGTGCCGCCACTGACACGATCATTGAGTGTGTGCAGCACATACCGAGCGGAATGGCCAACTGCATTGTTCCACGACTCGAGCGATGGCGTGGCAGAACCCAGGAGCACCACCGCATTTTCGAGCTGCGCGCGTTTGATGGCGACATCGCGGCCGTGATATCGCGGTGCCTGATCCTGCTTGTATGAACTGTCGTGTTCCTCGTCGACGATGATCAGGCCGAGGTTTGGCATCGGAGCGAGAATCGCCGAGCGCGGGCCGATGAGCATTCGGGCATGCCCTTGTGCGCACCTGGCCCATGCTTGATGACGTTGCGCGCCCGTCAGTTGAGAGTGGATCACCGCGAGCAGTGTCGGGTCGAAGCGCTCGGCAAATCGTCGAACGGTTTGAGGTGTCAGCGCGATCTCGGGTACAAGCACGATCGCGGTCTTCCCGCGCTGCAAAGCGGCCTCGATGAGACGAAGGTAGACCTCGGTCTTGCCCGATCCTGTCACGCCGCGCAGAAGATGGACCGCGTGCGTGCCGAGTGTGAGGGTGGTGGCGTCGATGATTTCCTGCTGCGCAGCAGTCGGCGTGGGCGGTGGAGGCGGCGAAGGGTGTGCCGAAACCCAGGCTTGGTCTGCAGCGGCAACCTCGGCGCGTTCGAACGCCACCAGGGTGCCTGCTTCGATAAGTCGATTGATGGGGCCGACGTTGGAACAGCGCACAAGCCGGGCCAGGGCGCGCGGCTCGATCGGAAAATCGGACTCGGGAAGTTCGGCAATTGCTATGAGGGCCTGTCGAGCAGCGGGGGGCATCGACGCGATGCGCTCCGGTGAGAGGACATCTGACGAACGCTTGAGCAATGTGCGGGTGCGCTCCCCGACGCGAGACTTGACCGAACCCGGAAGCATGGCCTTGATGACCAAACCCAACGGGCAGGCGTAATAGCGAGCAATCCACTTGGCCAATTCGACGAGTTGAGGCGAGAGCACTGCCCGGCCGGACTCGAGCACCGACTTCACCCGCGCGGGGTTGAGGCCTTCAAGCAGCTCTTCTCCGCCCGCACCGACGACAACGCCACCCACAACTTTGGCGTTTCGGCCGAGCGGAACTTGAACCCATTGGCCAATGGCGAGATCGCGCCCTCGATACGTCAGACCCTCGCGTCCGAGCAGGCCCTCGATGCCGCGTTCGATGACAACGCGGACGTACGCGTGCTCGAGTTCGTCGGGTAGTGGTGCAGGATGTTGGTCGAAGAGGTTCACGCGGCGCTATACTCTGATTCGTGAACAATAAGCCAACTTCAATGGACGGGTTTCGCGTTGGTCGCCTCGCGCTGGCCGACGGCAGTGTGTTTCGCGGGCGGGCGTTCGGAGCGGTGCAGGCACCGGTGCTCGTCTCCGCCGAAGTGGTGTTCAACACCGCAATGACGGGTTATCAGGAGTCTTTGACGGATCCGTCATACACGGGGCAGATTCTCGTGCAGACGACGCCTCTGGTCGGAAACACCGGTACCAACCGCGTCGATGTCGAATCTGACAAGGTCCATGTTTCCGGGTTCATTGTGCATGAACTCGCCAGACGGTGGTCAAATTTTCGTGGCGAGCACTCACTTTCGGAGTATCTGGCCCGGGCGGGCGTGCTGGGGCTTGAAGGCGTCGACACTCGGGCGTTGGTGCGGGTACTGCGGACGCGGGGCGCGATGCCGGGGGTGTTGACCAACCGTGAAGATGTGTCTGATGCTGCTTTGGTGGCCATGGCACGCGAGACACGACACATGGACGGGCAGAACCTCGTGGGTGATGTCGGGTGCGATCGACCATGCGGATGGAGCGAGGATCGCGGGGAGTGGGCACTTGTGCCGCGTGGGAACCGACGCTTCCGCGTGCTTGCCCTGGATTGTGGCATCAAGCAGAATATTCTGCGCATTCTCGCCGAGCATGGGTGCGATGTGACGTTGATTCCGCACACGACACCAGCTTCGGAGGTCCTGCGTGCGTTTCGCCATAGCGAAGCTGACGGCCTGTTCATCTCGAACGGGCCGGGGGATCCTGCTGCGGTGACACAGACAGTGACGATGCTGCGCGAAGTCCTCGCGGCGTATCCCAAAGTCATCGTGCCGACGTTTGGGATCTGCCTCGGGCTTCAACTCCTGGCGCTGGCAGCGGGGGCAAAGACATACAAACTGCCGTTCGGGCATCGCGGCGCGAATCAGCCCGTCAGGAGTGCCTTTTCGGGCCGTGTGGAGATCACGTCACAGAACCACGGGTTCGCGGTTGAGCGGGACTCTTTGAAAGCCGTCGGCGGCGAAGTGACGCACGAACATCTGAACGACGGAACTGTCGCCGGGTTCCGATTGGTGGATCGTCCCGTGTTTGCGGTGCAGTATCACCCGGAAGCATCTCCCGGGCCTCACGACGCGGACGGGCTGTTCGAAGAGTTCATGAAAATGATGGAAACCAAGTGCTCTCCAGCAGTTACCGGAGTGTGACGCACAGGCGTCCGATAAAAGTGGGATTGGTGCGGTGCTGCGATGAAGTTGGATTTGGTCCGGTTTTGAACGAATTGGTCATTTTGCTCACAATGGCGCTTGCATTGTTCCGAGATTCGGGTATATTGAACCGAGGCCCTTTCTGAATGGAGTGTTCTGCTCAATTTGGATACATGGGTCAGGAGAGATTCGTTTGGTTCATCCTCAGGGAAGGGGATCTCTGGGAATGACAGTTTGGAGTGCAACCGTGTGAGCACGTCGGCCCCTTCTCGTGGGGCTTGAGGGTTCGACGGTGACGGAGAGAGATCGAGTTGTGTACACGGTTGAAGAACGGTTTGTGTTCCTGAGCGCTCGCCAGAGATTGTGCGGGCGTCTTTGACGTGTTCTGTGTTCCCCCGGATGGGGATTTGTGTTTGAGTTGTTGTGGTTCCACAGTTTTTTAGGACTTTTTGAAAGAGGAGCGTTCCATGAAGGCGAAGACTTGTCTTGCTCTGGCAATCGCGGCTGGCTGCGCCAGCGTCGCGGCTGCGAATGACACCCCGCGTCTGATGACCGAGGGTCTGTTCAGCGTGCCGTCCGATCGGATCGGGCACATCTACTTCAACGCCGCGACTGGCGAAATGGTCCAGACTGGCGCCCCCACGCAGCTGCGTGGCACGCCGAACCCGATCTGGGTCAACGAAGGGTACGATCAGTGCGGTTTTGCTGAGTGGTTCTTCTTCGGTCTGCGCAACACCGGTACCGGCGTTGACTGGCACATGATGGACTACGGCGAGATCGCTCCGAACAGCGTGGTCGACACCGTGACCATGCTCTACGCGACCAACGTCCCGGACCCGGCTGAAGCCGGCGTTGCTGGTCACGAAGTCACCTTGTGGCTCTTCGACGGCGTGGACATCGGCATCATCGGTTCGCCGAACGCCGTTCCGCACTTCGCCCTGACCATCACCGACCTCCCCGGTTCGGCTGCTGGCACCGCTGGCTGGATCCTGACCCTCGACCTGACCGGTCTGGCTGAGTTCGAAGTCGGCGACGCTGACGGCATCGACGATTCGGGCAATGGGTTCAACTCGGGCTATGGCCCGCTGGTTGACCTCAATGGCGACGGCAATGCCAACTTTGCCTATGGCTACAGCTTCGCTGTGCCGACACCCGCAAGCCTCAGCGGCATGGGTCTGGTCGTCCCCCCGGGCGGCGTGGGCAACACCCTCGGCGAAGGCGACAACATGGGCTTGTATGCCGGTGGTTTCGACTTCCTTGATTATGACGGACTCTACTGGTTCGGCGGCTACGACTGCTCCGGTGGCGCTGGCTTCCTCTGGGGCCCCTGGGCTGGCAACTACGTCGGCCTCTACGGCGGCGGCGGCGGCCCGGCCCCGTGCCCCTGCGACAATAACAATGATAATCAGTGCGACTTCTTCGACGTCCAGCTCTTCCTGCAGTGGTTCTCCAGTCAGGATCCCCGCGCGAACCTGAACAACGACGCTTTCTGGGACTTCTTCGACGTCCAGCTGTACCTGCAGCTCTTCTCGGCCGGCTGCCCGTAATCCGGGTTCGTCAGTTGCGAAGTTGACTTGATCTGATAATCGACGCCCGCGGCATTGTGTCGCGGGCGTCGTCTTTTTTGTCGAGTCGGATGCGGTGCAGAGGGAACAGTGATGATGTTCCAAATTTCTTGTGTTGATTGGGTCAATCTAAGGAAGTGGCATCGATCCGCGCCGTGGGGCTGCTCTGTGAGCCAAGGATGGCGCGGCCTTGAGAGGCTCGCTTGTAAAGCGTGCGCGATGAAGGTGAGGCATGAGCGCTGGGGGCTTCCGTAATGACGACCAGAGGCAGGGCGATTGTCTGCCCCAGGGCGAGGATGGGTTGGGCGAAACCTTCGATGACAAGGCCTCTGCGGTTCGACTCTCGCAGATCGAGCGCTGAGTCAGGGGTTGGATACAAAGCCTTGCTGCGAGGGGAACGGAACGCGAAGCGGCGATCGAGGCGGAGAAGCGGGCCATGGGCCGTGCCATCGACGGGGACGATAACGTCGATCGTTGCCCATTCGCCCCGGTGCATGGTCTGGAGCGATGCAGTGGGTTGCGGTGTCTGGTCGTTGGCGTCGTGCGTAGCGAGGCCGATTGGTTGCGTGTTTCCTCCCAGGACCATTCGATCGGCAAGGGAACGGTCATAGCAGCATCCGAGGCTGCACAAGCACGAGCCACACAGAGCAAGACACAGCGCGAGACGGCGGGATTGCGGCATAATCAGGCGTCCTCGTCGTTGTTGAGAAGGTCTGGACCAAAAGAGGCTTCGATGGCTTCGTGGGCTATGTGTTCGTCAAATCCGCGTGCGGCGAGAAGTCGCAGCAAACGTGCCGCGGTCTTGTGTGGAGACTCGGTGCGGGGCGAACGGGCCTGACGTTCACGGACCAGGTTGATGGCTTCGGTCAGCGGGTCGGTGTTTTGGTTCTGGAGGGCTTGGGCGATGTACTCGGCGTTGATGCCGGACTGGACGAGTTGCTGCTCGGCGAGAAAGAGACGCCCCGGGCCTCGCGAGGCCTGACTCTCGACGAGTGCGCACGCGTAACGAGCGTCGTCGATGAGCCCGGCGCGAGCGAGTTCGTCGAGTGCATCGGCGATGATGGCGGGGTCGGGCTCATGTGCAGCGAGCGCGGCAGCGAGATCGCTCCGAGCGCGAGGACGGGTCTTGAGTTTGCGCAAGGCGCATTCTTTGGCGGCATCGATCCGCTGGCAGCGGTCGGCTGCGAGGGCGAGATCGGGAGTCCAGATGGTGCCGACGCGAATTCCGAGATCGACACAGCGGGATTCGGTGAGCGTAGGGCCGCGCTGATTGTCGAGGAAAACGATAACCCGACCAGGGCGACCGGGTGCGGGGTGGAGGCGTGAAACGCGTTGAGCGACGGGTTCGACCATCTCAGGAACGATAGGTTGAGCACTTGTGAAAGTGGAATAAGATGGAGGATGGGCCAGCACGGTGGTGCGAAGGTCTGGAGGGTGCGGGGTCAGTGAACGAGCGGCCGAGCAGGTCGCGTTATATGGGAAGCATGTGATGCACGAAGTGAAGCGGGTGGGAGTTGTGGGGTCGGGTCAGATGGGAGGCGGGATCGCGCAGGTGGCGGCAGCTGCGGGGTTCACGACGGTGGTGCATGACGTGAGCGAGGCGCAGCTGGATCGCTGTCGGCAGACGCACGAGAAGTTGCTCTCTCGCGCGGTCGAGAAGCAACGCATGACGGCTGAGCAGATGAAGCAGACTCAGGCGAGGTTGAGTTATTCGACGACGTTCGAGTCGCTTGGTCCGTCGGACATCATCATTGAAGCGGTGGTCGAGGATGCCAAGGTCAAGCGGGAGTTGTTTGCAAGGCTCGATGGAGTGGCCGGTGAGGGTGCGATCCTGGCGACGAACACGAGTTCGATCAGCATCACGGAGATCGCAGCGGCGACGAAGCGTGCTGGTCGCGTGATCGGCATGCACTTTTTCTATCCGGTGCCGGTGATGAAACTGGTTGAGGTGATCAATGGCCTGGCGACGGAAGAGGCGGTCACAAGGAGGGTGATTGCGCTGGCGGAGGCGATGGACAAGGTGGCACTCCCGGCGAATGACCGGGCGGGGTTCGTGAGCAACCGAGTGTTGATGCCGATGATCAACGAGGCGTTTTATGCGTGGATGGAGGGAGTTGCGAAGCCTGAGGATCTGGATGGGATCATGAAGCTGGGGTGCAATTTTCCGATGGGGCCTTTGCGTCTGGCGGACTTTATTGGGCTCGATACATGCGCTCACATCATGGATGTGCTTGCGGAAGGGCTCAACAGCGAGCGGTATCGGCCGTGCCCGTTGCTGAGGCAGTTGGTGACCGCGGGGCGTCTTGGAGACAAGTCGGGACGGGGTGTTTTCGAGTATCCGCGAGCGTGAGGTAAAAAGTTGACGATCGCCTCGCTATCCATGGACTCTTGGTGATGCGGCGTGGTCGGTGGACGGAGCTCAACGGAGCGGGGCAGATGTGCCCGGTTACGCTGTTTTTGGGCCGGTAACACGGTCTTGCTTTGACGTTTGGGGTGGTTTGACAGCAAATAGTGTGAGAATCGGTACAAAGTGTTGGTTGTAGCGGCGTGTGCGATTAGGATCATCGCGTCGGGGTCGAAAGCGGCCGAAAGTGAAGTTGCAGCGCGGGGCCTGGTGGGTGGCCTCGCGTTGTTCTTCTTGTGAGTATGCAATGGGCGTCAGCCGGGGAGCGCGGCAAGGAAGACGATGTCGCGGTCGGAGACGACAACGCCTCCGGGGGGCTCTTTGGTGACGGCGAAGATCGTGGCGCGGTTGACGCGGAGTTTGGGGTCGATGGGAATGACGACCTCGCCGGAGTCGGTGACGCGGACATCGAAGACTCCTCCATCGACGGGGTTTTGTTCGAGTCCGCCGCGGTTGGCGTCGAAGATCCAGAGTTGGTACTGGAACTCGCTAGGGTCATTTACAGCGATTCCCTTGATGCGCATGTAGCCTTCGTTGGCGGTGTCGCTCCAGACGACGTCGCCTATGACACCTTGGTCGAGCGGGTGAGGTGCAGGTGCGGCGAGGGGGCTCTTGTCGAGACTGAGCCAGTTCGCAGAGCGTGCATCTGTGGCAACGGTGAGCAGTGCCTGGCGAGCCTGTGCGGCATCGAGAGGGCTCGGGCTGGGAGGTTGCTTGACGACAAGTGCGAAAGCGATTGCGGCTGCGGCGGCAATCCACCCAGTCCAGGCGAACCAGTTTGGACGTGTGGCGGGGGAAATGGGAATGGGTCCGGGGCCACCGATTGCGATTGAGTTGTCGGAGGTTTGCGATGTGAGCGACGCGTTCCACTGATCGGCAGCGCGGGAGAGTCTCTGACGCATGGAATCGGGCATAGGCTCGATGTCGCGCAGGAATGCGAGTTCGAGAGCGGCGGCGGCGAGATCGAGGGCGTCGCGGTGGATGTCGGGATTGGCGGCCATGAGTTTGTTCAATTCCAATTGTTCGGAATCCGTCAGCGCGCCGGTGGCTTGCTGCGCGAGCAGGTCGTAGATGCGATCGTGCTGTGAGGTGTGCTCATTCACGACACGGGCTCCCGATACGACGGACGATGTTTGGACTTCTCCTCGAGAGTTTCGCGGATCTTGATCAGCCCTCGGCGGATGTGAGTCTTGACTGTGCCCAGGGGGAGATCGGTGGATTCGGCGATTTTTTCGTGTGACAGGCCGTGAAAGACAGCCATGCGAAGCACGCGCTGCTGTTCCGGGTTGAGGGTTGAGAAGGCTTGAAATGCCCAGTTGGCTTCGTCAGAAAGTTCTGGCCTGGAAGGGGCGGAAGGGGCGGAAGCCTGCTCATTGATGTCTGACTCGGCTGGCTTGCGTCCCTTTCGGCGGGTGTGGTCGATGAGACGCCGACGGGCGATCATTGCGATAAAAGTAGGCTCGGAAGCGATGGTCGGATCGAAACGGTCCGCGCTTTTCCAGATCGAGATGAAGATGTCCTGAACGACATCTTCCGCCTCGGCGTTTGTGCTACAAAACTTTCGGGCGAGGGACCAGACGAGGCCGCTGTAGGTGGAGATGCATGCGCGTACAGCGTCGTTGTCACCTTGGGCCACTCTTTGGAGTAGGGATCTTGACACGACGCAGAGTCCTTTCGAACGCTGCGTCGATGATAGCAACGCTCTGCACACATCGCTACAGGATGAACAGAGGGAGGCCACGTTCGGGTTACTCCGGCAGGAGTACGGAGTCGATCACGTGAATGACGCCATTGGATGCGTCGATGTCGGTGGCGAGGATCGATATGCCATTGACGACGAGGCGTCCATCGCGGACGCTGAAGACGAGACTTCCGCCTTGGGCAGAGTTTGCTGCACCGGCAACAAGGGCATCGCGGGCGAAGATGCGACCGGGAACGACGTGGAACTTGAGCACGGATGCGAGTTTTTCGCGGTTTTCCGGCTTGAGGAGGTTGGAGATTGTTGCGGCTCCGAGTTTTTCGAAGGCTTCGTCGGTGGGGGCAAGGATTGTGAAGGGCCCTTCAGAGCCGAGGAGATCGACAAGGCCCGCAGCCTTTGCGGCAGCGAGAAGGGTTGAGAACGACCCAGCACCGGCGGCAACTTCGACGATGTTTTTCGATTCGGGGAGGATGACGGAGTCGATGACATGAATGATGCCGTTGGACGCCTTGATGTCAGTCGCTGTGACTTTTGCACCGTCGATCATGACTCCTTTGCTGGAGGTGTTGATCTCGATACGTTGGCCACCGAGGGTGGTGGCTCCTGTTGTCTTGACGACTTGCGATGCGGGGACGACGCCGGGGACAACGTGGTAGAGAAGGACCGCCTGGAGCATCTTCTTGTTCTCAGGCTTGAGAAGGGTTTCGACGGTTCCCTTGGGGAGTTTAGCAAAAGCCTCGTCGGTGGGGGCGAAGACGGTGAATGGTCCTTGGCCCTTAAGGGCGCCGACGAGGTCGGCGGCGGTGAGGGCTGCGGCGAGCGTCTTGAAGCTTCCGGCGGCGAGGGCGGTGTCGATGATATCTGGGGCCTGATACGCGATTTCGGCAGTTTGAGCCGAGGCGGCCGCAACGGCGGAAGAGCATGTGGAAGCGCATGTCTTGTCAGGGCCGGCCGACGCAAGGCCTGCACCAATCGAAAGCGCAAGGACAGCAGTGAGACGTTGAGAAACGGTCATTAAGGACTCCTTCAAAAAGTGTTCACGATGTGTTGAGCCTTTGGCGGGGGACAACCCCCGAAGAACTGGCTCTCGATCTTGCTTTCGATGGAGTGGGTCTGGCCGATGCAGCAGTTTCATGAAATCGGTCGTGGCGTGGAAGGCGGCGTGCGGTCTGGGCGAGGCGGATCGAATAGGCTGGACAGTCCGAGCCTGAGATGCGAGAATGCCCTAAAGTTTGGGAGGGTCTGGTTCGAGGACTCATGGGAGGCAGCACATGACGATGGCAGGATCGGCGGTGGGCACAAGCAGGATCGTTGGGCCGGACATTGACCCGCACGCGGTGACGATTTCGGGGATTGTGCTGGACCCGATGTATGGCCCGGAGAATCTGCCTGAATCGTTGCAGCAGGTGGAGCGAGATATCGCGGCTCCTGGTGAGTTTCCGTATACGCGAGGGCTGTTTCCCGAAGGGTACCGCACGCGGCTTTGGACGATGCGGCAGTTTGCGGGGTTTGGCTCGGCCGATGATACGAATCGTCGCTTCAAGTACCTGCTCGAAGCAGCGAAGACTTCGACAAAGGCGAACACCGGCCTGTCGACGGCGTTTGATCTGCCGACGCTGATGGGGCGCGACTCGGATGACGTACTTTGTCTGGGTGAGGTGGGCAAGTGTGGTGTTGCGATCGACACGATCGAGGACATGCACCGGTTGTATGCGGACATTCCCGTTGACACGGTGACGGTGAGCCAGACGATCAACGGTCCGGCAGCGGCAATCTGGGCGATGTATCTGGGCATGGCGATGCAACGCGGTATTTCGTGGAACACGCTGGGCGGGACGTTGCAGAACGACATTCTCAAGGAGTTCCACTCCCAGAACGAGTACATCTATCCGCCCGAGCCTTCAGTGAAACTAGTTGTTGATACGATCGAGTTCCAATCGCGTCTGGTGCCCAGATGGCACAGCGTGTCGATTTCGGGGTATCACATTCGCGAGGCCGGATCGACCGGGCCTCAGGAGTTGGCGTTCACGTTGCGTGACGGGATGGAGTACGTCGAGGCATGTCTGATGCGCGGGCTTGATATCGACGAGTTTGCACCGAGGCTGAGTTTCTTCTTCAACAGCCACAATGAGTTCTTCGAGGAAATCGCGAAGCTCCGCGCGGCGCGAAGGGTCTGGGCGCGGCGGATGCGCGATGTGTACGGCGCCAAGAGTCCGAAGAGTTGGTACATGAAGACGCATGTGCAGACGGCAGGGTGCAGCCTGACGGAGCAGCAGCCGCTGAACAACATCGTGCGTGTGGCGTATCAGGCGATGGCGGCAGTGCTGGGCGGCTGTCAGAGCCTGCACACCGATTCGATGGATGAGACTCTGGGTTTGCCGACAGAACAGGCCGTGACGGTGGCGCTGCGCACGCAGCAGATCCTGGCACACGAAACGGGAGTGACACGAACGGCCGATCCACTCGGTGGTTCGTGGTTCATCGAGTCGCTGACCGATCGTGTGGAGGCCGAGGCGCTTGCGCTGATTGAAGAGATCGACGGCATGGCGGGTGGTCAGTGGCCCGCGTGCAAGTCTCACTGGTCGGTCGAGCATGGGGGCGGCGTTGTCGCGGGGATCAACAAGGGGTACTTCCGTCGGCAGATCGCGGAAGCGAGTTATCGATTCAGCGAAGAGTGTGAAGCGGGAGATCGCATTATTGTGGGCGTCAATGAGTACACCGAAGACAATGAGAAGAGACCTATCGACATTCTCATGATCGGGAGCGAAGTCGAGGATGATCAGGTGAACAGACTCGGCGCGTTCAAAGTTAAGCGGGATGCGGCAGCAGTGAGGGATGCCTTGGCGCGCATTCGCACGACATGCCGCGATGGTGATCCGGGTTCGCCCGATGCCAAACTGACACATGGAGGTACGGCGTGTGCGTTTGTGCAGTCTGCGGGGGAACTTGGTCTCGATCCGACGAACGTGATGCCCGCGCTTGTGAACGCTGCGCTTGCGGGGTGCACACTCGGTGAGATGACGCAGGCGATGGCAGATATTTATGGGAGGTACAGCGGCGGGCCGGAGTGGTAAATGAGGGCGAACCGTGTCCCTCGATGTTCGTACCACTTGACAAGGAGGAAACGCCATGCAGGTGCAGGTCAACTTCGCAGATGTCAAAGGCAGCGAGTCACTGGAGCAGCACATCAGGGAAGAACTTGAACGGAGTATCGGGCGGTATGCCACACGGATCACACGGGTCGAGGTGCATGTGAGCGACCACAATGGCGTGAAGCACTCGCCCAATGACAAGCGTTGTCTGATGGAGGCAAGGCCAGCGGGACACGAGCCATTTGTTATTGAACACCGTGGGGAAGACTTCTTTGCCGTCGTTTCGGTCGGTGCGGATAAACTCGAACGTGTGCTCAGCAAGCACTTCGACAAGTTGAACGAACATCACCCGCACTGAACAACGCGAATCGGTGTTATTGGACCAATCCCCTTTTTGTTACGACACTCTTTTCGCGACGCTAGGCACTTTTCTTGTGCCCACTCTGTCGCTCGGTATACTTCATGTGGTTCACAACGAGAGGAGATCGCGATGAGGGGATTGACTGGTATGGTGGCGCTCGGGCTGCTCGCGGGAGCAGCGATGGGACAGTCGTTTGAGGCTGCGGTCGACAGCAAGGCGAGTTCGGCGGCCTTCAGTGCAGACGCAGTTCTGGCGACGGCCGGAACGTTGATCGGCGATTACGACGCAGACACGAATCCAACGGGGACTCAGACGAGGCCCGGTTTGTTTGGCGGTTCGGGCAACATGCCAATTCCGGTGACGGTCGATCTTGAGACGGCCACCGAGGTTGATGGTTTGCCAGCGGGTGCTTTTGCGATCGACGTTGACTTTGAGGCGCTGCAGATCTCGATCGACGGCTTGAACCTCGATTTGCTGAATGGGAGTGTCGGCGAAACCAATCTCTCGGCAACGCTGCTGTACTCGCCATTCCGAACGTTCAACCCGACGTTCATCTACCCAGGAGGAATTCCGATTACGGTTCCGCTTGGGCAGATCGGCGATGTGAGCCGCGCCGAGATCGCACAAGTCGATGCGGGTGTTGGAGTTTTGACGGAGACAGAGGATCCGAATGTCTTTGGCTTCACCGCGTTGTTGAGTGCTGAGATTTCGTTGACGCTTTCCATCGGTCTTCCCGGTTCGGAACCTGTTGAGACGCCGATTGACGGGTTGCTGGTCGCGCTGCCTCTTTCGGGGCAGATCGAGCGGTTGGCGGGCGGCGTGCTACGAATCACCATTGTGGTCGAGACGCAGAAGGCGGAGGTGGAGTTGCCGATAGAGGGATTCGAGTTGCCTTCGATTCCGCTTGAGTTGCCGACGCTGACTGAAAACGTGTTCGCGGACGTGATTCTGACATTGGCTGCCGAGTCGTTGACGTTCACGACGTCGTTTGGGCTGAATCTCGTAGCGTTTGCCGACCAGCCTACGTCGTGCCTGGGAGATTTTAATGGCGACGGGTTGCTCGATTTCTTCGATGTCTCGGCATTTCTCGCGGCATTCTCGGCAAGCCATCCGTCGGCAGACCTGAATGATGACGGCATACACGACTTTTTCGATGTGCAGATTTTCCTCGGTCTGTTCTCGGCGGGGTGCGGGAAGTCGTAATCAACGCAAGCGATCGGCGATCACTCGCTTCGGCACATGATGACGTGGCAGGTGTAAGGCGCGAGCGAGGCGATGGGAGTCCACGTCTCCTGGCCTTGGCGCGGACTGACCGTTGCTGAGGCAAGGACATCGCGAAGCGGGCCTGCGCATGCGGGCATGCTGTCGTGAGGCTTGATGGTTACGCCTTCAAGAGTCTGGTCACTGAGATTGATGATGACGAGGACACTCTGGCCCTTGCACGAGCGAGTGAACGCGAGCACCTGCGGGCTTGAAGTGATTGCGAGCGTGAAGTCGCCGACCGCGAGCGCTGGCGTTGCCTGGCGCATGCGGATGAGAGTGCGGTAGTGGCTCAGGAGGCTTTGCGGGTCATCGGTTTGAACGGCAACGTTGAGGCTGGTTGTGTCGGGGTTCGCGGCTCGCCATGGTTTTGCGTTTGAGAACCCGGCCTTCTCGGGCTCGCTGGTCCATTGCATCGGCGTGCGGAGGTCGGGGTCGGGTTTGGTGCCGATCATGCCGATCTCTTCGCCGTAGTAGATGAATGGCACGCCGGGCATGGTGAACTGGATGCTGGCAGCGGCGCGAGCGCGCTCGAGCGAGTTGCCGAGGCGGCTACGCACACGGTCCATGTCGTGGTTGCCGATGAATGTCGAATAGATGCCCGAGCCGTAGGCGACGTAGGCCTTTTTGAGTGCGGCTGCAAGTGGGGCGGCCTGTGCAGTGTTGAGCGCCTCGGCGATCGCGAACGCGATGTCGAACTCGAAAGCCGAATCGACCGCGCCGGGGATGTAGCGCTGGACCTGCTCGGTCGAGGCCCAGATTTCGCCGACGAGGAACGCTTCGGGCGCGGCGCTGCGCATGGCGCGGCGGTAGTCTTCGAGCCAGGCGATGGTTTCGGCGGTGTTTTCGAAGACTACGCCGTCTTCGATGAGATGCTTGATGGCGTCGAGGCGCAGGCCATCGATGCCGATGTCAGCGAGCCAGTACCGCGAGAAGTCGTGGATGGCGGCGGTGGCAGCGGGGGAACGCAGATTGAAGTCGGGCATGCCATGGTAGAAGAAGCCGTAGTAGACCTTGTTGTTGCGGTGTTTCTGGCGGTCGTGCCAGACGGTGTGGTTGGGTGCGCCGGGGCCGGTGAGCGGCTCGTCGCGCCAGACGAACCAGTCGTGCTTGTCGCTCGCGGGGTCGATAGCCTCTTGGAACCACGGATGCTGCGATGAACAATGATTGATGACGAGATCGATAATGACGCGGATGCCACGTTTGTGACACTCGACCAGCAGTTCGCGCAGGTCTTCGTGCGTGCCGTACTGCGGGTTCACGCCGCGATAGTCGGTCACGTCATAGCCGTGATAGCTCGGTGAAGGGTTGATCGGCAGGAGCCAGAGTCCGCTCACGCCGAGGTCGGTGGAGGTGGAAGGGTTGCCGTCGTTGAGGTAGTCGAGTCGTTCGATCAGGCCGCGCAAGTCGCCGATGCCGTCGCCAGCGAGCGGGCCGGTTGTCGAGTCGGCGAAGGAGCGCACGAAGATCTGATAGAACACCGCGTCGTGCCACCAGGGTTGGGCGGCGTTGGCGTAATGGGTGTGGAGCGAGGCTTCGCGGACGTCGTGTGCACTGGGGATGTGCGTGGGAAACGCCGATGCGTTTGGGCTTGCACCCTGTTCGATCCATTGCCGGATGAGTTCGACGTGTTCTGCGGGGAGAGGGACGCCGCGCTTGGGCATGAAGTCGGCGTGGTCAGCGGGCAGGGTGATGCGTTCGTGGAGCGTGCTGAATGCGGGCAGGCCGGGGGCGACGACTTCGCTGAAGTATGGACTGGCGGCAAGATGCTCGTAGGTGTCGAGGCGGAGTTTGCCGCTCTGCTTATCGGGGCCGTGACATTCGATGCATGCGGCCGCGAAGATCGGTTGCAGATCACGCGTGAAACTCACTGGCCCGACGGGCGATTGTGCTGCAGGTTCGGGCGCGATGGGCAGAGATTCGGGCGCGGGTGCTGCGCGTTTGAGTGGTGCCAGGAGGTAGCCCTTGCCCCACACCAGTTCGCTGCCTTGATGCCCCGCGAGGGTGACCAGCGCGGCTGCGAAAGCGAGGAAGACGACCGAGAGGCGGCGCACGCTGACGGCGGTTTCCTTGCGGCCCGCGAGCGCGAGCCCCAGAGTGAGCAGGACTGCCGCGATGGACACGATGGCGGTCCAGCGGTGCCACTCGACCGACGGCGAACCGCTCAGGCCTTCGGCGTCGGCGTGCAGCCAGCCGCTGGCGATCGCTGCCAGTCCGCCTGCCAGACCGAGCGCGAGGCAGCCGAGTGCTGCGGGCGAGGGTGAACTTCGACGGCGGGCGAGGCGCGCGACTTCGAAAACCAGTGCCGCCGCAACCAGCGCGATTGGAAAGTGGACGAGTGCGACGTGGGCGCGTCCGCCGACTTCGAGCAGCGGCGACGTGGCAAGGCAGAGCGCAACGTGGCAGGTGTCAACGTGCATTGGGCAGATGGTACACGCGGCCTGCGACTCCCGGCGTGCAGTCGTGGGTGCGGGGCCTGGCACTCAGCCGGTCACCCATCCAACTCCCGGTGCCCGCTCGCGCAGGCTGAGCAAGCCGTTCGGGCAGGTCACGGGTTGGGTTTTTCTCAGAGAAGTCTTGCATGCGGTGCGGATTTGCGGTACTTTGCTCTATCGGCGGTGCTGCGGTGGCGTTCGTTGCTCTTTCAGCCCGGGCGAAGATCCCAAGAAGGAATGGAGAGCCCAGCCATGTCAGAAGGTGCTTGTGAAGTTGCCGGGGCTCACCCGGGAGGAATCGGTGCCGACCGGCGCGCATTGCTGGCCGGGCTGGGCGGGTTGGCTGCGGGGGCACTCTTTGCCGGTTCGCGCACTGCACACGCCGGCCCTCTGAATCCGCCGCCTGGTCCGATCGCGCCGACGGGCAAGACGCTCAGCGAAGTCGAACCCCGTATTGCCATCAACGCGACCAATACGCCGGGCGATGCGAGCAGCAGCTTTCGCATCACGCAGCCGGGGAGTTATTACCTGACCGGCAACATCATGGGCGTAGCCAATAAGAAGGGGATTCTCATCGAGTCGTCAGATGTCTCGATCGACCTGTGCGGGTTCGCGGTCGTGGGGGTGGGCGGCATCCACGCGGGCATCATCGCTGAATCCAGCCAGCGCAAGAACATCATCGTCCGCAACGGCATCATCCGCGGCTGGGGCGGCGCGGGCCTGCAACTCATCTCGGGCCAGAACGCGCTGGTCGAGAACCTCATCGTGCACGACAATGCCTGGTTCGGCATCAGCGTTGGCATCTGCAGCATCGTGCGCGGCTGCGTCGCGCACGCCAACGCTCACATCGGCATCGAGTGCAACCACTCGTGCATTGTCGAATCGTGCACCGCGCGCGACAATCCCAACTTCGGGATCCAGGTCGGCAACGACTCGGTGGTGACCAACTGCACGGCCGTCAACAACTCGAGCGGATTTTCGTTCGGCGCGCGATGCATCGCCCGCGATTGCACCGCACAGCAGCAGACCTTCTTCGGATTTAACACAGGAGGGAACTGCCGCTTTGAGAACTGCTCAGCCGAGGGTGGCGGATTCTCCGGTTTTTCTGTGGGCGCAAACTCTGTGCTCATCCGCTGCAGCGCCCGAAACAACACGACCGAGGGCATCCGCGCGACGGACAACTGCCTGATCGAGTCATGTCAGGTCGTGAGCAACACAACCGAGGGCATCCGCGCTTCGGCCAACTGCCTCATCGCATCGTGCGTTGCCGTCAGCAACGGAGTAGACGGCATTCGCGCGACCAACCGCAGCACCATCCGCGGCAACGTGTGCTCGCTCAACGGTACCGGCTCGGGCGGCACCGCCGGGGCGGGCATTCATACCACGGGCATCGACAACCGCATCGAGGACAACAACTGCACGGGCAACGGTCGCGGGATCGACTGCGACACCTTCGGTTCGATCATCGTGCGCAACTCCTGCTCGGGCAACACGACCAACTGGGATCTCGCGGCCGACAACCGCCACGGCGGGATCACCAATGTCACGGCCTTCAGTAACCCGGCCGTCGTCGGGCTGGGCGGCGCGCCGACCGCATTGGCAAGCCAGGACCCGTGGACGAACTTTTCGTATTGAGCACCAGCTGCCGTGAGAAGGAATCGCGCCATGATGATCCATCGTTCGGCTCTGATGCTGATGTACATGCTGGCGGCTTCGGCCAGTGCTCAGATCATCGACCCTGCTCACTCGTACGCCTGGGGCGAGAATGTCGGCTCTCTCAACTGGGCCGGGCCGCCGGCGCCCAATGCTCCGCTGGTCGATCCGGACTTTCTGTCGGGCTGGGTTTGGGGCGAGAACATCGGCTGGATTCATCTGGGCGATGGCAACGGGCCGTACGCCAACACGAGCAACACCAACTTCGGCGTGAACGTCTCGGGCGCCAGCGATGCGCTCAGCGGGTATGCGTGGGGTGAGAACGTCGGCTGGGTGAACTTCAGCGGCGGGGAGATGGCGGTGCCGCGCAATCCGGCGAGGGTCGATTTCGCGGCTGGGCGCCTGCGCGGATTTGTCTGGGGCGAGAACATCGGCTGGATCAACCTCGACGACGACACGGTGTATGTTGGCTTGCTGTGCGCGGCCGATCTCAACGCCGACGGCCTGCTCGACTTCTTCGATGTGCAGCAGTTCCTCAACTGGTACAGCGCGCAGCATCCGGGGGCGGATCTCAACGGCGACGGGCTCTTCAACTTCTTCGATGTGCAGGCGTATCTGAACCTGTTCAGTGCCGGGTGCCCGTGAGCGGGCAGAGGCGGTCGGCGGCGGTCGCGCGGGCGCGTTGAGCCGGCGGGGTCAAGGGTCGCACCATGGAGAGCCGGCGGGTCGGAGAAGAGTTTTTGTGGCCCGCGCGCAGAAAGTCGCGCAAGAATTGCCCGTCCCGGCTCCTGACGGGCGTGATCGGCGGTGAAGGCGGCGAGTGTTTTTGTCGCGCGCGCTGCCTGACACGACATTGGCGCTGTCTGAAGTGACTTTGGCGCTGCCTGATGGAGCGCGCGACAACCCCCCGGCCTCGCATCAATCGTTGTTTCTGGCCCAGGAATGCGGTTTTGCTCCGGAATCGGAGAGTCTGGCCGCTGGCTCGCGGTCTCGGGCCCCTCTCCTGTCCACGCTGCGGCCCGGCCAGTGGCGGCGAACTTGAAAAAAAAAGGGTTGTGCGCACCCCGACGCGGGCCGGTGGGCACGTCGGGCTGCCCAACCCGAAACGGGCCCATTTCAGGCCCTCTTTCAGGCCAGCACCCAAGTCCGCATCACGCGCACGCCGCGCAGCGCCCGTGCAGCACGATCGTGTGGCCGCTGAGCACGAAGCCCGGCGGCAGCAGGCCGCTCAGGCCCGACGGGCAGCCGTGGATGTCGTACACCTTGCCGCACGAATCGCAATGAAAGTGGTGGTGGTGGTGCGCGGCGGCTTCCTTGAGTTCGTAGCGCGGCGGCTCGCCGGGCACATCGACGCTCACGATGCGACCCTCCTCTTCGAGCCGGCGCAGCGTGCGATACACCGTCGAGAGCCCCAGGTCAGCAACATCGCGCGAGGCCGCCGCGAGGACTTCCTGCGGGCTCAGCGGGCGCGCGGCGTGGGCGAACGCTTCTTCAATCGCCGCTCGCTGGCGGGTCATGCGCGCCATGCGCGGACCTCGAGTGTGTGGGTGCTGGGGAGCATGCGGGTCATCGGGCAAGTGTTGGCACAAGAGAGCAGCGCGTCAATCTTCGCCCGCCAGCCGCAGCCGCGCCAGTTCGCGCGCCGACGACATGGGCGAGGCCGGATCGAGTTCAAGATGCACCGCTTCGCCCGTGCGCAGCCGCTGGCCATAGCCCGTCGGGCCCAGCGTCAGCACCGTGACCAGATCCTCGAGCTGCGGGTTGTGCCCGACAAAGCACGGCGACTGGCCCAGCGCCGCGTGCTCGGCGATCAGGTCGAGCGCTTCGGAGACCGGAGCATCGCACAGCAGACGATCATCGCCGATCAGCGCGACGTTCAGGACGCGGGCGAGAATCGCGGCTGTCTGCTGGGCGCGCACGAACGAACTGGCGATAATCACGTCGGGCGCGATGCGCTGCTGGCCGAACGCCGCGCCCAGATACTCGGCCTGCCGCTGCCCGCGCAGCCGCAACTGCCGATCCCGGTCGAGCCCCGATTCGCTGATGCGCTCGGCCTTGCCATGTCGGACGACCAGCAGCCTCATGTCGCACTCTCCCTGACTCCGGGAAACAGACTCAGCCCGGCGAGCACCGCCGCCAGCCCCAGCGCGTTGGACGCCAGCACATACACAATCGCCCGCGCGTGATGGCCATCAGACCACAGCTGGATCGTCTCAAGCCCGAAGGTCGAAAACGTCGTGAAGCCGCCGATCAGCCCGACCAGCAGCGCCAGGCGTACCTCCTCGCGCACCGCCCAGGTCGTCGCCAGCGTGTGCCAGAGCGCGCCGATGGCAAAGCAGCCGATGATATTGACCGCCAGCGTGCCGAACGGGAACCCGCCCGGCGCCGCGGCCTGCATCCAACGCACCACGCCAAAGCGAAGCAGCGTCCCGACGCCACCCCCGACGAACAGCAGGCCAAGATGGTAGAGCCCTATGTACATGGCAATTGGAGTGCAGCCGCAGTGAGTCTAGCATTGCTGCCCTCGGCAGAGGCCGAACACGCAGCGGGAAACGGGGGCCGCACGAGGGGGGAGAGACGGCTTGGGAGGCAATACGTCGGGGTCCATGCAGGCGTCGAGCGGACAGTGGGTGGGCTTGCTGACGATCGCGCTGACGCTCGTCGGGTGGTCGGTCACGCCGGTCTTTATTTCGTACCTCTCGCCGCACATCGACTTCTGGACCAACAACGGCTGGCGCTACGGCATCGCGGCGCTGGTCTGGATGCCGGTGCTCATCATCGGTTCGCGCAAAGGAAAGCTCCCACCGGGACTGCTGCGCAAGGCCCTCGTGCCGTCGGCGGTCAATGTCGTGGCGCAGATCCTCTTCACAAGCGGGTTCTACCTGATCGACCCGGCCATGCTCATCATCGGGCTGCGCATGCAGATCATCTTCGTCGCGATCGGCGCGGCCATTCTCTTCGCGGGCGAGCGCTCGGTCATCGCCTCGAAGGGCTTTATCATCGGCGCGAGCCTCGCGACAGCTGGCACGGTGGGCGTGATGATCTTCGAACTGGGCGAAGGAGCGGGCAACGACCGCATCGTCGCGGGCATGGCGCTGGCCATCGGGTCGGGCGCGGGCTTTGGCGGCTACGGGCTGGCGGTGCGGCACTGCATGCGCGGGGTGCCGTCGTACTTCGCCTTCGCCGCGATCAGTCAGGTCACGGCAAGCGTGCTGCTGGTGCTCATGCTCATCATGGCCAGGGACCACGGGGCGGTGCCGCTCTCACTCAGCCCGGGCCTGTTTGGCCTGCTGGTGCTCTCGGCTTTTACGGGCATCGCGGGCACGCACGTGCTGTACTACATGAGCATCACGCGCCTGGGCGTGGCCGTCTCGACCGCGGTGCTCCAGTTGCAGCCCTTCGGCGTCGGGATCATCTCGTACTTCGTGCTCGGCGAACGGCTCAGCCTGCCGCAGTGGATGTGCGGGGTCGTGGCGATCGGCGGGGCGGGGCTTGTGCTGTACATTCAGCACACCATGCGGCATGTGCCGACCGCGGAACCGGAGATTGAAGACTTTGCCGAGCTTCCGCCCGATGCCGTCGCGGCCGCGGTCATCGCCGAGCGCGAACCGGCGACCGTTGAGTGAGTTGGTGAAGCGCGGGCAGGAAGACCAGCAAGCCCGCCACGAGCCTGCTCTACCGTGTCAGGGCGTAGACATGACCGCGAAGCGTCCTGCGATGGTGCCGCGATCTTCGGGCAACTCGAGCCAGATGCCGCCGCGCTGCCCGCTCTCATCGAGTTCGAGCAGCATGCGATACCCCTCCATCACAACAGCCACCGCGCCCGGCGTGCGCACGTGCAGATGCGGCGCACCGAAGGCGGCCGGTTCGAGAATGGTCCACGAGCGACGATCCGGTTCATTGAAGAACACGAGCGTGACGGCGTAGTCGCCCTCGCCCGCGAGCCGAAGGGCTGAACCCATGCGATCGGCCCGGCGCAGCAAGAAGGGCTCACCGCCGAGCATGCCCGACAGAAGATGATCCGGGATGGTCGGAACGACCGGCGGGGCAGGCGACTCGGCGGCGGGCTGCTCGGTGTGTTCACCGTGCGGTTGCTCGGTGTGCGATGGATCAGCCTCCGGCTCAGGAGTCTGCACGACGGGCGATGGGGCGGGTTGTGGAGCGGGTGGCTGCTGCTTGCCTTCGCACGCGGTCAACGCTGCACCCAGCATCGCGGCAATGATCACACCGGGCGCAATCGCCGCGACTCGCTTCATGACACGCCGGTCCATTGATTCGTGTATCATCGCTGCAACCCTCCGCACGAAGTTCAACTCGCAGACAAGAGGATAGCAAGACCCATGTCCGTTCACTGGCCCATCATCCGACGTTTGGCTGCCAACGCCCGCAAGATCGCCGTCACCGACGACCGCCGCGACTACCGCGGCGTCGAACTGCTCGTCGCGTCGATGAATCTGGCCGATGCGATCGAAGCGCGGTCGGCGACGAAGAACGTGGGCGTGATGCTCCCGACGAGCGGGGCGTTTCCCATCGCGGCCCTGGCGACATGGATGCTCGGGCGCACGCTTGTGCCGCTCAACTACCTGCTCCGGCCCGATGAACTCCAGTACGTGGTGGACGACTGCGAGACGGACATCATTCTCACTGCGGGGCCGATGCTCGAACATCTCGGTGCCGCGCCGCGCGTCAAGCATCTGGTCAAACTCGAAGACCTTGCGCTGGGCGGCCTGCCCACGCCGCGCTGGCCGCGCACCGCCGCTGGCGACGAGCTGGCCGTCATCCTCTATACCTCAGGCACCAGCGGTAAACCCAAGGGGGTCATGCTCAGCCACGGCAATCTGTCGGCCAACATCCGCCAGGTCTTTGAATGGGTGCAGTTCAGTCGCAGCGACATGTTTCTGGGCGTGCTGCCGCAGTTTCACTCGTTTGGGCTGACGGTGCTGACGCTGCTTCCACTCTCGGCGGGGCTGCGTGTGGTGTACACCGCGCGCTTCACGCCGACGAAGATCGTGGATCTGTTCCGCAAGCATCGCCCGACGTTCTTTGTCGCGATTCCATCGATGTACAACGCGCTGCTGCAGGTCAAGAGCGCCAAGCCCGAAGACTTCGCATCGCTCAAGTACGCGGTCTCGGGCGGCGAACCGCTGCCGGGCGACGTGGCCGAGCGCTTTCGTGATCGCTTCGGCGTCACCATCGCCGAGGGCTACGGCATGACGGAGACCTCGCCGGTGACCAACTGGTGTCGCCCGGAGGAATACAAGCCGCACTCGGTCGGCCGCGCGCTGCCCGGCATCATCGAGCAGATCATCGATCCTGAAACGGGACGCGAACTTCCGCCTGATACCGACGGCGAACTGCGTATCAAGGGCCCGAACGTCATGAAGGGATATTTCAAACTCCCCGACGAAACGGCCGCGACCTTCGACGATCGCGGGTTCCTGCGCACCGGCGACATGGCGCGTTTCGACACTGACGGCCATCTCTCGATCACCGGCCGCATCAAGGAAATGCTCATCGTCGGCGGCGAGAATGTCTTCCCTCGCGAGATCGAAGAGGTCATCAACCAGCACCCGTGCATCCACGCCAGTGCCGTCATCGGCGAGGTCGATCCGATCCGCGGCGAAGTACCGCTGGCGTTCGTCGAGGTGGCCGAGGGCGAGACCTACGACGAGCGCAGCGTCATCGTGCTGTGCCGCGAGAAACTCGCGGGCTACAAGGTGCCGCGCCGCATCGAGGTCGTCGAATCCCTGCCGCGCAACGCGACGGGCAAGATCCTGCGGCGTGCGCTCAAGGAGCGGCAGGCGGGCTCTTGAGCAGTGGGGCGGGCGCGGGGCGGGTTCGCGGTTCAGAACGGAAAAACCAGTGGCGTAATGAGCACCGCTGTGATGCCCACCAGCACGTTCATCGGCACGCCGATCTTGAGAAAGTCCTTGAACGTGTACCCGCCGGGACCATAGACCATCAGATTGGTCTGATACCCCAGCGGCGTGGCGAAGCTGGCCGAACCGGCCATCATGATCGCGATGGCAAACGGCATGAAGCTCACATCCAGCGCTTGAGCCATCGCGTACGCGATGGGGAACGACAGCGCAACCGCGGCGTTGTTCGTGATGATCTCTGTGAAGAAACTCGTGACGATGTAGATCGCGATCAGGAGCAGCCACGGATGCGGGTTTGAGCCGAAGAAATTGATGACGGTGGTGGCGATCAATCCTGCCGCGCCAGTCTTGTCCATGGCGGTGCCCACACCAAGCGCTGCGCCGATCACGATGAGCACGCTCCAGTCGATGCTGCGCCTGGCCTCAGTGATGGTGCAGCAGCGCGTCAACACCATCGCCCCGGCCGCGAGCATGGCTGCGGTGAGCATCGGATAGACCTCGAAGGTCGCCAGCGCCACCATCGCGACGAGAATGGCAACGGCCAGCGGTGCGCGTCCGTGCCGGCGCGGCGTCGAATCCTCGAGTTTGCTTACCAGCAGAAAGTCGCGCGAACTCCCCACGCGATCGACAAAACCCGGGTCGGCCTCGACGAGCAGCAGGTCGCCGCCCTTGAGCCTGATATCGCCGAGTTTGCCGCGGATGCGTTCGCCGTTGCGCGCCACCGCGATGACCGCGCCGTTATAGAGGTTGCGAAAGCGCGACTCGCGAATCGTGCGTCCTGCAAGGCGCGAGCCGGGCGCGACGACGGTCTCGAACAGGCGGCGGCGATAGCGCGGCGAGTCGAGTTTGAAGACCTGATTGGTCGCCAGTGCCAGCCCGCGCGCGTTGGCCAGTTCCTTGATCGAATCGACCACGCCGGCGAACACGAGCCGGTCGCCTTCGCGCAGGACCTGATCGGGCCCGACGGCCGACAAGATCTCGCCGCCGCGTTCGATCTCGACGAGGTAGCAGCCCGGCAGCGCCCGCAGTCCGGCGGCTTCGACGGTCTTGCCCGCCATCGAACTGCCTTCGGGCACAATCAGTTCGAGCGAGTATTCCTTGGGGTCCACCATCAGGTTCGTCGAGGCCTTGCGCCCGGGGAGCAGTCTGGGCCCGACGAAGATGAGGAACAGCGCCGCGACGATCGCCGTCGGCAGCCCGACCCAGGTGATGTCGAACATGTGCAGCGGCCGCAGGTCGGTCGAGGCAATGATCATGCCCGCAACGACCAGGTTGGTGCTGGTGCCGATGAGCGAGCAGGTGCCGCCGAGAATGGCCGAGTAACTCAGCGGGATCATGAGTTTGGATGGCGCGAGGTTGAGTTTGCGTGACCAGTCCTGCACCGCGGGAATCATCATCGCCACGACGGGCGTGTTGTTGAGGAATGTGCTCATGCCCCAGACCGGCCCCATGACGCGCAGAATCGCGCCGCGTTCGCTCCTGGGCTTGCCGAGCAACCGGCTGGCGATGAAGTCGATCCCGCCCGTCTCGCGCAGCCCCGCCACGACGACGAACAGCACGCCGACCGTGAGCATGCCGCTGTTGCTGAATCCCGACAGGCCGTCGCTGCTCGAGAGGATGCCGAACTTCCAGCCGCCGTCCTTCGGGTACGGCACCGCGAGCAGGAACACGAGCGCGGCTGCGAGAATGGCATCGGCAGCGATGCGCGTCGCAGCGAGCAATCCGAGAATCCCCACCAGCACGCCGAGCACGAGAGCGATTTCGAGGGTCATAGACAGAGGATATCGGCTCGAAGGGGCGACATCCTCCCCTCGAACCGTCCGTTGTCCCGCGGGCGACACCGCGCAATGGATGCGTACGTTCATCGTTCCGATCCGATGCCACCAGCCGACTCATCCCGTGCCAGGGGGTCGAAGGCGACCCGTGCGGCATCCAAACACCCGGCGGGGCGGCGCTGTCGCTGCGCCGCGTGCGGCCAAAACCGAAGAACGCCAACCGAACCGTTCGGCGTGCGCATCGCGCCGATCAGTCGTTGATCGTCGCGCCGACACGACAATTCGGCGCGCTGAAGAGCTTGATCGTCGCGCCGACACGACAAATCGGCGCGCTGACACGATAATTCGGCGCGCCGAGAGGCTTGATCGGCGCGCCAACTTCATTGATCCGCGCGCGAAAGGGCCAGAATCGCGCGTCTTCATCGTCCTGGCGCCCCGCTCAACCCTCTTCGCGTGCCTTTCACGGGGTGTTGCTCCCCTAAGAGGGTGGTTTTCTCTCCGTTCTGGCTCCGCACCGTGGTTCCTTGAGCGGTGCACCGCACGACCGATCGACACCCAACCCCCCCGCGCACGACAAGACCCACGAACAGGGTCGTGGGTCTGTCGCGTTGCGCCAGTCGGACAGGCTGTTACGGACAGCCGGCGCTGAAGAGGCTCAGGAAGGTCTGCACATCGAAGAAGTTGAACAGCCCGTCGTTGTTCAGGTCGGCCCCGGGCTGCTGGGCCGAAAAGGCGCCGAGGAAGGCCTGCACGTCGAAGAAGTCGAGAAGGCTGTCGCCATTGAAATCGGCCGGGCAGTCGGGCTCGGAGGTGCCGCCGTGGCTGAAGACCGCCGCGGGGATGACCTGATCGGCGATGCCCGCCGAACTGACCCGCAGCACGATGCCGCCGAAGTGCCCGGCGTGCTCGGTGTAGTCGACGCGGATGTCGTGGATGCCGCGGTCGAGCGTCATGGAACCCGTGTGCTCGTTGTCGAAGGCTCCCGACGACCATGCAGGATCAAGAAGCAGCGTCCCGTTGATCCAGACCTTGGCGTCGTCATCGACGTTGAGCGTAAAGGTGTACTCCGCATCGTCGGGCAGGGCGAGTTGGCCCTCGAAGCGCTGCATCTGGGCGGCGAGATAGCCGTTGGGAAAGCGGGGGAGGTTGATGTCGGGTGCCGTCGCAGGCAAGTAGGGAGTGTAGAGACTCAAGTCAGGGACATCATCGGTGACGACGGGTGGTGTGGCCACGAAGAAGTCGGCAAAGGCAACTCCGCCGACGAGATCCTGAGCGTCAATCGTGCGATCCGGGATATTTGGGCCGCTCCACCGGACATCGAGGAAGCCGGCCCAAAGCCTGTTCACGAAATCCACCTGAAGATCATGATGGCCTGGCTGCAGTTCGATGGTGACCAAGTTGCTCAGGCCGCAGCAGTCGCGGCTTGAAATGAGTTCGCTGTTCAGGAAGATCGCCACGAAGTCATCCACATGAGCATAGAACGTGTACAGACCGGCTTCCGTTACATTGAGTTGCGAGGTGATGCGCATTCCCTGTGGGTAGTCGATTCCGCTCAGCGCGAACAGCTCGTCGTTGTTGAGAGAAAGATCAGTCAACGTGTGGCTGGCAACCGGAGAGAAGTTGTCAAGAAGGGGGAACTCGCGATGGAAGCGCGTCGTCATCAACCCCGGCGTGCCGTCAATCACGCCCGGCGTCGAGCGCACGCTCACGCTGAGCGTGTCCTCGATCCCGGCGTACACGCCACGGATGGTGGTGGTTCCCGCATCGACGCCGCGGATCAGCCCGGTCGCATCGACCGTCGCGATGGCTGGGTTGTCGCTCGTCCACGTTGCGCTCGACGTCACATCGGTGGGCGCGGAGACGGCGTAGGTGGCGGTCGCGCTGATCGGCGCGGCTGCGAAGCCCTCGGCCACGGCCACGCTCGACTGGGCGATGTCAAAGCCCGTCACGCCATCGACCACCAGACGGACACGGTCGTGCAGGTACTGCGGCACGAAGGCAAGGCCGGGCCCGACATCGCTGCCGGTGATGGCCTCGAAAGTGCCGAAGCGTTGGTTGGCGGCGGTGGTCAGGATGTCGAAGGTCTGGCCCGCTGAGGGTGCGAAGCCGTTGACGATCGAGAGGGCGAGTGTGCCGCCGAGCGTGGCCCAGCCATTTGCGAAAATGGCGTCATGGGCTGTGCCAAGACCTCCGATCTCGATCGCGAGAGTTGTCTGGAAATTCGCGTTGGGCTGCACGCCTGGGTTGAAGTGGATGTTGTTGACCAACAGCGAGCCGATGGGCAACCCGGGCTCGATGGTCCCGGTGGAGTTCAAACTCTGAGCGTCAATCGTTCCCGTACCCCGCACAACGCCGCCGGAATGGACCCACATGGTGCCGTTGGCAAAGACAAGCCCATCATCCAGGATCATGGACGCGCGATGGCCCTCGTTGCGGCCAACGCTGATCGTGCCCGTCGAGAAGAGGTAGGCCCCCGAGGAGATCTCAATGCGGGCATCGTCGATGTCGCCCTCGATCGAGCCATAGAGAGCCATCCATGGGCTGATCTCGAGGCCTGAGCCGTTCGTGAGCATGATCGCGCCGCGGTTGTGTAGTTCCGTACTGTGCGGCCCGATCGCCTGAACCAGCGTGCCGGGCCCATCGATGACGACCTCGGCGGAGCCATCGGGTCGTGCGTCGAGCGACAGCGAGCCGATGCTCGCCACTGCGCCGTTCGTCACGGTGAGCGTGCCGTGCGACGCCCTCCAATCGCCCCACCCGACATGCACGCGGTAGGGGGTCTCGAGGCTCGATCCGACGCCGTCGATCGTGAGTGAACCGGTGCCGCGATGGCCGATGTACGAGTTGTTGAGGATCGTGAGCCGCCCGCCCTGATCGACAAGTGCGGTGGTTGAGTCGTGCTCGTAGCCGAGGAAGAACTGGCCGCCGTTGTTCGGCCAACCGCACGCGACCAGTTCGGAACCGGCACCACGGATCAGGAGTGAGTTTGAGCCGCTCTCGAATCCCAATCCCATGCGAAACTCATCGAAGCAGCGGACGAATCCGCCGTCCGTAATTTCTAGCGCCGTCGAACCGAGGTCGGAGTAGAACCCCTTTGTGGTGATCGATGAGCCCGGGCCAGTCACGATCAAACTGGCCATGGAGCCAGCGATGCCCGAGAATGACAGGATCAAGTCTGCGTCGCTTTCAACCGCACCTCCATTGGACACGGTGAGCAAAAAGAGGCCTGAGTCGCGCGTGTGGAGGAGGAATCCGGGATCGAAGACACTGCCCGGCCCGTCGACGAGAACGGTCGTGCTCGTCGCGGATCCGTACACGTTGACTTCCTGCGCCACTTCAAGGCGCCCGCCGTTGAGAATCGAAATGTCGGCGGTGCCCGGACTGTCTTTGACGAGCCACTCGGCAGAGAGCCGACTGTCCTCGCCATCGATGACAACTTCGTTGTGCGTGGTGGAGTTACTTCCGAGGTTAAGAACATATCCAACATAGGCCCAGCCGCCGCCGGCGACCGTCAGCGATCCCTGCCCGCCGTTCCATCCGAGATTGAAACCCTCGGACAGATCGAGCATCGAGCCCGCACCGCTCACGAGCACGTCACCGGAACCACCCGGCAGCGTCCCCGCCACAAGCCACTGGCCCCCGAGGTTGAAGGCCTGGCCGCCGTCGAGAATGGAAAGCGTCCCGCTTCCCGCGCGGCCGATCTCACGCAGCCCGGTGACGACCGCGCCGCTGCCGATGGTCAGGCTGCCCGACTGGCCCGCGTTCTGGCCGATGATGAGCGACTCGCCGCTGTTGCCGAGGTTGAGCGAACCGTTGAGCACGGTCAGCCCGGGAGTGTTGAAGCCGCCGATGAGGGTACGGTCGGTGACGTTGAGGCTGTTGCCGCCGAGGTTCAGGGTCGGCCGCTGGTTGGAGAGGATCAGGCGGTTGAGTTGGGCATTGCCGAGAAAGGAGACGGTGTAGGGCGTGGTGGAACTCGACAGGCCGAACTGGGCGTTCTCGGTCGGCAGCGGCACGGCGCTCGCCACCCAGTTGGCGGGATCAGTAAAGGTCCCGTCCACGGGGTTCCGCCAGGTGCGGGTGGTCTGCCCGAAGGCGCTCCCGGCGGCCAAGACCAGCACGGTCGCGGCCGCCAGACGCAGACGTGCATCTGGTGAGCGATGGACTTGCACTGCAACGTTCTTCAACTTTGACTGATTCTTCACGGGTGGTCTCCTCTTCATTGGACAGGCTCGAACGAGGCGCAGACCCGCGCGTACCGATCGCGCGAACGGGCCCGGATCCGACCTCTTCCCCAACGCTTGATGCGCACATCACTGCGCCCGCACCTTGTGCGAGGCAGAAATGCACATTTCCGACACCATCAAGGCGCAAAGGCCGAGCACTCGTGCGCGTAATCTGCTATTTTTTCTTCTAGGGGCCTCACTGCCTGCCGGGCAGGTGTGCCGCAGGGTCAGTCACCGGCCGATGGGGGTCAGCACCGTGGCGGATGAGTTCGACGATCTCAAGCGGGCCTCGAGTGGCGATCTTGACGCCTTGCATCGAGTCATGCCGCTCATCTACGACCGGGCACGGCAGATCGCTGAGGCCATGCTCGCCGGTGATCGCGCCAGGCAGTGGGTCGCGGCCAGTTCGCTCGTCAACCGGGCCTACCTGCGATTGACCGAGCACCGCGAAGTAGATCTCGCGGACGAGGCGCGTGTCATGGCGACGCTCGCGACGATCATGCGGCGAATCGTCATCGATGTCGCGCGGCGTGAAAAGGCGCTCAAGCGTGGTGGGGCGATGCAACGCATCAGCCTCAGCGCGGCCGCGGCCATCGACACGACGAGCCCCATCGACGCGCTCGAGATCGAGGACGCACTTGTGGCGCTCGCGGCCGTCTCGCCCGATGCGGCACGCGTGGCCGAACTCCGGCTGTGGGGCGGGCTGACGCTCGAACAGATCACGCTCGCGCTCGACATGCCGCTCAGCCGTGTGCGCAGCAACTGGAACCTGGCCAAGGCGTGGCTCGCGCGTGAACTGGCCGCGGGCGAGCGTAGCCGCGAGATCGGCGGAAACGGCGTCTCATGAAGGCCAACCATCACGAGCGCGTGTTTGCAGTCTTCGATCGACTTCGTGCGTTACCGGTTGGCGATCGTGCCCAGGCGCTGTCGGCCGAAGCGGGGCTCGATGAACACGAGCGCCGGAGCGTCGAGACGCTGCTGGCCCATGACACGCCGACCGGTGAGTTTCTCGGCGGACAACTTGAACACGCGACGGCCGGGCTCTGGGCCGCTGCCGAGCCCCAGCCCGCAAGCATCGGGCCCTATCGCGTGCTGCGATTGCTCGGGCGCGGCGGCTTCGGGCGCGTGTATCTGGCCGAAGAGTCGCATCCGCAGCGGCTTGTCGCGGTCAAGGTCATGCGGCCGCTGCACGGGCCAAGCGAAGCGCGACGCTTTGAGTTTGAGGCTCAGGCGCTGGCCAGACTTGAGCATCCCGGCATTGCGCGCGTGTACGCGTGCGGTACCGATGCTGCGCTCGGGCAGGTGCCGTACATCGCGATGGAATATGTCGATGGGCCGACGATCGACGCGTTGGTCAGGGATCTGGCGCTTGATACGTCAGCGCGGCTGCGATTGCTGATCGCCCTGTGCCGCGCCGTCGCGCACGCCCACCTCCATGGCGTCCTGCACCGCGATCTGTCGCCCAAGAACATTCTCGTCGATCGCCAGGGGCAGCCCAAGATCGTCGACTTCGGCCTCGCCAAACCGCTCGAGCGCAGCGGCGACATGCGCAGCCTGCATACGGCCGACGGCACGATGCTCGGCACGCTGCATGCGATGAGCCCCGAGCAACTGGCGGGCGGCTCACGCAAGGCCGATGCGCGTAGCGATGTCTACGCACTCGGACTCGTGTGCTGGGAGGTCATGACCGGCGAGCACCCATTCGCCGACGACCAGGCATCAATCGGGACGCTCGTGGCGCGGCTGCTCGCGGCGCCGCTACCTCGTGTGGCTGGTGTGCACAGGGCCGTGCGGGGTGATCTGCGTGTGGTCCTGAGCGCAGCACTGGAGCGCGATCCGCTCCGGCGATATCAGAGTGCAGGAGCGCTGGCCGACGATCTCGAAGCGGTGCTCGAACGCAGACCTGTGCGTGCCCGCAAGCCGGGCATTGTCTACCTTATGCGCACGCTGGCCAATCGCCATCGGGGACCAGCAATCGCGGCACTGCTGGGCCTGGTCGCGGCCGTCGCGCTGGCGATCAGCTGGGGTGTGTCTGTTCAGCGCGAACTTGGCGCGCGGGCCGTAGCCATCAATGCTCTCGACGCGGTGGTCAGCCGCGTGCTCGGGCCCATGGCACCCAAACTCGGCACGCTGGAAGAACGGGAGGTGCTGCTGCGCTCGATCGAGCCGGATCTCCTGCGTGTGCTGGCGAAGGAATCGAATGAGCCGCAGATGGTCCGTCTCGAGGCTCGCTTCTTCGGCGCTCTGGCCGATGTGCTGCGCGAGCGGGATCTGTATGTGCAGGCGTTGCCGCATCAGATCCGCTCGACAGATGCCTTGCGCCGGCTCTACGACCTGACCGATGGCGATCTGCGCGTCGGGCATGAGTACTCGATCGGGCTGGTCAAACTGGGCGATGCGGTCAAGGAGCTAGGAGACTCTGACGGGGCCTATGCGTGGTATGGCAAAGCGTTCGACCTTGACCAGACACTGCTGCGGAGGGCACCCGACGACCTTGGCATTCTGAGCAATCTGTTCTGGAGCCTGACGCGCATTGAGGACCGCGAGATTACGACCGGTGCTGGCGACGGGTCTCACTGGCGCGAGCGTGAGGCCGCCGTCGCGCACACCATGAGGCAGATCGACGCGCATGCGTGGAGGTCACTTGAAGCTTCGGTATACTCCGAGTTTCGTTTCGCGCTCCACACCACAGAGTTTGAGCACTATTGGGAGAGCATGTCACGGGCGATTGACGCGGCCGGGTCGCTGGCGGCCCTCGATCCGTCGATGGCCAAGCATCAGGCGGTGCTGGTGTACATGGCCACCCGTGCGGCGAGCCGCGCGTCCGATGAGGGGCGCGTGGATCTGGCACGCGAGGCGATTGAGGTCTGCGGGCCTGTGCTCGAGGCGATGCGGGCAGCAGGGCCGCTGCAGTATCCTTACTTCTCGTATAGCGGAGCGTACGAGTTCGAGTCTGCACGCATCTTCCTTCACGATGGCCGCTACGCCGAGGCCCTGGAGTTGCTTGATGACC
>JAANMU010000198.1_pt1 | contig 77384 bp, 62 predicted proteins | sample 7279701 | NCBI WGS metagenome assembly JAANMU01 (sample SAMN14094539, study PRJNA606508) | bioreactor metagenome | isolation source: A lab-scale SPAN reactor treating ammonium-rich wastewater day 57 | place: Ireland: Galway | collected 2017-03-13 | reverse complement strand
TCGCCCGTTGTGTTCGTTATCCGCGACGCGGCAAGCGCGCGCTACAGCCCAAGCGTCGTCTTCAGCGTCTTCAGATAACCAGCCTCGCCTTCGGAAACTTTGACGCCGCTGCCCATCAAGCCGCCACCTGCTGCTTTGGCGACGAATTCGGCCAAGCCGTATAGGAACTGCTTGATGTCACTGCCGGACTGACCGAGGCCGTCCAACGCGCCGCGCAAGCCCGTAACTTGACTGAGGACACCGTCCACGGTGATGGCCGATAGGTCGATCTTCTTGAGGTCGAACTCGCCGAGGCCGTCGACGATCCCGCGGATCAGGTCGTTGTCGCCGTAGTACTGCGGCGCGTTCTTGAGGAATTCGCCGATCGCGACGACTTCGCGCGCCTTACCCCATACGCCGCTGTCGCCGGATTTCATCACGCCGCCGATGATGCTGTTGACGACCGGCAATACGCTGTCGACGATATTGGGCATCTGTGTATTCAGGTCCATACGGTTCTCCTCCAATTTGTATGCGCCGCAGCGCTTGCTCACCGACTCTAGACTGCCACAAACAGATGAGTGGCGGCGGAGAATCGCACCACCGTTGTTCTATCGCAGGCGAAGATCGTCGGCCGAACAGACGAAATACCGTTCGTGGAGCCAGCCCCGCCATGACGGCCATTTACCCCCAATGAGGGTGGGCCACAAATGAAACGAAATCCATATCCTGTACGTAGGTGAGTATAGATGCCGCCAACGAAATCGTGCTCTGGATCGTCTCGGAGCGTTAAATCCCTCACGTGAAGTCATCACACATCAACAGAGGCAAAACCTAATGTACGACCACTATTGGAGTCCCTATCAACAGGGAGAAACGGCCTTCTACAAGGCCAAACGAAGGGCGATGCTGCACAACCTATGGGCACGCATCCGCCGCAAGCCGGTTCAACTGCTCGCCTTCAGTAAGGTAGAGGCACGGCTGCGCCTGAACATCCAGCATGACCGCGGCGTGCAGGATATCGCGCTGCACCAGATCGTCGGGAGCGTTGGCCGCGCGACCGAGTTCTCGAAGCGCTTCCTGCCGATGCGCGAGCGCTCGAAGGAACGCTGGAGCCGCGTCTACGCGCAGGCGATCAGCCCCGAAGGTCTGCCGCCGATCGACGTCTATCAGGTCGATGACACCTACTTCGTGATCGACGGCAACCACCGCGTTTCCGTCACGCGCGAGTTGGGCGCCAAGACGATCCAAGCGCATGTGATCGAGCTGCCGACGCCGATCACGTACCGGCCTGACCTCACCACGCAGGAGGTCGATCTGGCCTACTACCGCATCAACACACCCGGCGGAATCAATCGGTAGTCGAAGGCAGAGATCAGGGGGCAGTCGAAGCCAGCACGCGCTGAACGAACGTGCCGGGTGTTTCAACGCGCGCTTGCTGGCGGCGCCATGAGCAGCGCCAGCCACAGCGCCGGCCCCTGCCCCCACGGATAACCGCGCCCGGTGGCGATCTGCGCATAGTGGCCGGCGTCGCCCGGTGGGGTCGCAACGGACACGCTGTCGAGACTACCGTCCGCAAGGCGCTCGACGGTCCGGCTCCACGCGCGGTCGACCACGGAGCGCACGCCGTGGTCAATCAGCCGCTGCTCGATGCCTAGCGCCAGCCCTAGCCCGAACATCGCCGCCAACGACGACTCCTCGTAGGTATTGGGTTGATCGAGCACGGTCGGCCACCCGCCGCTTGGAAGCTGCCGTGTGACGAGTGCGCTCGCAAGCCGCCGGAAGCGCGCCGCCAGTTCGGGAAACGCCGCATGTGCGGCAGGCAGCACGCCGAGCGTCTTGATTAGCCCAAGCAGCGCCCAACCGTTTCCGCGCCCCCAGAATGCGCCGTTGACCGTGCCGGTCTCCGCGTCGTACTGGTGATAGAACAAGCCAGAGGCGTTGTCTTGCAGCAGCGCACAATACGCGCGGATCTGCGCCGCGCCGGCATCCGTCCATGTCGCATCGCCGGTGATCGCGCCCAAACGGCACAAAAACGGGGCATCAACCTCCATGCAGTCAACGTACAGATAGGCGTGATAGTCCGGGTGCTGCGGGCGATGCAGCGCGGCCCCGTGCATCGTGATCGGCAAGCCCCGCAGATATTCGGCCAGTTCGAGCGCGCGCGTCATACAACGGCCGTCGCCGGTGTGTTGATAGAGGTCGAGCAGCAGCACACCGGACGCGGAATGATCGCGCTCCTCGATCCCGCGCGCTAGCCACGTCTCGTACCGGTCAAGTACGAAGCGGCGACAGCCCAACCCCGGCGCGAGTTCATCGGCAAGCCACAACGCTTCCAGCGCGATGCCCTCGCCGAAGCCCCACATCTTGAACGGATACGCCATTGTCGCGCGCGCAAGGGCACGGATCAACGGATGCGAATCGGCCATCGCTTCACGCTCGCGGCGGCCAACACGCCGGATTCATCAGGTCGATAGGCGCTGCGCCGTCCAAGATTTGAAGGATGCTGTCGACGGCCATTTCGGTCGTCGCGATCAGCGACTCGCGTGTGTACGCGCCCAGATGAGTCGTCGTAATGACGTTCTCCAAACCAGCCAACACGGCATCGATCCGCCCTTCCACAGTGTGGACATCAAGGGCCGCGCCGGCGAGCTGCCCCGTTGTGATGGCCTCTGCCAGCGCCGCGCTGTCAATGACCGGGCCGCGCGCCGTGTTGATGAGAAGCGCGCCGGGCTTCATGCGGGCCAGCGCCGCCCGGTCGATCAGGTGAACCGTGAGATCGGTCAGCGGCACGTGCAAGCTGACCACGTCCGACTCCTCCAGTACACGGCCGAAACCCGTCATTTCGATGTTGTGCTGCGCGGCGAACATGGCATCCGGCGCGATGTCGTTGGCGATCACACGCATGCCGAACGCTTGCGCGCGCACGGCGACCTTCTTACCGATGCGCCCTAACCCGACGATGCCGAGCGTCTTGCCGGACAGCTGCATACCCTGCGTGCGCCGCCATTCTCCACGTTGAACGCGGTTATGCGTCGGTATGACATGCCGCGCCAGTGTGATCGTCAAGCCGATCGCAAGCTCGGCGACAGACGTGCTGTTGGCGCCCAGCGGCGTAGTGACGAGGATTCCGCGTGCGCTGGCAGCGGCGAGGTCGACGTTGTCCATGCCGACACCGTTGCGCGCGACGACACGCAGCGCCGGGCACATCTCAAAAAGGGTGGCTGAAATCTCGTCCAAACCAATGATCGCGGCCTCCGCCGTCCCAACGAACCGGGCGAGGGATTGCGCGTCCATCGGGTACTGTCCGTCGTTGATACGCACGGCGATCCCCCGTTCGCGCAGCGGCGCAAACGACTCCGGGTAATCCGCCAACATCGGCGGCGTTACGGCAACTTGGGTGATTCTCATGCCGGCGCGGCCTGCCAGCGGCGCAGCGCGGCCTCATCAACCGTGATGCCCAAGCCGGGTAGAGACGGCACGGCGACAAACCCGCCTTCGACCGTGAACGGAGTCTGAAGGATGCCCTCGCTGGCCGTAGTCTGATCCATCGGCCACTCACAGATCATCAAGTTCGGCGCGGCGGCGGCCCACTGCACACTGGCAGCTTGATAAATTGCCGTGCCGCGGCTGATGTGCGGCGCGACCGGCAGGCCGTACGTGTCGGCCAACATGCCGATCTTGCGACACTCGCTCAATCCGCCGGCGCGCCCGACATCCGGCTTGATGAGGTCGAACGCGCCGTCCGCCAGATAGTCGTTGAATGCCCAGCGTCCGGCTAATGCGCCGCCGCCCGCCACGGCGATATCGAGGGCGCGTGTCAGGCGGGCGTAATCACGGCGCAGCTCCGGCGCGAGCGGCTCCTCCAGCCACAGCACGTCGAAGTCCTCCAGCATCCGGCCGGCCTGCCGCGCGTATGGGAAGTCGTACGCACCGCCGGCATACACGGCGATCCCGACGCGTGGGCCAAGCGCCGACCGCAGCGCGCCGATCAATGCGCGGTCGATGTCGAGACGTACACCAACCTTGACCTTGAGGGTCGTGAATCCGCGCGCGACCAACCCCTGCGCCGCGGCGACGACGTCGGCGATACCCGCTTCGCCGGCGGATACGCTGACTGATGGCAGACACGATGCGTACAGCGGGACACGGTCGCGCACTTGGCCGCCCATCAGCTTGCAAGCAGATACGCCCGCCGCTTTACCGAGGATGTCCCACAGCGCCATGTCGACGCCGCTGATAGCCTCCATCAGGAAGCCGTTGAAATGCCCGCGAATGCGCATACTGCTGTACATCGCGTCCCACAACGGGCCGATCTGGCGCGGGTCGCGGCCGAGCAGCAGCGGCGCGAGCAGGGCATCGGCGGCGGCTTTGGCGACTTCGCCGGCGACGGGCGTGTGCATCTCGCCCCAGCCCACCCGTCCGCCGTCGGTTTCGATGCGGACGATTACGGCCTCCACAAAATCGGTGTATACCGCCTTGAGCCGCCACGCCGGCGGGTATTCGGTGCGCGCCGTGCCGGGGTGTCCTGCGCGCAGCATGACCGGCACATCCGGTGCGGAATGCCGCTGGCCCGCCGTCAGAACCGGACGCTCGCCGTCAAACGGGATACGCACGACAAAGGTTTCAATGTTGGCGATCTTCATCTTGTCTCCCTCGCATTTCTAACCCTCACTCCGGATCCTCCCCCTCATGGAGCAGGATTTCGCCAGACGACACGCGCCTCCCACCATCCCGACCTCGAATCGTTCTGAAGGCCGCACCAGCGAAATCAGGCGAAAGGTGTGGGGCATATTTGGATCATTTCGAGTAGCGACAGCCTCTGTCATTGCTTTGTGTTTCTGTTCCCCTCTCCCTGACGACCAACGGGAGCACCGCAGGTCGGGAGAGGGGGCGGGGGTGAGGGTTTTCCCTACACCGCGAACCGCATCAGCGCATCTTCGTTCACTTCGACGCCGAGACCGGGGCCGTCCGGCGCCAGCAGATAACCGTTCTCAACCGTCAGCGGCGTCTTCAAAATGGCGTTGCCAATCGGGTTGTTCCCGTACCAGTATTCCATCCATGTTTGGTTCGGGAACGACGCCGCCAAGTGCGCGCTGGCGGCGAACTGCACCGCCGAGCCAATGCTCACGTGCGGCGTGACACCCTTGCCGAACGCGTCGGCGATCTCGGCGATGCGCCGGCACTCGCTGATCCCCGCTGTGCGGCACACGTCCGGCTGAACTACGTCGATGCTGCCCGCCAGCATCAAGTCGCGTACCTGCCAGCGGTTAAAAATCTGGTCGCTAGCGATCGGGATGCTAAGCGCCTGCGTCAACTGCACGCTGAGTTCAATATCTTCCGGCGGCACCGGCGCTTCGAGCCATCCGACCTCCAGCGACTCAAGCCCACGGCCGAGGCGCAGCGCATCGGTCAGGCCGTACATGCCGGCCGCATCGACGAAGATCATGAACTCCGGGCCGAGCGTATCGCGGACGGTTTGCACCGAGCGCAGGTCGCCTTCGACGCCAAGCCCGATGCCCATTTTTGTGCCGTGGAACCCACGCGAACGCACGTCTTCGGCGGTGGCTTGCAGCCGATCCCATGCTTCCGGCGGCGAATCGGCGCGCAAGCCGGGGATGCCGGACGCGTAAATCTTGATGCGGTCGCGGAATGCTCCACCCAGCAGCGTGCTGACGGGCAGGCCATACGCCTTGCCGGTGATGTCCCACAACGCGATGTCAATACCGCTGATGACGTCCATCCAAAACCCGTGCGATCCACCGCGAATGCGCATTGCACCGTACAGCCGATCCCACTGCAGCTCAGGGTCGGTCGGGTCTTGGCCGATCAGCAGGCCGGCGGCGAGATCACGGATGGCGGTCGCCGTGATGCGCGGGGCCACTGGCGACTTGGCCTCGCCCCAGCCGACGATTCCGCGGTCGGTCGTGATCTTGACCATGGTGGTGTCGACTGTGGTCGAATAGGCCGCGCGGCTGCGCCAAAAGTAGGGGAACATGCTGCGGTCGTCTCCGGGCGGTAGTCCGGGCGCGGCCCTATCGCTCGACTTGGCATGCCCCCATGACTGATTGCCCCAATACACCTCTTGCATCGAGGCTTGAATTGGGATCGCCTCGACCGACGCGATCTTCATAGCCAACTCCTAGGGATAGAGTGATGAGTGACGAGTAAGGGAAGGAAAAGCAGAAAAAGCGAATCGCAGCAGACGTAGAGAAGGCGGACGAAACGACGAGAAAAGGGCGAAAGAACGCAAAGATTGAACCACAGAAGACACAGGGGGCGCGGAGCAATCGGCTTGGGTTTGGATCCTCGCTGTCGTTCGCATCACAATCAACCCGCGTACAGCTTGGCATGCTGGCCGCCGTCCACGATCAGGATAGAGCCGGTGATGAAATCGGCGTCGTCGCTGGCGAGGAACGCGACCGCCTTGCCGATATCCGCCGCTTCGCCGATGCGACCACGTGGGATGTACGGCAGGCGGTAGGCGATGGCAGACTCCAGATCGTCCATCTGAGACTGCCACATCTCGGTCATAATGACGCCGGGCGCGACCGCGTTCACGCGGATGTGTGGCGCGAGGTCGATAGCGAGGCTCTGCGTGAAGCCGATGATCGCCGCTTTGGTGGCCGGATACGCGCCCATACCTGCGATCGTGCGCAGGGCGTTGATGGACGAGAGGTTGACGATGGCTGGGCGCGAACTGGCGCGCAGGTGTGGCAGACACGCCTTGACGCACAGCATCATACTGGTCATGTTGGTCAACCAAACATCGTTCCATGTCTCCAGCGTGAGGGCATCGAACGCCTGCCGCACGGCGATCCCGACGTTGTTGACCAGCACGTCGATGCGCCCGAACTGCGCGGCGGTCGATGTCACCAGCGAGTCAACGCTGGCCGGGTCGGTGACATCGGTCTGGATGAAGCGCGCCGTCAAGCCACGTTCGGTGAGCGCCTGCTCTGCCCGCTGGCCGGCCTCGCGGTTGATCTCGGCGATCACCACGGCCGCACCGCGTTCGGCCAGCACCGACGCCGTCCCGAACCCGATGCCCAGCCCACCGCCGGTGACAATCGCGACCCGATCTCGAAACGGCGTCATCTGGTTTCGTCCTTAGCGATACGGGTACCGAGGCAGGCACTCGTCCGCGATCAGCGGCCAGAGGTGCTCGATGGCGCGAATGTCGCCGGTGTCGAGATCGGTGCGCTGTGGATCGCGGACGTGGGGAGAGTTCAGCACGCCGCGCCGCCACAGCACGAACTTATGAAACGACGCGCCGTACATCGCGGCATAGTTCAACAGCGGCAGCAGGCGGTGATTGAGCGCCTCCGCCGCGGCTTTCTGACCGGCGGTGTACATGTCGTAGATCTTCACCTGCACGTCGACCAGTCCGCCCGCTGGCATGTTCCCGCACGCGCCGCGTTCCAGCTCATCAACCAGATAAATGCCGTTCGCGCCGCCGAACACGCCGTCGCAGTGCGGGCCGGCGAGATCGAGGATCTTGGTGATGCGCTGCAAGATCGGCGGTGTCTCCTCTTTGATGTAGCACAGGTTCGGCACGGTCTCCAGCAGGGACGCCAATTCAGCCGGGCCGAGCGGCGTGCCGACCGGAGCCGGCGCGTTCTGGATCATCAACGGGACGCCGAGGCTGGCGAGCGCCTTATAGTACGCCTCGACGTCCGGCTTGGCGGCCTTGCGCAAATACGGCGGCATCGCCATCAGCGCGTCTGCCTTGTGGGCGATGGCGTGCTCGGCGAATTTGAGCGCGAGATGCAGCGTAATGGCCTGCACGCCCACCACCAGCGGCACGCGCCCATCAATCGCTGTCGACGCGAACTCGACCACGTCGTAACGCTCCTCGTCGCTCAGCGTGAAGAATTCGCTCGCCATCGCCGGAAGCACCAGCCCGTGGACTTTTGCCGCCATGCAGTAGTCGATCTGGTTGGCGAAGCTCTGCCAATCGATCGTGCCGTCATCGGTGAAGGGGGTATGCAGGATTTGGAAGATGCCTGCCAGCGCCATAAGGACTCCTCGCTCGGTGCTGAGTTGCCGGTCTCCGCAGGATGGTCTATACTATATCGCATGATGTGAATTATTTCTACAATATAGGAAAATTTCCTATGGAATGGATCGTCGACGCGCACTTGGACTTGGCGTGGAACGCCCTTCAATGGGGCCGTGACCTCACGCAGTCTGTGCCAACGATCCGCGCACAAGAGGCCGGCACGCCCGGTAAAGGACGCGCGCAGAACACCGTCGCGCTCCCTGAGATGCGACAGGGGGCGGTCGCGTTATGCTTTGCCACCCTCATGGGCCGCAGCACCGGCGTATTCAACCCGATCGTCGACTTTCGCTCGCCCACCCAGACCTACGGCATCGCGCGCGGGCATCTGGCGTATTACCATGCGCTCGCCTACAGCGGTGAGGCGGTGATCCTCACCGACCGCGTTGGGCTGGAGGCCCACATCACCGCAGTTGAACAGGCGTTGGCCGGCACAGGCGCCGGCCCCTCACGCATCGGCATGGTGATCGCCATGGAAAGCGCCGACGCGATCCTCGACCCTGCGCAGCTCGGCGACTGGGTGGCGGCCGGCGTGCGGATCATCGGGCCGGCGCATCAAGGCATGGGACGCTATGCCGGCGGCACCGGCGTTGAAGCCGGATTGACACCGGCCGGATTCGATCTTCTCGATCAAATGGCGAGGCATCATGTTATCCTCGATGTTACGCACCTGTCGGATCGCGCGTTCTGGCAGGCGCTTGATCGTTTCGACGGCACAGTGATCGCCAGCCACAACAACTGCCGCGCGCTGGTCGCGCATCAGCGCCAGCTGGACGATGCGCAAATCAAGGCGCTGGCGGCGCGCGGCGCGGTGATCGGCGCGGCGCTCGACGTGTGGATGCTCGAATTCGGCTTCGTGAAGGGCCAGAGCAGCAACCGTGGTATTGGCTTGGCGCGCGTGGCGGAACATATCGACCATGTATGTCAGACGGCCGGCAGCACACGGCACGCCGCCATCGGCTCCGACCTCGACGGAGGGTTCGGGCGTGAGCAGGCGCCGGACGACCTTGACACCATCGCCGACTTGCAGCGCCTAAGCCCGCTGTTGCAAGCGCGCGGTTACTCCGACAGCGACATCGAAGCGATCATGCACGGCAATTGGCTCCGTATTTTGAGAGAGGCGTGGCGATGAGAACCAAGAGTCCGACGATGGCAACCGGCCTGACGCAAAGCGTGTCGCGTGCGCTCAGCATCCTCACCTGCTTCACCGATGAGACGCCCGAACTGCGCATGACCGACATCAGCCAGCGGCTCGACCTGACGCCCAGTCTGGTCTCGCGCCTGCTTGGCACGTTGGAACATGATGGCTTTGTCGAACAAGATTCGGCGACCGGCATGTACCGGCTTGGCCGCGCGATCTTGACGCTGTCCGGCGTGACGCTCAACCACAATCAGCTGCGCAACGCGGCCCTCAGCGAAATGCAGTCTGCCTCACAGCGGGTCAATCTCGGCGTCAACCTATCGGTGCTGGACGACGACAAGATCATCTACTTGGCGCATATTGAGACGCCCGACAACCCGCGCCCGTACACGCTGATCGGCAAGCGCAATCCGCTGCATGCGACGGCTATGGGCAAGACGCTGCTGGCGCATCTGCCGGAAGCTCACCGCGACAAGCTGGTCGACCGGCTGAATCTCATCCCGTATACGGTCAAGACCATCACGACACGGCCTGTCCTGCTTGAACAACTCGACGCCATTCGGCAGCAGGGGTACGCCATCGAAAATGAGGAGCTGGCGCTCGGCCGGTTATGTATCGCGGGGCCGGTGCGTGACAAATCCGCGCGCGTCGTCGGATCGATCAGCTTCAGCGGGCCGCTCAGCCAAACCCGCTGGGAGACGCGCCACGCCGAACTGGTCGAGAACATCATCGAGCTGTGTGACCGTGTTTCGATGCGGCTGGGCTACATCACCGCCGCCGGGATGATGTAGGAACCTCCCCCCACCGTGCGGAGCGCGATGAGGGCGAGGTCTTCTGGAGGGGGTGGGGCGGCGCCCCGATTTGACCGGGCAAGTCATAGGAGCAGGCATGAGCCGAATCGTCAGTGTTGAAGCGATCCCCGTCCGCATCAAGCGTGATGTCGCGTATTTGGGCGCGCTGCCGCAGGGTGCGGGCGACCGGCAGTACTTCGTGCGCCCGCCGTACCGCGCGCTGTATTCGGCGTATTTCGAGACGGTGTTCGTCAAGATCGTCACCGACGACGGCGCGGTGGGTTGGGGTGAGGCCCTCGCGCCGGTCGCGCCTGAAGTCGTGCAGACGATCGTCATGCAATTATTGACGCCGGTGCTTGTAGGCCGCAGTCCACTTGACGGCGGCGTGCTGTGGAACGTGATGTATGACCTGATGCGTGAGCGCGGTTACTACGGCGGCTTTATGCTGGACGCCATCAGCGCGTGTGATATCGCGCTGTGGGACGCGCGCGGCAAGCTGTTGGATCAGCCGGTCTATCAACTGCTAGGCGGGGCGTACCGCGAGACCATCCCGTGCTACGTGTCCGGCCTGCCCAAGCCGACCGATCCTGAACGGGTCGCCCTCGCGCTCGACTGGACGACGAAGGGGTTCCGTGCGTTCAAGCTCGCGGCCGGGTTCGGCGTGAAGGAGGACACCGCCAGCATCGCCGCGCTGCGCAATGCGTTAGGGCCGGATTCGCCGCTGCTGCTCGACGCACACTGGGTGTATTCGCTTGATGAATCGGTGCGGCTGGGGCGCAATCTGGAGGCGCTCGACGCGGCCGTGCTTGAAGCGCCGATCAACCCGGAGGACATCGACGCGCACGTCGAGCTGGCGCGCGCCGTCGCGATCCCGGTCGCTATCGGCGAGACGGAACGCACACGCTACCAGTTCCAGCCGTGGCTCACCCGGCGCGGCGCGGATCTACTACAACCGGATGTTGGGCGGGTGGGGCTGTCCGAACTCATCAAGATCGCACAGATGGCGGAGGCGTTCAACATCCCGGTCGCGCCGCATTTGAGCGTCGGCCTTGGCGCGTGCATCAGCGCATCGATCCACGCTGCCGCCGCGATTCCCAACCTATACATGCTTGAATATCAACCGCCGGTGTTCGAGCTGGCGAACGCGCTGCTGAAGACGCCGCTGATCTGCGAGCGCGGTCGTTATCGCCTGCCCGAAGGCGCGGGGCTGGGCATCGAAATTGATGAAGCACGCCTGCGTCAGTTGCAAGCATAAGGAGCGATGGTGTGTATGACATAGGATGAATTTGCATAATATAGGAATGTATTCTATATTCTGATCGTCGATCGCTGTGGGCGATTCGGTCAAGGAGGGTTGTCCTTGAAGAACGACTGCCGTTTCCAGATCCCCTTCCACGCCGTCGATCCGTTGGTAACTGAGGAGAGTTAATCCATGAAACGTCGCATATTTGTTGTCGTCGCACTTTTGAGCCTCATCGCCGCGTTCTCCGTCTCTGCGCAAGAATCGCCCATGACCCTGCGGCTTGCGTCGTGGCAGTGGGAAGATCCCGCCTATCTGCCGTTTTGGGAAGGCACCACGAACGCCTTTATGGAAGCCAACCCGAATGTCACCATCGAGCGCTTCGCATTCCCGATTGACCAGCTTTGGAACCAGATCAACCTGCAAGTCGCCGCCGGCACGCCGCCTGAGCTGCTCGAAGTCACCGGCTTCAACGTGTTCGAGTATATGAACCTCGGCGTGTTGGCCCCGCTGAACGACTGCTTCGCCGGCACCGACATCGTCGAGAAGGTTGACGGGGAAGACAGCTACGCCGTTGACGCCGATGGCAACATTTACGCGCTAAACCTGTCGGCACGCACGCTCGCGCTGTGGGTCAACAAGCCGATGTTCGATGCGGCTGGCGTCGAAGTCCCGACCAACTTCGAGGAGTTCAAGGCCGCGGCCATCGCGCTGACCAACCCCGCTAAAGAGGAGTTCGGCCTTGTGCTGACCAACACCGCCCACTCGCGCTTCTACGAGTCGGTGCTGGACATGGTCGTCGGCTACGGCGGCCACTGGACGAAGGACGGCAAACCGGCGTTCACCGAGCCAGAGGTCATTCAGGGCGTACAGTTCTTCAAGGATCTGTTCGACGCTGGTGTCATGCCGATCGGTGTTGACGGCGCGCCGTCGCAGTACGCGTTCTTCAACAGCGGCAAGGTCGCCATGACGATTGACGGCCCGTGGTACTGGGCAGTCGTCAGCGAGCAGAACCCCGAACTGGCGGCTAACATTGAGATCCACCGGATGCCGACCGACAGCGGCTTGCCCACCGGCGGCCCGAACAACCTGATCGGCATCGCTGCCGGCCTCGATGACGCGACATTCGCGGTCGCTTGCGAATACATCAAGTCGATTGCGACGACCGAGTGGGGGCAGGTCTGGACCAACAGCAGCGGTACGATCAACCCGATCGAGGGCGCTGTCTCTGAGGACTATCTGATCGAGAACCCGTGGTTCGCCTTCTACGCCGAGGATCTCGCCAACTACGTGCCGGTCGCCGCGCCGGGCCTCGAAATCTATCACGGCAGCTTGCAGACGATGATTAACAACAAGCTGGTCGAGGTCATGTACGACGACAAGCCGGTCGAGCAGGCGATGGCCGAACTTCAGGAAGAGGTCGAAGAGTTCATCGCAGACCAAATGTAGTGCGCCGCGCACTCACGAGGCAGATCGGATCCGTCCGGTCTGCCTCGTATTGGCGATGAGTAGAAAAGGGGACTTTCGGTGACGTACACCCTGCGCGGCAGGATGATCCCGTACCTGCTGCTGGCGCCGGCCGCCGTCATCATGGTGCTGGTCATCTTCTATCCGATGGTGTACAGCGCGCAGATCAGCTTTACCGATGCGCAGCTTTTGCGGTTCTCGCAGCGCGAATACATCGGTCTCGAAAACTATACCCGGATGCTGAACCGAAGCGACTTTTGGACATCGGTTGGGCGCACGCTGACGTACACGGCCGGCACGGTGGTCATCAGCTACACCGTCGGCCTCTTCGTCGCAGTCATCCTCAATCAGAACTTCCGCATGCGGTGGCTGGTGCGCACGCTGATGATGATCCCGTGGGCGACGCCGTGGCTGGTCGTTACCTTGATCTGGTTCGTCATGTTCAACCCGCAGATCGGGCCGATCAATCAAGTGTTGAAGGGACTGGGAATCATCGAGTCCGGCCGAACGTGGCTGTATTCGTCCGATACCGCCATGCTCAGCATCGTCATCACGACGAGCTGGCGGCTGTTCCCTGCCGTCACGTTGATCCTGCTGGCGAGCCTGCAAAGCATCCCGTCGGAGCTGTACGAAGCCGCCGAGGTCGATGGGGCCAACCCCCGGCAGCGTTTCTTGCACATCACGCTGCCGTCGATTCGCACCGCCAGCATCACGATGATCACGCTGCTGACGATCTGGTCGTCCAAGCTGTTCACAATCGCGTGGACGCTGACGCAGGGCGGCCCCGGCGATGCGACACGCGTGCTGTCGGTTTACACCTACCAAGAGGCGTTCACCAACAATCGTCTGGGGCGCGGGTCATCCTTGGCGATGCTCTCGTTCGTGTTGAGCTTGGCGCTGGTCGTGACGTACTTCGTCCTTCTACGCCGTGACGAAAAGCGGGTGGAGCCATGAGCGCCTTCGCCGCCCACTCGCTCGAAGCCGATCTCGCGCTCAAGGCGCAAGCGCGCCGCCGCAAGATGATCGCCGGGTTCGGCTTCTTCGTGTTGGTGGTGACGTCGACCATCGCCGTCGTCTATCCGTTCTACTGGATGGTAATGGCCTCGTTCACGCCGGAAGGATACAGCCTCACCAACGCGCCGCTGCTGCTGCCTGACCGGTTCAGTGTCGAGGCGTATCAGTCGGTTTTCGCCGAACGCCCGTTGATGACGTGGCTCGGCAACACAATCGCGGTGACGCTCGGTGGGACGGCTATCGTGCTGCCCGCCGCGCTCTTGGCGTCCTACGGCCTCAACCGCTTTCGCTTCCGTGGGCGGATGGTCTTCATCTTCCTTGTTCTCTTGTGTCAACTGCTGCCCGCCTCGGCGCTGATCGTGCCGATCTTCTTGATCTTCCGCGACTATAAGCTGATCGACACGACGCTGGGCGTGACCATCGCGTTCACGACGTTCATGCTGCCCATGGCGATCTGGGTCTTGTGGGGATACATCCAGACGATCCCGCATGAGTTCGAGGAAGCGGCGATGGTGGATGGATGCAACGGCTTGCAGGCGTTTATACGCGTCACGCTGCCGCTGGCGATGCCCGGAATCGCCGCGACGGCTTTGTTCATCTTCCTCGAAGGATGGAATCACTACTTGTTGGCGTTCGTGCTGACCAGCAACACGCAGCAGTGGGTGATTTCGCTGGGGCTGTATTCGTTCATCGGCCAGTATGTGATCGAGATCGAGCAAATGATGGCGACCTCGGTGATTGCGGCGTTCCCCGCTTTGGTCGTATTCGCGATCATGCAGCGGTATTTGCGCGGCGGCCTCTCGCTAGGCGGTCTGAAAGGGTAAGGCATTACGATGCGTGTCCTCGTCACCGGGGCCAGCGGCCGGATCGGTTCTGCGCTGGCTGGGTATCTGAAATCGCAGGGGCATTGGGTGCGCGGCTTCGACCTCGTCAAGCCATCGGACCAGCTCGATGACTCCATCGCCGGCAGCCTTAACGACAACGACGCGCTCGAACAGGCGCTGGACGGAGTCGAGGCGGTCGCTCATCTCGCCGCGCTCATGGCGTGGCACCCGAAAGACCTCACGCGGTTGTTCGAGATCAACGTCACCGGCACGTTTCAACTGCTGTCCGCGGCGAAGGGACGCGGGCTGAAGCGTTTCGCGTTCGCCAGCTCCGGCGAGGTCTATCCCGAACTCAACCCGCGCAGCCTGCCGATCACCGAAGATCATCCCACCTTGCCCACCAGCCCATACGGCATGACCAAGCTGTTGGGCGAGACGCTGGTACGCAACCTCGGCGCACAGCACGACATTCCGTACGTCATCCTGCGCTTCTCGCACACGCAGACCGCCGACGAGCTGCTCGATCCCAACGGCCCCGTGTCTGGCCCGCGCTTCCATATCAACGCCAAGATACGCCAGCTTCAGGGGATGCCGCAGACTGAGCCGGTGCAGAAGACGATCGCTGCCTTGCAGGCGGTCGCCACCGTGCCCGAACAGCATTACATCAGCCTGAACCAGAGCGGCGAACCGTTTATGATGGGCGTGTGCGACGTGCGCGACCTGTGCAAGTGGATCGCGCTAGGCCTGACACGTGACGCCGCTGTGGGCGAGACGTTCAACATCGGGGGGCTGCACAGTTTCAAGTTCGACGAAGCGATCCGCTACATGGCGCGAGTCACCGGCCTGCCTGTGCGCGAGGTGCGGCTGTTCACCACCGACTACCGCTACGAGACCAGCATCCAGAAGGCGGTAGACGTGCTCGGCTATACGCCGGAGTACGACATCTTCAAGATGATCGACGACGCGGCGACACGACGGCCCGCCCCCAGCGTGTGACGATGCACGACCTACGCCGCTTCGACATCGTGACGCTGGGTGAGACGATGCTGCGGATCGTCCCGCCGCCGCCCCTGCGCCTCGGCCAGTCAGAGACGCTCGCGCTCAGCTTTGGCGGCGCGGAGTCGACCGTCGCGGCTAATCTCGCGTGGCTCGGCCATCGTTCGGCGTGGTTCTCGCGCGTGCCGGACAACCCGCTTGGGCGCCAGCTCGTGCGCACCCTGCGCGGCTACGGCGTCGACTGCGACGATGTCGTATTCGATCCGCAGGCGCGGCTTGGCCTCTATTTCGTGGAACTCGGCCCTGCCCCGCGCGGCATACAGGTGTGGTACGACCGCAAGCACTCCGCCGCCAGCCTGATGCGCCCAGAGGAGATTCCTGCGGGTTGGATCGAACAGGCGCGTTGGCTGCATCTCACCGGCATCACGCCCGCGCTGAGCGACACCTGTGCGCAGACGACACATGCTGCACTTGATCGCGCACGGGCTGCCGGGCTGACCGTCTCGTTCGACGTCAATTATCGCGCGCTGCTGTGGCCTCCGCAGGCCGCGGGCGCCGCCCTCGAACCTCTATGCAAAGCCGCAGACATCACGTTCGTCGCCCGCCGAGACGCCGACGCGCTGTTTGGCATCAAAGGTGAACCTAGCGACGTCGCGCGCACGCTTTACGGCCGTTGGGGCGGCACGGTGATCGTGACCTCCGGCGAACAAGGCGCGGCGGCTTATGACGGCACAGCGGCGTATCACGTTGACGCGATACCAACCACCCTCGTCGACCGGCTCGGCGCGGGGGATGCCTTCACCAGCGGCGTGATCGATCAACTAAGGGCTGGCGCGCCGCTTGAAACTGCGCTGCGCTTTGCGGCGGCGCTGGCCGCGATAAAATTGTCACTCTCCGGCGATATTGCGCTGGTGACGCGCGCTGAGATCGAGCGTGTCATGCGCGATCAGTCCGCGCTGCTTCGGCGGTAAGGAGCAGCCTGACCTCACCCCTCGGCCCTCTAATTTGGCTGAGGGGGAGTCAAGCGCAGCGAGTCGGGATGAAGTAGGGCTGGGACTCGGAACAGCGCCGGAATGACCGCGCTGAAAGGATTCGTTCCATGACCGATATGTCGGTCATCACATCGACGGGCATTATCGCCATTGTGCGCGGCGATCACGCGGCGCAGGTGCATACGGTGGCGACCGCACTGTATGAGGGCGGCGTGCGCGCGGTCGAGGTGACGATGAACTCGCCGGGCGCGCTCGACATGATCGCTGGGTTGGCCGCCAAGTGGCAGGATCGCATGCTGATCGGCGCTGGCACCGTGCTGACCGTCGAGCAGTTCGACGCGGCGGTTTCGGCTGGGGCGCAGTTTGTGGTCATGCCGGATACGTTTCCGCCGGTGATCGAACGCGCTCGCCAGCGGGGCATCGAACCGATCCCCGGCGCATATACAGCTACGGAAGTTCGTACGGCGGTGCGTGCCGGGGCGCGTTATGTCAAGCTGTTTCCCGCCATGCCGGCTGGCCCCAAGTACCTCGCGCAGCTGCGCGCGCCGCTGGATGGCGTGCACTTTGTCCCAACCGGTGGGATCGACGATGCAAACCTCACGGATTTTGTGCGTGCTGGCGCTGTCGCGTTGGGAATCGGCAGCACGCTCGTCTCACGCCGGTTCGACGGCTCGCCCGCGCAGATGGACAACCTGCGCGATACCGCCCAACTGCTCGTCAGCTTATTCGCTCAAGCCCGTCGGACGTAGGGGACGCGGGCCGGCATCCAGCGCGCGCGCCACGATCACCCGATCCGGCCGTCACCGTCCGCGGCGGCATCGGCTTCGGCTGCCGCCTCAGGCGCGTCGAACTCGGCATCCGGGTTGGGCGTCTCGTCACCGATCATGAAATCCGGCTCGGCGGCAACCGGCGGCTCGGCGTCGAGGCGTGCGTCTGCCGGACGGCTCGGCTCGGTGGCGGGCCGGGAGTCCTCGCGGCTAACCATCGAAATCTTGCCGTCGATGAACGCGCCTTCCTCGGTGCTGAGGGCCGTGGCGCTGATGTCGCCCCACACGCGGCCCGTGCGCAGAAGCTGAACCTTCTTGCCGCTGACGTTGCCGTGCACCGCGCCAGCGATGCTGATGTTCTTGGCGTGCAGATCGGCCATGATCTTGGCGGTTTCCCCGACCAGTACGTTGCCCTGAATGTCGAGGCTGCCGGTGAACGTGCCGTCGAGGCGGACGTTGCCGGTGCTCGACAGGCTGCCCTCGATGGTGCAGCCCGCGCCGATCACCGTGTCGAACCCGACCGGCTGCGGCATGGCGGGGATGGGCGTCTCGCGGGTGTCACGCACCGGCGAGCTGTAACTGCTGACCCGTTCAGCGGCCGCTTGACGGTCGGCGGGCTGGGCTTCAGGCTGGTGATCGGGCGGGGTTTGGCTGCGGCGTCCGCCAAAAAACGACATCGCGTGTTACTCCTCATACAATCGGACGTTCACACCTTCGATTCTGACATGAATCCGGCCGGATGTCAGCCGCCGATCAGTCCACGGCGCAGATTTGCGGCATGGTATAATGCGCGCCTACCATCGGAGAAGTATCATACGTTATGCGCATTAAAGTCGAAGGCGGTCACGCCCTCAACGGAACGTATACCCCCAGCGGCAGCGCCAATGCTGCCGCTGCTTGTCTTGCGGCGGCGTTGATGACGCCACATCCGGTCACGCTGTCGAACGTCCCAAACACGAACAGCACGGCCGCGCTGCTCCAACTAGCCCATACGCTCGGCGCGGAGATCAACGGCGGCAGCGGCGACGTCCCGCACGAGCTGATCAGCGAGCAGATCACCAAGCGCCACCTCACCCCGGCGACGACCGGCGGCATGGTGGGTGGAATGCTGTTCGTCGCCCCAATTCTGGCGCGGCGCGCGTTCCTGCGGCTGGAAGTCGACTTCCCGCTCAGCCGCGTGCGCACGCACCTCGAAGCGCTGCGCGACCTCAAGCAGGACGTGGTCACGTCACGCGGCGCGATTGAAGTCAACGCGGTTCGCTGGGATAACGCCGACGTGCTGCTCTCTCAAACCTCGGTGACAGCGACCGGCATGGTGATGATGTTGGCCGTGGCGCTCGGCCGCGAGACGATCATCCGCAACGCCGCCAGCGAGCCGCATGTGCAGGCGCTGGGCAAAATGCTGACGCTGATGGGCGCGTCGATTGACGGGCTGGGGAGCAACACGCTGACCGTCTACGGCCAGCGTGAGCTTGTCGGCGCGCACATGGCGATCCCTGCCGACCATATCGAAGCGGCGGCGGCGGCGGGGTTGATCGCGCTGAGCGGTGGACGCGGGCAGGTGCACGGCGTCCCGCACGACAGCTTGCGCATGATCGCGCGGGTTTACAAACGCTTCGGCCTCAACCTCGATCTCGACTTCAACGACGTATTCGTGCCGCGCCAAGAGCCGTTCAGCTTGTCGAACCGCGAGGAAGACGTCGACGCCAGCATCGAATCGTCGCCGTGGCCGGGGTTCCCGTCTGACCTGCTGCCGCTGGCGACGGTGATCGCCACACAGGCGCACGGTACGTCGTTGATCCACGAGAAGATGTTCAACAACCGGCTGCTGTTCGTCGATAAGCTGAACGCGATGGGCGCCCAAATCGTGTTGTGCGACCCGCACCGCGCGATTGTCGTCGGGCGCTCGCCGCTGACCGGCATCTACATGGACACGCCGGACGTGCGCGCCGGTCTGGCGCTGCTGGGCGCGGCGTTGATCGCAGACGGCACGAGCACGATTGACAATGCGCAGGTGATCGGCAACGTGTTCGAGGATGCGATCGGCAAGGTACAGCGCCTCGGAGCCACGATTCATGGCGATTGATGGGCCGTCAGGCAGGCACACAACGACATGAACCGCGAGGTGCTCGGCCCGGACGACGGCCCTGTGATCGTGATGCTGCACGGATGGGGCGCCAACATCGACCTGCTGCGCCCGCTGGGTGAACGGCTCGCGTCATCCGGCTGCCGTGTCGTGATGTTCGACCTGCCGGGCTTCGGCCAAACTCCGCTGCCTTCCACACCGTGGAACGTGTTCGATTATGCGAAACACGTCATCGCCGAGTTGGACGCGCTCGGCATCCAGCGCGCGCACATATTCGGGCATTCATTCGGCGGGCGGCTGGGCTTGATCCTCGGCGCAGATTATCCCGACCGGGTGGATAAGCTGATGCTGTCCGACGCGGCAGGAATCCGCGCGCCGCTGCCGGTGATGATCCGTGTGCGCACCCGTGTATATAAGGGACTCCGGCGCGCGCTTGAGGCGGTCGGCCTGCGCGGATTAAGCGAGCGACTGCGCGCGGCCTATAATGCGCGCTACGGGTCGAGCGATTTCAACGCCGCGTCCGGCGTAATGCGCGAGACGTTCGTCAAGGTCGTCAATCAAGATCTCAGCGCGTGGGCCACGCGAGTCGCCGCGCCGACACTGCTGTTCTGGGGCAGCGCCGACACCGATACGCCGCTCGCGCAGGGTCGCCAGCTCGAATCGCTCATCCCCGACGCCGGCTTGATCGTGTTCGACGGCGCAGGGCATTACGCCTACCTCGAACGTGTCGCCGACACCGCCCGCATCATCCACCGATTTTTGAGTGATGAGGCGTGAGTGATGAGGGGAAAGTTGTTAGTTGCTAGTTGCTAGTTGTCAGTTATCAGGAGCCAGTTATCAGGGGATAGTTATCAGGGGGCAGTTATCAGGGATCAGTTATCAGGAATCAGTTACCAGGAATCAGGGGATAGTGGGTGTGCCGTCGCTATGTCGCACGCAATCCCCCTCTCCCTGACGACCAACGGGAATACTGGAGGTCGGGAGAGAGAGGCTAGGGGTGAGGGTCTCTTATCCGCACGTCCAAAAGACACCGAAATACACAACTTGGGGTTATTGTATGTCAATGTCATCATTAGTTAGGGCTTGGAGGCATCGACAACCAGACCGATTATCGCTGAATCGCACCATTGACGGCCTGCGGCGCGCCGCGGCCTCCATCTTACCCGGACAGATCCGTTCGGGCCAACCGTTCAACGACCCAAAGGAGGGTAACAATCACGTGAGGGAGACAAGCAACCTATGACACATATTCTCGTGACCAATGACGACGGCGTGCATGCACCGGGGCTGTTCGCCCTTGTCCAAGCGATGCGCGCGTTCGGCGAGGTCGAAGTCGCCGCGCCGGCTGTCAATCAGAGCGCCAGCGGCCACAAAAAGACACTGTTCAACGACATCCCGGTGACGGACACCACGCTCAAGGACGGCACACCGGCGCTGTCAGTCGGCGGCTCGCCGGCGGACTGCGTGGCAGTGGTCTCGATGGGGCTGGCGCGCCATTGGCCGCCGGACATCGTCGTGAGCGGTATCAACCGTGGGGCGAACATGGGGCAGGACATCACCTACAGCGGCACCGTGACCGCCGCGCTCGAAGCCGCCATCGACGGCGTGCGGGCGGTGGCTGTCAGTCTCGATAATGCGCAGGCTACCGAGGTCGAGGACTACGCCGAGGCCGCACGGGTCGCTCAGCGCGTGGTCGAGGTCGCGCTGACACATCCGTTCCCGCCCCTGACGATCCTCAACGTCAACGTCCCGAACGCCAAGCGGGTGAAGGGCATCCGGCTGGTGCGTCAAGGCGTCCGTATCTACAATGACCAACTGGCCCGCAACGCCGAGGACACCGCCTATCGGATCGTCGGCCCGGCCCCCGGCGGCGTGTACGATACGCTTGGCACCGACGTGTGGGCGCTGCATGAAGGGTACGCCGGCGTCACCCCGATCCACCTTGACATGACGCATCACCAGTTTATGGCCGAGTTGGCCGCGTGGAACATCCTAGTCGATTGATCCCGCAAGCACGTGCGCCGCGCGGATCGGCTCAGGCAGCCGATACCGCGTCGTGCAGGCCATCACCAGCGCCAGCGCCGAGTCAAGATCAACCCGGTGGCCCGACGAGACGTACACCGGCTTGACGCCCGCGCGTGTGCGCAGCACCGCCCCTAACATCTCATCCTTATAAACCAGCGGCGACCACTCGCCGCGCTCCACTCCCGGCGGTTGATAATCGCCGAGGAGATGACTCTTGCCGACTCCCACCGTCGGCCGGTCGATCCACAGCCCCAAATGGCATGCAAGCCCGATCTGGCGCGGGTGAATGCGCCCCATGCCGTCGACCAGCGCCACGTCCGGCTGGATCTTCAAAGTGTCCCATGCGAGCAGGATCACCGGAATTTCGCGGAAGCTGAGCAGGCCGGGCACATACGGAAACGGCGTCGGGATACGCGCCACCGCCGTATCCAGCACGGTGAAGTCCGACCGCCGCATGACAACCACCGCAGCGGTGGACTGCCGGTTACGCACGCTGACATCGACGCCCGCGACCGTCTCAACCGAGGTGAGGTCAAGCGGGGAGTCAAAGTCGACGCGTGAGGCGAGCGCAAGCTGGATTGCTTTGGCCTCGGCGGTCGACGCCGGCCAGTCGTGCAAGATCATCCGGCCACCGTGCGCTGGATGCGCTTCAGGCCGTCGAGCAGCGTCACGCGCGGACAGCCGAAGTTGAGCCGCACAAATCCATCACCGCCGGGGCCGAACGTCTTGCCGTCGTTGAGCGCCACCCGCCCGCGTTCGAGTAAGTGCGTATATGGGTCGTCGCCGATGGGCGTGTCACGGAAGTCAAGCCACGCGAGGAACGTCGCTTCTGGCACGGTGACTTTCACGCCGGGCATCTCGCGTTCGACAAAATCGACGACGGTATCGCGGTTCGCGCGCAGGTAGGGGATGAGCTGGTCGTGATAGTCGCCGCCGTGATTCAGCGCCGCCTCCAGCGCAACCCAGCTCAACGCGCCGAGGCCGGGGACGATGTGACGGTTCTGTTCGGCCATAATGGCGTCGCGCATCGTCTTGTCGGTCACGATCCCGAACGACGTTTGCAGGCCCGGCATGTTGTAAGTCTTCGACAGCGACATCAGGGTGACGGTGTTCGCTGCGGCCTCCGGCGAGAGGGTGGCGAACGGAACATGCTTGATCTGCGGGTCGAGGATCAGGTCGCAGTGGATTTCGTCGCTGATGACGCGGATTCCGTGGCGCAGGCAAAAGTCGGCGAGGCGCTCTTGCTCGGCGCGGCTGAACGCCCGGCCCGTCGGATTATGCGGACTGCTCATCAGCAGCAGCTTAGTCGCCGGCGTGATCGCGGCTTCGAGCGCGTCGAAGTCCAGCTCATAACGCAGGCGCTGACCGCTGGTCGTCACGCTCATCGGCGCATAGCGGATCGAATGGCCGAAGTTAGGCGGAACGGCGATGAACGGCGGATAGATCGGCGGGAGCAGCAGCACCTCATGGCCTGCCACGCCGATGACCTTGATAAGCTGGTTGATCGCGGAGATCAAGTTCGGCGCGAAGATCACGTCCTCAGGGGTGATCGTCCACCCGTAGCGGCGCTGTACGTAATCCACCACGGCATCGCGTGTGCCCGGATGACCGAACTGGTAGCCGAACAGCGGGTGTTCGAGGCGCGCTTTCAACGCGTCGATCACCGGCTGCGGCGTCGGGAAGTCGGTGTCCGCCACCCACATAGGCAGCACGTCACGATCGTATTTATCCCATTTGAAGCTGCCGCTGCCACGACGATCAATCACACGGTCGAAATCGTACTGAACATGGGCCATGAGGGGGGACACCTAACAACTAATGCCGACCGCGAACAAACAGTGCCTAGATGTACCGCAAGTCGCGCGTTTGGGAAATAGCCAACTTGCGCACGGGTGTACACCACAGAGGCGTGCGGTACAATCGATTACTGTTCAATCACGACACCACAACAGCAATCGCGGAGGGAGCAACCCGTATGGACACCAGCGTATTCCGCAAGTATGACATCCGCGGCACCGTCGAAGGTGAAAACGCGCAGATCACGCCTGAACTGGCCCGCAGTGTCGGTCAGGCGTTGGGGACGTACTTACCCGACAGCTTCGGCGTCAAGCGCGTGTTCGTCGGGTGCGATAACCGCCTGACCTCGCCTGCGCTCAAGGCGGCGATGATCGCGGGACTCGCCAGCACGGGCATCGCGGTGACAGACATCGGGGCCGTGCTGACGCCGACGGTGTACTTCGCGTCGGCCTCGTTCGGCGCGGGTGGCGCAGGTGTGATGATTACCGGCAGCCACCTCGAAACCAAGTACAACGGGATCAAGATGGCGTACGGGCCGCTGGCGCTGGCCGGCGACCAGATCACGGCGCTGCTGAAGATCATCCAATCCGGCAAGTTCGCCACCGGCGAAGGCGAAGTCAGCACTGACTTCGACATGATTCACAAGCACATGGACGCCATCGGCAAGAAAGTCAGCTTCCCGCGTAAGCTGCGGGTCGTGTTGGATGCCGGCAACGGCTTGAGCGGCACGTATGTCTATCCGCTGCTGGAGAAGCTCGGCCTTGAGGTGATCGGCCTGTACTTGGAGAGCGACGGGCGCTATCCCAATCACCTGCCAAACCCGGAAGACCCGGAGATGACCAAAGACCTTGAGCGCGCGGTGGTCGAGCACAACGCCGACCTCGGCCTCGGCTTTGACGGCGACAGCGATCGCTGCGGGTTCATCGACAACTACGGGCATCACATCGCCGCCGACCGTCTGCTGGCGCTGTTGGCGAAGGACGTGCTGAGCCGTCATCCGGGCGCGTATGTCGTCTACGACGTCAAAGGCTCGATGGCCCTGAGCGACTTCATCAAGAAGTACGGCGGCAAGCCGGTCATGTGGAAGACCGGTCACAGCCTGATGAAGCAGAAGATGCACGAAATCGGCGCGCCCATCGGCGGCGAGGTCAGCGGGCATCTGTTCTATGGCGACGACTACTACGGCTTTGACGACGCCCCGCTGATCGCCCTCAAGACGTTGGAGATCATCAGCAAGTCCGGCCAGACGATCAGCGAGCTGTTCGAGGAGATCCCCAAGCTGCACGCCACGCCGGAGATCATCATGAGCGCGCCGGACGACCGCAAGTTCGCGATTGTCGACGCGCTGACCGAGGCGATGAAGGCACAGACCGACGACGTCATCACGCTTGACGGCGTGCGCGCGCAGTTCGAGGGTGGATGGGGGCTTGTGCGCGCCAGCAACACACAGCCGGCGATTACGATGCGCTTCGAGGCGTATACGACCGCGCAGATGCTCGACTACATGAACCGCTTCCGCACCGAGCTGGCGAAGTATCCGGAGGTCGATATCTCCAAGCTGGACGCACAGATCGACCGGTTCAAGGCGATGTAGAGATAGGCCCTTACCCCTAGCTCCCCTCTCTCCCGACCTACGGCGCTCCCGTTGGTCATCAGGGAGGGGGGAGCTAGCATCTTCGGTGGTGAGGGTTCTCCTCCGGCAGGAAGCCTGCACAACACGCAATAGGAACCGTCCATGATCGAAGATCCACGGATTTCGCGCGCGCTGCGCTATCTGACGTACACCGTCCTCGCGGGATTGGTGATCTTCGGCGTGTACGCGCTGCTCAACCGCCCGCCCGACCTGTCGAATCTCAGCGACGCTGACATCGAAGCGACGGTCGTGGCGGAGGTTGCGGACAGACTCGAGGGCACACCAACACGCGCCGTCACGCCTGATGTCACGGCGTCGATTGAAGCGCGGTTGACGCAGGTCGCGCTCGGCACGCCGCTGCCGACCGCCGCCGCGAGTGCCACCGCCACCCCTGCGCCGTCACCTGTTCCCGTACCGGTAGAAGACTCGCCGGGCGGCGTGATTGGCTTCGTCACAGGCTTACTTACGGGTATCTGGGGGCTGATTACTGGCTTATGGGGAATAATCCAGGGTCTCTGGAACTTCTTCGCCTTCGGTGGCGCGGTGCTTCAGTCGCTTTGTTGCATCATCTTGCCGGTCGTCATCCTCGTCGCACTGTTCCGCGAAGGCACCTTGTAGCAGGGATCTAAGCCGTTGCTGAAGCGTAGTCGGCCGCGAGGCGCTCTGGTGTGAGTTCCGAAGTCGGCCGGTCGTACACCAGCGCGCCGCCGACGAGGATCACCGCGCGGTCAGTCAGCGCGACGCTGTCGGCCGGCTCATGCGAGGTCATCACCAGCGTGCCGCCCTGCGCGCGCACGCCGACGATCAGCGCCGACAGCATTTCTTTGGCGGCCGGATCGAGGCCGGTGAACGGCTCGTCCAGCAGCAGGATGTCGGGCTTGTGCAGGACGGCCCGCGCGATGCTCAGCCGCTGCATCATCCCGCGTGAGAAGCCGCGCACCAGATCGTCGCCGCGCCGGCCAAGCCCGACCTGATCGAGCATCTCGTCGATTCGGGCGTCCAGCGCCGTGCCGCGTAATCCGTGCAGCTTGCCGTAGAAGCGCAGGTTTTCGCGCGCGGTCAGCCCTTCGTAGATCAGCGGCCGATGCGCCACCAGCCCCAAATGCGCGCGCACGCGGTCGGCCTCGTGCGGGATCGCCCATCCGCCGACGGTGACGGTTCCGCTGTCGGGGCGCGTCAGCCCGCAGATCAGCCGCAGCAGGGTGGACTTGCCGGAACCGTTGGGGCCCATCAGCGCCAGCGCCTGCCCGGCCGGGATATCCAGCGTCAGCCCGCGCAGGACGGTGCGGTAGCCGAAGCTCTTGGTGAGGTCGTGGACGGAGAGCAGGGGCGCGCTGGAGTTCACGATTTGTCCTGTCCCATCAATTCGGCGAGACGCGCTTTGAGTTCGGCGCGCTGACGATGCCACAGGTCATGGTTAAGCTGGCCGCGGTCATGAGCGGTGTCCAGCGCGGCGATCTGCGCGATGAGCGCGTCGATTTCGCTCGCACGGCGATCCACGGGCCGCCGCCGAAGCGCTATCACAACGCCGCCGACAATTCCCACCGCGACGGCGATCACGATCAGCGGGGCGAGCACACTGGGCGGGATGCCTGTAGGCCGGGCCGATTCGGGGACGGGTTCGCTCGTGGCGACGGACTCGACCGGCGGCGGGTCGGCCTCTCCGGTGAGGCTGAACACGAGCGTGCTGCCGGCCGTCAGCGCCAATTGGTCGCCGTAGCCGTTGTACAGGTCGCTACCGACGGTCTGTTCGCCTAGTCCCGGCAGCAGTTCGCCGTCGACGCGCACGGTCAGCGGACGGGTCAGCACGCGCACCGGCCCGGCGATCACGATATCCAGCGGAATCGACAGCGGCACACCCGGCTCGTAGGGCAGCAGATAGCCGATCACGACCAGCCCGTCTGCCTTCGGCGCGAGGGGTTCGGTGACATACACCGTGCGGCCGTCCGCGCTCACCGCGCCAATGCCAGCGGTCGAGTCGAGCGTCGCGCCGTCCGGCAGGGTCAGCGCCAGCGCAGCAATCGTGCCGTCCGCCAGCACAGTCTGCTGGCTGAAGGTGCGCGTCTCGGAGAGGTTGTGAAGCTGAAGCGCCTGCGTGACTTGCAGCCCGTCGCCCACCGCGTGAATCTGCACGAGGAACGCCGTGCCGGTCAGGTCGTTGAGCGAATCGGTGAACTCGACCGGTGCGGGCTGAGCCTCGAACTGTTCGATGCCTTGCAGCGACAACGTGCGCGCGTACGACGCGACGGCCCAACGCTCGTCCTCGCTCAGTTCGGTGTACGCCGGCATGATGTCCTCGAAGCCCTGCGTCACCATGTTGAAGATCGATTCGTCGCTCAGCGTGACCATCGCGGACTGATCGGTCAGGTCTTTGACATCCTCGCGGAGATCGGCCGCTTCGGGGCCATCGCCGCGCCCCAGATCGCCGTGACATTCGGCGCAGTCCGCGTAGATGTCGCTTCCGAGCGCCACCGCCTTGGGGTCGTAATGCAGCGTGTAGGTGTACAGCGCGACATCCCACCGTTCCTGCTCGGTCAGGGCGTTGTTCCACGGCGGCATCATCTTCTCGATCCGGCCATTGGTGATGGTCGAGAACCACTCGTGCGGGGTCTGTCCGCGCGCCGTGGCCGGATCACGAAAATCGGGGGGCTGCATGCCGGGGTTGGCTTGCACCACCGGGCCGTCGCCGCGCCCATCGACGCCGTGGCAGGCAGAGCATCGCGCGGCGAAGATCTGCGCGCCGCGAGTCAAATCGGGCGGGGCCGCCGGAATACCGACGTCGGTGCTTGGCTCGGCGGTCGGCGCGGGCGTCACCGGCGGCAGTGTGGCGACCACCGCCGGCTCTCCGCCGAGGCCGGTACAGGCCGCCGCGCCGAGTCCCAGCACGGCGATCAGGAGAAGCAGGTTACGCATGCCGTCATCTCAATAATGCGATCCAGAGCGTAAGTGTACCAATACTCGCGAGCGTGCCCACGAGGGTCGCGGCGGACGTGAACTCAGCGTCACTGCCGAACTCGGCCGCCAGCGCGTTCGCCATCACAGCGGTCGGCACGGCGCTTTGCAGCACGGCGACGTTGTACTGGATACCCGTCACGCCCAGCACCTGCGCCAGCGCCACACCGATCGCCGCGCCGCCGAACAGCCGAATCAGCGCCGCCAACGACACCAGCTTCCACGGCGCATGGCGGATGCGAATGCGGCTGATGAGCAGGCCGAGCAGGACGATCATGCCCGGAATCGTCCCGTCGCCGAGCAGTGAGATCGCCCGATCCAGCGGCAGTGGCATCGCGACGTCGAACACATTGAGCGCAAGCCCCAGCAATGCCGACGTGCTGGCCGGCACTCGGATGACGTTCCACAGCGCGCCCATCACCGACTTCTGCCCGCGTGACGCGATAAACACGCCCGTCACCGCCCCGATGATCGCGCTCGACACATAATACAGAAGCGCCATCTCGCTGCCGACGGCCCCGAATGCGAACGTATTCAGCGGGATGCCGAGGTTGCCCGCATTGATCTGCGTGATCGAGAGCGTGAACGCGCTGCCGGTGCGCCGGTCGAGTTTGAGCATCCGCCCCACTACTGCCGCGACGACCCACATGATCGCCACCAGCAGCGCGATCTGCGCAAAGGCGCGGCCGAACTCCCCCGTCACGACGTCCTGTACGCCGTCAATCGGCAGGCGGATCATCGTGCGAAACGAGAGCGCCGGGATGAACAGGTAGATCAGCACGGTCGATAGGCTGCGGATGTCCGGGTTGAGGCGTCGGCCGACCCAAAACGCCGCCCCGACGATCAGGAAGATCGGAACGATCACGTCGATGAAAATTTGAAGGAGTTCGGACACGCCCGCCCGCCGTCGTGGAGGAGAAAGCGCCAGTGTACGGCGGTTATCCTGCTTCCGCTAGGGGAGGCAAGAACGAAGTGATGAGTCGCGAGTGATGAGTCGTGAGTGAAAGGGCAAACCGATTGAACCACAAAGCGCACAGAGGACACAAAGGGGGATTCGTAGGGGCACAGCACGCTGTGCCCGCCGCGCGCGAAGTGCTGAGTCAAGGGCAAACCGATTGAACCACAAAGCGCACAGAGGACACGGAGTGAAACGAGCACACAGAGCGAGCGATCAAGCTCCGCCACCCATTCGTCATTCTCCCCTCGCCCTCGTGTATATCACAGAGTGTTCAGAGACACAGGTTACAGAATCAGTGTACCCGGACACCGACGGGCGGATGCGATTATGCGCGGGCGGATTGGAGCAGCATGTCGATCACGCGCATGTTCTCGACGCCGTCCTGCGGGGCATAGCGCGGCGGACGCCCGTCGATCAGCGCCAGCGCGAAGTCGTCCGCCATCAGCGTGTACGAATTGGCGGGCGGCACGGTGATCTCGCGGTACGTGTCACCGTCGGGGCCGGCCTGCCACCAGCGGATGAACGTGGCGCGGTCAGGCGACATCACGAACGCCTCTTCGACGGTGATCTTGCCGTGCGTGCCGCGCAGGTGATAGCGGTGGTTGTGCTGCCCGCGCAGCGAACAATCGAAGTGGCCGACGACACCGGTCTCGAACTTGAGTACGCCGGCCAACACCTCATCCACGCCTGACGTCGCGCCAAAGTGCGCAACCGCGTGACCCGCCACCGGCTCTGCACCCGTCATCAGCCGCGTGACGTTGACGCAGTAACAGCCGACATCCATCAGCGCGCCGCCGGCCAGTTCGGCGCTCAAGCGGATGTTGTCCTCGCGGGTGAGGCGGAAGCTGAACGACGCTTCGACCGCCAGCAGATCGCCAATCGCGCCATCATCAAGCATCTGCTTGACCTGTACCGTCTGCGGGTGAAAGCGGTACATGAACGCTTCAGCAAACAGGACGCTGCGTTCGGCGAAGGCGTCGACCATCATCTGTGCTTCGGCGGCGTCAGACGCCAGCGGCTTTTCGCACAACGTCGGCTTGCCGGCTTCAGCACATTGGATGCTCCATTCGGCGTGCAGACTGTTGGGCAGCGGGTTATAGATCGCGTCGATGTTCGGATCAGCGAGCAGTTCTTCATACGAACCGTAGGCGGTGGCGATGCCGAGTTCGTCGGCGTATTCCCGCGCGGCGTCGATATTACGGCTGGCGACGGCCGTCACGATGCCATGTGCGCTGGCCTGCATCGCCGGGACGACACGCTTGCGCCCGATGTTCGCGGTGCTGAGGATGCCCCAGCGGATCTTCTCGGTCATGGCCTTCGGCTTTCGATGATCGCGGACGCAAGCCCCTGATTATAGCGCGTGACGTACGTCTACCTGCGGCCGCCGTGGTCAAACATCCGACAGCAGCGGCGCGCATCAATCAGCCGTGTCCCCGCCCTACGAACCGCCCCTGACACCTGATCCCTGACCCCTGACCCCTGACCCCTGACCCCTGATCCCTGATCCCTGACCCCTGACCCCTGACCCCTGACTACTGACCCCTGACTACTGACCCCTGACTACTGACTACTGCCCCTAAACCAGCATGCTGCGCACGGTTTCCGCAAGCACCGCTGCCGCGACCGTGACCTCGACGCCATCGCGCAGCCGCTTAACCTTGACCTCGCTGCGCGCTGCCTCGTCCGGCCCTTGCAGCACGACTAACGGGATCCCCTTCTTGTCGGCGTAGTTAAACTGCTGGCCGACCTTGCGGTCTTGCAGCATCAGCTCGGCGCGGATGCCCGCCTCGCGTAGTTGGGCGGTGAGCGCCGTCGCCGCGGGGCGCAGGTCAGGGCCGAACACGCCGACCAGCGCCTGCACGACCGTCCCGCCGATGTGCGCCGGATACAGGCCGAGTTCGTCCATCACGTCGATGATGCGCTCGATGCCGAGGCTGACGCCGGTCGTCGGCAGGCTCTCTTTGCGGAACATACCGATCAGCCCATCGTAGCGTCCGCCCCCGCTCAAGCTGCCGATTTGCGGCTCGGTCACGACCGTCTCGAAGATCGGGCCGGTGTAATAGCCCAGCCCACGCACCATCGTGAAGTCGATCTCCACGAACTGGCGCGGCACGCCGGCGTCGTTCAGATGGGCAGACAGATCGCGCAGCTCGCGGATGCCCTCTGCCGCCGAGTCAACGCCGCCCATCACGTCTTCGAGGATGCCGAGCTTGTCGGCGTTCAGATGATTGTCCACCAGCAGCGCCATCATGCGCGCGACGGCCTCCGCATCAATTCCGCGCTGGATCAGTTCGTCGCGCACGCCGTCAGCGCCGATCTTGTCGAACTTGTCGATACTGCGGTACAGGTCGCCGAGCTGCGCGTCCGGCACGCCGCTGTACTGTCCCATCGCGCTGAGCAGCTTGCGATTGTTGATCTTGACGGTGAAATTCGGGAAGCCAAGCCGGCGTAGAGTCGACACCACCACGCCCAACACCTCGGCGTCGGCGCTGACATCCGCGACGCCCACGATGTCGACGTCGCATTGATAAAACTCGCGGTAACGGCCTTTCTGCGGACGCTCACCACGATACACCGGCGCGAGCTGATAGCGCTTGAACGGCAGCATGATCGCGGACTCGTGCATGGCGACCACGCGCGCCAGCGGCACGGTCAGGTCGTAGCGCAGTGCGAGTTCTTCCTTGCCGCCGGGGTGCTGCGCGTTGTAGATCAGCTTTTCGGCGTCTTCGCCGTACTTACCGTACAGCGTCTCGCGCAGTTCAAGCACCGGCGTGCTGAGCGGCTCGAAGCCGTACAGGTGGAAAACATCGCGGACGACGCCGAACACATAGTCGCGTTTAATCATGTCGGCGGGCAAGAAGTCGCGCATACCTTTGGGCAGGCGGGGTTGGATGCGGTTAGCGCTCACTCGAATCTCCTGTGTGTGCAGGGTTGGATAGGCCGGATGGATATGATAGGAATTGTGCGTGTTTCTGGCGCGATTGGGTAGGGAGTGATCTCGCGAATCGATTCAGCCCCGGCGGGAATCTGATGTCGACGCTGGAGGAATCGTGAGATCATCAACCGGCCACGACAGCGCGAACGGATGCTGCGCCCACCACCGGAAAGCGGGGATTGTGGGGTAAGATTGCGGACTTCGATACGCGATTGAGGTGACGCCCATGCCCATTCCCGAATACATCCGCAAAATGCGCGCAGTGGTCGGCCATGACCTGCTGGTGACGGTCGGCGCGGCCGCCATCGTCCGCAACGACGCCGGGGATGTGCTGCTGCAGCTCAGGGCCGACAACGGGCGCTGGGGACTGCCCGGCGGCGCGGTCGATCCCGGCGAAGACCCCGCCGCCGCCGTCATCCGCGAAGTGCTGGAGGAGACCGGCCTGCACGTCATACCGGAGCGAATCGTCGGCGTGTACGGTGGGCCGGACTTAGTCTTTCGCTATCCCAACGGTGACGAAATCGCCCTGACGAGCATCACGTTCGCATGCCGTGTCACCGGCGGAGTGCTGGCGATCAGCGACGACGAATCACTCGACCTGCGCTGGTTCCCGCCTGACGCCCTGCCCGACTCCCTACTGCCGATGCACCGCGAGCGTATCCATCACGCCCTTACCCGTGACACGCCGTATTTCCGCGTGCCGTGACCTGCTCCCGATCGCGATTCATTACAGTTTTCATACTTTCACAGCGATTCTAGCCGTCAGCAGGATTCGAGACCTGTAATTTCCAAACACCCATCGTTAAACGCTGCGACGCAAAATCTGCTAATATCCTGTTGGGATTCTGTGAGGTTCATTTGATCCTGTGATTTGGGCACGCGGGGCGCGGTGAGCCTTACTGGAATCCGGGTGATTCCGACGCGAACTTCGCATCATGGCGCGGTTCGAGTATGGGCGTTCGTAGTATCTGTTTTGCCGGCCTCATGGAGGGGCCAAAAGTATGAAGCACTACCGATTAGTAGTTTTAATGATCCTAGCGATTGTGCTGATCGCCGCCATCCCAGCGGCGCAGGCGCAGACCGTCAAGCCCCACGCATACGTCAGCGAAGGGGTCTACCAAGCGTTGAAATCCGGCCCGGCGAGAGTGCTTGTCGTACTCGACGTTCCGGCCTCCAACAACCTCCAGTCCATTCGTGACTCGGTAGCCGCGGCACAGGCGACTGTGCTCAACGCCCTTAATCCGCGGTTGTACACCCTGAATGCCCAGTACTCGCATCTCGGCGTTCTTTCGATGTCGATTGAACCCGAAGCGCTCACGGTCTTGACCGGCCTGTCCAACGTCCGCGCAATCAACCTCGATCAAGAACGATTCCTCTCTGACGTTGAATCGAACACGATCACGCAGGTCACCGATGTGCATACGTCCGGGTACACCGGAGCCGGCACACGCGTCGCCATCGTTGACAGCGGCATCAACGGCGCGCATGTCAACCTGATCGACGACCTGTACTACGAGGCCTGCTACCGCACCGAAGGCGACTGCCCCGCCGGCACGTCCGGCCCCGGCAGCGCGCAGGATCAGAACGGCCACGGCACCCACGTCTCCGGCATCGTGACCGGTTCAGGCGGCACCGCCCCGGATGCCGAAGTCATCGCGCTCAAGGTGTTCACAACCGGCAGCACGAGCGACACGAACATCCTCAACGCGCTGAACGACGTCGTCGCCAACGACGCCACATGGCAGACCAACGTTGTCAACATGAGCCTCGGCGGCAGCAACTACGCCACCCAAACGGACTGCGATAACGACAACGCATCCTACGTGACGGCGTTTGGCAATCTCAACGCGCTCGGCATTTCGATTTTTGTCTCGACCGGCAACGACGCGTCCATCGTCGACGTGAGCGCGCCGGGCTGCGTCACCGGCGCGATCGGCGTTGGTTCGACCAGCGATGCCGTGTTCACCGCGACGTTCAGCGTCTGCACCGAAAACGGCCAGCCCGACAAAGTCACGTGCTACTCGAACACCACCTCGACTCAAGGCCCTGGCGAGTTGATGGACATCCTCGCGCCCGGCTGTTTGATCACGTCCGAGTGGACGGGCAGCCCGACCGCAATGGACACCATCTGCGGCACGTCGATGGCAAGCCCGACCGCCGCCGGCATCGCGGCGACGCTGCTCTCGTACGATCCGTCGCTCACGCCGACACAGCTTGAGGACTTGATCGAGTCGACCGGCGACCCCATTGTCGATTACCGCAACAGCATTACCTACCCGCGCATCAATGCGGCCTCGGCTTTTGCCGCGCTGGCGATTACCCTACCAACCCCGGCCAATCTGGTCGCGACACCGGTCTCTACCACACAGGTCGACCTGACATGGGACGACATCGCCGGTGAAAACCAGTACGAAGTACAGCGTTCGCTGGATGGCTCGGCGTGGTCGCCGTTGGGAACGACCGGCGCTGATGTCACGGCGCTGTCGGATATGGCGTCGCTGTGCGGCACCAACTACTACCGTGTACGCGGTGTCGATACGACCGGCCCCGGGTACTCGGATTGGTCTAATATCGCCACAGCGACAACCCGCGCGTGCCCATTGGCGCCCACCTCGCTGACCGCGACAGTCCTGTCCTCCAGCTCCGTCCAGCTTGACTGGGCCGACAACGCCACCGACGAGACAGCCTATCATGTGGAACGGTCGGACAACGGCGGCTCGTGGAGCGCGCTCGTTTCACTGCCGGCGAACAGCATCACTCACACGGACAGCGGCTTCGCCTGCGGTCAATACAGCTACCGCGTGCGCGCCGAGCGCTCTGGCGACTACTCGCCGTACTCCAACGAAGTCACCGTCGGCCCGTGCGCGCCTGCCAACGACCTGATCCAGAACGCCGAGGTCGTCACCGCAGCGTACATGGATGAAGAAACGAACATCCGCTACGCGACGATCAGCACAGGCGATCCGTCGCCGAGCTGCCGCTGGGGTGGTGGGAATCCGGGGTCTAACAGCGTGTGGTACAGCATCACACCTGCTGCCCCGATCAGCTTCTCCGTCGACACCCTGTCGTCCGACATCACCGGTGGTGGTGACCCCGCATACAACGACACGATCCTCGCGATCTACACCGGAACACCGGGCGCGCTCACGGAAGCCGCATGCAGCGAAGATTTCGACGCCACCAACCTCCTGTCGCAGATTTCGAACTTCTCGATGGCGGGCGGGACGACGTATTACATCTACGTCACCCGCTGGAGCGCCGTGCCGATGTCGTTCAACGGCACGCTGCGCGTCAACTTCGTCATCGACGACGCGCCGCCTACCTTGAGCGCGACGGGCGTTGTCGATGGTGTCGACTTGTCATGGACGAGCATAGCCAGCGCCACTGAATATCGCGTAGAACGCAAACCGGCGCTGTCGGGTGCGTTCGCTGAGATCGCCACGGTGACCGCCCCGGCGACGACCCATACCGACACACCGATCACGCCATGCGCGGTGTACGATTATCGTGTTCGCGCCTACAACAGCGGCACATCCAGCTTCGGCCTGTACTCGAACGTCGTGCGTATGGAGCCGTCGAACTGCAATCTTGCGCCCGACAACGATTTCGCCCAGAACGCAGAAGTTGTGTCGTCCTTCCCGTCGACGGATACCGAGCCGGGCGTGCTGTACGCAACGATCTCCGCTGGCGATCCGGTCGTCCAATCTTCGACGGGCTGCTCCATCGGGTTCCCGCGCACCGGAACGAACTCGATCTGGTATCAGTACACGCCATCAGCCAACGGCCTCTTCGACGTCAACACTGAGGGCAGTTCCGGCTCCGCGACGGATACGATCATCGCCATCTTCACCGGCGCTTACCCGGCCCTGACTCAGGTGGCTTGCGACGACGAAGGCGGCACAAATTCGCTGTCGATGATTAACGACTTCTCGATGTCGGGCGGCACGACCTACCTAATACTGGTCGCGCGCTGGTCGGGTTTCGCAGCGACCTCTGCCGGCACGTTCGTCGTCAACTTCGACTTTGTGTCCAACGCGCCGGGCGCCTTCACGCTGACTTCGCCAGCCGATGCCTCGGTGTACGCCCTGCCGACCGTCCCAACCACCTTCGAGTGGGCGGCGTCGACCGGCGCGGATACCTACACCTTCACGGTCAACGACGGTGTGAGCGACATCATCACGCAGACCGGCCTCACCAGCGCCAGCACGACGTTGAGCGCAGGTGAACAGGCGCTGCTGGTCGTGGGCGGTTATACGTGGAGCGTTACCGCGGTCAACACCAGCGGCAGCACCGTCGCCAGCAACGCGCCGTTCAGCTTCACCGTCGCATCGGGGCAGATTGAGCGTCTGTTGAACGGCAGCTTCGAGACCGCCGGCGCGACCGCAGATGAGGCCGCCGACTGGACAGGCTCGCTGCTGACGTCGAAGGACAAGCGTATGTGCGGCAGCGTCAAGTTCCCGGCCACCGACGGTACCTGCGTGTTCCGCTTCAAGACCGGAGCAGGCGCTGGTGCGGCTCGCAGCCTTAGTCAGAAGCACCCTGCACCCGCGTGGGGTGACACCGGTGAGCATCTCGACCTCAGCCTGTATGCAGGGGCCAAGAACCTGACGGCTGGAGCGAAGGTGGTGTTCAAGGTCAAGTACGCCGACAGCACCGTGACCAAGGCGAAGATCAACCTGCCGGTCGGCACGTATGCGGCGACTGAGTTCACCGAAGACATCGACATCCTGCAGCAGGTCACGATGGTCAAGGTCAAGATCAAGACCGGCTTGTCCACCGGCAGCTTCTGGCTCGACAGCATGTCGATGATGTGGACGCCGGCGGTTCCGCGCGCGGTCGTCCGCAGCGGCGTGCTGCCGCCGCCAGCGGCGCCGGACGGGTTCCGCGGCAACAACTAACCGATCGTCCCTTGACGATCACACGCCCGGCGCAGCAGTGCGCCGGGCGTTTCTATTTTGAAGCAGCAGTTGAGTGTGCGTTCAAACCCCCAGTTCTGAACTACCCAATCAGCGCGATCGGCCCGTATAATGTGGCGACCTGCATCCCGCAGGATCGTTCAGGTTCCGCGCAGCGAAAAGGATCGTTATGGCGCAGCAAGCAGTCACTCCACTCAGCGAAGACGTCTCGAAGTGGTACAACGAGATCATCTACCGCGCGGACATGGCTGCCCCGTCGCCGGTGCGCGGATGCGTAATTATCAAGCCGTATGGCTACGAAGTGTGGGAGGCCATTCGCAACGGGCTTGATCGGCGCTTCAAGGCGACCGGCCATCAGAACGCATACTTCCCGCTGTTCATCCCCGAAAGCTACCTGCGGCGCGAGGCCGAGCACGTCGAAGGCTTCAGCCCCGAATTAGCGGTCGTCACCATCGGCGGAGGCAAAGAGCTGGAGGAACCGCTGGTCGTGCGCCCCACCAGCGAGACGATCATCGGTGAGGCGTTCTCGCTGTGGATCCAGTCTTACCGTGATCTGCCGCTGCTGATCAACCAGTGGGCCAACGTCGTCCGCTGGGAGCTGCGCACGCGCCCCTTCCTGCGCACCGCGGAATTCCTGTGGCAGGAAGGTCACACCGCCCACGCCACCCACGACGAGGCTCAGTTCGAGACGCTGCAAATGCTCGACATCTACGCCGATTTCGCCATCAACGAAGCGGCGATCCCGGTCATCAAGGGGCAGAAGAGCGAGAACGAGAAGTTCGCCGGCGCCCTGCGCACCTACACTATCGAGGGCATGATGCGCGACGGCAAGGCGCTGCAAAGTGGCACGTCGCATAACCTCGGCCAGAACTTCGCCAAGGCGTTCAACATCAAGTACCTCTCGCGCGAGAATGTCGAAGAACTGTGCTGGACGACGAGTTGGGGACTCTCAACCCGCATGGTCGGCGCGATTGTGCTGGCGCACGGCGACGACAAGGGGCTGCGCCTGCCTCCGATGGTCGCCCCCATTCAGGTCGTGCTGCTGCCGATCTACAAGACCGAGGAGGAGCGCGCCGCCGTCGAATCCGCAGTCAGCCGGATCGCAGCGGAACTCAAGGCCGCCGGCATCCGCATTCACGTCGACAACCGCGAGGAGACCCCCGGCTTCAAGTTCAATGATTGGGAGATGCGCGGCGTGCCGGTGCGGATGGAGATCGGCCCCAAGGACGTCGCCAACAACAACGCGGTGCTTGCGCGGCGCGACATCCCCGGCCGCGACGGTAAGCGGTTCGTGTCGCAGGATGGCATCGTGGACGCGGTGCGCGACCTGCTGACGGAAGTGCAGGCCAACCTGCTCGCCGATGCGACCGCCTTCCGCGACAGCCGCATTCACGACGTCTCGACCTATGACGAGTTCAAGCAGGTGATCGAGGCCGACGGCTGGGCGCGCGCGTGGTGGGCCGGCGAGGATGTTCGCGGCAGCGTCGACGAGGCGCGCGTCAAGGAGGACACCGGCGCGAGCCTGCGCTGCTTCCCCCTCGATCAGCCCGGCGGCTCTGGCAAATGCTTCCTGACCGGCAAGACGGCCGATCGGGTCGCATTGTTCGCACGGGCATATTAGGCTGGACGTTGGCGGGCGTCAGGTTGCAAACGCCAGCGATAAACGACCGGCGATGATCTCTCATCCCCGACGCCCCTCTCTCCCGACCTTCAGTGCTTCCGTTGGTCGTCAGGGAGAGAGGGGCGAGGTCGAGCACAGCGGGACGGCGCTGAGGTTCAGCACGTCGGCTCCCTGCCCCCTGAACACTGCCCCCTGACAACTGCCCCCTCGTGAAACCTCGCACAAATCTGGCCGCGTTCTGCTAGAATAGCCCCCGTTCGAAAGGCGTCTGCAATGACCTTGCCGATCTTTCTTGCGCATGGCGCGCTCGGCCCGTGGGACGAGATCATCTTTCTTTCCGTGTTCGTCGTGTTTCTGGTGATTATGGGCATCGCATGGGTGCGCAGCCGCGTGATCGGAGACCGTGACGTTGACGACGACGAGCCAGCGGCGTCGTCTGAGGCCCCAGCGGACGACTCGCCCGACCGCTTCACCCTTCAGTGATACGCCAGCGCCCATGACTCGCCGCATCCTTCTCCTGACCGTGCTGGTGATCTCCGGCGGCCTGCTCTCGTTTGGGGCGAGCGCGCACGGATTCCTCGTGCGGGCCGTGCCTAATGACCGCGCCGTGCTGGAGCGTTCCCCGGCGCGGGTGCAGTACTGGTTCAGCGAAAGCCTCGAACCGGCCTTCTCCAGCTTGACCGTGCGCACGCCATCGGGTGAGGTGATCGCCGAAGGTGGCAGCGATCCCGACAATACCGCCCTGCTGAGCGCGACCCTGCCGCCTAACCTCCCCGACGGGGCATACATCGCCGATCTTCGCCTCGCGTTCGCCAGCGACGGCCATGTGATCGCCGAGACGCGCGTATTCTTCGTCGGCGCGGAAGTCGCCGGGGTCGGCAGCGGGGTCGAAACCGGCGTCAACGTGATCGAGGCCGTGTGGCGCGCCCTAACCGCCATCGGCCTGATCGTGAGCTTTGGCGCGGCCGGATTATACGCGTGGGTGCTGCGCCCGGCATGGGGCAGCGCGGCGCATCCGGCGGGCGCTCTGCCCCCGCGCGTGATGAACCGGCTGACGCTCATCCTCGCCGTAGGGCTTGGCCTGACGATCATCGTGCAAATCGCCGCGCTCTTGCAGCAGGCGGTGACGTTCTTCGGCGTCGATTTCGGGCTGGTGCTGTCACAATCGCTGTGGGGCGTGGTGCGCAGCTCGACGTTCTTCGGGCAGGTGTGGACGGCGCGTATGCTGGTGGTCATGCTGTGCGCCGTGATGATCGCCGCCGCGTTCATCAACCGCCGCAGTCAGCCCGAACTCACCCGGCCGATGTGGTCGGCGGCGGTGTGGGGGCTGGCGCTCGCGCTTGGCAGTTTGAGCGTCGTGAGCCACGCGCCCGGATCACGCGCGGCGGCGTGGGCGGCGGTCATCAACGACTGGGCGCACCTGCTGACGATCGCGCTGTGGGTCGGCGGGCTGATCGCGCTGGTGGCGGTGCTGCCTGCGGCGCTGCGCCCACTCGACCGCGAGTCCGCACGCAAGGCGCTGCTCGCCGCGCTGCGCCGGTTTTCCCCATTGGCCGCGGCGTGCCTGTTCATCGTAGTCGCTACTGGTGTGTTCAGCGCGTCGCTGTGGGTTCGTCCCGCCAGTCTGGTCGCGAGTTCGTACGGCCTGAGCCTGCTGGTCAAGGTCGCGCTGGTCGCCGCGCTGATCGGCGTGGGCGCGCTGCATCACGCGGCGCTCAACCCGCAGCGGTTCGAACGCTGGGCGGGCTGGGTCGACCGGCTTGGCGGGTGGCGGCGCACGCTGCGGATCGAAGCGGCGTTCGGCGTGCTGGCGCTGGTCGGCGCAGGCTGGTTGACCGCGACGCCGGTGCCGGTGCCGCCCGATGCGCTGATCGCCGTCGCGCCGCTGACCGCCGAACAAACGGTCGACGGCCTCACCGTGTCGCTTTCCATCAGCCCCGGCGGGCCGGGGATCAACACCTACGACGCGACCGTAACGCGCGGCGGCGTGCCCGTCACCGGCGCTCGCGTGACGATACAAGCCGCCAGCCCTGAGCGTGATATGCGCGCGCCATGGAGTGCTTTTGAACCCCTCGACAACGGCGGATACGCCACGGTCAATGCCGACATCGATCGCGACGGCATGTGGTGGACGCTGATCGACGTCACGACGCCCGATGGAGAGACAGCCCGCGCCGCGTTCACCTTCGATGTCACGTCCGACGCGACAATCGAGGCGGCGATTCCGCTCAACCCCGCGCAGGCCGGCGCGCTGGTTCTGGCGATTGCGGCGCTGATCGCGGCGCTCCGGCCTGTGTGGCGCGCGCTGCACCGTCGGCTCGACCTTTCGCCGCAGGCCGTGACGCTCGTGATCGTCACGCTGATCGGCTCCGGCGCGGCGCTGCTGGCCGGCTACGCATTCATCGCGGCCGAGAACGAGCGCTATCTCGACACCGTTAATCCGCCGCCGCAGATCGTCAACCCGACGCTGCCCGATGCCGGATCGCTCGGACGCGGCGCTGTGTTGTTCGACTCCGCCTGCGCGGGCTGGATTCCCGACTCGTCCGGATGGGAAGCGCTGACCGCCCGCCTCGACCGTACCCGCGACGAAGAGCTGTTCGCGTTCACCCGCGACGGCTTCCGCGGACTGCCGCCTTGTGCTACCCTGACCGACGCCCAGCGTTGGGATGTCGTGAACTATGCCCGCTTCGTACTTCGCACCGGATAAGGAATCCGCCCCATGCCCGTGAATCTCGCCTTCCATGACACCGACGCCGTGCTTGCTGAGAAGCTCGCCGCCGACCTGAGCGCCGCCAAGATCAGTGGCCCCGGCACGGTGCTGGTCGCGTTGATTTCAACCGCGTCGGCTGGCAATCCTGACGTGCTGCGCCAGATCGACGAAGCGGCCGACTCCGGCCAGCACGTCATCCCACTGCGGTTGGACGACACGCCGCTGCCTCGTGTGATCAACCACCTCGACGCGCTCGATCTACGCGACGGCGCTTACCCGTTCGACGCGATCAAGAAGCGCGTGACCGAGCTGACCGCGCCGAACGCGCCGCGTCCGCTGACGACTCATACGGCGAGCCTGCGCCAGTCGAACCGTCGCGCGGCAATCGTCGTGGCGCTGATCGCCGTCGCCGTCTTTGCGGTCGGCCTGTACGGGGTCGGCGTGCTGGGGATTCACGCGCCGCAAGACGAGTTCGACGCCATCGAGACTCAACGCGTGAATCAGCGCAATACGCTCATTGCGCCGACGCTTGAGCCGCTGATCCCGGTCGGGCAGTTCGCCGTCAGCCAGTTCGAGCTGACGGTCTCGGCCGTCCCGACCCGCCTGCGCGAGTTCCTGATCGGCACCGTCACGGCGACCGCGCAAGGCACGTACATCCCATCTCCGACTCCGCGCGCTACCGCCACGCCGGAAGGATAGGCGAACGTCGGGTGACACGCATCAAGTGCCGAGTACCGAGTGATGAGTGATGAGTGATGAGTGTCAAGTGATGAGGGCCGAGTGTTTAGCGTTGAGGGAGCGCCTGCTCCCTCACTATCTGTCGTAACACCCGACATTTCCCCACAGCCCCCGCCCCCTGCCAACTGACTTCTGCCCCCTGCCCACTACTGGCTACTGGCTACTGACACCTGACACCTGCCCCCTGCCAACTGCTCCCTGCCAACTGCCCCCTGCCCACTGCCCACTGGCTACTGGCTACTGACACCTGACACCTGACACCTGACACCTATCACCTTTCCCGTGCGCTATACTCAACCGTGCGAGCACACCGCCCGGAGATGGTTCTATCGAATAGTCGAGTGAAAGGATTCCTTATGGCCGTCGCAGATCGCCCCACCACGTCGTTCAGTCAGAACGTTCGCCACATGATCGACCGTGCCCTCACGCACTTCGATCTCCCGCCCGGACTTCCCGAACTCATCAAGTCCTGTAACAGCATCCTCGAAGTCCAGTTCCCTGTCCGGCTCGACAGCGGCGAATACCGCATCTTCCGGGGGTGGCGCGCCACGCACAGCGACCACCGCCTCCCGGTCAAGGGCGGTATCCGCTTCTCGCTGGATGTGCATCAGGACGAGGTGATCGCGCTGGCGACGCTGATGACGTTCAAGTGCGCCATCGTCAACGTGCCGTTTGGCGGGTCGAAGGGCGGGCTGGAGATTGATCCGCGCCAATACAGCATCGACGAGCTTGAGCGCATCACCCGCCGCTTCGCCCGCGAGCTGTATATGAAGGGCTATATCAGCCCGTCGACCAACGTCCCCGCGCCGGATATGGGCACCAGCGGGCGCGAAATGGCGTGGATCGCCGACACGTACAAGGCGCTCAACCCGACCGACATCAATTATTTGGCCTGCGTGACCGGTAAGCCCCCTGAACTCGGCGGCATCCGCGGCCGTGTCGAGGCCACCGGGCGCGGCGTGCAGTATGCCCTGCGCGAGTTCTTCCGCCACCGTGACGACGTGCAGCTCGCGCGGCTTTCGCCCGAACTGGCCGGCAAGCGCGTCGTCATACAGGGGTTGGGCAACGTCGGCTATCACACCGCCAAGTTCCTGTCGACCGAGGACGACGTGCGAATCATCTGCGTGGTTGAACATGACGGCGCGGTCATCAACGACGACGGCCTCGACATCGAACGCCTGCGCGCGCACCTCGTCGAGACGGGCGGCGTCAAGGGCTTTCCCGGCGGGCGCTACGAATCCGACGGGCGCAGTGGGCTTGAGATGGAGTGCGACATCCTGATCCCGGCCGCCATGGAAAGCCAGATCACGCTCGAAAACGTCGACCGCATCAAGGCGCCGCTGGTCGTCGAAGCCGCTAACGGGCCGGTCACGTTCGACGCCGACTCGCGGCTGCGGGCGCGCGGCACGGTCGTGCTGCCGGATATGTACGTCAACGCAGGCGGCGTGACCGTCTCGTACTTCGAGTGGATCAAGAACATCTCACACATCCGCTTCGGGCGCATGGATCGGCGGTTGGACGAACTGCGCAATCAGCGGCTGATGGATGCGCTGGAGGTGATGACCGGGCGCGAACTGCCCGAGTCGCTGCGCAACGGCCTTGATCTCGATTCCGACGAGCTGACGCTGGTGCGCTCCGGCCTCGACGATACGATGCGCTTGGCGTATCAGGAGATCAGCGAGGCCTTCCACGGCAGCGAGAAGATCACCGACTTCCGCACGGCGGCGATGTGTGTCGCGATCAAGAAGATCGCCCAGACTCACCTCGAAATGGGCGTTTAGGCAAAGTGTAGGGAAGTCAACCGGAGGCGGAGTACGGCGGGAAGCGAGCATCCGGATCCGCAGCAACCATAGGCGATTCGGCACGCCACGTTGCATCCCACGTCGCCGCTGATGGTTTACAAACACCCGCGAAAACGCTAATCTTGTTCGGGTGATCGCTGGATCACCAGTACATGGCAAGTGGTCATTTGATCGTAAACTCAGGAGGCTGTATGCGTTCTCGTTTTGTGATAGTAGCTATTGTGGCGCTGCTGCTCGTCGGCGCCGTCGCTCCGTCTGCGCTGGCGCAGGATGCGCTGGGTTCGGAGGGCAACCCGATTCAGGTGTACTTCGTTCCGTCGGTTGAGGCGGGCGTCATCGTGTCTGGCGGTGAGGTTATGGCGCAGGCGCTCGAAGCCGCCACCGGCCTGAAGTTCGAAGTGTTCGTGCCGACCTCGTACGCGGCGACGGTTGAGGCCATGTGCGCCGCGCCGGGCAGCTCGATGGGCTTTATCCCGGCGGCCGGATACGTCATCGCCAATAACCGCTGCGGCGTCGAGGTCGAAGCCGCGGCTGTCCGCCGTGGGTGGCCGGTCTACTGGGCCGCTTACATCGCCCGCCGTGACAGCGGCATCCGCACCTTCAACGATCTGGCTGGTAAGAGCTGGGCGTACCCCGATGCGGGTTCGACCTCCGGCTATATCTTCCCGTCGGTCGAACTGGGTTTGGCTGGCATCGAACCGGGCGAGCTGGTTGAGGCCGGCAGCCACAACAACGTCGTGACCGCCGTCTATAACGGTGAGGCCGACTTCGGCACCACGTTCTTCAGCCCGCCGGTCGGTGACTTCGGCCCGTGGAGCATCGGCGACGATCCCGAACCGTATGACCTGACCGTCGAAGATTCGTACATCGGTGACGACGGCAACCTGTACGTCGGCAACCTGCGCATCCTCGACGCTCGCGCCAACATCCGCGAGACCGCGCCGGACGTGATCGACGCCGTCAAGATCGTGCGCCTCAGCGCCCCGATCCCCAACGACACGCTGAGCTTCGGCGCTGAATTCCCGGCCGAACTCGCCGACCAGATCGTCGACGCGCTGATCGCCTTCTCGGAAACCGAGGAATGGGCGCAGTCGATCGGCAGCGAGGACTTCTACGGCTGGAGCGGCCTCGAGCGCGTCAGCCCAAGCCTGTACGACATCGTGCGCAGCCAGTTCGACGTGCTTGGCCTGACCGAAGAAGACGTTTTCGGCAACTAAAGCCGTTTGAGCCTGCGTACCCGTTGGGTATACTACGGGCAGGGAGGCACCTCCCTGCCCGGTTTTATTTGAGAACCTACGATGCTGATTATCGAAAACCTGACCAAAATCTACGACAACGGCTTCAAAGCGCTGGACAATATCAACCTTGAAATCCCGGACGGCCAATTCGTCTCGATCATCGGCTTGAGCGGCTCTGGCAAATCGACCTTGCTGCGCTGCATCAACCGGCTCATCAAGCCGACACACGGGCGCATCATCTGGAACGACACCGACATCACCGCGGCCAACGAGGAGGACGTGCGCGCCATCCGCCGGCGTATCGGCATGATCTTCCAGCAGTTCAACCTCGTCAAACGCTCGTCGGTCATCACGAATGTGCTGCAAGGGCGGCTCGGCTATACCAACCCGCTTTTCAGCTTCCTCAACTACTTCCCGCGCAGCGACCGGGATGAAGCGCTGGCGAATCTGGAACGCGTCGGCATCAAGGAGCAGGCGTATAAGCGGGCCAGCGCGCTCAGCGGCGGACAGCAGCAGCGCGTCGGCATCGCCCGCGCCCTGATGCAGCGGCCCGAACTCATGCTGGCCGACGAACCGGTCGCCAGCCTCGACCCTGCCACGTCGCACAGCGTGATGAAGTACCTCGAAATCCTCAACAGCGAGGATGGAATCACGGTGCTGTGCAGCCTCCACTTCCTCTCACTTGCGCGCACTTACTCCGACCGCGTGATCGCGCTGAAAGACGGCAAGTTGATGTTCGACGGCGGCCCGCAGGAAATCGACAACGCCCGCTTCAAGCAAATCTACGGCGAAGACGCCGTGGAAGTCCAAATTAACTAGGCGTAGGACGGAAAAACCAACATGCTCACGCCTCCAACCGATTCCCGCAAGGCACTTCGGCGTCTGCTCATCATCATCGCAATCAGCGTCGGATTCTTGATCTACAGCTACGGCTGGACGATCACCGACATCGACCTCGCCAAGCCGCAGGAACCGTCCCGACAAGAGGGCGTGACCCGTGCGCTGCAAGAGCTGCTCAGCCCGAACCTGTTCGACCAAGACACCGAGACCGACATCTTCGGCGCAGAGTTCCGCATCGGCTGTGAAACGGGCGACCTGCCGGCAGTGGCGTCGGCCGAGGCCGGACAGCCAATGCTCACACTCGAACCCGCCTGCGGCGAGCCGGGCGACCGCGTGTTCTTCAGCATCAACGGCCTGCCGGTCAACTCGCGCAGCGGCTTACGGTGGGTGACCGCCTCCGGCGAGGGCCGCCCGCGCGATGTGTTCGAAACCCGCGAGGCGTCACGCGGACGCAATCAGTTCGTCATCCGTTCAGACGGCAGCTTCTCCGGTTATGTCGAAATCCCGCGCATCGTCGGCACCAGCGGCGAGGTACACCGGCTTGAACTGGGCGTCGTCGTGCCGATTGGGTCGCCGTACCCCAGTCCGACGCTCAGCGAAGTCATCCGGCGCATGATCGAGACGATCTTCATGGCGCTGATGGCGACGACGATCTCGATCCCGATCTCGGTGGGGATCAGCTTCTTCGCCGCGTACAACCTGATGCGGCCGATCAAGATGCAGCTGGGCAGCGCGATGCTGTGGCTGGCCGTTGTGCCGTTCGGGTATCTGCTCGGCGCGTGGCTGCTGACCGAGGTGATGCGATTTACGTTCAACATCGGCAGCTTCCACGCCTTCAACGCGACGCCGGCCGTGATCAGCTTGGGTGTGCTGGTCGGCGTCACCGCGGCGACACGCGCGACATCGCTGCAGCCTGACACCGGCCTTGCGCGGCTCCGGCAGATCGCTACGCGGCTTGCCGCGATGGTGGTCGTGGCGGCCGTGATCGGCTTAGTCGGCGGGTTCGGAATCGCCGGCCATGACGGCCTCGGCGACCTCGCATCGCGCATCGAGCCGCAGGGCAATCTGCTCTCCAGCATCCTGAACAGCGTCGGCCGGATGATCGGCATTCTCGGCGGGATCGTCGAACTGGCGACGCCGATGATCGCCGGCGTGATCGCGGCGCTCATGCTTCCGGGCCTCGTCAACGAACTCGCCAAGCCGATCCTGCGGACGGTGACCGGCGCGGTAGACCACGCTATCGGTGCGGTGCTGGGCGGCATCAGCGGCGCGTTCGCCATGGGGGCCGTGGCCGCCGTCGCGATGGGCGCGGCGCTGCTCGGCCTGCTGCCGGTGCTGGTCGGTGCGCTGCTGGGACGCGCCGCCGTCACAGGCATCGTAAACCATTTCTTCCCGCCGCCGCCGGTCTTCCTCGTGACTCATACGGGGCGTATGGTGCGGTCGCTGGTCAGCCTCGCTGGCGCGCTGATCTCCGGTTACGCCACATTCCGGATTCTCAGCGTCGGCCGCACCCTGATCGATGGCACGCTGCCGCCGGTCGAGAACGGTTCGCTGCTCGGCCTCGTCACGCTGCCGACCTACGTGCTGACCGCCATGACCATCGGCCTCGTGTTGGGCGGCGTCGCCGGCGGGTTCAGCGGCGTGCGCGGATCGTTCGCCATCGGCGATTTGCTGTACGGCTTCACGCGCAACATCCTCAACGCCCTGCGCTCGATCGAGCCGCTGATTATGGCGCTGATCTTCGTCGTGTGGGTGGGCATCGGCCCGTTCGCCGGTGTGCTGGCGCTCACGCTGCACTCGATCGCGTCGCTCGGCAAGTTGTACAGCGAGCAGATCGAGACCATCGACAACGGCCCGATCGAGGCGCTGCAATCGACCGGCGCCAATCACCTGCAAACGGTGATCTACGCCGTCGTGCCGCAGATCGTTCCGCCCTACATCGCCTTTACGATGTACCGCTGGGATATCAACGTGCGCATGTCGACGATCATCGGGTTCGTCGGCGGTGGCGGTATCGGCCTGCTGCTGAACCAGTACATCAACCTGCTGCGTTACAATGACGCGGGCGTGGCGGTGCTGGCGATTGCGCTGGTCGTCTCGGTGCTGGATTATCTCAGCGCGGCCATCCGCGAACGGTACACGTAGCCCGGCCCCTGCGGGGAGTGCTGAGTGTGGAGTGATGAGCAGCGAGTGGGTATAGGGTCGTCAGGACGCGATATCTTACCGGCATCTGCGTTCGACACGCTATAGTATGGGCATGATCGACATTGACTCGCAGTGGGACTACAACGATCCGGCCGGCTCGGAGATGCGGCTGCGCGCCTTGATTCCACAGGCCGAACAGTCGGGCGACGCGGCGCTGGAAGCTGAGCTGCTCACGCAGATCGCGCGGGCGATGGGCTTACAGATGCGCTTCGACGAGGCGCATGCCCTGCTGGATGATGCTCAAGCCCTGCTCACGCCGGACATGCCGCAGGCGGCGGTGCGCGTCGCGCTGGAACGCGGACGGCTGATTAACACAGCGGGCGATCCGGGGGCGGCGTTCCCTCATTTCGAATGGGCATGGGATTATGCCCGCGACACGCAGCAGGACATCCACGCCATCGACGCGGCGCACATGCTGGCGATTGTGACCGGCGGGCGCGCGGCGCTCGACTGGAACGCGCAGGCGCTCGACATCGCCGTCAACAGCGCCGACGAACGGGCGCGCGGATGGGCCGGATCGCTGTACAACACCCTCGGCTGGGCGTATCACGATCTGGGCGACTACAACCTCGCCTTGCAGGTGTTCCTCGAGGCGTTGCAGTTCCGCGAGGCGCAGGGCGAACCGCAGACAATCCGGGCCGCTGTGTGGTGCGTGGGCCGCTGTCTGCGCTCGCTGGAGCTGTACGACGAGGCGCTGACGATGCAAACCGACCTGCTCGCGCAGTACGGCGGCAGTGATCCAAACGGCTACACCGAGGAAGAGATCGGCGAGTGTCTGCTGGCGTTGGGACGTGGACAAGAGGCGCGTAAGCACTTCGCCGCAGCCTACGCCGTGCTGAGTCACGACCCGTGGCTCACCGCCAGCGATCCGGCGCGCATCGAACGGCTGAGAGACTTGAGCCGGTAGTTCTCACAGACAGCGGCCACAGAGCTGTATATCGCTTACCACAGCGTCACGATGTTCGATGTGCGGATTTTCGCATTGCGGCTCATTGGCGTGTCCATCATGTCGATCTTCCTCGGCTTATAGGGAGCGTAGCGCGTCCCGCCGTCACACCCCACCCTTGCCGTCACGCTGCATTTCCATATAATTCCTTCAGCCGCACGACCGATGTCTGCGGCGAATTTCACACGTCTGGACTGGTCTCCGGCGTCGGCACTGCGGTGTCGCGGGGGGCGGGATGAAGGACGTGATCGTCGAAACGCCAACACAAGGAGTAGTACCCATGCCGTCCAAGGTCACGATGCGCGACCTGCTGGAAACTGGCGTCCACTTCGGGCATCGCACCCAGAAGTGGAACCCCAAGATGTCCCCGTTCATCTACACCGCCCGTAATGGCATCCATATCATCGACCTGCGGCAGACGTTGACCAACCTCAACGCCTACTTCGACATGGTCGCGGAAGTGGTGCGCAAGGGCGGCTCCGTCCTGTTCGTCGGCACCAAGCGGCAGGCGCAGGAGACGGTGTTCAAGGCGGCTGTCGACTGCGGCATGCCGTACATCAACGAGCGTTGGCTCGGCGGCACGCTGACCAACTGGCGCACCATCAAGGAGCGGATCGACACGCTCAAGAAGCTGGAAGCCCGCCGTGACAAGGGCGAGTTCAGCCTGCTGACCAAGCGCGAATCCCTGATGCTTCAGCGCGAGATCGACGTCCTCAATCAGCGCCTCGGCGGCATCAAGGACATGAAGCGCCTGCCCGATTTGCTGGTCGTCGTCGACACCAAGCGCGAAGAGACCGCCATCAAGGAGGCCAACGCGCTCAACATCCCGGTGCTGGCGCTGGTCGATACCAACTGCAACCCGGACGTGATCGACTACATCATCCCCGGCAACGATGACGCCATGCGCGCCATCAAGCTGGTGGTCGACGCCATCGCCGACGCCGTGAAGGAAGGCAAGGCGATGCGCAAGGCCGAGGACGAGAGCTTCGATGACGACACCGTCAGCGCCGCCGCCCCGGTCATCGACTACGAAGAGGAAGACGAGGACGAGAACGACGAGCGGTATCTGGGTAAGTCCACCCTCGCCAAGCTCCGCGACGCCAAGCTCTTTGACGAGGGCGAGGAAAGCGCGGACGACGAATAAGACGCACCCAGCCCACCGCAGCCGCGATGGGCTGGGTTTTACGACAACCAGCCGAACCATACGCGATAGGAGCAGAAATGGCTGAAATCACCGCACAGATGGTCAAAGACCTGCGCGAAATGACCGGCGCTGGCCCGTTGGACTGCAAGAAGGCGCTCGAACAGTTCGGTGGCGATACGAACAAGGCCGCCGATTTCCTGCGCGAGAAAGGCTTGGCGAAGGCCGCCAAGAAGCTGGGCGCTGGCCGGGCCATGAACGAAGGCTTGATCGAGACCTACCTGCACTTCAACAAGCGCCTCGGCGTGATGGTCGAGGTCAACTGCGAAACCGACTTCGTCGCCGCGACTGAAGCGTTCAAGAACTTCTGCCGCGAGCTGGCGATGCACATCGCGTCGCTGTCGCCCGAATACGTCCGGCGCGAGGACGTGCCGGAGGCGATTGTCGCCAAAGAGCGCGAAATCCAGACCAACCGCGCTGTCGAGGAAGGCAAACCGGCCGCCATCGCCGAGAAGGTCGCCGAGGGCCGCATGGCAAAGTTCTTCGAGGAGATCGTGCTGATGGAACAGCGCTACTTCCGCGACGACTCGAAGACGATCCAGCAGCTTATGCAGGAGACGGTGGCCGAGGTCGGCGAGAGCATCCAGATCGCCCGCTTCGTGCGCTATGCGCTCGGACAGGGTGACGCTGACAGCGAATAGTTGTGGTATACTGCGTTCCAATGCGAACGAATTTCCACGCCCACTTCGCTGTTCAAACAGCCATCCGCATGGGGATTAGCCAATGTGCTAGTCCCCTTTTTTTGCCTGCCAACCGTCTCAGCACCGCTGGTTTAAGGGAGACTTCATAATGTTCGAATCGACCACCGAAGCCGCCGTTGACTCCTCTCAGGAAGTGCCGGTAACGCCGCCCGGCCCGTACCGGCGCATTTTGCTCAAATTAAGCGGTGAAGCGCTCAATGGCCCACAGGGCTTCGGCATCGACACCAACCGCGCCGAAGCAATCGCCCACAAAATCCGCGAGGTGCATGAGCTTGGCGTGCAGATCGGCATCGTCATCGGCGCGGGCAACTTGTGGCGCGGGACGACCGGCATCAAACGCGGCATGGAGCAGTCGACCGCCGACCACATGGGCATGATCGCCACAGTGATGAACGGGCTGGCGCTGCAAGACGCGCTGGAGCGTATCGGGATCGTCACGCGTGTGCAGACCGCGGTCAGCATGAACGCCATCGCCGAGCCGTACATCCGCCTGCGCGCCATCCGGCACATGGAAAAGGGCCGCGTCGTGATTATGACCGGCGGCACCGGCAACCCGTACTTCACCACCGACACCGCCGCCGCCCTGCGCGCGATGGAGATCAACGCCGACATCGTCATCAAGGCGACCAAAGTCAACGGCGTCTACAGCGCTGACCCGAAGAAAGACCCGACCGCCCAGCGTTTCACCCATCTGAGCTACGATGAAGTGCTGGCGAGCCGCTTTGAGGTGATGGACATGACCGCCTTCGCGCTCTGCCGCGAGAACAACATGCCGATCCTCGTGCTGGACTTCGATGCCGAGGGCGATCTGATCCGCGCGATCAAAGGCGATACGTCGGTCGGCACGCTGGTCAGCCACGAGGGCGGGCTGTTGTAGGACGTTTGCAGACGCCGGCCGACAGGTATCAGTGAGGCAGCACGGGCGCGGGAGACTGCGCCCGTTTGATTCCACGCGCTACGGCGATGCGTGGTGCTGAATCACGAGGCGCACCGCGCTGTCGTCATAAATCATAAACTGCGTCTCGCCGTTGGTGTGCAGCGCGTCGATGACCTCGGCCTGCGTGATCGGCAGCGGATCGCCGGCCAACGTCAGCGTCATGTCGCTGGTGATAAGGCTGACGGCCATCACGTCGGGGAACACATCGGCCAGCCGGACGATCACCGGATCCGGCGGCGCGTCAAGGCGGAACTGGCCGGCAGTCCGAACCACCGCGAGGCCGTCTATTGCAAGCTGATCGACGAGGGTCTGGTACTGATACGCGCCAGAGGGGGCGTCCGAGCGCGCGCCGCTGCTCACCACCAACGCCGTCGCAATCACGGCGGCATTGACGACGATAATCGCCAACGCGCCAAGCCCAATCGGGCGAAGCCGGCGTAGAGAAGGCACGCCGACCGGGCTGGCCGGCGTTGGCGCATACGACACCACGTAGCCGTGATCGGAGGCGTAGCGCAGCAGCGCGTAGATGAGGATGACCACGCCGAGCATCTCGCAGGTTTCCTCAAGCGTTGCGACGGCCAAGTACGGGTAGGTCACGCCGACATCGCCGTACATGCTCGCGCTGATGCCCTCGATGACGAACGCGCCGCCCACGTACACCACGGCGGCGATCAGAAACAGCGCCCGTGTTGACGGCGGCAAGCGCACCCAGAAGCGAACGTACACGAGCGCGAACAGGATCAGCGGCGGCAGCGCGGCAAGCTGCCAGCCGAACGTCAGAAATCCGCTGAGATCGAAGTCGTTTTGCAACCACTCGGCGAAAATCTCGTGGATGGACGCCGCTTCGTCAATCGAGAGGTACAGGAACACCAGCGCAAGGCCGAACCACAGCAGCACTCCCCGCTGGTTCGACCTGCGGCGGCTGATGGCGATCCACAATAGCAGGATCGACGCGCCGGACAGCAGCAGCGCCGAATACCACGTCGGGATGCTGTCTTCGACGTTTACGCTGAACAGGTCGAGAGCGAGCACGAAGTACGGATGCTGGGCCTCGTTCAGCACAACCTCCGACAAGTACTCGGCGACGAGGCTTTGCACGGCGAACAACAGCGCCAGCCCGCCGAGCAGCAGGCCAGCGACGCGCGGAGAAAAGCGGAGATCAAGGCGCACGACTCACCTTCCGGACGTGGAAGCTGCCCCGCCCGATGCCGGTGGCGAATCACCGGCGTCCGACAGGGCAGCACGGGCATCGCGCATACGTTAGGACGACTTGCGGCTGGAGCCACTCCCCTTGCCATGGCACTTCAAGCGGATCCGGCCGTTGCCAAACCCGGTCAGCTTGCAGCCAATCGGCACAAAGATCGGGCCGCTGGGCGCGCCGACGAGGATGATGTCGACATCCACAATCACCACGGTCACGGCGACGATGACGATGGTCGTCCCGCCTTCCAGCAGGTCGCCTTCAACGCGCACGATATCCCCGATGTGAATGGATGTCAGCACCGGATCATTCGCGTCGACCTCAATATCGATCCCGAAGATGGTGATGATGTTGATGTTGATCTCTTCGACCGGGCCTTCGATAATGATGACCACGCCGGACGTGTCGTCTGCGGTGACACGGTAGCTGGCGGTGTCGGTATCGCTGACCGTCTGCCCCTCGTGGTCTCCGGACGCGGTTACTGTGTTGGTATGGTCGCTCTCCCCGGTCGGGAACGGCCCGATCACGCACTCGTAAGACGCCCCGGGGACAAGCTCAGCCGGAAGGACGCACGACGCCGTGCTGTAGGTGTCGTCCACCAGCGCCAGATTGGACAGCGGGACGTTGCCGGTGTTGGTCACCACGAACCGGTACACCACATCACGCACGCGGTTCACGCGGATCGTGTCGGCCCACGTTGAGCCGCCGTTCTTGGAAATCTGCTTCTCGACGGTGATCGCGGGCAGGTCGCCGCTGAAGTAGTGCGCATCGTCGTCCGCTGTGATTGTGACGCCTTCGTATAGGGCGGTCGCTGTGGCGACGTTGGTGTGCTGGCCCTCCGTCACGGCGAATGGCCCGATGGTACACTCGGCCAAAGCGCCGACAGGGAACGTCTCAGGCCAGCTGCACGCGGACGCGTCAAACAGGCTGTCGGTCAGGCCGATGCCGGTCACTTCGACGTTGCCGACGTTGGTGATTACGAAACGGAACGACACCTGATCGCCAGCTTGATACTCCGGGCCGGGCGCATCATCGGCGTTGTCCCACGTCACGCCGTCGTTGGAGACGAACTTGTCCAAATCGATCGAAGCGGTCTGGCACGACGGGCCGGGCAGCGATGCGATCTCAAACCCGTTCCCCGCCTTCACCGCGACCTGCACATCCCCCTCGGCCACGCTGCCGAGAAACGCGATGCTGTAGGTGCGAGTCTCGCTGGTGGACAGCGGCAAATCCCATTTGATCCCGGATACGCCGGTCGTCGGATCCGTGCCGAACGACACGGCTTCCGCTGGAAGGGTCTCGACGACCAGAAGCGGCGGCGTGCAGCTCGGAATGCCGACATCGAAGTGGCTGAGATCGGGGGATTGATCGACACCGGCCACCACGTACGAGAAGCTGGTTTGATTCAACGCGCTGTCGTATACACGCCCGCCGTAGCTCACGCTGAAGCTGAGCAGCTGCACCGCTGCGCCGCTCTGCGCAAGACCGATCGACACGATAGCTATCATCGCCAGAAGCAGAACCACCACCCTGCTGCGCCGGCCCATCCACGCTCTGTTTCTCATAAGATCGTTCTCCATCACCCCAATGACTTCAGGCTCGACGATGCCTCCATCGTACACGCTATACCGCCGACCTTCTGCGAATGTCGCGGGGTCGGTACGTAAGTACCTCTCGCATCATGCAACATTGCACGGGCTTCCTCGGTTATGCTGTATGAAGAAGTTCTCTGAACTGTCGCGCTTCCGGGGTTGGCTCATGTTGAAACGTATCTGCAAAATGGCGGCGGTACTGATGGCCGTCGCCGGTGTGTCTGCGGGCATCGCCGCGCAGCCCCAGCAAGTGACCGTGCCTGACCTGAACGGCCTCACCGTCGCGCAGGCCGCCGCACAGCTCAACGCGGCGGGGCTTGCGCTCGGCCGCGAGATCGTCGTGCCAGTCGATGGCCGCACGCCCGATGTCGTCAGCGGTCAATCGGTCGCCGCCGGCCAGTCCGCCGCCGCGGGGTCGGAGGTCGATGTCGAGATCGCGCGCTCGGCCAACATCCGCCTCGTGTATGACGACAACGACCTCACGTTGATCAACCTGACCCACGCCGTCCTGAGGCTGGGCGGGCTGTCGTTCGAGACGGTCGAAAGCACGCAGTCCGCGGCCTTCAACGCCGGCCGCTGGTCGGACATCGTGCGGCCGCGCCAGTGTACGCAGGTGTGGTCGGTGGGGCGCAGCGGGCCGAAGTCACTGCCGGAGTGCGAGTACATCCAGAATTGGCTGACGACCAACAACCGCGGCGAGCACTTCTGGACGGCCGCCAGCGGTGCGCGCACGTTCCGCGTGCTGCAAAATGGCGTCGAGCGCGCCGTGTGCGATGCAGCTCCGACGAACTCACAGGATCGGCCGCTGACATGCGAGCTGTATATCGCCGCCGACGCGCAGGGCGACGATGTCCCGTTCATCTACATCGCCTACACCCGCGACACGCTCGCCGTCATCAACATCTCGCCAGACAAGTGGATGCGGATCAACGACACCGTCCTCGTCAACGGGCTGGAGAACCCCGATCCATTCGGGCGGGAATTCAAGATCAACAACGCCCTGTTCGGCCGCCCCGAGATCGTCGCGCGGATCAACCGCCTCGCCCCCAATCAGTGCGTAGTGTTCGCGACCGATGCCGTGACCGAACCTGCCGGCCTACAGGACTGCGCCATGATCGTGACGTATACCGTTCAAGCGTCGCAGGCGTGGTGGAGCGCCAATTTCGAGGTTCAGGGACAGGATGGCAAGCGGCGCTTGTGCAACGCCGCGCTCAACGACCGTATGACCGTGTGCATTATGCCCCGTTAGGGGGCAGTATTCAGGAGTCAGGAGTCAGTAATCAGGGGGAAGTAGTCAGGAGGCAGGGGGCAGAAATCTGGGGTCAGGCCGGCCGGGCGATGACGACCATACGCGGCGCGCCATCCTCGAACTCACCGCCGTCGAGATCGCCGTAGATCGTGCTGACTTCCCAACCGGTCATCATCATCAGCAGCTTGATCTCACTCGCAAAGTAGTAGTACAGGCGCAGCGGCGCAAACGTCCGCTTCACCGTGCCGTCGGCGGTGATCTCGTCGTAGATCCACGTCACCTGAAGCGTTTGCATCGTGCGGTCGAGCGTGCTGATCGACTGCTGCATGACCAGATGTCCGGTCTCCGGCTCAAGAAACGTGCGCTCGAAGATCAGTCCGTCGGAGTCCTCGGTCGCATACACATCGCCGGCGTTGGGCAGGTCAAGCACCAGCAGCCCATCGTCGCGGGTGTGTTCACGCAGGTGGCGCAGCACCGTGATTTGCGAGTCCTGATCGAGGAAGTGCATCAAGCCGTTATACGGGACGAGCGTCAGGCCGAACTTGACGGGGAACTTGAAGGTACGCGCGTCGCCTTCATAGAAGTGCAGGCGATCGGTCAGCTCTTGTTCGGCGTCGAGCAGAGCGCGGGCGCGTTCCAACATGCGCGGCTCGTTGTCGATGCCGTGAACGTCGTAACCGGCACGCGCCAGCGGGAACATCACGCGGCCTGTGCCACAGCCTACGTCGAGGATCGGCCCGTCGATGTCCTGCGCCAGCTCAAGGTAGAACGGCAGATCGTCGTTCTTGTCGGTGTTCTCGGCATCGTAGTAACGCGCGATCTGGGCGTAAAAACCACTCACGGCAGCACTCCTCTCGTGTCCCTATTATACGTTTAAGCCCGAAAGTCGAGAGGCTCGGTCTCCCATCTTGAACCGTTAGTCGAGCTATACGGCGCGGCGTTTTCTCATCACTCACCCCCTCAACTACTCACTTTAGCGGCGGTTCAGAAACATCTCCACCGCGCGCAGGTGATCTTCGGCGGCCCACAGCGCGGGGAATACGTCTCTTTCGGTTTGCAGCGCGTCGGCGTAGGGCTGTGTCAGCCCGGCCCACAGCACGCGCTTGATCGACGCGACCACCGTTGGCGGGTGCTTGGCGATGCGCCGGGCGAGCGTCAAGGCTTCGTCCAGCGCCTGCGCGCGCGGCGCGACGTGATGCGCCAGCCCGAACGCCAACAGCTCATCCGCGCCCATCGGTCGGCCTTCGAGCAAGATCGCCAACGCGCGGCTGTAACCGACTGTACGCATCAGCCGCTGACCTGCGCCCCACCCCGGCGTGAGCGCCATGCGGATTTGCACGAACCCCATCTGCGCGGCCTCATCCACGATGCGCAGATCGCACGCGATGGCAATTTCGCTGCCGCCGCCGAGCGCGTAGCCATGAACGGCGGCGATGACCGGCGCTGGCAGGCGCTCCATGATCGCCAGCGCGTCGCCCATGATGGTGATGAACTCGCGGGCATCGGCCTCGGTCGGGCGGCTTTGCAGGTCGATCAAGTCGCCGCCGGAGCAGAACGCATCACGCCCCGCGCCGGTCACGATCAAGACGCGCAAGGACGGGTCATCGGCCAGTGACTCGATCAGCCCGTGAAACTGGCGCATCGCGTCCAGCGTGAGCGCATTGCGGACATGCGGCCGGTTGAACGTCAGGACAGCGATGCCGTCGGCGTCGCGTTCGAGCAGGACATCCGCGCTCATCCGGCGATCCCTGAGTTGACATCTGGATCGGCCGGCGGCGCGACAACCGCCGGTGCTTCAACTGTGTCCGGTTCGCGCTCCGGCTCGCGGTCAGGCCGCAGCACGATCACCGCCAGCGGCGGCACGGTCAGCGTCAGGCTGTGTTCCCATTCGTGATGGCGGTGTTCCTGACTGTGCAGCGGCTCAGGATTCCCGACGCCCCCGCCACCGAACTCGGCCGCATCGCTGTTGAGGACTTCGCGGTATGTGCCGGGCTTCGGCACGCCGATCCGGTAATCGTACCGAACCACCGGCGTCCAGCTTGCGATGACGATCAGCAGATCGTCCTTGTCGTCGGCATAGCGAACGTAGCTGAAGACGCTGTTCTCGTTGTCGTTCGCGTCGATCCAGTTGAACCCGTGGAAGTCGAAGTCATGCTGCCAGAGTGATGGCTCGTTACAGTAGAACGCGTTAAGCCGCTTGCACCAGTTTTGCAGCGACTGATGCGTGTCCCACGACAGCAGGTGCCAATCCAGCTGACGCGCCTCGCTCCACTCGCGCCACTGACCGATCTCAGACCCCATGAAGTTGAGCTTTTTCCCCGGATGGGTGTACATATAGCCGAACAAAAGGCGCACCGTGGCGAACTTCTGCCACCAGTCGCCCGGCGCCTTGTTGATCATCGAGCCTTTGAGATGCACGACCTCGTCGTGGCTGAGCGACAGTACGAAGTTTTCGCTGAAGGCGTAGAACAGGCTGAAGGTGATCTTGTCGTGCTTCCAACGCCGGTAGATCGGGTCGGCCTTGAGGTACTCGAGCGTGTCGTGCATCCAGCCCATGTTCCACTTGAGCGTGAAGCCGAGGCCGCCGATGTAGATAGGCCGCGAGACCATCGGCCACGCCGTCGACTCCTCGGCGATGGTGATCGCCCCCGGCGCTTCACGATGGACGACCTCGTTGAACTGGCGCAGAAAGCTGATCGCGTCGAGGTTTTCACGCCCGCCGTAGCGGTTGGGGATCCACTGCCCCTGCTCGCGCGAGAAGTCGAGGTAGATGATCGACGACACCGCGTCCACGCGCAGGCCGTCGACATGATACTCCTTGAGCCAGAACAGCGCGCTGGCGAGCAGGAAATTGCGTACCTCGTTGCGGCCGAAGTTGAAGATCAGCGTGCCCCAGTCAGGATGCTCACGCTGAAGCGGATGCTCGTGCTCGTAGAGATGCGTGCCGTCGAAGTAGTTGAGGCCGTGGCCGTCTTTCGGGAAGTGCGCCGGCACCCAGTCGAGGATCACGCCGATGTCCGCTTGATGCGCCGCGTCGATCAGCGCCATGAGCTGATGCGGCGTGCCATAGCGGCTGGTGGCGGCGAAGTAGCCGGTCACCTGATAGCCCCAACTGCCGTCATACGGGTACTCGGTCACCGGCATCAGTTCGATGTGTGTATAGCCCATATCCTTGACGTAGGTGATGAGCTTGTCGGCCAGTTCGGTGTAGGTCAGCCAAGAACCGTCGTCGTGGCGCTGCCAGCTCCCCAGATGCACCTCATAAATCGCCATCGGCTTCTTGAGTGGATCGCTCTGCGCGCGCGCTTCCATCCACGCGCTGTCGCCCCAGCGGTAGCCGGACAGGTCGGTGACGATCGAGGCATTCGCGGGCCGCACCTCGCTGAAGAACGCGAACGGGTCGGACTTCTGGAAACGCCACCCCTGATTGTGCGAACGGATATCGTAGCGGTAGACCTCGCCCTCGCCGATGCCGGGGACGAACAACTCCCATACCCCGCCCGTGCGCATCCGCATCGGCAGGCCGCGCTCATCCCAGCGATTGAAACCACCGATGATGCTGATGCGCAGCGCGTTCGGCGCCCAAACCGCGAAGTTCACACCCCGCACGCCCTCATGCTCGACTACGTGCGCGCCGAACGCGTCATAGGCGTACAGCAAGTTGCCCTCGCCCCATAGATACAGGTCGACATCGCTCATCAGCGGGCCGAACCGGTACGGGTCGTCGACCTCGGTGATTACACCCTCGAAGTCGGTTTGCTTCAGGCGGTAGGCGAACCCTTCCATCACCGCGCCGTCCACGACCACCGAGAACAGCCCGTCGGTGTGGATCTTCTCCATCGGGTGCTGAGCGCCATCCGGCAGCACCACGGCAAGTTCCTTCGCCCACGGCCGGAAGGCCCGAACGGCCACGCCACCATCCACCGCGTGCGGGCCAAGAAGGTCGAACGGCGCGCCATGCCGCCCTTCGACCAACGCCGCCACGGCATCGGGATGAATCTCTATGTCTAAAGCCATGTATCATAATCCTCTACGTCTTACGGCCGTGCGGTCAGAATGAGGTCGATTGTAGCGCATGGCGGCCGTCACCCGCGATACGCGCACAATTGCCGCGTCACCGTGCATCCCGTACAATGCGGCTCTGTGAGATCGCACCCCGTTGAGGACTACCCGTGGCCCGTAAACCCGCCGAACAAGCCGTCAGCCGTGAAGACATCCTTCACGCCGCAGCCGAAGTCCTGCGCCGTAACGGCTACGAAGGCACGACGATGAAGGACATCGCTGCGCAGGTCAATCTGACCGCGGCGAGCCTGTATCACCACTTCGAGAACAAGGACGTGCTGCTGCTGGCTGTGCTGGAATTGGGCCTGCGCTACGTCGCCCGCGAGATCGAGTCGATCGTGAACGACTCATCGCTGACCAACGTCGAGAAGCTGCGTCGTATCGTCCACATCCACATCGCCAACCAGACCGAGAACCGTCCCGCCGGCGTGGCGATGGTGTACGAAGTGCGGCACATCGTGGCGCAGCAGCCACGCGGCGGCTTATCGGACGAGACGATTGCCGAGTACAACGCGCGCCGCGCCAGCTTTTTCGCCGAACGCCGCCGGTTCGAGGCGTTGTTCCAACGCGTCGTCCGCGAGGGGATCGCGGCGGGCGAGTTCCGGCCGGTCGATGTGCCGGTCGTCGTCAAGACGATCCTCGGTGCGAACAACTGGGTATCGGTGTGGTACAGCGAAGGCGGCCGCCTCAGCGGAGAACAGATCGCTGAAGAAATTGCTGAATTGTTTGTGAGGGCGCTGCATCCGTGAAGCCAATCCGCCTAGAACTCAAGAATTTCCTGCCGTATCAAGTCCCCGACCCGCTGCGCTTCGACGGGATCCATCTGGCATGCCTCACCGGCTCGAACGGCGCGGGCAAGTCGTCGGTGCTGGACGCCATTACGTGGGTGCTGTGGGGCGTCGCACGCTCTAAACGTGACGACGAGCTGATCCATCAGGGCCAGACCGAGATGCACGTCCAGTTCGACTTCGAGCAGGATGACGTGCTGTATCGCGTCATCCGGCGGCGGTCGAAGAAGGGTAAGACTGGCAGCACCGAACTGACGCTGCTGGCGATGAACGGCGAGCAGTGGAACCTGATCAGCGAGCCGTCGATTCGCCAAACCGAGAAGAAGATCGTCGACATCCTGCACCTGAGCTATGACACGTTCATCCACTCGGCGTTCTTGCAGCAGGGCCGCGCCGACGCCTTCACGACCCGCACACCCGCCGAGCGCAAGGCGATCCTCGGCGAAATCCTCGGCTTGGAGCAGTGGCAGAAATACGAAGCGGCGGCAAAGGAACGGTACAACGTCCTCGAACGCGAGGTCGACCTCAACCGCCGAGAGATCGAGTCGATCGAGGCCGAGCTTGCCAAGCGCCCCAGCCTCGAAGCGGACAAGGCGCTCGCGGAGGCCAGCGTGCGCGAGGCGGAAGCGGCGCTGGCCTTGGCGCAGCAGCGGCTCGACGTCGTGCGTGATGCGCCGGAAGCCCTGCGACGCGCGCAAACCGACCGCAAGGATCGCGTCGACCGCGAGCTTGACCTCAAGCGCCAGCAAGACGAGGCCGAGCAGGAAATGGCGCGTTGGGCCGGCGAAATCGACGCGTGTCAGCAAATCGTGGGACAGCGCGCGGACATCGAAGGCGGCTACGAATCGCTGCAAAGCGCACGTGAGGCCGACCGGTCACTGCGGGACAAACTGGACGCGCTCACCGACATCGACCGCCAGCGTGCCGACCTCAACGGCCAACTCACCGCCGCGCGCGCCCGCCTCGACTCCGAGATCACGCGGCTGGAACGCAGCATCGACGATCAGCAGGCCGTGATCGACGCCGATCCGTCGGCAGAACTGGAGTCGGTGCAGGCGGAACTCAGCGCGCTGCACGAGGCCGAGGCCCGCCGCGAGGACATGCAGCGCGAGGAGACGTTGATCCGCGAGGAGATTGCCGATCGCAAGGCGCGCCTCGATACACTCGAACTCGATGGCGGGAAACTGCGCAAACGGCGGGATACGCTGGCGGAAACGGACGACGCCAACTGTCCGACCTGCGGCCAGCCCCTCACGCCAGAGCATCGGGCCGAGATGGTGGGCCAACTCGACGGCGAACTCGTGGCGCATCGCGCCGAGTGGGTCGAGGCCAAGGCGCGCGCGGCCGAGCTAGACGACCGCCTCAAGCGGCATGGGCGCGAACTCAAAAAGCTCACCGCGACGCTGGCGGGGATGGCGAAGCTGCAAGAACGCGCCGGTCATCTCTCGGCCAGCGCGGAGGCAGTCGCTCAAGCGGCGAGCCGGCAGGCCGAGGATGCGCAGCAGCTTGACGCCCTGATCACGCAGCGCGACACCGGCGACTACGGCCACGACGTGCGGGAGGCGCTCGCGGCGCTTGACGCCGAGGCCGCGGCGCTCGGTTACGACAAGGGCGCGCACGACGCCACCCGCCGCACGCTCGACGACTACCGGCAGTACGAACGGCTCAAGGTGCGTCTCGAGTCGGCGCTGGAGCAGCTGCCCAAGTTCGAGCAGTCACGCGCCAACGCCGAAGCCCGCCGCGACCGGCTCGCCACCAACATCGCCGCGCTGGCCGCCGAGATCGAGCAGATCGACATTCAATTGGCCGGGCTGGAGGAACGCGCCCGCGAATACGCCGAGCGCGAGGCCGAACGCCGGATACAGGACAACGTCCGGATTCAAGCGACGGGCCGGCTCGCCAAGATCGAACAGCAGCTCGACACGCTGGACAGCCGGTTGGAACGGCGCGCGTATCTCGACGAAAAGCTCGCGGCTGACCAGCACGAGATGGGGTTGTACGCCGAACTGCGCACGGCGTTCGGGCGCAACGGCGTCCCGGCGATGATTATCGAATCGGCCATCCCGGAGCTTGAGGAGCTTGCCAACGACCTGCTGCGCCGGATGACCGAGGGCCGCATGGCTTTACGCCTGATCACGCAGAAGGATAAAGTGACCGGCGGCGTGATCGAGACGCTCGACATCGAGATCGCCGATGAACTCGGCACACGCAGCTATGAGACGTTCAGCGGCGGCGAGGCGTTCCGCATCAACTTCGCCCTACGTGTGGCGCTCAGCAAGCTGCTGGCGCGGCGGGCTGGGGCACAGTTACGCACGCTGTTCATCGACGAGGGCTTCGGCACGCAGGACGAATCCGGCCGCGCCCGTCTCGTCGAGGCGATCAACGCCATTCAGCACGAGTTCGACCTGATCCTCGTCATCACGCATATCGACGACCTGCGCGACAGCTTCCCCGTGCATATCGTGGTCGACAAGACGCCAACCGGCAGCCGGATCAGCATCCGCTAGGGCGAGCGACGCGTGATGAGTGGAAAGTGATGAGGAAGGGCAAGGGCAGACACAAAGGCCACCGAGAACAAGAGAGCGCACAGAGGACGTCCATAAGGGCAAGCCGATGGCTCACCGTGATTGACATCTGGTAAACACACGGACAAACAATGCTATACTCAATCTATCTAGTTTGAGGCATAAAATGACTAACACTAATCCCAAATCTAGTATACATACGTTGGAGGAGCAGCTGACACAATTGGCGCCCGCGCTAACGGAAGCATTGGCTGTAGTTAGCGCAGTCAAGGGTGACGAAACTTCACTACCTGACCGCAATACACGACGTGCGTTGATCGCTGCTTGGATCGGATCAATGAACTCCGACACTACGGACGCCTCGACATCGATTGACGAAACACTGAAGCAGGCGTATGGCGTCACAAAACAGCCTGCTGATTGATACAAATATCCTCGTCGCGGCGGCGTACCCGAAAGACGTCAACCATCAACAGGCTGCTATCTTCTTTGAGGTATACATTGACCGTGATCTTGTTGTACCATCTCCCGTACTGAGTGAGTTATTCTACGTGTTACTTGTACGAGAAGGTTATCCAACGGCGCTTGGCGCCGTCGCTCATACTATTCGTACATTCGAAATTGTGTCCAGTCAACACAGCGATTATATCCGAGCTATCCAGATTATGCGTCAGCATCTCGACGCACGGCTTGACCTCACCGACGCGATGGTGGTGGCGATTGCTGAACGACTAAAGATTGCGGAAATTGCCACATTCGATCGGCGCGACTTCTTAATCGTCCAACCCAAACACGGTGGTAGCTTTACGCGACTTCCATAACACAAGACAGCTCTGTGTCACCTCATCCTGCATCACAGCGACGCAGCCGCGCCCCCTGACTACTGTCCCCTAACAACTGACAACTGCCCCCGGCCCACCTATCGCTCGCGCTGCAGCAGGATCAGCGTCTTGTCGTCCAGCAGCTTGCCGTTGAACCGCGCGTGCAGCGTTTGATTAGCGTGCGCGCTGACCGTATAGACCCACCGGCGCGGGGTCGACTCGCGCAGCACCGACCCGCAGTCTTCGCAGGTCACGCGGTGGCGCACGACCGGCACGCCGAGATAGCGCCGCCGCACCGCCTTGACGTGCAGATGCGCCGATCCACACGCCGGACAGTGTTCAATCGGCACCCCCGCGCGATAACGCCCGTTCGAGCGCGCATTGACCGTGTACAGCGTGCCGTAGACCAGCCCTAGTCCGCCCATCAACACCAGCGGCAGAATCGGAAGCGTGACCGGCGCGGACGGCGTCGAAGGGGTATCCGCTGGCGCGCTCGCCGCGGGGAGAGGCGGCAGCGCGGCGATCACAGCCTGCGTCGGCGTCGGCTCGGAGGTCGGCTCTGGCGTCGGGCTGGGCTGAACCGGCACGACGGCCGGGTTGGCGGCACGCGTCCCGCTGGTGAGTGGTTCACGGGTCGGCGTGACGGTTGGCGCGGGCAGGGTGGCGGGGGACGCGCTGCTGTCATCCGGCACATCGGACGGGAACAACATGGCGACCGTCGTGCCGCTGGGATCGACCGGCGCGGCCAGCCCCATGTCGGCGCGGCGCGGGATCAGCGCGAGCGCGACCCCTTCGCCGATCTGCGCGCCGCCGTTGACGAAATCACGCGCGCCGTCGAGCGCGACCGGCAGGCTTCCGCGCGGCTCGATCCGCCCGAACAGCACACCGCACGCCGACGGCACGCTTTCTGGCAGCGGCGAATACGTCGTCACATACGCCGACACGCCGGGGAAAGCCGTCCAGTCGAACGGCGAGAACAGCGCGACGGCGACTGTCTTGTCGGTCGGCAGCGCATTGACCAGCGCCTGCTGCGCTTGATCCGAGCCGGCGTTGAGCGTGAACACCACGGTCAGGTCGGCGCGGCGCGACGCATCGACCGCGCGCGCAATATCGCTGTTGGACGGGCTTTCGGCCACTCCGACCCAGCGCACGACATCGGGCGGCAGCACGTCACACTCGGTGCGAATCGACGGGCGCGAGGCCGGGTAGATCAGCGCGACGGTGCGGTCGCCGGTGAGGGGCAGGACGCCGTTTTGATCGTAGGCGACCGTCGTTCCGGCGTCGAACAGCTCGCCGACCAGCGCCGCGCCAGACACCGCGTCCACGCGCGCATCGGCCGATTCGGGCGCTAACGGTTTCCAGTCGAGCAGGCCGTAACGCGCCTTGGCATTCAGAATCCGGCGCACGGACTCGTCGATGCGCGCCTCGCTCAGCCGGCCAGCGCGCACAGCCCCGACGGTCGCCTTGATCGCCTCGACCTGCGTGTCGGGGCTGAGGTGCGCGCCAAACGCGACCAGATCGACGCCCGCTTCAATGGCGCGGATCGAGGCTTCAGGGATGCTGTAAGTCGTGTCGATCGCGTCCATCTCGATCGCGTCGGTCATAATCAGGCCGGTGAAGCCCATCTGCTCGCGCAGCAGGCCGGTGACCACATTGTGCGACAGCGACGCCGGCAGCGGGCCGTCGGGGTCAAGCGCCGGATACCAGATGTGCGCGACCATCATCGCTTCAACGCCGGCCGCGACTGTCCAGCGGAACGGCGCGAACTCGACCGTTTCTAGCTCGTCCACCGGATAATTGACGACCGGCAGCGAGGTGTGCGAATCGTGCTGCGTGTCGCCGTGGCCGGGGAAGTGTTTGGCCGTCGCCATCACGCCGCCGGCCTGCATTCCGCGGATCAGGCCGGCCAGCATCTGACCGGTGCGCTGCGGCTCGCTGCCGAAGCTGCGCCGGCCGATCACCGGATTACGCAGGTTGGTGTACAGGTCAGCGACCGGCGCGAGGTTGAGGTTGACGCCCACGGCAGATAGTTCGCGGGCCATCGCCTCGCCGGTGCGCATCGCCAGCGAGACATCGCCGGTGGCGGTCAGCAGCATCATAGCCGGGAAGGTCGTGAAGCCATCTTTGAGCCGCGCGATCACGCCGCCTTCCTGATCGGTGGCGATGAACATCGGCGTCCCGCCAGCATCGACCACCGTCTGCTGCCAGTCGTTGATAAGCGCTGTCACCTCTGGCGGCGTGCCGACGTTGCTGACGAACAGCACGGCCCCGCCGGGCTGCCAGTCTTGCAGCATCCGGCGGTTCGGCTCGTTCAGCACCGGGCCGTAGATGCCGACGAGGAACATCTGCGCGACCTTTTGCTCCAGCGTCATCGACGCCATCAGCGCGTCGACGCGTGACTGCCCCAGCGCCGGGGCCGTCGAAAGCACGGCCATCACCAGCACGATCAACGCCATCCACGCCGGACGGGCTGGGAATCGGCGGCGCATCCGCACGATCAGCGGCAGATATCGGCTTGGCGTTCTCTCAGCACCCATCACTCAGCACTTCCGATTTCCTGCTCAGAACACGCCGTGCTCCACCATCAGGACATATAAGAAGTTATCGCGCTCTTCGGCCGTCATCAAGCGCGGACGTGCGTTCTCCTCGATAATGCCGGGATAAATGGCGACGGTCATCAGGCGGCCGTCATAGATGTACAACTCGTCAAGGCTGAAGCGCACCCCCGCCCACCACGACTGATCGAACAAGAAGTTGCCGATGCCGTAATGCAAGAACGCCGTACCTTCCCCATAACCCGTGATGACGTTGTAAGTCTGCGGAAAGTGCGCCTGTGTGCCGATCACCACATCCGCGCCGAGGCGGGCATAGTTGGCGAAGTCGATGCGCTGTTGATCGGTCGGCGCATACTGATCGAACTCCCAGTATTGCAGCGAGAGGATGACGACGTCGTTCTCGGCCTTGAGCGGCGGCAGCACGGCACGCAGCCATGCGGTGTCGCATGGGGCGGCGCCGGGGCGGTTCTGCGACCCGCCGACATGCGCATAATACGGGCCGGGCAGGTTGCAGCTCAGCCACGCGATGCGGTTGCCGTCGCGCTCGATGATAAGCGGGCGCTGCGCATCGAGGATCGTCTCGCCCCCGCCGATGGTCGAGAAGCCCTTGTCGTGGAACAGCCGCAGCGTGTCACGGTAGGCGCCGTAGCCGTAGTCGTTGTTGTGATTGCCGCTGAGTTCGACCACATCGACGCCGAGCCGGTCGAATACGTCGAAGTGTTCGGGCTTGGTGCACATGCTGTTGCCCCCGCCGAGTCGTTCGCCGCCGCGCGGGCAATCGGCCACCGCCGACACCTCGTTGGAGACGTGGAACACGTCGGCGCGGGTGGTGTACGGCGCGATCAACTCCGCCGCCCAGTCTACGCCGTGTTCATCCAGCGCCGGCGTGACGTTGCGTGCCATCGCCGTAACGCCAGACAGCATGACGGTCGTGAGCTTGTCCGGGTCGTAATTCGGCGTGTAGCTCGCCATCGCCAGCGGGTACGTGTCGAGCGCATACAGCGGGTGCTGTTCGTCGATCCACAGCACGCGCAGCCGCAGGTTTACGGCGTCCCACGGCACAATCGCCCAGCGTGTGCGGTCGCGGTACAGGTCGTTGAGCAGTGCCGCATCATCATCCACGGTGCGGATGTTGGGATGCAGCGGCCGGCCGTAGGCGAACAACGCGTCACGCGTGGCGTGTGTGATCGTGAGCTTGGGGTCATCCTCGCCCCGCAGCAGCGCGTCGAACTGCGCACGCGGCAGGTTGAACACCCGGCTTGGGAACGCCGCGACCGGCACGAACAGCGCCAGTCCCATGCCTTGCTGCGGAGGAGGTGTGCGGGTGGCGAATACGACCGGCGCAGACGTCGGCGCGAGGTTCGCCCCGTAGAACGCCAAGTAATCAGCGATGTGCGCCGACCAGTACGCGTCGTTGTGCTGCCCCGCCGGGTTGATGATATAGGTGTGCGCGATACGCGCTTCCTTGAGCCGCGCGTCCATGATGTCGAGGCCCGGCGCGGCGTAGTCGTCGATGCCGCGATCAAGGTACAGCGGCGGCGGATTCTGCACGACCAGCGCCAAATCGAGCGGGTTCTGGTCGTCCGGCGCGTGATACAGGTCGAAGAACGCCGAGTGCCCGCCGATTGCCACGAACTGATCGGGATAGCGCAGGCCGATCTGATACGCCCAGAATCCGCCGCGTGAGATGCCGCCGATCGCCCGCCGCGACGGATCGAGGCCGAACTGCGCCTCGGCCGCGGGGATCAGGTCGTGGTAGATGATCTCGCCCCACGAGTCCGGCCCGAACTGGTTGGCGTTGGCAAGCTGTTCGCCGTAGGGAAGCACAATCGCCATGTACGGCAGAGTCTTGTCAGCGATGCCGATCTCAAGCTTGCCGGCCACGTCGAGGTCGACCCAGTGGTTGTCATCGCGGTTCGAGCCACCCAACAGCACGGCATACGGCAGCGGCGTATGCTCCTCGGCGCACGGCGGCAGGATCACCGTCACCATGAATCCACGGCCAGCACGCGGGCTGTCAAGCGTCACGCGCTGACGACTGCTAGCGATCTCGGTACACGTCGGGGATGGTGCGGCGGGTAGGCTGACGGCTAACGACAATACAAGCAGCGCAAGGACAAGGCGCATCCGTTCGACCTGATTAGCTCATGGGCATCAAACCGCGCGAGTATACCGGTTACGGCGCGCGACCGATATGCGCGAGTCGGCCCGAAACTGCGTGCGCCGGCAGCAGAAGGCACAATACGCCCCATCCGGTACGGATTCCCTCAAGGTCGCGTGACAGACGGCCACTCACTCGCGCCGCGTAAGGTGGGCAATGAACACGCAATACCACATTACCCCCGGCAGGTTCAGTATTCTGCTTAGTATCGGATCGCGACGGTCTTGGCCGACTTCACGCGTACGACAATCGTATCGTCCAGATCGCCTTCAGGCGGGTTCGGATTGCCGTACTTGCCCATCACCAGTGAGACGAGGCGGCGCTTCTCCTCGACGCCGGTGACTTCCTCAGCCATCCCCTGCATGCTGACGAACGTGATCGGGTCGTCCGGTTTGCTGACGCACACGGCGATCCGCGGGTTGGCGCGAAGATTGCGTCCCTTGACCGTCGAGACTCCGGTCATAAACACGATTTCGCCCGCATCCAGCTCATACCATACCGGCACAAGGTGCGGCTGTCCGCTGCTGTTGACGGTCGCCACCAGCACGTCGCGTCCGCCTTCCGCTAGGAATGCCTGAATCTGATCCTCAGTTAGGTTGTCCATTCGCAAGTCCTCAATGTCGGTTGCCGAGAGTATACCTCTACCGGCAGTCGACATTCAGCTACACCACGCGAATGTGATCCTTGTCGACATAAAGCAGCGCGATCGGATCGCCGGGGTTGGGCAGCACCGATCGGGCGAGGTCGTTTCGGGTTTCGGTCGCTTCGTCCTCAATCACAAGGCCCTCCGGCGCGCGCACGCGATACTTGACCGTCACGCGATAACTGCGGCTCGTTCCGCCTTCGCTGTTGGTGCTGGTATGCCAGCGCCCCCACGCCGAGACGACCTGACCCAGCAGCAGCTGACCGTTCTTGAGGTAGAACCTGCGCCGGCGCGCACCGAAGACCATCACGAGAATCAGGATCAGGAAAATGGAACCGAAGACGCCGCCGATAATGAGTACCGGCACGTTCATCAGCCCGCCGGTATCGACAAACGGCACCTCCATATCGGTGAAGCCGGTCGCATTGAACATGAACAGCGTGAAGCCGAGAGATGCAGCGAGGATCACGATGACGAGCAGGATCACGCCGTTGCCGCTGCGCAGGGTGTTGCGCTCACCGGTCAGGTATTTCCCATCACCACGCCGCAGCGTAAAGACGTTCGCCAACTGCGGCCCACGCTGAACCGGACGTCCGTCTCCGCCGGTCAACTCCACCGGCGCGGCGCTGCCCATCGTGTCCGACCACACGAACGTCGGCCCGACCGAGATGCTTACGCCATCCGCGTCGCGCGCGGCCTGCTGATCGGCCCGGTTATCGGCCACGAACTGCCGCCGGAGCGCGTCCTCCTGCTGGCTGAGCGCATCGCCGGACGCAAACCCGCTGATGCCGATCCCGCCCAACGCCGATCGCGGCTGTGCCGATGACGACGGCGTATTGACCGATCCCCCCTCTCCTTGCACCGTGATGCCCGCCTCGGCCAATTCTTTGCGCGCAAGCTCGCGCAGTTCGGGATCGGGGTCTTGCTGGTAAACAGCCATGAACAGCGGCGCGAGTTGGTCGCCGCCGAAGCGCGCCGCCATGCCGAGGATCATCTTGCGCTGTGCCAGTGGCAGCTTGGCGAACTCGCCGTAATTGGGAATCTGCGCGCTCATCGAAGCCCTCCCCAGTGTGATTCGGCCTTACGGATACAATCAGCAGCCCTGCTGTACAGCTTATGAGGAATCCGGAATGCGCGCCATCCGCAGCGCAAGCGATGCGTGAAAAGTAGGACGTGATGCGGAGCAGCAGCATCACGCCTATAGATTTCACACCCCAACGTGGCGATCTATCGAATCAAAACGGCGCAGCCTGAATTGGCCGCGCCGTGTGCTGCTTAAATTCGGGTAAGGTCGTTAATCCCCGCTGCCGACGACGGTCAGTTCGCCCAACGCGTCCATCATCTCGTGGAACTGTTGGATGTAGAGCTGCTGCTTGCTGTCGCTCATGGCGACCGGTGGATTGGGATGCACCTCGACCATCAGGCCATCAACGCCGACCGCTTTGGCCGCCCGCGCCATCGGAACGGCGATGTCCCGCCGGCCTGCGCTGTGCGAGATGTCGATCACGACCGGCAGGTGCGTCTCCAGTTTGAGAGCCGCCACCGCGCCGATGTCGAGGCCGGCGCGAGTCCACTTCTCGAAGCTGCGGATGCCGCGCTCAATGAGGATCACGTTCGGGTTGCCGCTGCTCACGATGTACTCGGCGGCGTACAGGAATTCTTCCATCGTCGCGCCGAAGCTGTGCTTGAGGATGACCGGCTTCTGCTGCTGACCGAGCGCCTTGAGCAGATACGCGTTCTGCATGTTGCGCGCGCCGACCCAGAACACGTCGACGTAGTCGAACATCATCTGAAGCTGGCTCTTGTCCATGATCTCGGACACGATGAACTGCCCGTACTTATCGGCCACCTGCCGCGCGATCTTCAGGCCAGGCTCGCCCAACCCCTGAAACTCATACGGCGACGTGCGCGGCTTATACGCCATCCCGCGCAGGAACTTGACACCGCGCTCGGCCAACGCCGCCGCCGTCTCGTCCATCTGCTCCATGCTTTCAATCGCGCACGGGCCGGCGATGATCTGGAACGCGCTGTTGCCGATCTGCGTCACGCCGTCAGGCATGGTGATGATCGTGCGCTCGCCCGGCGCTTTGCGCTGCACCTTGATCTTCGCCTTGGTCTGCGATTCCTCAAGGGCCATCGACGCGCGGAAGATCTCACGGAACAGCGCCTTGATCGTCTCGTTGCTGAACGGGCCTAGATTCGCCATCTCAAGCGCTTGCAGCATCTGGCCTTCGCGCACGGGATCGTAGAACGTGTTGCCGAGGTGAGCGTGGACTTTACCGATCTCACTGACGACTTTGGCGCGCTGGTTGAGCAAGTCAAGCAGCTTGAGGTTGATCTCGTCAACCTGCCCGCGAAGTTCCTGCAAACGATCTTCGGTCATGGTGGATTATCCTGAACCTTAGGGGCCTCGCTGTTGGCGGGTCATTATAAGGCCACCGGCATCGCGCGGCAACCGGAGTCAGGCAGAATCGACAAGTGGCGGTTGTCTACTCTCTCTCCTCCACCGCGCACCCCTCCGGCAGAGGCACGCCGAGGACGCCCTCATCAAGGCCGATCCCTCGCACGCGCCACTGACCCACTTCACGATGAAAATAAACCGCCATCGTCATATCCCGTGCGGCGACTCGCGCCGTGCCGGGAAGGATCCTGAACTGCGCGCCGCCCGCCTCGCACGCCTTAACCGTGCCGTCGAAGCGATACGACTCCGGAAGCACGCCTGATGCGGTGGCGATTGACAGAAACACCTGCTCCGAGCCAAGCTGCTGCTGCCATCCGCTGTCGAGCAGGGCGAATGTCTCATCATACTGCGCCAGTCCGATCGCACGGAAGAACGTGTCGGCACGGTCGCGCAGTTCGGTGAACTCCGGGTCAGCCGGGCCGAAGCGCGTAATAGCGAGGATCGACACCACGGCGAGGACGGCGCTCACGGCGAGCATGAACAGAGTACGGCGATTGCGGAAAGGGACGGTCATCATGTTCTAAAATTCGACTTTCGATATGCTCAGGATACACCGGAATGGTTGATTGCATGGCTCCGATGCTGAGCATAGATCACAAGATGAGTACTTATCATGCGATGGATCATCAAGTAGACAAAGTTAGGTATCATGGTCTAGTCAAACCCGTAGGCACAATCCGGTGATTCGCCATGTCTCAACAATCTATTGCGTCTGTTCGCAAGCGCCGCAATGGCGAAGCGAACAAACTAGCTGCGAAGGATCGTGGTGTTCACGACTGGTATCGCTTTGTGCTGTCGTTCCCCCCACACGTAGTTCGTGACTATTTAGAGAAGTTCAACATCAATGCACGCGAGACAGTTCTGGATCCTTTCTGCGGAACTGGAACGACACTTGTTGAGTGCAAGAAGCTGGGTATTTCGGCTATTGGGGTTGAAGCTAACGCCCTTGCCCACTTTGCGAGTTCGGTCAAGTCGAATTGGGATATCGATCCTGATGGCCTCGTCGCTGAAGCAGCGGACGCAGCGGATCACGCATTGGCCGTATTGAAGCGCGACGGCGTTGAAGACGATCCGGCGATCTTTCCCAGCTCAGCGCGAATCCAAGATTTAACGCTGCGTGGACTCGACGCAGATCAAGAGAAGCTGATACTCACAGACTCGATTAGCCCGCTCCCACTGCACAAAGCGCTCGTCCTCCGAGACAGCATCGGAAACTATCGCGGGTCAGACAACTACGATCTCATGCGGCTCGCATTCGCAAGCATCGTGACCTTCTCAGCCAGCAATCTGCAATTTGGTCCAGAAGTTGGCGTGGGGCGTCCCAAGATCGATTCTGCCGTGGTTACGACGTGGATGGACAAGATTCGCCAGATCGCAAATGACCTCAATGAGTTTGGCGGCTTAGCGAATGTCGGGACAAGGGTTCACCGGCACGACGCGCGCGAAATCGAAGACGTGCTGGTTCCCAACTCCATTGATTTCGTCTTTACGTCTCCTCCATATCCCAATGAGAAAGACTATACGCGTACGACTCGTTTGGAGTCGGTCATGTTGGGTCTGATAAATAATCGGCAAGACCTCCGCCAGATAAAACGAGAACTGCTTCGCTCAAACACGCGAGGGGTTTACAAAGGAGACGATGATGACTCGTGGGTGTCGGAGTTTCCAGAAGTCCAAAGACTCGCAGAGCAGATTGAATCGCGCCGGATCGAGCTTGGCAAGACGTCCGGTTTTGAACGGCTGTACCATCGGGTGACGAAGCTCTATTTTGGCGGTATGGCAAAGCACTTGGCCGGGCTGCGAACTGCGCTAAAACCCGGCGCTCATTTAGGATACGTCGTCGGGGATCAAGCCTCGTATCTTCGCGTCATGATCCGCACCGGCGAGATACTGGCTTCGATTGCAGAGTCCCTCGGCTACGAAGTCGCTGGGATTGACCTCTTCCGTACACGTTTAGCGACTGCGACACGAGAGCAACTGCGGGAAGAAGTGCTGCTGCTTCGCTGGCCGGGGTAATGTCTGTGGATTTCAGCACCTTGAGGAGCGATTGTAGTGAACAGGTATGATCAGATCCTACAGCACGTATTCCTCAAACGGTATCAAACGGGGGCGAGTGAGGTTCGGTTTAGCCGTCAGGATTTGGAAGATGCTCCCGATGAGCTGGGCATCCGTCCGGTTAAGAATCTCGGCGATTTAGTCTATTCGTTCCGATTCCGAAGCAGTTTTCCAGACGCCATATCTTCTCGCGTGCCTCCGGGTAGAGAGTGGATCATCCGTCTCGATGGCGCGAGTCATTATAAGTTTGTTGCTATTGTTCCGATTGACCTTACCCCGCAAACCAACTTGCTGCAGATCAAGATACCCGATGCTACCCCCGGTATCGTCGCCAAATATGCGCTCGGAGACGAACAAGCCCTTCTGGCAAAAGTGCGCTACAACCGGCTGGTGGATATTTTCACTGGAGTCGCCTGCTATTCCCTTCAAAATCACCTACGAACAACCGCCACCCATATCGGTCAGGTCGAAATTGACGAGTTATACGTAGGCGTAGATCGTCGCGGTGTGCAGTACGTGTTCCCCGTTCAGGCAAAAGGCGGACGAGACAAGCTCAGTATCGTACAAATCGAGCAAGACGTGGCTGTTTGCAAAGAGAAGTATCCTGACTTGATCTGCCGGCCCATCGCTGCCCAGTTCATCTCAGAGCGGTTGATCGCCTTACTTGAGATCACCGCTAACGGTTTGGCGATCGCCGAACAGAGACACTATCACTTGGTCGCGCCCGAACAGGTAAGTTCAAGCGACATCATGGCGTATCAGGCGCTCATGCGCACCAACGACTAACGGCCAGCTATCCCGTCACGGTGAACGTCACCTTGTCGGCGCGAGAGCCGAAGTCACTGCGAGCTTTGACCTTCACCGAGTACGTTTTGCCGGTCTTGAGCGTGATCTCATCCTCGGCGGCGAGGTTCAGGCTGCACGTCGCCGCGCAGTTGGCCGCGCCGGGCGTCCGCGCTGTGCTGTAGACCGTATCGCCGTTGGCCTTCTTGATGATGATCTTGTACGTATCGGCCCCGGCGGATGGCGTCCATGTGATCGTCGGCTGCGTGCCGGCCGTGCCGCCGTCGGTCGGGAACGTGATCGTCACATCGCCCGGCGCAGCGCCAACCTTCTCGTACGCGCCGATGTCGCACGCGTCGCCCTGCGGACGGGTCACGCCGCGCTGGTCGATGTCCGGGCAGTTGGCCCCGGCGTTATAGGCCGGGCTTCCGGGAAGCGGCACGAGCACCTGCGTCTGGCCGAAGGTCAGGCTGGCGCGCGCCGGCTCAAGCGTTCCGTTCAACACAGCATCCTTGATCGGAATCCCGCCGCCGCACGAGTCGCCCGGCGACTGAAGGTTATGCCCGCCGTTGGTGATCGTCCCGAAACAGCCGCGAATGCCGTTCCAACCGCCGGTGTTGCCGAGAAAGAGGGTGTTCTTGACGGTTGCTACGGCATGGATCGCGCCGCCGACGCTCGCACCATCGTTGGGCACGGTGTTGAAGGCGAACGTCACGCTCTTGATCGTCGACCCGCCGGTGCTGAACAACGCGCCGGCCGAGCCGGTTGTCGTCACGCTGTTATACGCAAACGTCGTATTGACGATCTTGAAATCCTTGCCCGGCCCCGTCCCGGAAATACCGCCGCCCACGTCGATTGCCGTGTTGTTCGTCACGCTGCTGTTTTTCAGCTTGAGGATGTAATAGCCGCCCTTCCACAACCCGCCGCCGTGTTCCGCGCTGTTGCCGTCGATCACCGTATTCTTGATGACGGTCGGGCCGCTGTAGCTGCCGTTGACGTTGTGCGCCCACGTGAAGATGCCGCCGCCGAGGTTGGCCGACGTGTTGTCGAAGATGTGCGAGTCCTTGATCGTCAGCTTACCCGCGTCGTTGTAGATCGCGCCGCCGCCGCCGGGGTCGGGGCTGGTCGAGACGTTGCTCTGAAACAGGCTGCGCTCAATGGTCAGCACGCTGAGCAGGTTGTTGATCGCGCCGCCGTTGGGCGACCGGTTGTCGATGAACGCGCTGTCGCGGATCGCCACGATGCTGGTGGTGTCGATGGCAATCGCGCCGCCGCCGTGATACTGATGGCGTTCTGCCTTCGCTCGGTTGTTGATGAACGTGACGTTTTCAACAGTGAGCGAATTATAGTATCCACTGTAGATCCCGCCGCCCTGATTGGCCGCGCGCTCGCCGGGTGCATCGTCTCTGGCGCGCCCGTTGATGATCGACAGATTGCGCACCGTCAGCGACAGATACCGCCCGGGCGTCGTGTAGATCACGCGTGTATCAGACTGGCCGTCGAGTGTGATCAGGCCGCCGCCATCGAGTGTATAGTTCGCGTTGGCCGTGTTGAACTTGAGCTGTTTGGTGAGTGGAAACGTGTGCGCGCCGCCACAGTTGAACGTGATCGTGCCGCCGTTGTTGTCGTTGAGCGATTTGACCGCGTCGCGCAGAGCGTCTTCGGTGCAGCTTCCCGCCGTCCCATCGCCCACGACCTCATTCACCGCCGCACGAGTGGGCGCGGTGAGGGTCAGCAGGGCTAAGACTAGAATCAAGCTCAAAATGCGCATGATGACGCCTTTATCCCAGCACGAACACCTCTATTCTACGCGCACTCGCCAAGTCGTTCCGTCAACGCTACCCTATGGGACGTAAGGAATTTGTCCTAATTCGCCGGATGTCGTAAAACCGTGATGCGCCGTCTAATCGTGATCGCTGCCGTCGTGCTGGCCGGGTTTATCGCCTTTGACCTGTATCCGGGGCTGCGCGGGGGCGCCGGTTGGCAGTGGGCGTATCAGCCGCCGCCAGACGTTGTCGCAGTGATCGCGCTGACGGCGGGGCTGACGGTGTACGTCGTCGTTACGGCGCTGCTGCGGGCGCGTCGTGCGGTTCGTACCGTGCTGGCGTGGACGGTGTTCGGCGGCACCGTGTTGGCCTATCTCGCCGTCAGCATCCGCGGCGATCCATTCTTCCTGCTGTTCACGCGCACCGTCTCACCGGTGCAGACCGGCGCGGCGTCGCTGCAAACCAGCATCATGGCCCGTGACGGCGTGCTTCCCACGCTGCGGCGCTGGCCGGAGGTGATGGACGAGGCGCTCACGCTCAACCTGATTCACTTCACGACCAGTCCGCCGGGGCAGGTGCTGGCGCATCAGGCACTCGCAGACGTGTTCGATTCTCCGGCGCTGCATGGACTGGCCGCGCCGGTCAGCCAAGCGTGGCGAATGTACCAGTGTCACGACATCGACGTGATGTGGTACTCCCGTGGGGAGATCATGGCGGCCGGCCTGTTTGCGTTCTTGATGCCGCTGCTGGCTGCGCTCGCCGCACTGCCGATCTTCGGTATCGCGCGCGACCTGACCGGAGACCGCATGCTGGCCGCGCGGATCGCGGGCTGGTGGGCGCTCGTCCCCGCCGTGCTGATGTTCGCGCCGACGTGGAACACACTATATTCCACCTTGTGCGCGCTGGCGTTCTGGCTGCTGCTGCGCGGCTTACGATCCGAACAGATGGGATGGGTGCTGGGCGCGGGGTTGGTCACGGCGTTGACCACGTTCCTGAACTTCGCGGTGCTGCCGTTTCTACTGTTGGCAGGGCTGTTTACGTTGGGGTGGTGTGCCCTCACCCCCCGGCCCCCTCTCCCTCAGGGCGAGGGGGAGAACAGCGGTCGAGATTCCGGTTCGACCCTCACCCCCCGGCCCCCTCTCCCTCAGGGCGAGGGGAAGAACAGCGGTCGGGACTCCGGTTCGACCCTCACCCCCCGGCCCCCTCTCCCTCAG
>JAANMU010000196.1_pt1 | contig 78018 bp, 80 predicted proteins | sample 7279701 | NCBI WGS metagenome assembly JAANMU01 (sample SAMN14094539, study PRJNA606508) | bioreactor metagenome | isolation source: A lab-scale SPAN reactor treating ammonium-rich wastewater day 57 | place: Ireland: Galway | collected 2017-03-13 | reverse complement strand
GAAACGGTGATCAAACGGTGATCATTTCGCCCACCAGCCGCCCCGCAAACCCAGTCGGGACGCCATCGAAGAGCCCCCATGTAGGCTCCCCGGGTAAGAGCGACGATTCTTGCGTTTCGTGCGGGTTCGGGGAACCTGTGCTCTCAGTCTACCTCGGACCCCGCAAAGCCGTCGGTGACCTTTTCCCCGAAGAGCGAGGGCAAATCGGCCAGGCTCTCGAGCACGCGCGCCTGCACCCCCTCGGGGCCGAGCAGGTCGGGAATGTAGACGACCTCCATCCCGGCTCGCCGGGCGGCCAGGACGCCCCAGGGCGAGTCCTCGACCACGAGGCAGCGCGCGGGGTCAACGTCGAGACGGCGGGCGGCCTCCAGGAAGATGTCTGGCTCAGGCTTGCCGGCCGGCACCTCGTCGCCGCATACGATCACCGAGAAATGCTCCACCAGGCCTGCGCGGGTGAGCTTGGCGAAGGCTTCCGGGTGAGAGCTGGAGGTGGCCACGGCCCGATGAATCCCACGCTGCTCGAGCCAGGGCAGGAGGTCATCCAGCCCCGGCTTCCAGGTCACCGGGGAGCCGTTGTCCCAGGCCTGGTAGAAGATCTCCCGGCGGGTCTCGCGCAGGGCGACCACGTCACACCCCGGTCCGAACTCTTCTTGCAGGCGCTCATCGGCCCTGACCTTGCTCAGTCCGATCAGGCTGTGGTAGAAAGCGTCGCCGAGAGCGAATCCGTGGCGGGCGCAGGCCGCGCGCCAGGCCACCAGGTTGTGGCGCTCGGAGTCGATCAGGGTGCCGTCCAGGTCGAAGAGAACAGCGCGATAGGCCATCAGCCTCCCAGGGTTCGCAGCCGACGCAGGGCGTGCCTTCCGAGGACCGAACTGCGCGGGCATGTTCCAGCATCCCCACTACATGATGGTCATGGTGACCGACATGCAGCGCTCGGTGGCCTTCTACCGCGACGTTCTCGGGCTCACGCTGCGGTTCGAGTCGCCGGGGTGGAGCGAGTTCTCGACCGGCCCCACCACGCTGGTGCTGCACGGCTGGGGCGATCCCGAGCCGGTGGCGCACCTCACCGAGCTGCCTGCCCGGCCGACCGCTGGCACATGCTCGTTCGGCTTCTATGTGAGCGACCTGCAGGCCGCCTTTGCCGAGCTGGTCGCTCGCGGAGCGAAGGTACTCAAGCCACCCACCAACCTGGAAGACTTCGGATTCTGGGCGGCCATCGTGCTCGACCCGGATGGCACAACCATTTCCATCGCGCAAAAGGTCTGAGCTGCCCTATCGCGCCAATCGCTCCAGGTCTTCGCGCAGAAGCGTATCAAAGTTCTGGAACTCGTCGTTGCCCGCTTCGTGGTCCGTGGGACGGTCCTTGATCGTTCCCGTGGCGGGATCGTAAGACTTGAGGTGCGGCTTGAGGACCTCGCGCAAAGACTGAGTGGCTTGGTCGAGGGTGAGTCCCTCGCGGCGGTTTCCGGTGAACGGATCAACCACCGTGTAGCGGCTCTCCCGAGCTTCGACCGTCACGGAGTAGAAAGCGACTCCAGGCTCGTCGTAGCCATCCCTGTAGTTGCCTTCATCGTCTTCGAAGCGAAAGACCGCCGTCGCTGAGGGCGATGAGGAGTGCGCGTACCACCAGCCCAGCACGGCCGTAAGGGCGACCACCGCAATCAGAGGAAACAGACCTTTCACCCTGCCATGTTCTTCTGTGGAAGCGGACTCCCTGTGCTTTCAGGTTGGGGGCTGACGACTGACTTGACCCGTGAAAGAATCTCACCCTTCGTTGTCGAAAGGAGTCTGATGGAAACCACGGCAGATCGGCTTCGAAAGCTGATTCAGAGAGCGCCCGAACTCTCCGACGCCGAAAAGCTTCGCCAGGCAATCGAAATGGTTGATGCGGGCATCGAGATGATGCGCCTGAACTTGCGCCGCCAGTTTCCGGAGGATTCCGAGGAAGACATCGGGGAACGCTTGCTCGCTTGGCTTCACGAACGTCCCGGCGCCCCGTACGGGGACGGCGTCGGCGTACCCTCCTCACGACGCTTTGACGCCTGAAGGGTTTCCAGCGCTCCTCGCAAGGGTCAAACGAGACCTGGACGGATTTCAGGCTCGTTGGGCCCTGATCGGTGGCCTGGCTGTGGGCGCTCGCACCCAGCCCAGATTTACGCGTGATCTGGATGTTGCTGTCGCCGTGAGCAGCGACCCGGAAGCTGAGAATTTGATTCGTCAACTTCTGATTGAGGGGTACCAGATCGAGGCGTTGCTGGAGCAGCTTTCCCTCGGGCGCCTGGCAACGGTTCGACTCCGACCGCCTGAGGGGCGAGAAATCGTGGATCTGCTGTTCGCTTCCTCCGGGATCGAGCCAGAGATCGTGGAGGGCGCCGACAGGTTGGAGGTTTTCCCCACTCTGGTCGTTCCGGTCGCTTGCCGAGGCGACCTCATCGCGATGAAGATATTGGCGCGAGACGATGCGTCCAGGCCGCAAGACCGTGTCGATATTCAGGCGCTTCTGAAGTCGGCCGGACCCGAGGACCTGGAACGGGCCAGGAGAGCGCTGAGATGGATAGCCGAGCGGGGCTCGGCTCGCGGGCGCGATCTCCAAGACCTGCTCCAAAAGAGCCTTGAAGAATTCAAGGCTCAAACCCACTGACTCGGCCCCCCGCAAACCACCCCCCCCCCGAGGAGGTCTGAGCGCTTTCTATCAGAGCACCCAGGCCGATGAGAACATCCGCATCAGGCGGTCCAGGGCCGTTTCCACCTGCTCGGATCTGACGTCGAGGTGGGTCACGGCTCGGAAGCGGTTGCTGTCCATGCGCGAGAAACGCACTCCGCGCTCGAGCGACTCGCGCTCGAAGCGGTCGGGATCGCCCCTGACCGAGAAGAACACCATGTTGGTCCGGCGCTCGTTGGGCTCCACCGCAATGCCCTCGATGAGGGAGAGCCCCGCAGCGAGTCGGGCCGCATGCCGGTGGTCCTCGGCCAGGCGCTCCACGTGGTGGGCCAGGGCATGGCGGCAGGCGGAGGCCAGGATGCCGCTCTGGCGCATGGCTCCGCCCATGATGTGCTTGCATCGCCGGGCCTCCTCGCGGCGCGAGAGCGCCATGGCCAGCACCGCCCCCATGGGAGCTCCCAGCCCCTTGGAGAAGCACAGGGTCACCGTGTCAAACCCCCGACAGAGCTCGGCCGGGGCCAGCCCGGCCCAGGTGGCGGCGTTGAGCAGCCGGGCGCCATCCAGATGGCGGGCCAGGCCGTCGCAGGCAGCCAGCACGTCGTCGAGCTCAGCTCGAGTCCAGGGGAAACCGCCGCCCTGGTTGGTGGTGTTCTCGACCACCACCAGCCGGGTGCGCGGGCTGTGGTAAAGGTCGGGCCGACGGCGCGAGCGCACGTCTTCGCCCTGGAAGATGCCGTTGGGGGTGGGGATGCCCCGGGTCTGGGCCCGGGCGTGCACCGAGCAGGTGGCCGTCTCGTAGCACAGGATGTGGCCGCTCTCGGCAGCCAGCACTTCGTCGCCCGGTCGGCACTGGAGTTGCACGGCAATGGCGTTGGCCATGGTAGCCGAGGGGAGAAAGAGAGCCGTCTCCGTGCCCAGCAGGCGGGCCGCCTCCTCCTCCAGCGCCAGCGTGGTGGGGTCCTCGTCGAGCTGCTCGTCGCCCACCAACGCCCTGGCGATGGCGGTACGCATGGCGGCGGTAGGCCGGGTGACCGTGTCGGAGAAGAAGTCGATCACACCCGCAGCAATCCGGCCGCTCCCTGGCCTCCGCCAACGCACATGGTGACCAGGCCCAGCCCGCCTCCGCGGCGCTTGAGCTCGCTCAGCGCGGTGACCACCAGTCTGGCCCCCGAGCAACCCAGTGGGTGCCCGAGGGCGATGGCGCCCCCGTTGGGGTTGACCCGCTCCAGGGGGACCCTCAGCTCGCGCAGCACCGCCAGCGCCTGGGCCGCAAAGGCCTCATTGAGCTCCATCAGGGCCACGTCCTTGAGGTTGACCCCGGCGCGGTCGAGCACGCGAGGCACTGCGTGCACCGGACCGATCCCCATGTACTCGGGGGGAACGCCGGCTACGGAGTAGTGCAGGAAGGTTCCCAGTGGTGTCAGCCCGCGCTTCTGGGCCATCTCAGCGCTCATCAGAACCACCGCGGCCGCCCCATCGGAAATGGGTGAGGAGTTGCCGGGGGTCACGGTGCCGTCGGTCTTGAAGGCTGGTTTGAGGGCGGCCAACCTCTCGAGCGAGGTATCGCGGCGCACCAGCTCGTCGGTGGCGAAGGGAACCATTGTCGTCTCTACGGTGACTCCATAGCGGGTGTCCACGCGCACCGGCACGGTGAGCAGCTCGTCCTTAAAGTAGCCCTTGTCCTGAGCCTGCGCGGCCAACTGGTGGCTGCGCAGGGCGAACTCGTCCGACTCTTGTCGAGATATCTCGAACTTGGCGGCCAGATTCTCGGCCGTGACGCCCATCCCCATGTAGGTGCCCGGGCGCTTGACAAAGAGACCCAGGTTGGTGGAGGGCTTGTTGCCGCCCATGGGCACCATGCTCATGGACTCCACCCCGCCCGCTACCACCACCTCGGCCGAGCCCACGGCGATGGCGGCCGCGCCCTGGGCGATGGCCTGCAAGCCGCTGGCACAGAAGCGGTTGACGGTGACGGCGGCAGTCTTCTCGGGCAGACCAGCCAGCAGGCTAGCCAGCCGGGCCACGTTCAGCCCTTGCTCTCCCTCGGGCATGGCGCAGCCCATGATCACGTCCTCCACCGATCCCGGGTCGATTCCGGATCGCTTGACCGCCTCGCCGATCACCAGCGCGGCAAGATCGTCGGGACGGGTGGATGCCAGGGTCCCCTTGACCCCGCGTCCGATGGGAGTGCGCACCGCGCTGACGATGACCACTTCTTGCATTCTAAGTCTCCTGTTCTCACCACGGCCATGCCCCATCACTTTGGGAGCGGTTCGAAACAAGTTTCTCACCGCACGTTACGGGGCACGGTCCGCGCGCCCAAGTTCTAGTTCCGCAGGGTCTTGCCCGTCTTCAATGTATAGCCGATGCGCTCGCGCGTCTTCTCCTGGCCCACCAGGTGTAAGATGGCCTCGCGCTCGAGATCGAGCAGCACCTGCTCGTCCACCACGTCGGGCCGGTTCATCATCCCGCCCGAAAGGATCTTGGCCAGAGCCCGGGCGAGCTGCACTTCGTAGTCGGTGATCTGGCCGGCCTGGTTCATCATGTAGGCAGCCAGGCACAGGTTGGCGTAGGCCGCCTCACCCAGCACCTGCACCTGCCGGCGCAGCGGGGGAGTGTAGCCCGGAGCCAGCTCCAGCACCCGTGTCTTGGCCTCGCTGATCAGCCGGTCGTGGTTGAACGTGATGTCGTCGTGGTCGGTCAAGAAGCCCCACTGCTTCGCTTCCAGGGCGCTGGTGGAGACCTTGCCCAGGGCGATCAGCTCGAAGGCCGCTCGCACCGCTGTGAATGGGTCGGCCCCGGGCTGGAGCTTGGCGTTCATACGGATCAGCATCTCGGTGGTGCCGCCCCCGCCCGGGATGATCCCGACGCCCATTTCGACCAGCCCGGTGTAGAGCTCGGCCCCGGCCTGGCAGGCGTCCGACCAGAGGGCCACCTCGCAGCCCCCGCCCAGGACCATGCGGAAGGGGGTGGAGACGACCGGGTAAGGGCAGTAGCGCAGCTTCGAGGTCATCCCCTGGAAGGCGCGCACGGCCGCGTCGATCTCCTTCCACTGGGCGTTGGAGGACAGGTGCAAGAGCATGCCCAGGTCGGCTCCAGCGCAGAAGTTCTCGCCCTGATTGCCCACCACCAGGCCCAGGAAGTGCTTCTCCACCTCGGGGTGAGCCTTCTCGAACATCTCCAGCACGCCGGAGCCGATGGAGTTGGCTTTGGAGTGGAACTCCAGGCAGGCCACCCCGTCGCCCAGGTCGATCAGGCTGGCATCGGCATGCGAGATCACGGTGTGCCCCGCCTTGCGGTGGCGCAGCACGATGGGCCCGCTGGAGGCGGCCGGCCCCGCTGGCAGGCTGACGGGTTCCAGCCCCAGCCTGGCGAAGGCCTCGCTGGTGACGTCCTGGCCCAGGGCTTCGGCCATCTCCAGCGGCCCCAGGTCCCAACCGAAGCCCCACTTCATGGCGTTGTCCACATCTTGAGCCGTGTCGGCCACCTCGCCAACCTTGCACGCGGCGTAGTGGATCAGCTCGAACTGGGTGCGCCGGGTGAACTCGCCGATGGGCCCGGGCACCTCCAGCAGAGCCTTCACGCGCAACTCGGGGGTGGGTAGCTTGAGGATGGGGCCCAGCTCATCCAGGCGCACCTTGCCTCGATCCTCGTATTCGAAGCTGTCCAGGTTGAGGGTGAGGATCTTGGAGGCGCCGTCCTCGCCCTTCACCTTCTTGAAGAAGCCGCTCCCGGTCTTGTCCCCCAGCCACTTCTTCTCTTCCACCAGCCGGGCGAAGAAGTCGGGCACCGCGAAGTCTTCCCCGGTGGCCTTGTTGAGATCGAGGGCCACCTGGTAGCAGATGTCCAGGCCCGACAGGTCCATGGTGCGGAAGGTAGCGCTCTTGGGCCGCCCGATGAGGGGCCCGGTAAGCACGTCCACCACGTCGGGAGTGAGCTTGAGGTCGACCATGGCCCGCACCGCCCGTACCACGCCATACAGCCCGATGCGGTTGGCGGCGAAGCCCGGCACGTCCCTGGCCAGCACCACGCCTTTACCCAGCACCTGATCGCCGAAGTTGGCCAGGCGCGCCAGCACGTGGGGATCGGTGTCCTTCGTGGGGATCAGCTCGAGCAAGTGCAAATAGCGCGGGGGGTTGAAGAAGTGGCTGCCCAGAAAGCGCTTGCGGAACTCGTCCGAGCGCCCCTTGATCTGGAGCGCCATGGGAATGCCGCTCGAGTTGGAGCTGACGATGGTGCTCGCTCCCACGCTCTGCTCCAGCTTCTCGAGCATGGAGCGCTTCACATCCAGCTTCTCCAGGATGGCCTCGACCACCCAGTCCACCTCGGACAGCTTGCCGAGATCGTCCTCGGTGTTGCCCAGCGTGATCAGCCCCGAGCGCTCGCTCAGCATGAAAGCGGCGGGTTTACTCTTGAGGGCTCGCTCGAGCCCCTTGCGGGCCGGCTCGTTCCGGTCGGCGCCGGAGCCGGGGATGTCGAGCAGCAGGGTGGGAATACCGGCGTTGGCGAGCTGGGCGGCGATGCCCGCCCCCATGGTGCCGGCGCCGATGACGGCGGCGCGGCGGATGCTCAGCGGCATGGTCGAGATCCTCCTGAGGGCCCGCTCAGGCGGGTCCGAAAGTCCGAGCAGCTTCGCGGGGGGAGTCCGGGGTCCTACCACGCCCCTTTGAGGCACCGGGAACGCGCCTCATGCGGCGCACTTTACCTGCCTCAGCCGGCGAAGGCCCCCGGGAGGCACCTGCATTGCCTGCGCGAATTCCCCGCAGATGAAAGCAACAAGCCCCTGGAAGAACTGTCTGCTCATCGGCTGCGTGCTGGCGCTGCTGGGCGCCGGGGCCTGCGGAGCGGGCTTCTACTTCCTCTATCACAAAGCCAGCCAGGCCTTCATCTCCGACCCTGCCAGGGTGGAAGCCCTGGCGACCGAGATTTTTCCCGGAGCTCGAGTCCCCACAGGCTACCGACCCCGCTTTGCAGTTGACATGTTCGGCCTGCAGGGAGCCGCCATCGGTCCGGCTGACACGACCGAGGCCGAGCCGGGCCAGTGCGAGCTGATGCTGGTGCGTTTGCCCCAGAGCGAGGACGTGAATGTGAAGAGCATTCGCTCTCAGATGCAAAAGCCCGACGGCCCCGGTGAGGAAGGGGGGCAGAAGCAGCTGCTGCGCGACACGCTCACCCTTTCGATGGGAGGCATCGAAGTGCCGGTCTATCACGCCGTGACCGAGGAGAATGGCATGAAGTCGGAAGAGCTGGTGGCCGTGTTCGAAGATCGCGAGAAGCGGCTGGTGGCCTGCCTGGCCATGGGCCCGCAAGAGGGGTTTGAGAAGTCTCCCGCCCGCGTCTTCTTCGAAGGCTTGCAGGTCAAAGACTTGAAGGTGGTGGATCCGACGCGCTATCAGGACGGTCCGGCAGAAGTGCCGGGGCAGGCAAGTCCAGCCGAAGCTCCCTAACCCTTACAGGGAAGGCTCAGCGGCGGTCGCGGCACCACACCACGTTGGTCTCGCTCGACGGCGCGCGGCGTGCTTCGTGGCCCCACCAGGTGCGTGACCCGCGCAGGTAGAGCTGGCGGGGGCGATCGGTGATCTTCTCGAGGAAGGCTGCCATCGCGGCCCGGGAAACGACTTCCTCAGCCGCGTTCAGCACGGCTTCCTGCTCGGAAACGGAAAGGGTGTTCTCTGCTACCATATCGACCTGCAACCTCCAACTGGCTGCAGCGCTCTTGTCCCCACTCGTGCGCCTCGAATTTTGTCGCCGCGGTCTCTGGCGGACCGGCTGCTCGACACCCTGATCATACCCACCCCCCGGGTCGGGGTTGTGAACCTGTTGTTAACAGGGTTACAAACGGAACTCTCATAGACCACTAACGCAAGCCCAACTCGTTGGGCCCTATCCTTTGCGTGTGGGAGAAGAAATCATCCAAACCAACGTTCCAATCCTCGCGATTCGTAACTCCGTGCTGTTCCCGCACATGGTCATGCCGATCACGGCCGGACGCGACCGCTCGGTCGCGGCCGTGGAAGCTGCACTCGAGAGCAACCGCACCGTCGCGGTATTCACCCAGCGTGATGCGTCGGTCGAAGAGCCAGGCCCGGACGACCTTTACGCGGTCGGAACCCTGGCCACGATCCACAAAGCTTCCAGGTCGGGGGATACCTACCACCTGGTGCTTCAGGGCAACGAGCGCGTGCGCCTCGTCAAGCTCGACTTCACCACTCCTGCCCTGGCCGGCCGCGTCCAGGGTCTGCCCGTGCTGGCCGATCAGGGCCCCGAGGCCGAAGCCCTGCAGCGCACCGTGCTCGAGCTTGCGACCCGATTGCTCGGCCTGGTCGGACAGGCCACACCCCGCGACCTGGTGCAGCAACTCTCCCAGCAACTGACCGACCCCACCCAGCTGGCATATTACGTAGCGGCCACTCTGCCGCTCGATACCGGCAAGCTTCAGAGTGTGCTGGAGGCCGGCAGTCGCCTGGAGGCGCTAGAGCTGATCTACCGCCACCTGCTGCACGAGATCGAGGTCCAGGAGGTCAAACAGCGCATCTCCAGCCAGGTCAAGAGCGAGCTGGGCAAGGAGCAGCGCGAGTATCTCCTGCGTCAGCAACTGCGGGCCATCCAGCAAGAGCTGGGCGAGCTCGACGGCGAGTCGCAGTCCGAGCTCGACCTTCTGCGTGAGAAGATCGAGCAGGCCGACCTGCCGGTCGAGGTGCGCCAGGAGGCCGAGCGCGAGCTCAAGCGCCTGGCCCGGCTCAACCAGGCTTCCCCCGACCACTCGCTGACGCGCACCTACCTCGAGCTTCTGGCCGAGCTTCCCTGGCGGGCAACCACCGTGGACAACCACGACCTCAAGCGGGCCCGGGGCATCCTCGACGAGGACCACTTCGGCCTCAAGAACGTAAAGGAGCGCATTCTCGAGCACCTGGCCGTGATGAAGCTCAACTCGAAGGCGCGAGCTCCCATCCTGCTCTTCGTGGGCCCGCCGGGGGTGGGCAAAACCTCGCTGGGTCAGTCCATCGCCCGCTCGCTCGACCGAAAGTTCGAGCGGATGAGTCTGGGCGGCCTGCACGACGAAGCCGAGCTGCGCGGCCACCGCCGAACGTACGTGGGGGCCCTGCCCGGCCGGCTGATTCAGGCCGTGCGCCGGGCCGGGGTCAAGAACCCCGTCTTGATGCTCGATGAGGTGGACAAGATCGGCATGAGCTACCGGGGCGACCCGGCCGCGGCTCTGCTCGAGGTCATCGATCCGGCTCAAAACGACAAGTTCCGTGACAACTATCTCGACCTGCCCTTCGACCTCTCTCAGGCCATGTTCATTCTGACCGCCAACACCACCGACACCATTCCTCGCCCGCTGCTCGACCGCATGGAGGTCATCCGCCTGTCGGGCTACAGCGAGGAGGAGAAGCTCCAGATCGCCCGCCGTTACCTCCTGCCGCGCCAGCTACAGGAGACCGGAGTGGCTCGGGAGCTGCTCGATCTCCCCGACGAGACCCTGACCTACCTGATCGCGCGCTACACCCGCGAAGCGGGCGTGCGCGAATTGGAGCGGACGCTTGGTCGGGTGACCCGCAAGCTGGCCCTGCGCTTTGCCGAGGCCGGCGAGTCGGGCGAGACGGTGAGCTTGACGGTGGACGACCTGAGCGAGCTTCTCGGCCCCGAGCGCCATCTGCCCGAGGCCGCTCGCGGCGATCTGGCCGTGGGAGTGGCTACCGGCTTGGCCTGGACCGAAGCCGGTGGGGACGTGCTTTACATCGAGTCGCTGCTCTTGCCGGGCAGGAAGGAGCTGACCCTGACCGGCCAGCTCGGAGAGGTGATGAAGGAGTCGGCCCAGGCCGCCCGCAGTCACATTCTGTCCCAGGCTCAGCGCTTCAACATCGCCGAGCGGCTGGTGAAAGAGGCCGGGGTGCACGTGCACGTGCCGGCCGGCGCTATTCCCAAAGACGGCCCCTCGGCCGGCATCACGATGGCTGTGTCACTGGCCAGTGCCTACACCCGCACCCCGGTGCGCAAAGACCTGGCCATGACCGGCGAGGTGACTTTGACCGGCCTGGTGCTGCCCGTGGGCGGCATCAAGGAGAAGATGCTGGCCGCCCGCCGGGCGGGCATTCGCCGGGTCATCCTACCGCGGGCCAACCGCAAGGACCTGCGCGAGTTGCCCGACAACGTCCGCGAGGAGATGGAGTTCGTGCTGGTGGACACCCTGGACGAAGTGCTGCGCGAGGCCCTGCCCGGCCTGCGCGGTCGCCTCGGAGGCGCGGCCGCGGCCTGAGCCCTCGACAGGCCTGAAGGACCCGTCTCCAAGCGGGTCTTTTTCTTTCCTTGCGAGGAGGATTTCGGAGCGCTGGCACTGATCTTGTCTGGCACGTGTTTCTGGCCATCTTTGTTTTCATTGGCTGGGTGATCCAGCTGGCGGAGAAACTCGGGCTGCTCGAGACCGAGAGCCGCGAGTCGTCTCACCAGGCCTATCGCCTGGCCATCCGGGCCCAGGAGTTGCTGAAGGTCGAGCTCAGTCCGGTGCGGGTCCGCGATTGTCAGGCCGACCGGCTGGAGTATGGCGAGGGGAAAGCCCTCTGGGCGGATGGGCAGGGCAGGCTCTGGCGTTCGCAAGGGGAGTCGAGCGAGTTGCTGCTCGAGTTGGGAGCCTTCGGAAAAGTCCGTTTCGCCCGGCGCGGCGGCATGCTGGAATTACGCATCCGGGCTTCGGTCGAGCGTCGACGCCACTGGGCTCGCATGCTCGTTCCTGTTCAAGAATGATTTGGCAGTTTTTGGTGTCTGGTTTTTTGCTACTGCAAAGATAGTTCTTGGCGGTGTTGTAAGAAATGTTCATTCATTGTTAAACTGTTGGAAACAAAATCGGATAGACAACCTCGGCCCGGGTCGGGATACACCCCTCGGAGAGAGAAAAAACAGGAGGTTGTCAGAATGTGCACTATCGCTCCCGGTGGCTGTCAGCCCCAACCGCTGCCCTACCCGTACCCGCCTGAGCCCCGTCCCTGGCCCGGGCCCGGGCCCTGGAACCGCGGGCCCAATACCGGGAACCTGCCCGACTCCTGGGTGGGCACGGAGCGCAAGGGTTGCTGGGGATTCGATCCGGTCAAGGGCTACGGGCTGGATCTGAACGGCGACGGGCGCTACACCCGCGGCAAAGATGGGGTGCTGGCCTTCGACATCAACCGCGACGGCAAGGTCACCAATGAGGAGATCGAAGAGTCGAACGCCCGCTTGAAAGCGTTCGGCGGCAACTATGACGCCAACGGGGACGGCAAGACCAGCTTCTGCGAGCGCATCTCCGGCCAGCGCCGTCAGCGCGAGATGGCTCAGTATGACCGCAATCAGGACGGTCGCCTGGATACCAACGAGCTCAACGACGCCGGCGGCCGCGTGCTGGTGGACCGCAACCAGGACGGCAAGTTCCAACCCTGGGAGAACCACAGTCCCTACGACTTCCCAACTCCCGGCTTCGGCCGCGGCCGGCTCGACTTCGTCGACCCCTACAACAACAACAGCCGGGTCAGCAACAAGTGGAGCTGGTGCCAGCCGCCCTACCCGCAACCCCAGCCCCACCCGCCTTGTTGCCGCCACTAATGCGTTGAGCGTTACGTGCTGAAGGTTTTGCCTATCCTTCGGGGGCGCCTCCAAACAAGTCTGTCGGCGCAAATTACTGCAAAACCTTCAGCACTTCACTGGAAGCCATTGAGTCCGTGAGTCCCACTCCTGTGCGCCCTCCCTGGAAGGGGAGGGTTTTTCTTGTGTCACCAGGCCTACTCCGGATTGACCCCCACCGGCTGGCCCTCGCGCACCGAGCGCTCGATGGCGTGGATGATGCAGTAGTTCTCATAAGCTTCGGACAGGCAATTGTGCATCGGCCCGCCCTCCTGGATGGCCCGCACCAGCTCTTCGAACTGCATCCCCAGATCTAGCACCGGTTGCTCTACAGGCAGGGTGACCGGGGTCTCCTCCACGTTGTCTCCACTGCGCCGGTAGAGCTGGTTGCCGCGAATGCAACCCTCCGACATCCACATCTCGAGCGAGAAGTCCCGGGGCAGGAAGGCCGAGGCCGAGACCAGCAGCTCGCCCAGGGCTCCATTCTCGAAGGCCAGCGAAACCGAGAAGGTGTCCGCCTTGAAGTCGCTGCCCAACTCGAAACCGCTGGCCCGGGCGAAGACCGAGCGCACGGGCCCGCCGATCCATTGCAGCAGGTCGATGCAGTGAATGCCGTTGCCGTGCAGGAAGAAGTAGGTCTCGTAGGGGTGCTCGAACCACCACTCCTTCTCGCGCTTGCGACAGCGGTCGACCGAGTTGTAGAGGTACACCCCGCGCAGAAAGCGCAGCCTGCCCAACTCTCCGGACTCGACCAGCGAGCGAGGGCGTGAATACTGGTCGCGATAGCGACAGTTCATGCCAACTTGCAGCACCCTGCCCGAGCTCTCCTGAGCCCGGCGCAGCCGATGGAAGTCGGCCAGCTCCAGCGCCAGCGGCTTCTCACAGAACACGTGCTTGCCGGCCTCCAGGAAAGTGGCGGCGTAATGAGCGTGGGTGTTGTCCGGGCTGCACACGAAGATCAGGTCGATCTCGGGGTCGGCGGCCAGCTCTTCCCAGCTCTGAGTATGCTTGCGAAAGCCGAACTCGCTGACGAAAGCCTCGGCTACAGCTTTGCTGCGCCGGGTGGAATAGACCGTCCGCAACTCGGCAAGCGGGTGCCCGGCCAGGACGGCCAGGTGCTTTCTCGCCATGTATCCGGTGCCGGCCATTGCCAGTCTGACGGGCTGCATGGCGCCCGGCTTCGCAGGCGGTCGAGTGGCTCCTGTTTTCGGCTACTTCTTCTTGGGAGCCGGAGGGGGCGGAGGGGGCGGAGCCGGGACGGCTGCCGCCGGCGCGGGCCGGAAGGAGCTATACCAGAGCCCGCTCATGCTCTGTTGCAGGGCGATGCTGCGCAGCCGGGCCTCTTCCTGGGCTTTCTCGCTTTCCGAGCGGGCCTGGTCGACGAGCTGGTCGCGGTGGATGCGGCGCCTCTGGGATTCCTCGGCCATCTGGGCGAAGATCTTGTTGAGCTCGGCGTCCTGCTCGGCCGGGGTCATCGGCGGATCGGGGGTGCTGGTAGACGGAAGCGCGTCCGGCGGAAACCAGCCTGCCCCATTGTTCAAAGCCCCGTTACTTCCCGGACCTGCGACCAAGGACTGTATGAGCATCCCTGCGGTTTCCTTCCAGCATTTTCAGCGGCCAGCGGCCGACCAAGGGCGTCGGGGGGTGATTCCCGGCGGGCTGTTGCCCACCTGAGCCTAATCCAGGGCAACCCGATGAGTCATTAAAAATTCCTGAAAAATCCGCCAGGGGGGGATCCGGGGCCTCTCGGAAGGAAGCCTGGAGCCGATGCGTGGCGTCTGGACCAGCCTGATCTGGAACGCGGTTCTCCCGGTAATTTTGTATCGCTACCTGAGCAAGTCGCTGGGCTGGCATGAGGTGAGCGCCCTGATGGCAGCCTCGATGTTCCCGGTTCTTGGGGCCATCTACAGCCTGTTGCGCCTGCGAGTATTCGACTTCATGAGCGGTATCACGCTGGGCGGCATCATGGTGAGCGTTTCAGCGGTGCTCATGGGCGGAAACCAGCAGATCATGCTGATCCGCGAGTCTTTCTTCACGCTTCTGCTCGGGGTGGGCTGCTTCGTGTCGCTCTTTGCCTGGCAACGCCCCCTTATGTTTTACTTTGCCCGCTACTTCGAGTGCGGCAACGACGCTGCCAAGCGTCTCGAGTTCGATCAGGACTATCAGAGCTACGCCCTGGCCCGGAAAGTGCACCGACTGTTGACCATCGTCTGGGGCGCCGCCTTCCTGGGCGAGTTCCTGGCCAAGGTGGTCATGGTCTACTCTTTCTCGGTCGAAGTGGTGCTGGGCGTCGGCCCGGTGGTCACAAACGGGATCCAGGTGGCCACCATCGTTTGGACGCTGGCCTACGTGCGAAGTGTGCGCTCGCGGGCCCGGGCCCAGGCTGAAAAGAGCAGCCAGGAGGAGGTCAGGGCGACAGGCGCTTGAGCTGGCGGGCCACCTCGGCGCGCACGATCTTGTCCTGGGCGGCCGTCAGGTCCTCAAAGGAGATGCAGTGGGCGAAGCGGCGCGTACCCCGATTCGGCACCACCCCACGCACCAGGCCCTGCAGCTTGAGGGGGCGACCTTTCTGGGAAGGCAGCACGATCTCCACCCGGCGCCCCTCCAGGATCGGCTCCATGCTGTCGATCGAAAGCCCGCCGAGGGAAAGGTTGCGCACAGTGCCGGTGGTCTCCATGTCGATGGCCAGGGCCGGATCGCTGGCGAATAGGTGAGCGTCCATGCGAGTCCTGACCCGCAACGTCTGGCGTCGCTCGTGCATGGTATCGGGGGTGAAGCCGATGTCCTCGAGCACGAACTTGATCCAGGACTTGCTCATCATGAGCTTGTCCTCGGCGTAGGATAGTCCGGCGATGATGTCCATCTTGGCTTTATTCCTGTAGGACCAGAGCACCGTGCAACGGATCTTGTTGACCCACACCCCCTGCAGGTGCTCCTGGAACTCCAGGGCCATCAACTGCCCTCTGGCAAGAGGCTCATAGCAGCGCAAACGCAGCCCGCCAAGCCCGGCGTCCACCACCACGCCTTTAATGGAGCGCTGGGCAAGCTCGCCCTCATTGATGAGGTAGGCTACCACTTCCGCGTAGCATTCTCGTCGCGCCAGTTTGCGTCGCTCGGCCAGGGCCGAGGCCGGTGTGCCACCCAACCAGCTAAGCATCCGACAGGTTTCCATAGGAAGGATGCGTTTCCTACCAGGGCCTACTGGTAGGGAAATCCTGGCCGCTCTGCGAGGGAAGCCCCGGCAGGTCCAAGAAGCATGGCTGAGAACGTGTACTTCTTGAAGAGATTGCGGTCGGGGTCGACGCTCATCGAGTTGCTGGTGTGCATGTTCTTGCTCTCAGTAGCTTTTCTCTCATTGTTGGGAGTGCTGGCCAACGGTCACAAGGCCACTGCACTGGCTCGCGACAACACCATCGCCACCCAACTCGCCCGCGAGTATCTCGAGCAATACCGCAAGAACGACTACAGCGCATTGTCCAGCGTCCCCGAGAACGAGGTCAAAGCCAGCGGGACTTACCAGGGACGCGACTACACCACGATCTTCCAGCGCAAGCTGGACGTAAGCTCGGCTCTGGGCGGCGAGGGTAAGAGCCTGACGGCGGTGGTACGCTGGCAGACCGGAAGCATGTGGCACGAAGTGGAGATGAGAACCCTTGTTGCAGCGCCTTAGGGGGTTGACTCTGATCGAGACCATGGTGGTCTGCACCCTGCTCGGGTTGCTGACCACAGGCCTGATGGTGATCTTTGCGTCCTACGGTCATCAAATGGCTCAGACCGAACGGCGCCGCGACTACATCACCCAGGCTCAGAAGGGCGTCGGCCGACTGGAGCTGGAGATGGGGAACACCAGCTCGAGCTACGTTTCGCTGGGCAAGAACCAGGTGATCTTCCCCTCGGCCCAGGCCAGCCTGGCCCAACCCGTCGTACTCGACAATTCGGGCAATCTGGTGTGGCAGCGCTGGATCGCTTATGCGGTGGATTCTAAGACTCGCGAGTTGTGGCGCGGGGATGTGAGCATTGCCAAGCCTTCCACCAACCCCGGCACGCCCCCGGCCATCGCCAGCTTTTCCAAGAATCGCCAGCTGATCTCCGACCCGGCCCAAAGTCTGAGCGTGGTAGCCGGAACCGCCTCGGGCCTGTACGAGCTCACCCTGAAGGTGGGAGATGACACCAACGCCGTCCAACTCAAGAGTCAGGTAGGTGTGCGCAATTGAGACCACGACAGCGGGGCTACGCCCTGGCCCTGACCCTGGCCATGCTTTCCGTGCTGGTGCTGGTGATCGTGGGGATGGCCCGCAACGGGGACGCCAGTCTGAACGCAGCCCGCATCCAGCAACGCTCGGACCGGGCTCTCTACGCCGCCGAGAGTGGCATCGCGGCCGCCCTGGTTGGCCTTAAGAAGGACGCAGAGTTTTCGGGAGTCAAGGCCACCCTTGGCCCGGAGAAGTATGCGGTCACTGTCTATCGCCCCGGCAGCAAGGTTCCCAACGAGGCCAGCGTGCCAGAGGGGTGCGTCTACATCCTGTCTACCGGCTACCTGGGCAGCACCTCGCGCCAGGTGGGAGTCACCGTCAAGCTTGGGGCCGGCTCCCGGCCGGTGACCGGGGCCTACTATGCCAACTCGCTCACGCTGGGTGGAGGGAGCTGGACGGACTCGTACGATTCCACCAAAGGAAGTTACAGCTCCCAGGAGCCTGGAAAGAAGGGGGACATCTCCACCAACTCCAAAGACCCCGGCAGTATCCAGCTTTCGGGTGGCTCCTATGTCAAGGGCACCATCTACGTCGGGGTGGGGGGAGTGGTCGGCCCGGGAACCCCCAAGACGCCCACAAAGAACACCAGGAATACCGTCTGGAAAGACTCCAAGACCTACAGCCTGGAAGAGGAGGCGCTGACCAAAAAGATCGAGCTTCCGGCCGTCACCGTTCCCAGCCTGGGGGCATCCAGGGGCGACCTGAAGGTCAATGCTCAGGGGGCTTCGCCCGAGCCGGGCCGCTACGAGGCCATCAGCGTGTCCGGCGGGGGCACCCTGACGCTCGGGCCCGGCACCTACGTGGTCGACAGCCTCAAGCTGACTGGCGGCGCCAGGCTGAGCACCAGCGGAGCGGTGAGGATCTACGTCAGAAAGGAGCTCGACCTGAGCGGCGGAGGGGTCGTCAATGCCAGTGAGAAGCCGGCCAACCTGGTGCTGATGCTGGCCGAGGGCGCCGACGCCAAGATCACCGGAGGCGCGAAGTCCGCCATGGTCGTCTACGGTCCCAAAGCGGAGATCAAGCTGTCGGGGGGCAACGGTCTTTTTGGAGCCATCGTCGGGAACAACGTGACTGTCTCGGGCGGCACCACGGTTCACTATGACGAAGCCCTGTCGACCTTCAGCCTGGACGGGGCCGCCGGCTCCTCGCCCACGCGCACGATTCTGAGCTGGCAGCGTTTCTAGCGCTTGGCGCTGGGTGGTCGATTGACCAGAGTTGGTCCGCTCAGTCGAATACGGCGGGTGAGCTGGTTGTTGGCCTCATTGCTCTCCCGAACCCGGCCCTCCCAGTCGATGGTGGCGGTGACCTCGGCCTCCATGCCTTCTTCGAGGCCGACCAGCCCGATGGTGTAGCCTCCCGTGGAGACCTCGCGGCTATCTCCGGGTAAGGGGAAACGATAGTGGCTGTTGCCCCCGAACTCTCGCTCACCGGAGCGAATCTTGACCAGGAAGTCCTTCTCTTGCGGGGTTTCCCAGCCCCCATCATTGCGGTAGTTGACCCGGATGTAGGGAGCATCCCAGTAAACCTCGGTGACGACCAGATCAGGCAAACCTTCAGTTATCACCACGTCCTCCATCCCGGGACTCCGGTCCACGGGGTGCTGAGCCGGCTGCCTCGACCGGACCAGCCAGAAGCCAATCGCCACCACGGACAACAGCACTCCAAGCCAGATCAGATCACGACGCATGGTCTCACTCCGAATCGTCGCTGTAATAGGGCCACTCCGGCTCTTCGGGCACCTGGCCCAGAAGGCGCTTGTAGCGCCCCAGAAGCTGGGGCGGCATGGGAGCTAGCTCCACGCCCAGCATGTGGTTGCCCGAGTCGTGCTGACTGCACCAGCGCACCACGCCGCTCACCGTCAGCGGGATGCCCTCCACGTCCATTCGCACGTCAACGCTCCGCCCGACCTCGAGCGGCTCGCTGACCCCGAGGCGGAGCCCCGAGTGGGAAAGATCGATCACCACCGCGGGCTGACTCGGGTCTAGCAGGTCGACCCGGAAGACCTTGGAGAGGCGCTCGGCGCGTCTGCGGTCCAGAACTGCTCGGGCCTGGTCGACCGGGCCGAAGTGCTGCCCGAGCAGGCTGTAAGCATCAGGCGGACCGAGCACGACGGCGGTATAGGAGCTGTCGTGCGAGAAATACTCCTCCACGCGGGCCTCGAGCAGCAGTGCCTCGCCTGCGAGGGCAACCTGCAGCTCCTGGTCGCCCTGAACGAGCGTTTCCGGGCACGTAAAGTGCAATCGGCCCCCCACGTAGGCCGTGACCACGATTGCCGGCACCCGAGGCTTTCGGAACCTGCCGAGCATCCTGGTGACTTCGGCCGCACAAATGCAACCGCCTGCAAGCAGGCGGGGACACGTTCAACCTGCAGGCAGGCGGGAACCAGGGTTACTACGCCCTGACGGAATCAGGAGTGGGCCGCCCCGGCCTTCCCCTTCAGCAGCTGCGGGAGCAGGCGGATCAGGTCGGTGGTGGTGACGATGCCCACCGCCTTGTCCTTGTGGGTGATGATCACGCGGTGGATCTTGGCCTCCAGCATGATCTCCACCAGGTCCTCCACCGGCGAGTTCTCATCGGCCTGGTAGACGGCCGGGGTCATGATGTCGGCCACCGTCCTCGAGTCGACTTCTCCGATGGAGAAACCGTCGAACTCCTCTTCCTCCATCCAGACGTCCCGGTAGTAGTGGGGGCGGGTTGCGTGGGCCACCATCTCGCCCTGCATTCCGGCCGTGTTGGCGATGTCGGTCATCGAGACCACGCCGATGGGTCGACCCAGGTCCACCACGGGGGCGCCCGAGATCCCCCTGGAGGAGAAAAGCTCCGCCAGCTCGGTGACCAGCATGTCGGGGGGAACGGTGATCAGCTTGCGCTGCATGATCTCTTTAGCCTTCATCGCTTTGGGGCTCCTTCATTTTTTGTATCTTCAGCCTATCCAGGGGAGGAGGAGGGTGAAATGATCCAGGTCACCCTGGCCCCGCAGGGACCAACCTCACGGCGGGAGAAGGCCTGGCTTTCTATCTCTTGCGGTGGAGGACCTTCCCGTGCACATCCTTCTGGCCGACAAGCTCGATCCTCGAGCCATCGACCTCTTCAAGCAACCCGGCGTTCAGCTCAGCAATCGCCCCGAGCTGGGCCCCGACGACCTGCCGGCCCACCTGGGCGACACCGAGGTGCTGGTGGTGCGCTCCACCAAGGTCACTGCCAGGGCCATCGAGGCTGCTCCCCGGCTGGGGCTGATCATCCGGGCGGGCTCGGGAGTCAATACCATCGATGTCGAGGCGGCTTCGGCCCGGGGCATCTTCGTGGCCAACTGCCCGGGCAAGAATGCGGCCGCCGTGGCCGAGTTGGCGGTGGGGCTGATCTTGTGCCTTGATCGACGCATCTCCGACAACGTGGCCGACCTGCGGGCCGGCAAGTGGAACAAGAAAGAGTTCAGCAAGGCCGAGGGCCTGAAAGGCAAGACCGTGGGACTGATCGGCATGGGCCAGATCGCCCAGGAGGTCATGGCCCGTCTGCGGCCCTTCGGCGTGCGTTTCGTGGCCTGGTCGCGCAGCCTCACCCCCGAGAAGGCCGAGGAGCTGGGCGTCACCCGCTGCGCCGACCGGCTGGAGGTGGCCCGCCATGCTGACGTGGTCAGCGTGCACGTGGCTCTGACCTCAGATACGAAAGGCTTCCTGAGCCAGGCTTTCTTCGAGGCCATGAAGCCCGGGGCGTTCTTCATCAACACTTCGCGCGCCGAGGTGGTGGACCAGGCAGCCATGCTCAAAGCCCTGGAGGCGGGCAAGATCCGCGTCGGGACGGATGTTTTCGAGGGCGAGCCCTCGGGCGGGGCGGCCGAGTTTGTCAGCCCGGTGGGGCAGCATCCGCAGGTGGTGGGCACTCACCACATCGGGGCTTCGACCCAGCAGGCCGAGTTTGAGACCGGCGAGGAGGCGGCCCGTATCGCATCCGCTTACCTGACCGGCCAGCCCATCCCGAACTGCGTGAACCTGCGCGATACCCCGGCCAACAGCTACGGGCTGCTGGTGCGTCACGAGGACAGGGTTGGCGTGCTGGCGGGCGTCTTCCAGACCCTCAAGGAGGAGGGCCTGAACGTGCAGGAGATGGAGAATCTCGTGTTCCAGGGGGCCCGGGCCGCCTGCGCCCAGATCTTGCTCGACAGCCCGGTCACCGAGAACGCCCTGAAGCGGCTGGAGAAGTGCGACGGGGTGCTGTGCGCCCGCAGCACCGAGCCGCTGACGCCGGTCACGGCGTGAGCCGCTCGGCCCAACTCGTCGAGCGCATCCTCCAGGGAGACCGCCGGGCCGCCGCCCGGGCTATCAGCCTGCTGGAGAACCAGGCCCCGGAGGCTCGCGCCATTGCCGAGGGCCTGGCGCCGCATCGGGGTAAATGCTTCCGGGTGGGCATCACGGGCCCTCCCGGGGCCGGCAAGTCCACCCTGGTGGACGGCCTGGCCCGTGTGCTGCGCCAGCGTGACCGTACCGTCGGCGTCGTTGCTGTCGATCCGAGCTCGCCCTTCTCGGGCGGCGCCCTGCTCGGTGACCGGGTGCGCATGGGCCGCTCGCTGGAGGACCCGGGCGTGTTCGTGCGCAGCATGGCCACCCGCGGCAGTATGGGCGGGCTGGCCCGCTCGGCTCAGGAGGCGGCTGACGTACTGGACGCACTGGGCAAGGACTGGGTGGTGCTGGAGACGGTCGGGGTGGGGCAGAGCGAGCTGGCGGTGGCGGCCGCCTGTGACGTTACGGTGGTGGTGCTGGTGCCCGAGGCGGGCGGCGCGGTGCAGGCCATGAAGGCCGGCTTGATGGAGATCGCCGATCTCTTCGTGGTCAACAAGAGCGATCGTCCCGGCGCCGACGAAATGGTGGGGCAGCTGCGCGAAGCGGCCCATCATCTGCACAAAGACGACTGGAAGGTGCCTATTCTCAAGGTCATCGCCATCCAGGAGCAGGGCCTGGAGGAGCTGGTCGATTGCCTGGAGAGGTTCCGCGCCTGGCTGCAGGAGGGAGAACGTTGGGAAGAGAAGCGCCTGCGCCAGGCTGCCCTCCGGATTCGCGATCTGGTGCGGGCGCGGCTGGAAGAGCGTCTCTGGTCCGACCCCGAAGTCGATGCCGTCGTGCAAGAGAACGCCCGGCGCGTGCTCCAGGGCGAGCTGGCCGTGCACCAGGCCGCCGGTGATGTCTGGGGGGCGGTGCGCGAACGTCTCACGAAGCTGGAAGGCATATGAGCGAAGCGCCACTCAAGATCTTGATCGCCAAAGCCGGTCTCGACGGCCATGATCGGGGCGCCAAGGTGGTGGCCCGGGCCCTGCGCGATGCCGGCATGGAGGTCGTCTACACGGGGCTCTTCCAGACCCCCGAGATGATCGTGGAGGCGGCCATCCAGGAGGATGCCGACGCCGTCTGCCTGTCGATCCTCTCAGGGGCGCACATGACGCTGTTCCCTCGGGTCAAGGAGCTGCTCGACAAGGAGGGCTTGCAGCACGTGCTGGTCTCGGGCGGCGGCATCATTCCAGCCGACGACATGGCCGAGCTCCAGGCGCTGGGGATGGGCAGGCTGTTCGGTCCGGGCTCGGGGTTGGAGGAGATCATCACCTATTTCCGCGAGGAGATCCCGCGCCGCCGGCTGGCGCGCAAAGACTGAGGAGGAGCCTTGAACATCCACGAATACCAGGGGAAAGAGCTGATGGCCCGCTTCGGCGTGCCCACCCCGCGAGGCAAGGTGGCGGCCACGCCCGACGAGGCGAAGGCCCACGCCGTCGAGTTTGGCGGCAAGGTGGCCGTGAAGGCCCAGGTGCACATCGGGGGGCGCGGCAAAGCCGGCGGCATCAAGCTGGCCAGCACGCCGGATGAGGCCCAGGCCCATGCCAGCAAGATCCTGGGGATGGACATCAAGGGGCTGACCGTGCACAAAGTGCTGGTGGAAGAGGCGCTGGAGCTCGAAAAGGAGTTCTATCTAGGCATCATTTTGGACCGCACACGCTCGGCTCACTGCATCATGTTCAGCCCGATGGGCGGCATGGATATCGAGGAAGTGGCCGAGAAGCATCCCGACCAGCTCAAGAAGGTGCACGTCAATCCCCTGCTCGGCCTGCTCAAGCACCAGGTGCGCGAGCTCGTCTACGCCTATGAGCTGCCCGATGCCACGCGCAAGGACCTGGCCCACTTCATCGAGACGCTCTACAAGCTCTACAGCGGCATGGACTGCCTGCTCTCGGAGATCAACCCGCTGGCCATCACCAAAGATGGCCGCATGATCGCCGCCGACGCCAAGTTCACCTTCGATGAGAACGCGCTGTTTCGCCACCCCGAGTTGGAGGAGCTGCGCGAGGTGGCCGAGTCGGACCCGTTCGAGCAGCGGGCCCACGAAGAGCGGCTGGCCTATGTCCGGCTGCACGGCGAGGTGGGCGTGATCGGCAACGGGGCCGGCCTGGTGATGGGCACCCTGGACACGGTCAGCCGGGTGGGCGGCAAGCCGGCGAACTTCCTGGACGTGGGGGGTGGCGCTTCGGCCGTCGTGGTGACGAAGGCCCTCAGCCTGGTCAGCTCCGATCCTAATGTCCGGGGCGTGCTGTTCAACATCTTCGGGGGCATCACCCGGGGGGACGAGGTGGCCAAAGGCATTGTGCAGGGCGTCAAGAGCGCCAACGTGACTCTGCCCATCGTGATTCGCCTGGCCGGCACCAACTCCGAGGAAGGGCGGGCCATTCTGGCCGAGGCCGGTTACCAGACCGCCGCCACCATGGAGGAAGCGGCCGAGAAGATCGTGGCCCTGACCCGCTGAGGCGCCGGGCGTTGAATCCTTCAAGAACGTGCGCGGCGCCGTTCAACAGGTTGTTCACCGTCCCGCCAACTCGTCAACTTGCGGGGCTATAAGAAGGAGCACAAAATGAGTATTCTGATCGACAAGAGCACCCGGGTTCTGGTGCAGGGCATCACGGGTCGCGAGGGTGGCTTTCACACCCAGCAGATGATCTCGTACGGCACGAAGGTCGTGGCCGGAGTCACCCCTGGCAAAGGCGGGCAGGAAGTCCTCAACGGCGTGAGGGTTTTCAACACCGTGGCGCAGGCGCTCAAGAAGACCGAAGTGGATGCCTCGGTGATCTTCGTGCCCCCGCCGCTGGCAAGCGACGCCATCCTGGAAGCGGCCCACGCCGGGGTCAAGCTGATCTGCTGCATCACCGAAGGGGTACCCATTCATGACATGGTGCGGGTTCGGGCTGAGGTTCTGCGGGTGGGTGCCCGGCTGATCGGTCCCAACTGCCCGGGCCTGATCACTCCCGGCCAGTGCAAGATCGGCATCATGCCGGGCAACATCTTCAGCGCCGGCAACGTGGGCCTGATCTCGCGCAGTGGAACGCTCACCTACCAGGCCGTGGACGCCCTCACCCGGGCCGGCCTGGGCCAGAGCACCTGCGTGGGCATCGGGGGCGACCCGGTCAACGGGAGCCAGTTTACCGACCTCTTGCCTCTCTACGAGAAGGATCCCGATACCCGCGCCCTGGTGGTGATCGGCGAGATCGGTGGCAGCGCCGAGGAGGAGATGGCTGCCTGGCTGGGTGAGCACAAGGTTCCCGCGGTGGCCATGATCGCCGGTCGCACCGCCCCGCCCGGCAAGCGGATGGGTCACGCCGGCGCCATCGTCAGCGGCAACGTGGGCACGGCTCAGGCCAAGGTGGACGCGCTGCAGAAGGCGGGCGTGCCGGTGGTGGACACCACCGACGAGATGGTGGCCGAAATTCGGAAAGTGCTCCAGCCGGCCAAGGCTTGAAGCCCCGCTACGTCACCGAGGAGGAGGTGGATCGGGTCCTTTCGGCTCGTCCCCTCACCGACGCGCTCGAGCAAGCCTTTCGCGCCCTGGCCGCCGGCCAGGCCCGCCAGGCGCCGCGTTTGCGGGTCACCTCTCCTCCCCAGGTGCTGCACAACCTCCCCGCCGTGGGGTTGGGACGGGCCGGCCTCAAGACCTACCTGTCCGGGCCGCACGGCGTGACCATGGTGACGGTGGTGTTCGAGCTCGAAAGCGGACGCCTGGAGGCCCTCATCGAGTCCAACCGGCTCAGCCAGCTGCGCACGGGCTGCGCCACCGCCCTGGCCACGCGCTTCCTGGCCGAGCCTGGCCCCCAGCGCCTGGCTCTGCTGGGGGCCGGCGTCGTGGCTCGCGGTCAGCTCGAGGCTCTGGCGGCCGAGCAGCAACTGGCCGAGGTGCGAGTGTTCAGCCCTCGCCCCGAGAGCCGCGACGGCTTTGTAGGGTGGGCCCGCGAGCGGCTGTCGCTGGAGGTTCGTGCCTGCGCCAGCCCGGCCGAGGCGCTGGATGGCGCCAACCTGGTGGTGACCGCCACCAGCTCCGGCAAGCCGCTGGTGGAGGAGTCGATGCTGTCTCCGACCTGCCACGTCAACGCCGTCGGGGCCAACCGGGCCGGGCGGCGCGAGCTGGCCTCCGAGGTAGTGCTGGCCAGCGCCCTCACGGTGGTGGACGATCTCGAGCAGGCCCGCACCGAGGCCGGTGACCTGCTGGAGGTGCCAGGGCTGGACTGGGGACCACTCGTGCCACTGGCCTCGCTGGTGGCCGCCCCCCCTGCCCGGCGACCGCCTAGAACTTTGTTCAAGTCGCTGGGAGTGGCCATCGAGGATCTGGCTGCCGCCGCCCACGTCTTGCAGCTCCTCTGAGTCTGATCGGTTTCAATTCTGGCTTAGAGGCCGGAAATGGCTTGAGGTCGATTCAGTTAACAATTTTGATCGGCAACGCTTGCAAGCCATGAAGGGGGTGTGCTATACTGCGGTTGGGCTCAGGCCCTACCGCAAAAAACCGCTTGCCGACGCCACTTCAACGACTGTGAAGGGGTTTCGGAGGGGAGGAAGCCAGGAAATTCCGGCCTCAGGCGCCAGGCGCACGGGGCCCGACCATCGGCGCGGGGCATCCCAAAGGATCGTCCGCAGCAACTTGTGGGAGGAAAACGTATGACCACGAATTCAGCTCTGTTCTGGGAGTTATTTGAATCCACCGGGTCGGTTACTGCCTACATTCTTTATCGCCAGGTCCTGGCTGAGCCCGAAACCTAAGCGCAATTTTTGATAGATCTTCAAGACACCTCTCCCCGTGAGAGGTGTCTGTTTGTTCTCAGAGAATCAGTTGGCCGTGAAATTGTCGACCGCTCCTGAAAGATTTCCCCTCTGGCTGGCCCTGGCCATCCTGCTGCTCGCCCCCTGCCTGGCCCAGAGCCGTGAGCTGAAGCTGTCGGCCGATCGGCTCGATTATGACGACGCCCGCCACCGGGTGCGGCTGGTCGGCAGCGTCCGGTTGGAGACGCCCGGAGCGGTGCTGACTTCACCCTATGCCGAGTACAATACCGATACCCGCGTCGCCGAGATGTCCGGGGGGGTCAAGCTGGTCACACCGGACGCAACCGCCGTGGCCAGCCGGTTGACCGTCTACTACCCCGATCGCAGAGCGGTTCTGGCCGGGAACGTGCGGCTGGTCACCGAGAAGGGCCCGGGTCAGACTCCCGCCACGCTGCTGGCGGACAACCTGGACTACTTCTGGGAGGCCGGCCTGGGAAACGCTCGGGGTGGCATTCTGGTCACCCAGGGCGAGCGGCGGGTCTACGCCGACCGGGCCACCTACCAGCGCGATCAGGCCACCGTCGATCTCGAGGGGGCGGTTCGCTTCGAACAAGGGAAAGAGGGCTGGCTCACCGCCGACCGGGCCCGGCTCAACCTCGTTTCCGAGACGGTGAGCGCCTCGGGTGGTGTCTTCGCCCGGATGCTGGTGGACGAGCCCGAGCCCAAGCCCCGCAAGCCCGGCTCGCTGCCGGCTCCTGAGGTCCTGGAGCCTGATCTGCCCCTGGAGAGCATCCAGGCCGCGCCCCCGGCTTCCCTGCCTGGCCTCTGATATACTGATCCCATCGACGCGGTCGAAGGGAGCCCCATGAGAAGTTTTCTGTTAGCGCTGGTCCTGGTGGCGGCCGTGGGGAGCGGGGCCGTGGCCCAGCCCCCGGTGAGCCCCCGCGCCAAGCAAGCCATCAAGGACGCTGCAAACACCAAGAACGACGTCAACAATCAGATCAACAACACCAACAACGCGACCACGCCGCCGCCCGCATCCAAACCCAAAGCCCCGCCTCCTAAGACGGTCTCCAAGCCGCCCGCCAAGACCGCCACCGCCCCGGCGGCCGCTCCTGCCGGGATGACCAACGCCGCCCACCAGGCCGCCCTGGCCGGCAATCTGGAGGGTCTGAAGGCCTACGTGGGCACGGACCTGACGCGGCTGCGAGCCAGAGACGATCAGGGCAAAACCCCGCTCCACCTGGCGGCCTGGAAGGGCCACAAGGACGTGGTGGCCTACCTGCTCGAGAACAAGGTTGAGGTCATGGCGCTCGACCCGATGGGCGTCGCTCCCCTGCACCTGGCGGCCAGCAACGGCCACCAGGAGATCGTCCTCATGCTGCTCGAGGCGGGGGCTGACCCCAACGCGGTCACCCGCGACAAAGGCCTGTCGGCTCTCCACCGCGCCGCCGGTGCGGGTCAGGCGGAGGTGGTGAGGGTGCTGCTCGAGCGCGGAGCCCGGGTGGACCTGCCGGACCGCAGTGGACAAGTACCTTTGGCTTTGGCCGAGCGCTACCAGCAGGGCGACTGGCAGACCGTGGTGGAGCTGCTCAAGAAGCAACAGCCCTGAGACGTTCGAAAGGTCTCCCGGCCGTCACCGTGGAACCTGCCCCCCCTCCATGAAGCTGCGCTACTGGGTTTTGCTCCTATTGTTCAGTCTCCCCCCGGCTCTGGCCGAGTTGCCGCTGGCATCAGCCGGCGCGGCGGAGGGCGACAGCTTTTCCGACCGGGTTCTGGTGGCCCGGGCCTCGCTGCTTGAGGGCCGCGAGCGAGCTCGCACGGCCATGAATGGCCTGGCCGGTCTGCAGCCATCAAATGCGCTGGAACGCGCGATCATGGCCCGCGCCCTGGCCGACGGGGCCAGCCACTTCGCAGGCCAGGATGTTGGCCTCTCAAGCACTCTGGGCCAGCAGGCCGAGCGTCAGCTCGAGTTTCTTTCCCCCTGGCTGGCCGACTACCCAACCATGATGAAGGTACACGGCTTCGAGGAGCCTGCCTGGTTGCGGGGCCAGTCCGATACCGTGGCCCACGCTCTCCTGGCCTGGGTGGCGCTGGATAAGCTGAGCCCCCGCGCCGAGCGGCGCAAGGTGATCCAGCAGTTCGCCGAGGGCTTGGTCTTGCTCCAGCGAAAGTCCACGCACCTTTATCCTTATGGCGCCCACGTCTCGTTTTATCCCAGCCCCGAGCTCGAGCCCTACGCTCCCACTCCCGATGGCCAGTTGGTGCCGGGCGTGTCCTGGATTCTGCAGAACAGTCCCCAGGTCGAGGCCCTGGTGGCGGCAGGCACCCACCTCAACAGCCCCTCTTTTCTTCAATCGGCCGAGGTAGAGGGTCTTGGGATGCTGGCCCACGTGGTGGCTTCGGGCAAGCTGGCCTACGGCTATCTTCCCCGGCCCCAGGACGGGGGCACCAGTCGGGGCGCCCTGGTCTTGATCGAGAATCTGGTCAGCCTGGAGAAGGCAACCGGCAGGCCGGTGTATGCCGTCCTGGCCGGAATGGCCGGCGGCTGGGCCCGGCCCGGCTCGACTCCTGGCGAGCAAGCGGCCAGTCGACTGGCGGAGGGGCTGATGAAGGGCCTGCCGGCCGAGCGTTATCGCCCCGTCGGCGAGGACCTCCAGCCCCCGTTCAGCTACCAGGTGATGGATGCCGAGAACGGCAAGGCGGTCATCAAGGCTTTCGACGTGATGGATGTGACCTATCCTGGAGGCTTCCCGGGCAAGCTGGTGACGGTGGGCCGCGAGCAGATGTTCTGGATGCGCTTCGACGTCGACCGCGAGGATGAGTACTACTTCTACCTGGTTTGCCTCAAGACCACTCAGGCCGGGCTGGTTTCGGTGGCCATGCGCATCGACGGCGACAAGATTTTCACGGTGCAACTGGGGGGAGCCACCGACAGCTCGTTTGTCGACCTGGCCTTCGTGGCCGGGCCAAGGCGCTTGAGGTCGGGCCCTCACAGTTTCGGCATCCGTTTCTCGGGCCTGTTGATGAAGCAGCCGGCAATCCTTGACGCGGTCATTGTGCAGCCCGTGGTCGAGCGCCGTCTGGTCAAGCTCAAGGACGGCGAGCACCTGCTCCTGCTCAAGAATCTCAAGCCGGAGGCCACCGCCACCGTGGTCACCGAGTGCGATCCTGCCCTGGCCAGAGTGGTGGCCTCGGTGGACGGCACCGGCCAGAGCTTTCAGCTCACGACCAGCGTCGACCGGAAAGGGAAGAAGCGCCTCAACCTCCCGCCCGGAGGCGTGGTGGCGCTGCAGTTTCGGAGGTAGCCATGCATATCACCGAGTCGCGCCATCCTGACTCCCACAACCTCGATCAAATGCCTACCGTGGAAGTGGTGCGTTTGATGAACCAGGAGGATGCTCGAGTCGTTGACGTGGTCAGCCAGGCCCTGCCGGCCATCGCCGCTCTGGTGGACAAGGTGGCCGAGCAACTGCGCTCGGGAGGCCGACTGTTCTATGTGGGCGCCGGCACCAGCGGGCGGTTGGGAGTGCTGGATGCCTCCGAGTGCCCGCCCACCTTCGGGACCGATCCCGAGATGGTGCAGGGCATCCTGGCCGGGGGCCTGGAGGCTTGTGTGCGGGCGGTGGAGCACGCCGAGGACGATCCCGAAGCGGCAGCCTCCGAGCTGTGTTCGCGCGGCCTTGACTCACGCGACGTGGTGGTGGGGATCTCGGCTTCAGGGCGCACTCCCTACGCCCTGGGGGCGGTGCGCTATGCCCGCGATCTGGGCGTTCCCACCGGCTCGATCTGCTGCAATTCCGGCACACCCCTCAGCCTCGAAGTCGATTTCCCCATCGTGCTCGAGGTGGGAGCCGAGGTGTTGACCGGCTCCACTCGTCTCAAGGCCGGAACGGCGACGAAGATGGCTCTCAACATGATCTCGACGGCCGCCATGGTGCGGCTTGGACGCGTGCTTGGGAACTTGATGGTGGATCTGCGCCCCAACAGCCAGAAATTGCAGGTAAGACAGGTGCGCAATGTGGCCGAGGCCGCTCGGGTCAGCCAGGAGGTGGCCGCCAGCTGTCTCGAGCAGGCTCAGGGCAACGTCCGGCTGGCTTCGGTGATGGCCGCCGGTGGGCTCACCCCGGCTCAGGCGGACGAGCTTCTCAAAGCCCATAACGACCTGCGGGAAGCCCTGGAGGTCGCGCGCTCGCGTCGATGAGCTCTCGCCTGCTGGCCCTGACGGCTCTCTTGGGCCTGCTCTGCTGCGCTGCGCCACGACCCGAGGTGGACCCGATTTACCTGCTGCGCAGCCAGGCCACCCTGGCCCAGGCCGGCTGGCGGGGAGAGTGGGAGCTCGAGTGCGCTCGTCGCACCCTGACCAGCCTGGGCGCGGAGCCCGAGGTGATCGGCGAGGAGCGTCTGGCAGGCCTGGCTCCCGGGCTGCTGGTGCTGTCCAATGTGCGCAACATGAGCGAAAGGGACGCCGAAGCCGTGCGCACCTTCTGCCGGAAAGGAGGGCGGGTGCTGGCCACGGCCCTCACGTCCTATCGGCAAGCCGACGGCTCCCCGTGGCAACCCAACAACTTCGCCCTGGCCGACGTGTTGGGGGCTGATTTCTTGCGCTGGGGCGCGCCCGACCGCATGGACAAGATACTTCTGGGCAAGCGCAATGCCATGCTGGTCCGGGCCCGCGACCACGCCCGCGTGCGAGCCCGCTTCGAGAGTGGTGATCCGGCCATCCTGGAGACGGACTGGGGAACCTATGTGGCCGAAGACCTGCTCGCGCCCGAGGATACCTCCGCTCTCGAGGTGCGCAAGCTCTTGACCGATCTGCTGGCGCGCCTCTCGCCGCGCCGTCGCTTTGCGCCCGGACCTTACAGCGAGTTACCCCCTCCACTGCCATTTCGCGAGATGCTTCCCGAGGGAGAGCGGCTGGACGTGCTGGTAGAGGAGAAGGTGCCGGCCCTCAAGGTAGGCTCGCAAGAGGTGCGGGCTATCCTCACGGTAGGCAAGCCTCCGTCCCTGGCCCTCTACGACCAGGCGGGAAAGCAGCTGCAGCGCAGCGACCGGCCTCTCACGCTGCAGGACAAGCCCTATGTCTCGCTGCGCATCACGCGCAGCAACGGGACCTATCGCTGGTCGGCCTTCCGGGGAGCGGTCGTGCTGGTTCCCGGGCCCCACGGCCTGAGCGTGATCAATCGACTGACGCTGGAGGAGTACCTGGCCGGCGTGGTGCCCAATGAGGTGCCTTCTACCTTTCCGCCCGAGTGCCTGAAGGCCATGGCGGTAGTGGCGCGGAGCTATTCGTTGGCCCACCGGGGAGCGCACTCCGGGGCCGACGTCTGCGACGAAGTGCACTGCCAGGTCTACGGTGGTCTCGCCTCCGAGGCGGACAGCACCTCGGCGGCCGTGCTGGCCACCCACGCCGTGGTGCTCGCCTACCAGGGTCGGCCGATCGACGCCACATTCCACGCCGTCTGTGGCGGCGTAGGGCAGGATGCCGACCGGGTCTGGTCGGGTCGCGGGGCTGCCTATCTTCGCGGCCGCCCCGACACGCTCGAGTCCAGGCCGCGTGTGCTGGCCAGCGAGGAAGCGGTGACCGCCTTCCTCGAGCATCCACCCGAGGATGCCTGCTGCCGACAGGCAGGCCGGTTTCGCTGGCGCGAGACTTACTCCCGCAACGAGCTGGAAGAGCGCCTGAACCTCTCTTTGCCAGTTCTGGTCAAGGAGGAGTGGCGCGGGCTCGGTCGCCTTCGAGCTCTGCGCGTCAGCGAGCGTGGCCCGTTGGGCCGGGTGGAGGCTCTCGAGATTGAAGGCCAGCAGGGTCGATACACCGTGCGCGGTGATCAGGTGCGCTGGCTCACCAGCGGCGGCAAGATCGGGGCGGCCGGGCTCAACAGCACCCTCTTCGTCGTCAAGCTCAAGGGGGATGAGGTGGAGCTCGTGGGCGGGGGCTGGGGCCACGGAGTGGGCATGTGCCAGGAAGGGGCGGCCGGGAGGGCCCGGGCCGGGCTGCTTTATCAAGACATTCTGCGGCACTACTATCCCGAGACCGAGCTTACAGGACCCATGGCACCCTGAGCGAAGGCTGCTGACACCTTTCTCGGGGAGGATGCCATGTTGAAACGTGCTTTGCTGTTTAGTTGCCTTTGCCTGATGCTGCTGCGACCGGTGAGCGTCCAGGCCCAGGAGAAGACCCTCTATGAGCGGCTGGGCGGGCTCTACGCCGTCTCTGCCCTGGTGGACGACTTTATCGATCGCCTGCTCTCCAATGAAGTGATTATCCAGAACGAGCATGTGAAGGGGGCTCTGCAGCCCAAACCGTTCAACAAAGTCCCAGGTCTCAAGGTGCACATTGTCAACCTGGTCTGTCAGTTGACGGGCGGGACCGAGCACTACTCGGGTCGCGACATGGCAAGCTCCCACGCAGGTCTTCAGATCTGCCCCAACGAGTGGGACGCGATGGTGGGCGACTTCAAGGCGGCCATGGAGGCCATGAAGATCCCTCCGAAAGAGCAGGCCGAGCTGCTTGAGCTGGTTGGGTCCACCAAGAAGGACATCGTTCGCTAGGCGTGCCCAGGCTCTACAGCTCGCGCATCTGTCCCTTTGCCCATCGTACTCGGCTTACGCTCCGCGAGAAGGGGATCGAGTTCGAGCTGGTCGAGATCGACCTCGAATCGATGCCCGAATGGTACCGTGAGCTTTCACCCAACCAGAAGGTGCCGCTGCTCGAGCTGGAGGACGGCCAGCTGGTGTGGGAGTCAGCCGTCATCTGCGAGTACCTGGAGGAAGCCTTCTCCGGGCCAGCCCTGATGCCAGGAGACGCGCTGGGCAAGGCCCGGGTTCGACTGGCGGTCGAGCTTGGCTCGGCTCGCTTCATTCCGGGGTTCTATCAAGTCTTGCGGGGAGCGGAGCCGCAGGGGCTGCTGCAAGCCGTCGATCAGCTCGAGGCTCACGACTGGGAGGAGGGACCCTGGTGGCTGGGCCCTCAGCTTACCCTGGCTGACCTCGAGCTCTATCCGTGGTTCGAGCGCTGGTGCGTGTTGGAGCACTATCGTGCCCTGGGCTGGGACAGCCAGCGCTGGCCCCGGCTGACGCGCTGGCGCGCGGGCCTGGAGGCGCGACCTTCGGTTCAGGCCGACCGGGTTCCGAACGACGATTTTGTGCGCGCCTACCGCAGATACGCGAAAGGCTAGACTTCACGCTATTCCTCCGGGGAGAGCTTGAGCCCCTTGCGACCCAGAAACAGCATCACCACGGAGAAAGCGATGAGCACCGCGCCCCAGATCAAGTTGATGTTGATGTCCAGCGACTTGACGTAGGTCTCGGGCGGCGTCATCAGGCCGTATACGGCCAGCAGCAGGCCCTTCACCAAGAACATCAGGCCAATGGGAACGCGAATGTCCAGTCCACCCATAGCGCAAGCCTCCTAGAAGAACACCAGATTGAGCAAAATGACGCCGATGCCCACCAGCACGGCCAGAAAGGCCGGTTTCTGGTGGAAAGCCAGGTGGCCTTCGGCAGGGCGCTCGGTGAGCGAGTAGACCAGGCCCTTGAGCTCTTCGTCAGGGCGCGGCTTCGTCATCAGGCTCACCAGGATGGTGACCACGAAGCAGGTCGTCCAGGCCGCGATGGCGGTGTAGAAGGTCTGGGCCATGGGGTTGGGATAGGTGTGCAGGATGCCCAGCAGCCCCCCTTTGATGCCTGGCACCGCCCCGGCCGGCAGGGTGAGGCAGTGGTGGAAGAAGGCCGCCAGAGTGCCTGACACCAAGCCGGCGAAGGCGCCGTGGCCGGTGGCCCGTTTCCACACCATGCCCAGCAGGAAGGTGGCAAAGAGGGGCGCGTTCACGAAGGCGAAGACCAGCTGCAGCACCTCCATGATGTTGTTGAACTGCAGCGCCAGGTAAGCTGCCACCATGCTCAGGCCGATCCCCCACACGGTGGCCATGCGCCCCACCCACAGGTAGTGCTCGTCGGAGGCCTCCTTCTTGAGATAGGCCTGATAGATGTCGTAGGTCCAGACGGTATTGAAGGCGGTCACATTCCCGGCCATACCTGACATGAACGAGGCCAGCAGGGCGGTCAGGCCCAGCCCCAGCATGCCCGCCGGGAAGAAATGCAAAAGCAGGGTGGGGATGACCATGTCGTAGTCGGGCTCGAGCTGGCCGGTGGAAGGATTGAGCTTGTTGGGGATGATGCCTACCTGGGGAGCGCCGCCCGCTTGCGAGATTGCGGCCGCCTGGTCGGGGGCCGACCCTGTGGCCACGGGAGTGATGGCCACCGCGATCAGCCCGGGCATGATGACCAGGAAGGGGAAGAGCATCTTGGGAACGGCGGCGATCAGCGGCGTCTTGCGGGCCGACGTCATGGAGTCGGCGGCCATGGCTCGCTGCACCACCAGAAAGTCGGTGCACCAGTAACCGAAGGAGAGCACAAAGCCGAGCCCCATGACCATCCCGAACCACTCCACCCCCAGCGAGTTGGTATCGGCGCTGGCCATGCCTTTCCAGGTGTGGACCATCTCCTGGTTTCCCATGGCGACCATGCGCTCTTTCAGGCCTTCCCAGCCGCCCAGGCTCTGCAGGCCCAGCCAGACCAGCGGAAAAAAGCCCGCCACGATCAAGAAGAACTGCAGCACCTCGTTGTAGATGGCGCTGGTCAGACCGCCCAGGAAGATGTAGCCCAGCACGATCACGGCTGAGAGCAGGATGCTGACCAGAAAGATGTGGCTCTTGTCGATGCCCAGCGCTTCGAACGGTTTATCGAAGAGCTGGAGGGCCTCGATCAGCTTGGCCATGGCATACATCGAGACGCCCGATGAGCAGACCGTCATCAGGGCGAAGGTGATGGCGTTGAGGGCTCGGGTCTTCTCGTCGAAGCGCAGGCGCAGATACTCGGGCACCGAGCGGGCCCGCGAGCCGTAATAGAACGGCATCATGAAGAGGCCCACGAAGATCATAGCCGGGATGGCTCCAACCCAGTAGAAGTGGCTGGTGGCGATGCCGTACTTGGCTCCTGAGGCCGCCATCCCGATGACTTCCTGGGCCCCCAGGTTGGCCGAGATGAAGGCCAGGCCGGCCACCCAGGCCGGAATGGACTTGCCCGCCTCGAAAAAGTCCTTGCTGGTTTTTGTGAAGCGCTTGAGGATGAACCCGATCCCCAGCACGAAAATGAAATACACCAGCATGATGAGCCAGTCGATCGGATGCAGGTTCATGGTGGTGGCCTTTCGCAGAAATTTTCGACCGTTCCTGTGGTCGCTGCAATGCCAGGCAAGACGCCCCAGGAAACGTTAGGCTCTGGAGCTGAAATTGGCCTGAAAACTATCCGGGAGCGTAATACACCTGGATCTGAGCTTCCGCCTCGCCCCGGTCCGGACCGCACTCAAGATCGAGACGATAAAGCCGGACCGGGCGTGGTTGCCGGAGCAGGCCGTCGAATAGCCGGAACAGCTCGTCTTTGGGACCGCTGGCCCGCAGCTCCACATCCAGGTAGGGGTTCAGCTCAAAGTTGACTCCCTCGGGGACTTCCTGGTCCTTGAAGGCGACCTTCAGGCCCGGCCGATTCGTCAGACCAAGCCACTCCTTCTGGAGCTGCTTTTGCATGGCCGCGGGGGTGGGCGGATCGCTCTTGAGCTTTTTCTCCTTCCGGGAAGTCTGCACTTTGGCCTCGAGCTCGGCCGCTCTCATGTCCAGGGCCGGCAACTCGGCCAGCTCGGCCTGCCAGGTCCTGGGACGCTCCCTGACCGAGATGGCGTTGTGCTTGAGCTGCTCGATCTCCTGAAGCTTGTCGGCCCAGCTCACGAAGTAGCCAGCAGCCAGTAGCAGGCAGGAGAGAATGACCGCAGCCAGGCTCACTGGTTGAAGATCCCCTCGAGCCGGCCTTCGGATTCGACCAGTCCCGTCACCCCTGGGACCTTCTCCAGTCGAGCTCTGGTCTTTGCCAGGCTCTTGGACTGCACCAGCAAATTACCGTTCTGGTAGCCGAAGCGAGTGAGGTCGGGCCCCAGCGAGTCGATGGCCGCCAGCAGCAGGGACTGTCCGGCGGCCAGAGCAGGGGTATCTCTGAGCATCGCCAGGGCCTGCTCGCTGCGGTTGATCCTGGCCCGCTGCTCTTCCAGCTTCTTGATCTCGTCGAGGTGGGCTTGCTCGAAGGTCCGCAGCTCTTGCTCGGCAGCCTCCAGATCGCCCCGCCCTGCCTCGATCTTGAGCCCGAGCAGGTGCTCGACGGCAGCGCTGGCCAAGAGAGCGATCAAGACGATAGCCAGGGGGACGGGTCTCACGTCGCGCCGCTTCTGAGTTCGGCAGGGCCTTCCCTGCACTGGCTTGAACTATCCGGAATGGATGCCCAGGAGATCCTATCCTTCCCGTGCGATTTCCCCGTCAAGGCCATGGGCAACTCGGCCCCCGACTTCGCCGAGCACGTGGCCGCCATCGTGCGCCGCCATGCTCCAGGGTTCAACGAGGCGGCGGTCTCAAGCCGCAGCTCGAGTGGGGGCAAATTCACTGCCGTCACCGTGATGATCCAGGCCACCAGCCGGGCCCAGCTCGAGGCCATCTACCAGGACTTTCACCAGGACGAGCGCGTGCTCTACGTCATCTGATCCGAAGGAGGACAACACCGTGTCGCACATGACCGTGGTGGTGACCCAGCTCATCGAGCCGCGCTTCATCGAGAGGGCGGCCGCCGACCTCAACCACAGAGTGGAGATCCAGGCTCGTCAGGGTTTCAGCATCGAGCGCGTGGCGTTCAACTGGAACGGCAAGAGCTATGAAGCCAGCGCAGACACCGACCATGTGAGGGCCGAGAACGTACACTCGCTGGCCAAGAAGCTCAGCCAGCGCTATGCCTACCACGCCACGAAAGAGACCCTGGCCGAGAAAGGCTTCGACCTGGTGACCGAAGAGACCGAGAAGAGCGGCGCCATTCGACTCACGTTGAGGCGGATCGCCTGATGGAGATTCAAGAGGTCCAGGTTGTCATCGGGCCCGACGGCCAGGTACAGATCGAAGTGAACGGCGTCAAGGGCGGCGGTTGCCTGGAGCTGACCGAGCAGCTCGAGAAGGCGCTGGGCACGGTTTCGAGCCGCGAGATGACCCCGGAAGCGCACCAGCAGGTGGAGGTCTCTCAGGACGCCCAGGTTTGGGGCGGCTGAAGCTCCATCACTTCCTGAAGGGTAGCCGGGCCAACGGGCCCGGCCTGCGAGCGGTGCTCTGGGTGCAGGGGTGCTCGCTGGGATGTCCGGGTTGCTTTAATCCCGAGACCCACGCCTTCGAGGACGGCCAGGAATGGGACACCGACGCCCTCTTCGACGAGCTTCTTGGGCTGGACGAGATCGAGGGACTCACTGTCAGTGGGGGCGAGCCCCTGCAACAGCGCGCTCCCCTGCTCGAGCTGCTAGGCCGGGTGCGCCGTGAAACCGACCTGAGCGTATTGCTCTTCACCGGGTTCGCCTTTGAGGAGCTGCGCTGCCCCGAGTTGCTCGAGCTGGCCGACGTATTGCTCTGCGGTCGTTATCGTGAGCAAGAGCGTTTGGCCACCGGCCTGATCGGCTCGGCCAACAAGACGGTGCACTTTCTGACCGACCGGTACTGCGTGAGCGACCTGGAGGCCGTGCCGGTGGGAGAGGTGGTCATCGGGCCCGAAGGACTGGTGGTCTATACCGGGATCGACCCGCTGAGGAGCTGAAGGTGGACTTCGAGGACCAGCTGGAAATTTTTCTGCGAGCCCGCTTCACGCTGATCGCCGTGACCACGGTCGAGGAAGAGCGCGCTCTGGAGGCCATCGCCCGGGTTTGTCGCCGCAATAACCTGGGCTGCGTCAGCTGGGATGTGGCCGACACCTTTGTGCGCTTGGTGGCCGGCAAGGAAGAGCTGACCTCGGCCCGCGAGCCCTTCACGGCTCTGGAGAAGATCGGCGCCTACCGGGGCGATGCCGTCTTCGTGCTCAAAGACTTCCACGACTTTCTCAACGTGCCCCAGGTTCGCCGCAAGCTCAAGAGCCTGGCCTACCAGCTCAAGGTTTCGCGCCGCCACCTGGTGGTGCTCACCCCCTTCGCCAAGGTGCCCGAGGAGCTGCGCGATGTCTGGGTGCCGCTCGATCTGCCGATGCCGCTGGCGGGCGAGCTCGACCAGCTGGTGACCCAGCTCTCCAATGTCTCCGGAGGCAGCGTGCGGCTCACCCCCCTGGGCCGCGAGAAGCTCGTCCAGGCGGCCCTGGGCCTGACCGCCTCTCAGGCTTCGCGAGCCTTCGCCAAGGCGCTGGTCAGCGACGGCTGCCTGGATGACCGCGATATCGGCCTGGTCACCGAGGAAAAGCGCCTGATCCTGCGCGAGAGCGAGGCGCTGGAGTTCTTCCCGGTGACCGAGACGGCAGCCGACGTGGGCGGCCTGGGAGTGCTCAAGGATTGGCTGCGTCTGCGCGAGCGGGCCTTCACCAAGGAGGCCAGCGACTACGGCCTGCCGACTCCCAAGGGGATCGCCCTGGTGGGTATTCCCGGCACTGGCAAGAGCCTGACCGCCAAGATGATCGGCGGCCTGTGGAACATGCCGGTGGTGCGGTTGGACGTGGGCAGCCTGTTCGGCAGCCTGCTGGGCGAGTCCGAGGAGAAGGCTCGTCGGGCCCTGCGACTGGCCGAGACGGTGGCCCCCTGCATTCTGTGGATGGACGAGATCGACAAGTCGCTAGGGGTGGGCACGGGGGCCCTGGACCAGGGCACAAGCCGGCGGGTGCTGGGCACGCTGATCACCTGGATGCAAGAAAAGAAGGCCCCCTGCTTCGTGGTGGCCACCGCCAACGACATCCAGACCCTGCCGCCCGAGCTGTTGCGGCGGGGTCGCTTCGACGAGATGTTCTTTCTCGATTTGCCCACCCTGGAGGAGCGGCGCGAGATCCTGGCGGTGCACATCACGCGCCGTCACCGCCTGCCGCACGACTACGACATCGCCCGCCTGGCCGGCATGTCCGAGGGCTACGTGGGAGCAGAGCTCGAGCAGGCGGTGGTGGATGCGATGTTCTACGCCTTCAGCCAGGACCGCGAGTTCACCACCGAGGACGTGGCCCGGGCCATCCAACAGCAAGTGCCGCTGAGCAGTACCCAGCGCGAGGTGGTGGAAGGGCTGCGCAAGTGGCTGCTCGAGGGGCGGGCCCAGTCGGCCTCTTTCCGAGAGGTCCAGGAGGCCCAGCAGAAGGCCGTTCCGCTTCAGCTGGTCAAGCGCTCGTACGGGGTCTGAGGCTCAGGCGGCCGGGGGCTGAAGGCGCTCTTCCAACCGGCGCAGTCGTTCCTCGTGGTCGAGCAGGATGGCCTCCTGGGTGGCTCGCTCTTCGGCCACCAGCTGGCTCAGCTCGGAGTGGGACTGCTCGAACTGGAGCGAGTGGGACCGCTCCAGGGCGGCTTGCTCGAGGAAGGCCAGGCGCATTTCGGTGAAGGCCTTCTCCATGATGCCGCGATTGGCGGCCAGGGCTTCTCGGAAGTGGCGGCCCTCGCGCTCGACGCGCCGCTCCAGGGTCTTGAGTCTCTCCTCGAAGAACATGATGCTTCTCCTTTGGGGAAGAAGGAGCCGGACGCCTCTGATCGGCTCGAATGAGGTCATGCTAGCACGGGCTTGAGAAGGTGTCAATCAACGGCGCGGCCACATCGGTGCTGTGTCCTGTCCCCCTTTTGAACCGCCGAGAACGCGGAGAGCCCGTCTGGAGGGACCAACTAGACTCGACAGGACGTGAACAGGAGGGTGTTGGGGTGGTTGAAGACATCGTGGCGGATCTCGGCCTCGATGTCGCTGAAATACTCACGGATCAGGCGCTCGTAGCCCTCCTGGTCGCGGATGAACTTGCCCCGGTCCAGGCGCAGCCAGATGCGGGTGAACCAGTGCTGGCCGGGCACGAAGCAGCCGTCCACGGTCACCAGGCGCCCGCCTGGCCGCAGGTAGCCGCGAGCCAGCTCGAGCAGCTTGCGGGCATTCTCGTCGTCGAGGTGGTGCAGCACTCCAGTGGCGATGACAGTGTCGAAGTAGGCCGGCTGGGCCACCGAATGGTCCTTGATCAGCTGGCAGAGGAAGCGACCCCGGTTGCCATAGAGCTTCTGGGCCGCCTCGATGTAGGCCGCGCTCCCGTCCACGCCCCAGTACTCGATGTCGCACTTGATCCAGGGCAAAATCACGCCCGGACCGCAGCCGATGTCGAGAATGCGATGTCCGGGCTCGGGTCGCACGAAGCGCGAAACATAGACCTGGTAGAACTTGCGTCCCCGGCTGAGGGTCTGAAACCAGGTGTAGATCCGGGGCCACCGGAGCAGAAATCTCATCGGCTCTCAGGGGCTTCGGGGTGCCCGGGCCTTGTCCTGGATCATCCGGGCCGCCTCGCGCAGGGCGGCCTCGCGCTGGGGGTCGCGCCCGGCCGAGTAGGGGAGGGCCCGGTCCACGGCCAGGTCGGGCTCCACTCCCACACCCTCCAGGCGCTCTCCGTCGATCAATGCGTCCCCCACTGCTAGATAGAGCAGATTGCCGCTCTTGAGCAGATAGGGGCGGCCGAACACCACCGCTCCCCCGGTGCGAGAGCCCACCACCCGGCCCAGCCCGTAGCGACGCACCCCGAAGGCCAGGATCTCCTTGCCGCTGCGGCTGGTCTCATCCACCAGCAAGACCAGGGGCTTGCGCCAGGTGGAGTCCATCTGGACCTGCTCCTTGCGCCCGATGAAGGTGAGGGAGGGGAGGCGGGCGTTGAACAGGCTCAGGTAAGCCGGTGAGGCGCCACCCCAGCCACCGCGCAGGTCGAGCACCAGCGCCTCGGCGTCCTTCAGCGGGCCCTCCAGCAGGGCTTCCTCCAGGGCTTGCTGATAGCTGTCGCTGGCGTAGCTCCAGAGGTGGGCGTAGGCCACCTTGCGACCCCCCACGCTCTCGACCCGGAAGCTCTTCTTGAGGGCGTGCAAGAACATGGTGCGCCCGTCCAGGCGGCGCGGTGTGACCTTGAGCTTCAAGTCAGGCCCGCTCACCTGGCGACGGAGCTGCAAGGTCACCGGTCGTCCCTCGACCAGCTCATAGGGCAGAGGAGCGAGCAGCTCATCGCCCTCCAGCACCCCCGCCTCCTCGCCTGGCCCGCCCTCGAGCACGCCGCTGACGAAGCTTTTTCCATCCAGCTCGCGGCTGGTCAGCCCCAGGCCCACGTAGACCGGGCCGTCAGGCAATACCCTGCGGATCCGCTTGGAGAAGTCGCCCCGATCGAAGACCGCCAGAAGCTGGTAATACTCGGGTTGCTGGCGGTGATAGTAGGCCACATGCGAGGTTTTCAGCCGCGCCAGCATGGCCGTGATGATGCCGGCCAGCTCGGCTTCTCCCGCCACCCGCGCCCGCGGCTCGAGCTCGGCTCGCACGGCTTCCCAGTCGAGACCGCCCAGCTTCTCATCGTAGAACTCGCGCCGCACCGTCTCCCACACCTCGGAGAAGTCGGAGAGCCGGGCCTGGGCCGAGGCCGGCAGGATCAGCAACAATGCCAGCAACACAAGGCGCTTCATCAAGCTGGCTTGGCGTGCCCGGGCGGGAGTCCTCCCTGTCAGGCGTAAGCCTGGTTGGATTCGACCCCGGTATTCATCGCCAGTTGCAGGTTCTCGAGCAGCTGCTTCAATTCGGGCCGTTCTTTCATCCATTCGGAGAAGGTCTGCTGGTAGCCCCTGGGGGCCTGCTCCTGGACATACTGATTGAAGCTGACCAGGTAGAAGTAGCGCCTGAGGTAATCCTGCCCCCGGCCGAGAGCGTGGGTATCGCCCGCTTCGGCTTGCTGCTTGAGCCTGGCAATGGAGGTGCGCAGGTTCTGCATGGCGCTGGTGCGGTCGATGGCGGCATCTACGCCGGCCTTGGCCTGCGGCCCCTCCTCCAGGGCCCGGATGAGGCCCAGTATGACCCGATAGTCGCCGTTCTCGTAGCGACCCACCTCTTTGATTTGCTCGCGCACCGCGCCGTGCTTCGAGATGGGCCCGTGCGGGCCGTCCATCAGGTCGGCGATCACCATGGCCGTGGTGGTGCGGCCCCGGCCGGCGTGGCAGTTCATCACCCGAGGAGTGTCGGTCGACACGCCCTTCAGGCGGGCCACCAGGGCGTCGAAATCGGCCTCCTCGGGCACCTTCTCGTCGGTCACCGGGATACGGGCGTAATCGACCTGAAAGCCCTCTTGGCTCATCTGCTGGAAGACCTCGCGCGGGGTCTTGAGACTGGCCGCGTCCACGCTCACCCAGCGGGCCTGCAGCTTTCCATCCGGGGTCTCCTCGTGCAACAGGATGCGTCCTCCGTGGACGGCGGCCTCCTTCAGCACCTCGGCCTTGAGCGTTTCCTCCTGGGCCTCGACCTGGGCCGGTGTGCGTCCGGGCTGCTCCAGGTTGGCGAACGGATGGGCCAGCTCGCGCAGGGTGACCGATCTGCCCTGGATGTAGAGCGCTGGCTCCTCGCGCAAGGTGGTCCAAACCACCTTCTGGTGGTCGGCGCCCAGCTCTTTGAGCACGTTGCGAAGACCGTCCACCGTGGGCTGGGCCACCCCGTATATGCTGGTGCCCTCGACTCCCCGGAAGTTGGGGGCACCGGGCACGACCTCCAGCGAGCCGTTCTGCAGGGTGGGATAGTGGTCGTACTTGAGCATGCGCCCGCTGGACAGATTGGCCTGAGAGCGCGCTTGGACGTGACGAGCGGCCTCCGTGGGCGAGGCCACGGTGCTCTGGGCCACGGTGATGGCGGCTGGCGGGCCGGGCATGAAGCTGGCCACCAGTCCCAGGCCTGTCAGGCCCAGTGCCAGGCCGGCCGCCCACAGGCGCGGGCTGGAGAGCCGGGAGGCCGGCTCGGGAGAGCTCCGGGGGGGAAGCGGCGCTCCCGGCTCATAGCTCTCGGCGGGCGGTTGCTCTCCCTGCCAGGGCGCGCGCAGGCCGCTCGGAGGCGGGGAGGCGCTGGCGAGTGGCAAGCCGGGAATTCGGTCGACCGCTCCTGTCGTCGCTGGAACCTGCACACGGGGAGTATACCAGATTCCCGGTCAGGGTCCCAGCCTGCGCTCGATCTCCTCGGGCCCGCCCGGCTTGCCGAAGTGGTAGCCCTGGCCAAAGTGACAGCCCAGGTCGCGCAGACACTCGTGCTGGGCGGCCGTCTCGATGCCTTCGGCCAGCGACTCCATGCCCAGATTGTGGGCCAGCTCGATGACGGCGCTGGCGATGGAGGCATCCTTGTGGTCGTCGGGCAGACCGTGCACGAAGGAGGAATCGAGCTTGAGCAGGTGGCTTCGCAGGCTCTTGAGGCGTGAGAGCGAGGAGTGGCCCACCCCGAAGTCGTCGATAGCCACCTTCAGCCCCAGGTCCTCTAGCCCGGCCAGGATGCGGTCGGTGTCGGCCCCGGCGCGCATGATGGCGGTCTCGGTGACCTCGATCTCGATGCTGCCCGGGGGCAGGCGATGAAGGTCGAGCAGCTGCTTCAGCCGGGCCAGAAAGTCGGGGTGCATGAATTGGGCCACCGAGACGTTGCAGGCCACCACCAGGCGTGCCCCCTGGGTGTGCCAGAAGGCGGCCTGGCGCAAAGCCTCCTGCAGTACCCAGTCGCCGATGGGAATGATCAGGCCGTTTTCCTCGGCCATGGGAATGAAGAGGGCCGGCGAGGTCAGTCCCCGCTCGGGCGAGAGCCAGCGGATCAAAGCTTCCACGCCCACCATCCGGCTGGTCCCCAGCTCAACCACCGGCTGGTAAGCCAGAAAGAACTCGCCCCGGCGCAGGGCCTGGCGCAGCCGATTCTCGATAGCCATGCGCTCGGACTTCTCGCGCAGGAGGTCGCCGGAATAGAACTCGTAGCGGGTTCTGCCCAGCTCCTTGGCCCGATAGAGGGCGCTTTCGGCGCACTTGAGGGTCAACTGGGGGTCGAGCTCGGGGTGCACCAGGGCGATGCCGATGCTGGCTCCCACATAGACCTCGCTGCCGTCGATCTCGAAGGGGGCCACCAGGCTCTCCAGCACCCGATCAGCCACGGATCCGGCTTCCAGACGCGGGTCGCGTCGGCGGCGCCGATCCAGCTCATGGTCGGGGGCTTCGTGGGCCCGGGCCGAGAGCACGACCAGGAACTCGTCCTCGCCTCGCCGGCTGACCAGATCAGTGGCCCGCAGCGTGGAGGCCAGCCTCAGGCCGACCTGGCGCAGAAGCTCGTCGCCGGTGCGGTAGCCCAGCACCGCGTTGATGACGTGAAAGCGATCCAGGTCGACCACCAGAAGGGCCGAGCTGGGGTGCACCTGGGCGTCCAGCGAGCGCAGGGCGGTCTCCATGGGAACCAACCGGCGACCGGGCTCGGGAGCGGCCCGAGGACCGGGGCGGGTGCGCTGCTCGGGAAGCGAGCGCAGCACCACCAACTCGGCCTCTGCTCCCTGCCAGGTGACCGCATGACGCGAGATGAACGCCCGCCCCAGGCCAGGAATGGCCAGGGTGGAGTCGGTGGGAAGGTCGAGCTCGCGTCCCTCGATGGGGCCGAAGAGCTCCCGGGCACGCTCGTTGGCGAACGAGACCACCCCATCGCAGCGCAAGATGAGCAGGGGCTCCAGGGCTGCCAGTATGCCGTGCACGTCGCGTGGATTCACGGCGGCCCCGCCAGCGGGAGGGTGAAAGAGAACCGGCTGCCCTTGCCCAGCTCGCTCTCTACCCCGATGTGGCCCCCGTGCTGGGTCACGATGCTCTTGCAGATGGCCAGCCCAAGACCGGTGCCCCCCTTGACCCGAGCGTCCGAGGCATCCACTTGCTGAAAGCGCCCGAAGACCGCGTCCAGCTTGTCGGCCGGAATGCCACGGCCCTGGTCGCTAACGGTGAACTCGACGCTCTGATCCACGAGGCGGACGCTCAGAGTGACCGTCTGGCCCTCGCTCGAGAATTTCACCGCGTTGGAAAGCAGATTCACCAGCGTTTGCACCACTCGGTCAGGGTCGGCCCGCAGGGGAGACTCCAGGGGATGACCCTCCAGGAGCACCTTGCTCTTCTCAGCCAGCGGCTTGACGATGTCCAGGGCCGATGTCATCAGAGCGGACACTTCGGTATCGGAAACATTCAGGCTGACCCGGCCCGACTCCATGCGCTCGATGTCGAGAATGTCGTTGAGCAGCCGCACCAATCGGTCGGTATTGTTGACCGCGATGTCGACCATCCGCTGGGCCTTGGGGCTGAGCTGGCCCAGTGCCCCCCCCGCCAGGAGTCCCAGGGAGCCCCGGATGGAAGTCAGCGGAGTGCGCAGCTCATGGCTGACCACCGAGACAAACTCATCTTTCATGCGCTCGACCTCTTTGTAGGCGGTGATATCGCGGAAGCTTACCACCGTTCCGAGCTGTCGTCCATGCTCTCTGATGGGAGTGACCACCAGCTCGGCGGGAAATCCGGTGCCGTCCTTGCGCTGGAACCATTCGTCGCGGTCGGACAGGGTGGCCGATTGGGTCAGCGGGCAGTCGCCGCGTCCGTGCCGCGCGTCCGCGTGCACCAGGTCGTGGAGGTGAGCGCCCAGGAGCTCCAGGGGGTGATAACCCGTCAGCTTGACGGCAGCCGGATTGGCGAAGGTCACCCGCCCGAGCTCGTCCAACCCGCAGATTCCGTCTCCAGCCGAGTTCAAGATGAGCTCCATCTGCCGGTTGATCCGCTCCAGGCTCTCGCGCACTCGACCGCGCTCGATCGACTGGCTGATCTGGGAGGCCAGCGTCATGACCAGTTGCATCAAATCGGGGTCGGGCTCGAGCGGCTCGCGTCGGAAGAACTCCATCACCGTCAGCACCTTGCCCTCGACCGTGATGGGGAAGGCCATGGCCCCTTTGAGACCGGCCTTGAGAGCCGGGCCGGCTCGGATGAAGATGGGATCGCTCTGCACGTCGGCCACCCAGGCGGGGATTCTTTGTTGGTAGACACGGCCTGGCAGGCTGGTGGAGCGAGCTGCAAACGAGGAGCAGGCTCGGGTAAAGGTCTTCAGCTCTTCGACCGAGCCTCGGGTCCAGGAGCCTTGGAGCTCGAGCGTGTCGTCGAGCTCATCCACGCCCCAGAGCAGGGCCACGTCCCAGCCCAATCCCTCGCCCAGAGTGTCAAGCAGGCGAGGCATGGTGGCCACGGTCGAAGTGGTCTGAGCCAGCTGGCGGGCCAGCCCGTACTGCACCTCGCGACGGCTCTGATTGGTCTTGAGGTCGGTGATGTCGCGGGCCAGAGCGTAAAAGCAGCGGTCTCCCGGAAAGGCGCGACAGTTCCAGGCCAGCCAGCGGTGCACTCCATCGCGCCGTCGAAAACGGGCCTCGAAAGCACAGGTATCCTTGCCCTGCCGGCTGCTCTCGAGCTCGAGCTCGGCCGAGGCCCGATCATCGGGATGCAGGAACTCTCGCAATGGCTGACTTTCGAGCTCGGCGCGGCTGTAGCCAAACAGGGCCAACCAGGCCGAGTTGAGGCGCTGAAAGCGGTCCTCGAAGTCGAGCGTGGCCAGGGGGTCAGCCGTGCTCTCGAACTGGCGGTCGCGCTCGAGCTCGGCTCGGGCTCGCTGGCGCAGGGAGAGGTCCAGGGCCAGAATGGATCCTGCCGAGAGGACAACGGCCAGGAAAGCTTCGCTCATCACAGCCAATTGGGCAGTCCGGGCCTGGCTGGCCATGGTTGCCCGAAGCGAGCTCAGCCGTTGCTGCCCAATGGCGCGCAGGTCTTCGGCCGCAGCCAGAAGCTCGCCCATCAGGGCCCGGCCCTCTTCGGCCCGGATGGACGCGACCGCCTCGGGGGTGCGTCCGGTCGTGGCCAGGTCGATAAGGCCCTCCGTGTGCCGGCGCACTGCAAGGAAGGCGTTTTCCAGGCGGGTTACCCGCGGGGCATCCTCGGGGATCTGGGCCACCAGTTCCCTGGTTCTGGCCAGGTGCAGGTCGAGGGTGGCGTGGACATCTCGAAATTCGTCCAGGTAGATCGCCTCCCCGGTCAGGATCAGAGCGCGCTCGCTGGCTTTCATTTGAAAGAGTCGGCTGATCAGGTCTTCCACGGCGTGCTGGACTTGAAGGGTTCGGGACGCTTGCTCTGTGGTGCGAACGTAGGCGCTGGTCGCATAGTAGGCAAAGCAGCCTCCCAGAATCAGGACGGCGACTTGCGCCACAACGAGCAGGGGGAGAGTGCGTCGGATCGGGCTCAATCCGGGTGGCCGCCGAGCGTGCATGTGTTCGCTTGACCGCAACCGCCTTCCGGGTATATGATGGGTGTGCAGGTCGTTAAATTATGCGAATGCATTATTCCCTGGAGGGAAAAGACGATGAAGACTCTCACCGCTCGCCAGTCCCAGATTCTCCATATGGTTTCCGATTTTCTGCAAGAGGGTCGATTGCCCTCGGCAATCCGACTCTCCGAACAGCTCGGCCTGGCCGGAGAATCCAGTGTAACACCGATTTTGAAGGCACTCGAGAAAAAAGGCTACCTGGATATCCAGGGTGGTATCAAGGGCCGCCCCCGTCAGTTGAGCCTGACCCCCAGAGGCAAGCAGGCGGTTCATAAGCCGGGTCTGCCGATTCTGGGCTCAATACCGGCTGGCCCCCTGCGCGAGGCACTCGAGCAAGCCGGCGAGTTCGCCGAGACGCTCAAGGACCTTTTGCCTTATCACGATGGCGATTTCTTGCTGGTGGTCGAAGGCGAGTCCATGATCGGAGACGGCATCCTTCCCGGTGATCGGGTTTTGATCCGGCCGGGGGTAATCCCTGCTGCAGGCGAGATCGTAGCGGTGTGTGTGGGCGCCCATTACGAGGCCACCCTCAAGCGCCTTTACCCCGAGCCCAGCAAGGGCAAGGTGCGTCTGGTTGCCTCCAATCCCGACTTCAAGGAGCAGGCCTACCCGGCGGAAGAAGTCAAGATCGTCGGGGTCCTGCGCGGGGTGGTGCGCCGCCATGGCGGCGGCTGAGCTGGGCTTCGGCGTTCTCTGGCTGGCCGATTTTCCGGTCTGGGCCTGGCGCCGTCTCGAGCCGGCTCTGGCCGAGCGCGAGCTTCTGGTGGTGGCCGCCGGGCAGGTGGTCAGCCTTACTCCGGCTCTGCGTCAGGCCGGCATTCGAGTGGGCTTCAGCCGGGAGCGGGCTCTGGCGCTGGCGCCCCGGGCCGAAGTTCGGCTGGTGGATGGCATCCCTCAGGGCTTGATTGAGGAAGAGGTGCTGCAAGCCTGCAACCGCTATACTCCCTGGCTCGAGTCCCAGAGAGCGGGGTTGCTGGTGGCGCGGCTGACCGCTCAGGAGCTGGCCGAGCTGGCCGCTTCGTTCGGGGCCCGGGCGGGGCTGGCCAGCGATCGCTCTAGCGCCTATCTGGCGGCTCTGGCTGCTCGCCCGGGCCAGTTGCTCCAGGTGGCCACTGGCCACGAGCAACTCTTTCGTCAGGCTCTGCCGCTGGCCTTGCTGGGCCGATCCGAGCTCTCGCCTGACTGCTTGCAGAAGCTCGCCTGGCTGGGCTTCAACACGGTGGCCAGCTTGCTGGGCCTGACCCGGGCCCAGCTGCAAGCTCGTCTGGCGGAGGGCGAGCTGCTTTACTGGCTGAGCCGCTGGGAGGATCGGCGTCCGGTGCCGCTCTACAGCCCTCCTCTCGAGTTGGAGTCTCGCTGGTCGAAAGAGGAGGAGCTGGACGATTTCGAGCCGGTGCTGCGCCACTTGCTTGGCGAGCTGTTGCCTCGATTGGGGGCGCGTCGGGTCAGCCGGGTCACGGTCGAGGCCGACTCGGTCCAGTTCCGACGTTACCTGCAGAGCCCCACCGCCCGGCCTGGCCCGCTCTGGAATGCCGTGCTGAGAGCCGGTCAGGACGCGCTGGCTGCCTGCCGCGAGCGGCCCGACGAGCTTTCCCTCCGGTTGGGCGGTTTGCTCTCACCGCCGGCCCGCCAGGAGCTGCTGTTTGCCCCTGCCCGGCGCAGCTTGCGTCCCGAGGGCCTGCAGAAGGCGCTGCGCCGCCTCGAGGCGCGTCTACCGGGTCGGCTGTTCAAAGTGCGCTACCACAACCCGGATGCCTACCTGCCCGAGGAAGCCTGGACGTTGGAGCGTCTGCACCCGTCATGAGGCAGATCATGGAGCCGGTCGAGGTGCGGGTGGAAGGCGACGGGTTGAAGGCCTTTCGCTGGCGCAGGCGGGTCTATCCCGTCGAGCATGTCCTGGAGAGCTGGGTCTACCGGGGCCGCTGGTGGACCGACGAGCGTTTAGCCGGCGAGCGGCGGGTCTACTACCGCCTTCTTACTCGTCAGGGCGGCTATGAGCTGTATCGCTCCGACCGCCAGGGCTGGGTGCTCAGCCGGGTGCTGGATTAGCGTTTCTCCTAAGTTTTGAGATTTAATGAACAGGGTGAAACTTTTGTTGTTGACATGTTGCTTTTGTCTGGCGGATTCAGTTTTGGCGGCGTTTGTTTGGGCTTAGGTGGACACACTTTGCTGGTTGTTGTCATGGCAGGAAGGAGTCTTGCCCCTAGACCGGTCAGGGTCAGGTCGTTAAATAGAAGACAAGAATCCAACGGCGAAAGGATCCACCCGACAATGCAGAGCAAGAACCCCTTTGCTGCGCTATTGCAGACCGTCGATCTTGCTGCCCGGCTCGCCCGGCAGGTCGACTTCGAGGATGACAATTCGGGCGGAAATTTCAATGGAAATTTTGGATTCGGTAGCAACGCCCCCCAGGTCTCCAACCAGCCGCGCGAGCTGAACACCAATGACCTGTTCAACGAGTATGAAGAAGAGGTGCTCGAGGACGGGCGTAACATAAGGCGTTACCCTAACGGCACCGTGAGGCTTGAGAATCCCACCAGCGGCGTGATGCAAGAAGAGCGTCCCGACGGCAGCCTGGTTATCTCTCTGCCGGGCGGCAAGCTCCTCTATCAGCGTTTCGGTGGAGAGCCCCTGATGGTGCTGGACACCAACGGCAACTCCGAGCCGACCCTGGCCCAGGTCAGCGCCGTCACGATGCCCGATCAGGATGAGCCGGCCCTGATGTTCCACTTCCAGGACCGCAACGGCACCCACCTGATCGAGATGGAAACCCTGCGCTACTTCAAGGTTCGCCAGAGCCTGTTTGCAGCCGCCTGACTCCTGCCGGAGCAGAGAAAAGCCGAGCTGAGATCAGCTCGGCTTTTTCCTTGACTACCAGAGCTGGGCTCGCTCGGCCTCGGGCAGGGTCATGGGCTGATCCGGCTCCACTTCGTAGGCGGCCGCGAAGGCAGGCAGGTTCTTGAGGGTCTGGTTGATGCGGAACTCCACCACCGGGTGCGGGTCGGTCTGGACCTGCTGGCGGGTGGCCTCGGGGCGCTGGTTGTTGGCCCACACCTGACCGAAGCCCATGAAGAAGCGCTGCTCGGGCGTGTAACCATCCAGCTTGGGCCCGAAGGGCTTGCCCTTGAGCGAGTTCTGGTAGGCGGTCAGGGCCAGGGTCACACCGCCCACGTCGGCCAGGGCCTCGCCCAGCACCAGGTTGCCGTTCAGGCGCAGGCCCGGCTCTACCTCGTAGTTTTCGGCCTGGGCCTTGATGACCCCGGCCCGGTTCATGAACTCCTCACGGTCGGCCTCGGTCCACCAGTTGCGCAGGTTGCCCTCGGCGTCGAACTTCGAGCCCTTGTCGTCGAAGCCGTGGGTGAACTCGTGCCCGATCACCATGCCGATCCCGCCGTAGTTGATGGCGTCGTCGGCCTGAGCGTCGAAGAAGGGCGGCTGCAAGATGGCGGCCGGGAAGACGATCTCGTTGTTCTGGGGGCTGTAGTAAGCGTTCACCATGGCCGGGGACATGTGCCAGGCCGACTTGTCCACTGGCTGGCCGATCTCCGCCAGGTCCTTGCGGGCCGCCCAGGCGCGAATATTCATCACGTTCTGGCCGTAGACCCCGCGCTCGACGGGAATGTCGGACTCATCCGGCCACTCGTCCGGGTAACCCACCTTCACGCCCACGTTGGCCAGCTTGTCCAGGGCCTGGGATTTTGTCTCGGCGCTCATCCAGTCGAACGAGCGGATGTGCTCGCCCACGGCTCCGCGGATGTTCTCGATCATCTCCTCGCAGCGAGCCTTGGACTCGGGCGGGAAGGTGCGCTCCACGTAAGCCCGCCCCAGCGACATGCTGAGGTGGTTGGCGGTGGAGTCGGCCATGCGCTGGTCGCGAGGCTTGCGCCCCTGGGCCCCGCTGAGCACCTTGCCGAAGAAGTTGAAGCTCTCTTCGTCGAAGCGGGCTGGCAGGAAGCCGGCCGCCCCGTCTACCAGGCGAACCTGCAGGTAGGCCTTCCAGTCATCCACCGGGGTCTCGGCCAGCTCGCGATCGAGCTGCTCAAAAAAGCGCGGGGTGGCCATGTTGACGGTCTCGAGCTGCTCCAGGCCCAGCCCGTTCAGATAGCCGTTCCAGTTGAAGTTGGGTGTCAGGGCCTGCAACTCATCGCGGCTCATGATGTGGTAGAGGTTGGCCGGGTCGCGCATCTCGGCTTTGGTGAGCGAGGCGTTGGCCAGCCGGGTCTCCAGGGCCATCACCCGCCCGGCCTTGGAGGCGGCCGTGGCGCTGTCGTCGCCGAGCAGCTCGAACACCCTGCCCAGGTGCTCGACGTAGGCGGCCCGCAACTGGTCGGCCTTCTCGCCCTGGTCCTCGTAGTAGTTCTTGCCGGGCAGGCCCAGGCCACCCTGGTAGGCGCCGGCGATGTTCATGGTGCTGTCGTGGTAGTCGGTCACGCTGCCAAAGCCGAAGGCGGCGCCGTTGCCGGTGCGGTGGAACTCGGTCAGGGTAGCCTGCACGTCGGCGGCGCTCTGAATCGAGCCGATGCGGTCGAGCAGCGGCTGGACCGGCGCGAGGCCGGCGGCTTCGATGCTGGCCGTGTCCATGGCGCTGGCGTAGAAGTCGCCCAGCTTCTGCTCCACCGAGCCCTTCGGGGCGTCGGTGCGCCCGGCGTACTCCTCCAGGATCTCTTTCTGGATGCGGGTGCTGGCCTCGCGCAGCTCGTTGAAGCGGCCCCAGCGCACCTGGTCGTTGGGGATGGGGTTCTTGGCCAACCAGCCGCCGTTGATGTGCTGGTAGTAATCTTGCTGGGGAGCCACGGCCGGGTTCAGGTTGGTGAGGTCGAATCCGTGGCCTGGAACGCTCTCGGCCTGGGTCAGGGCGATGTCGCGCAAGGTGGTGAGGTAGGCCGCGCCGGCCCCGCTGGCGTTGGAGCTGGTGTGGGCGGTGACGGCGGCGGCCCGGGCGGCTGCTTGAGGCTCGTCCGCCAGAGAGGCGATCTGGTTGAGGTAGATGCCGGCTACCTGGGCCCGCACGCGCGGGTTGTCCACCGTCTCCAGGGTGCGCACTCCGAGTTGAGCCAGCACCACGCTGGCCGGTCCGCTGAGGCTGACTCCCAGTGCGTTGGTGGCCGTGGCCTGGCCGCTTTTGGCCAGGGAGGAGGCGCTGGGAGGCTGGGGTTGGCCCAACTCGGCCTGGTCCACCGGGACCGATTCTTGCGCCTGGCTGGCGGAGGCCGCCTGGGGCTTGGAGGAGAGGGGGGCGACGGACGGGGCGGAGAGGGGGCGAACGAGCAAGAGAGCCTCCAGAATGTTCTTATGTTGCCATTCTAGAGGCTCCGACCGATCCGGATGGTTGCCTTTGTGTAAAACTACAGCCGGGGTCGCAGTCGGAAAGAGCCCAGGAAGCGGTCGAGCTCGGCTTCGTCATAGGCGTCCTCGGTCTGACCGCCCAGAACCTGGTAGAGCCGGTTCTTGACCAGGTAGATGCGGGCCCTGGCCTTGATCTTCTTGCTGGGAGCAGAGAACACGATCTCGATGCCCGGGTGGCCCTCCAACTCGATCCAGCTCTCCTTCTCGAGCTTGCCGCCGACGTTGCGCATCGCCCCATCCCGAGCGCCGTGCAGCAACTCCCTGGCGTCCTTCTTGTCCACCGCCCAGTCGGGGAAGTCGGCGTAGGCAGAGGCGTAACCCCAGGTGCGTCCCTCGCTGAGGGCCATGTGGAAGGCGATGGTTCCCACCGCTGTCGAGATCTTGTCGGTGGACTCCTTGGGGGCGTGGGGCATTTCCACCGAATAGCCACCCTTGTTGGAGCGATACTCCGTCCAGCGGGACTGGCCGCAGCCGGCGATCAGCAGCAGCGCCATTGTCAGCAGGGCGAGAATCGGTTTCTGCATTTTCGTTCCACCTGTCCCTTCTTTGTGTGTGTATCATACACTAAGTGGCCAGGGGGCGTAAAGCAGGAAGAGGCCTGGCACGCAGATGCCAGGCCTCCTCTTTCCGGGTCTCAGAGCTCGACGGTCAGCCGGGGGGCCTGGCGCTTCAGCTCTTCAACCTCGGGGGCCGGGACGGCGTTGCCGCGCAGGTAGACGCGACGCAGAGCGGGCAGGGCGCTCAGTCCGGAAGGAAGATGGCTCAAAGAGTTTCCCTCGGCACTGAGGACGGTCAGGTCGTGGAGCTCCTTGAGGTCCGGCAGGCTCGTCAGCCGGTTGCCGTTGAGTTGTAAAGAGCGCAGCTCGGTCAACAGGTCGAGCGCAGGAAGCTGAGTGAGACGGTTGCGCTCGAGCAGCAAGGAACGCAGCCTGCGAAGGCGGGTCAGGCTGGCCGGCAGGCTGCTCAGCTCGTTGTCGGACAAGTCGAGATACTCCAACTGGGTCAGCTCGCCCAGGCTCTCGGGCAGCGCGCCCAGGTTGTTGCCAGAGCAGTCGAGCCCTTTGAGCGAGGTGATGCGGAACACCACCCCGGCGTTCTTGCCCAGTGAGTTCTCGGCCAGGTCCAGCTCTTCCAGGCGCAGCAGGCCGGACAGACTCTCGGGGAGGGCGGTGAGAGCGTTGCTGGCCAGATAGAGCTTTTGCAGCCTGGACAGCTTGCCCACCTCGGCCGGTAGAGCTTTGAGCTGGCATTCGCTGATGTCGAGCAGGTCGAGCTGGGACAAAATGCCGATGCTGGCCGGCACCGCGCCCAGCGCGTTTCCGGCCAGAACCAGGCTGTTCAGTCTTGGGCTCTGGAGAGCAGCCTCCGGGAAGGCCTGCAGGCTGTTGTGGCCCAGGTCGAGATCTTCCAGGGCTGGCATGGCCGGCACCGAGGTGAGTTTGTTGTGGCTGGCCTTGAGGTGGCGAATCCCGGCGATCCCGGCGGGCAGGCTGCTGAGCTGGTTTGTCGCCACGGACAGCCCTTCGAGCTTCTTGAGTCCGTTCAGAGCTGGCAGGGCAGTGAGCTTGTTGTTGTTAACGCTCAGCAGGCGCAACTCGGGCAACTGGCCCACCTCGGCAGGCAGGGCCGCCAGCTGGTTGTTGTCCAGGATGAGCACCTGCAGCTTCTTGAGCTGACCGATCTCAGGCGGCAGCGAGGTCAGTCCCGCTCCGTTCACGATCAGCACTTCCAGGCTCTTGAGCTGGGCGATCTCGGTGCCCAGCGACGAGCGCTTCTCATTGAGCTCGAGCAGGCGGATCTCGGGATGCTTGAGGGCCTCCTCCAGGGTCTGGGAGGGGGCGGGGGCGGCCAGGGAGGCCAGGGCCAGGGCGAAAAGGCAGAGCTTCTTGATCACATGTCCTCCGAGGTATGCATCATCGGGTAACCGTCGCTGTCGAAGTCGGAGGGCCGGGCCCAGGGCTCGGGGGCGCCCCAACCGTAGTAGTAGGGCACAGCGGTTCCGTAGACCGGGCCCACCATGGGATACTGCTTGTAAAGCTGCAGCCCGGTCTGCCTGGGTTGGGAGGCCGTCGGGGCGGTCGCCCCGCCTGGCATGACCTGCAGGAAGGCCTGCTGGCGAGCCGTGCTCGTACTGGCCAGGATGCGCACATAGAGGGGCTGGCTGGTGGGCGATGTGGCGATGCTGAAGCCGGTGTAGGTGGCTCCGGCCGGGATGAGGACCTGGCTGGGCACGCGAACGTCGTCCCCGCTCCACAAGGTGACCAGCACCCCGCCCAGAGGGGCTGGCTGCGAGATGGCCACGGTGCCTCCCAGGGTAGCGCCGCCCACCACCTGGTTCTGGTTCAGGTTGAGCGACAGGAAACTGCCCTGGGCTTGGGCTGGAAGGCACAGGGAGGTCAGGAGAATCAGAGCAAGTCTGGACAAGAGCGAACCTCCGGGGGTAAGAAGTCGCCCCCTCTTCTCCCCGATCCACCTGAGCCCTCTCGAAGCGAGAAGCCCGGTCGGACTTACTGCTCAATCGGTTGGTCCGGGCTGAGCTTCGCAGCGGCAGGCTGCCTGGCCTGCGGGTCGAACAGCCGAGTTTCGCGATGAAGCCCTTTCGCCCCAAAGTCCTGCGTGACCCGGTGCACGGCAGCCTGCCCATCCCCTGGCCGGTGCTGCTCGACCTGGTGGATACCCCCCTGTTCCAGCGCTTGCGCGGCATTCGCCAGCTGGGGATGTGCTACACCACCTTCCATGGAGCCGAGCACTCGCGCTTTCAGCACGTTCTGGGGGTCATGTGGCTGATGCACCGGGTGCTGGAGCGATGGCGGACTCTGGTCGACCTTCCTCTGCTCGAGTGCCAGGCGGCCTGCGCGGCCGCCTTGCTCCACGACGTGGGCCACGGGCCCTTCTCCCACGCCCTCGAGCGCGTCTTCTCGCGCGTCGACCACGAGTCACTCTCGCGCCGCATCGTGCGTGAGCGCCTGGCCCCCGTGCTGGAGAGGCACGGGTTGAGCGCTGACATGGTGACAGCCATCATGGAGGGCACCTATCCGAAGCTGGCCTTTCACGAGCTTCTGGCCAGCCAGCTGGACGTGGACCGCATGGACTACCTGCTGCGTGACTCGCTTTACACCGGGGTGCGCTACGGCCTGTTTGATCTGGATCGCATCCTGGCTTCTCTGGTGCCGCTGGAGGACGAGCAGGGTGGCTTGCTGGCCGCCCTCGACCCCAAGGGGGTGGACGCGGTGGAGGAGTTCCTGTTCAGCCGCTACTTTATGCAGTGGCAGGTGTATCGCCACCGCACCGTGCGCTCGGCCGAGGCTCTGTTGCGGGCGGTGCTCGAGCGCTCGCGCCAGGCCTACATCGAGAGCCCCACCTCGCTGTCCATCCCGCCCAACATGGAGTTCTTGTTTCGCGAGGAAGACCCGGCCAGCCAGGACTTTCTAGACGACTTCCTGTTGCTGGACGACTTCGATCTGTTCCACGCCATCAAGCTCTGGCGTCGCAGCAGTGACCCGGTCCTGGCCGACCTCGCGGCCCGCTTCACCGAGCGACGGCCCTACAAGGTGCTGCCCCACCCGGGGACGGGCGAGCGGCTGGAGGCCGTCGAGAAGCTGGTCGAGCAGCGCTTCGGCCAGGCCTGGCCGTTTTATCTGCTGGCCGATTCGCCCGAGGATGCGGGCTTTGAGGTTTACCGGGGTGACCACAACCGGCCCATCCGAGTCAAGACCGGCCCCAGGAGCTGGCGAGAGTTCAGCCAGATGACCCGCACCGACGCCGTGCTCTCGCTGGCCGCCACAGTTCGCACCGACAACCTGCTCATCGCCCCCGAGTGCCGCGAGGAAGCGGCCCGGCTGCTTCAGTAGTTGCGGTGGGCGGTGGCCGGCCAGCTGGGCTCGGAGCGCTTACCGTTGGTGCCGACGGCGATGACTCGGAAGCGATAAGGGCCTGGCAGGGGATGATTGAGCAAGAAGACCTTATTATCCGACTGCTCGCCCAGGATGTCCTGAGCCGGAACCCACTTGCCCTCGATCTCCTCCTCGATCTGGTAGCCCGCCGCTCCGGGCACCTTGCGCCAGGACAGCTGGACGCGGTCGTTCTCCGAGAAGACCGCGATCAACCCGGACGGCTCCTCGGGAGCCGGGGCGGTCGGGTCCGAGACCGGCTTCTTGGGCGGGGTGGGGCCGGTTGGGTTCGACGGGGTTGGGCTGGCCAGGCTGGCCCGGGAAACGGTTCGGGCTCCGATCGGGGCCGAGTTGGGTGATACCGCACCCTGGCTGCCCACCGCTCGCACCACGAACTCGTAGGGGGTGTCGGCGCTCAGACCGGTGATGGTGGTGGAGGAGGTGAGTGGGGTGCGGTTGGGATCCTCGGCATCGAACCACCACTCACCGCCCCGGTACTGGAGCACCTCGTAGCCGATCGCGCCCGGGACAGGGTCCCAGCGGAGCTCGAGGCGGGTGGTTCCGTCCATGCCCACGGGCGGTTTAGCCTGCAGGTTCGTGGGAGCCGGAAGCCCCTGGCACCAGGCGGGAAGGCACAACAACAGGCAGAGCAGGACCGCGCGCAAGGTCAGGCGCCCGCCTCGAGGGCCTTCAAGGTCTCTTCCTTGAGAGCCGCGAAATCTGCGTCCTTGATCTCCAGCGTCTGAGCCATCTTATTCAGGAAGCGCAGTTCGGAGACGTTGACCCGCCCATCAGCCAGGGAAATGGCCAGGACCAACTTCATGATGTCGCAGCGGGCCCCGTAATCGGGCACCTGCTCTCGCAGATCGTCGAGATCGGGGGGGTTTTGGAGCATGGCTCCGACTTCCATGACCTCTTCCGGCGAGGCCCCGAGCTGGGCAAGAATCCCACCGAGCATCTCGCGTTCTTCCGCAGCCATCTCCCCGTCGGCCCACATGGCCTTGACCAGGGTCTTTACCAGAGCCTTTTCATTGTCGTCCACGGCGCCCTCCCGCACGAAAATTGGATCGTTCCCGCTGTGTCCTGCAAATTCGTGCCCACCCCTTCTTGAACCGCACAACTCGCGTCGAGACTGCATCCAGAAGGGGCTCTGAGCGCTCTCGGCGGTATTCGAAGGGTCAGGACGGACTACCGGACGAACCGCACTTCTCGTCGCTGAAAACTTGCGGCGGCCGCTTTCGTTAAACGCGGGACGGCGCGACCCCTGCCAGGAACCCCCTGGCGGATGGGGAACCTCGGCTCGCATGCCAGCCCCCCCTCTCGAGCAACTCTGGGCCCGCCTCGACGGAAGCAACCGCCCGGCCCTGGAAACCCGTCTTTCGGTGCTCGATCACGGTGTGCTCTACGGCGATTCCGCCTACGAGACACTGCGCACGTACGGGGGCGTGGTGTTTCGCCTGGGCGAGCATCTGGCTCGCCTGCGACGGACCGCGGCCGGCATCCGTCTGGAGTTGCCCTGGAGCGACTCGGAGCTGGCCGCCGAGATCGCTGCCCTGCAGGCCGACCTCGAGGGTGAGCTTTACATTCGGTTGTTGGTTCTGCGCGGGGTGGGGGAGCTGGACTACGCCCGCAACGAGGCCCAGCGACCCACGCTGGTGGTCCTGGCCGGGCCTTTCGTGGAGCAGCCGCAGTGGCTTTACACCCGCGGACTGACGGCCGGACTGGTTCAGATGCGCCGTTCCCCTCACCGGGCTCTGAGCCCCAACCTTAAGACGGGCAACCTGCTCAACGCGCGCCTGGCCCACATGGAGGCCCGCGAGCGAGGCTGGCAGGAAGCTTTGATGCTGAACCTGGAGGGGCACCTGACCGAGGCCTCCTCCAGCAACCTGTTCCTGGTGCTCGACGGGGTGCTGTCCACGCCAGCGGTATCCGACGGCATCCTGGAAGGGGTGACCCGCAATGCGCTGCTGGAGCTGGCCGCGACCGAAGGAATTTCCACCCGAGTGGCTTCTCTGGGCCCCGAGACGCTCGCTCAGGCCAGTGAGGCATTTCTGAGCAGCACCACCCGGGCCGTGGGCCCTATCGGCCAGTTGAGCGGTCGCCCTCTGCCCGTGCCGGGGCCGCTCACGGCCCGATTGATGGAGCTTTTTCGCACTCACGCAGGAGGTTTATAGCATCATGGTAGCCTGTCTCGTCATCACCGTCAGCGATACCCTCAGCTACGAGAACGACCCCGCCGGGCAGGCCATCCGCAGCCGGTTGGAGGCGGCCGGGCACGGGCTCTTGGGCTACCACCTGGTACCCGACGACCCCATGCGGCTCAAGGCCCTGTTGATCGGGGCCCTGGGGGACCCGGGCATTCAGGCCATCGTGCTGGCCGGGGGCACAGGCACGGTGGATGTCGTGGAGGGCTTTCTGGAGCGCCGCCTGGAGGGCTTTGGAGAGCTGTTCCGCTTTCTGCTCTTCCAGGAGGTCGGCTCCTCGGCCATGCTGGCGCGCACCCTGGCCGGGTTCCACCGCGGCCGCGTGCTGATCGCCCTGCCCGAGGCCACCCGGGCGGTGGAGCTGGCCATGGACCGGCTGATTGCGCCCGAGCTTGCCAACATGGTCGCTCAGGCTCGTCGCTGAGCTTGAAACGCTTCTGTGCCAAAAGTTTTACACTGGTCACAGTCTCTTAACAGCCCCCCCCTGGGTGAGGATGGGCCAGAGTCGTAAGCTGAGAGTGGGCACGGCCCGGGAAGGAGAACCTCGCCATGATCGGTCCCAACCCTGCTTACCTCACACCCTCCCCCGCCCTGGGAGGCTTCGACTGGATGGGCAGCGCAGTCTATCAGGGCAGCGCGCTGCTCGGTGCCCAGGCCAACCTGCTCTCGTTCGGCATGATGGATATGCGCGGCCTGACCTCGATGGTGTCTCGGATGAACGGGTCGCCCTACGCGGCAGCGGTCGGCGGCCCCTCGCCCCAGGCGGCCAACGCACAGGCACTGCAGCAGGCGCTGCTGGCGGCGGTGGCTTCCCTGCAGACGCAGGGTGCCGGGCCGCTGCCGGCCGTGGGCTCGCCCCTCAACCTGGTGCGCAACCAGTAGGTGGAACTTCGGGAGGCCCGGGGACGGTCAACCGGCCATGAACAGCGTCCATCCATCAGGGCGGGAGGGCGGCCGGCCCGTTCACCGAACCGGGGCTCCCATGAACAAGCTTCTCTCCCTCTTCGCCCTGCTCATGCTTGTCGGTTGCTCAGGTGGCAACGATGACACGTTCTCGACCTCGCCCGTCGACGTCGTACCCCTTACCGTGGAGCAGCGGATCCAGCAGGCCGCCGTCAACGACCCGGAGACGGCGCTCGAGGTGGTGCCCAGCGACCATCTCGACGCTCCGCCCGCCTCGGTGGCCCCCCGAGGGCTCCCGCTGCTGGTCCCGGTGGCGGATCTGCAGACCTCGTATGAGATCCTGTTCGGGAGCCTGAGCCAGAAGCTCGGCGTCACCCTGACCACTCCCGAGGTCGTGGCCGACATCAACTTCATCAAGAGCCAGAGCGGCACAGGTAACTTCGACCTCAATGCCAAGCCGATCCAAAACAACCCTCTGGGCGTCACAGCCATCTCTTTCGAGCCCGTGAATTACCAGACCACGGTGCCGCTGCCTTCGGGTAGTCAGACCTTCCAGGTCTCCGGCGGGCTCATCATGCCTCAGGGCATCACCAAAGACCAGGTGAAAGGCGTGGTGGTCTATTTCCACGGCACCACGACCGACAACGCCGCTGTCGGCTCGCAGTTCCTGGGTAACAACGAGACCCAGCTGACCGCCCAGGTCTTCGCCTCGCAGGGCTACATCGTGGTCATCCCCGACTACGTGGGCCAGGGCGTCGACTACCAGAATGTCCACCCCTACGTGCTCTATCCCCTCGTGACCGCCCAGACGGCGGTGGACATGCTCACCGCCGTGCAGCCCCTCATCGCCAGCCAGTATGGTTTTGCTGACGGCGATGGCCCGCTCAAGCTCTTCTCCACGGGTTACTCCGAGGGGGGAGCCTACTCGCTCTGGTTCAGCGTCTATCTCTCCCAGGATCCGGGCCTGCTCAACCCCTTCTATGTGCTGACACACTCGGTGGGCATCGAGGGCGCCTACAGCACCTCGAGCGTCACCCGGGGTTTCATCTTCGACGAGGTGGACGCCAGTGGATCGAACCCCTACAACGTGCAGAGCCAGACCCTGGTCAATCTGGCCAAGCCCATCCTGGCTGCGGATGCGTTCCTCTCTTACGCCACCTACACTCTGAGCTCCGACTTCGCCAGCGTGTTCAGCACGGACTTCTTCGCCATGAAGGCTACGCCGCCCAACCCGCAAGATCTGGCCAACGTGAACGGCCAGCAGCTCACCATCGCCCAGGCCTTCCGGCTGCCCTCCACAGATCTGGAGAAGGAGCTGGTGATCACGGCTCTGGACAAGTCGAGCAATGGACAGACCTACACAGGATTCCTGGAGGCCCCCTTCTCGACGAGCAACAGCGGCAAGGCGCTGATGAGCGCAGCCTTCTTCACCCCCCCGCTCCAGCAGCAGTTGCAGCAGGTGCTCGTGGCCGCTGACGTCGACCTCTCCCCGGTCGTCGAGCAGGGCGTCAGCATCATCTCGCTGGCTCAGGACTCGGTGGTCAGCCCCAACAACTTCGACGCGCTCCAGGCCGCCTATCCGGCCAAGCTGAAGAACGCTATCAAGATCGACCAGAACCAGTTGCAGGTGCTCTCGCCGTTCAGCGAGGTGATCAACCTGCCCTACTGGGTGCCGCCCGACCACCAGAACGTGCCGGTCTACGCATTCCTGTACGCTCTGCACATCTTCAACGGGTTCTGACTCACAGGCCGGGTGGGCGTGCTTGCAGCCCCCCGCACCCGGCAAAGAGCCTGCCGTCCGTGTTCGACTGCGTTCGTGGTCTTTTCCGAGCTGCGGACGGATCGTGATCCGCTTCCGGAGCGGATCACGCGACGAATGTGCGTGCTCTGATCCGAGCCGCGGACGGATCACGATCCGCTTTCGGGTGGATCACGACGAAAGTATGTTCTCTGATCCGAGCCGCAGACGGATCATGATCCGCTTCCGGGCGGATCACGACGAAAGTGCGTTCTGGGTTCAAGCCGCCCGCTACGACCCGCGTCAAGCCTTCGCTTTGCGCCCCCCGCTGAGCAGCTCACCGGGCGCGGTGCGCACCCCCAGCACGAAAGTGCCGAACTCGGCGTAGACGGCGCTGACCTCATCGAAGCGCATCTCATAGATCAGCTTCTTGAAGGCTACCGCGTCGTCGGAGAAGAGGTCCACGCCCCAGTCATAGTCGTCGAGCCCCACCGAGGAGCTGATGATCTGGGTCACCTTGCCGGCGTAGCGTCGCCCGATCTTGCCGTGCGAGACCATCATCTGGGCCCGCTCGCGGTTGCTCAGCATGAACCAGTTCTTCAGCTCGCCCCGGCGCTTGTTCATGGGATAAAAGCAGACGTACTGCTTGTCGGGCAGCTGCGGGTAGAGCCGGGAGCGCATGGCCGAGCGCTCTTGCTCGAGCAGCTCTTCGGAAGCCGCCTCGAACTCGGCCGTCCCGCTCTTCAGGCCGCCCTTCTCCAGCTTGGCGGCGTGGCGCTCGGCGGCCCCGTGCAACGACAGCTCCACCACCGAAAGATACGACCAGGTGGGCTCGAGGAAGTCCATCAGGTCGAGTGAGCCCGCCACGCGCTCGCACTCGAGCAACTCGTCCGGAGTCTGGCGCAGGAAGACCAGCATCAGGTCGCCCTTGTGGCCCAGAGTGCGGAAGCACCCGCCCGCTTCGTCGCGCTCGCCGGGAGCGAACAAAGACTTGAGCTTCTTGGAAGCCTGCGCGCGGATGGCTTTCTGCTCCTTGGCCGAGGCCCGGCCCCAGGCCCTCCAATCGACGGCGTAGAGCTGGTGGAGCATGAAGGCTCCTTCCAGCGTGGCGGGGGCGGTGCTCTCTTGCTGCGGTGCGGTAACGGTCATCATGCGGTTTGCCTTCGCAGCCGCGCTCCGGCTCCCTTTCGGTTGCCTGTTGTAACATGTTGGACATCTTTCGTTTACTTCTCGGCAAAAAGTCGCCCCGGGCGGGTTGCTATACTGGGGGCGAAGACCTGTCGGGAGGTTCCATGGAATCTGTTCCTTTCACCAACCTGTATGGTATCGTGGCCAACCAGGCGAGCCCGGCCAAGGCCGCTCCCATCCATACCGACGCCCGCGCCTTCGAGAGCGCGCTGGCCCAGGCCCGAGGGGACCAGGAAGCAACTCCCATGAAACGCACGAATTCCGCCAGCGACCTGATGTTCAGCAAGATGGGTGTGGGTGTGACCTCCCCCCTGCCCCACAAGGTCGATTCCCAGCGCCAGGTCGATACGGCCCGCACCGCTTTGTACGAGCAGGTGTTGCAGACCCGGGGCATCTCCCACCAGATGATCGAGCAACTTGCCGCCGGGGGCGGCAGCCAGGCCTTCATGAACCTGCGCGGGGTGCTCCCCGAGGGACAGCTCGAAGCCCGTCAGGCGGTTCTGCACCGCAGCCACTAACCTCCGCCGGTCGGAAGGTTTGCAGCCTGGCCTCGTGGTAACCACGGGGCCATGACTTTTTCTCAGGCTCTTCGACTGCGCCGCAGCCTCCTGGGCGAGCGGCTCCCCAATCGTCCCGTGCTGCTCTTCTCAGGCCGCGAGCGGGCCCGCAACTACCCCGGCAACCCCTACCCGTTCCGGGCCAGCAGCCATTTTCTCTACTTCGGCGGCTGGAATCACCCTGGCCTTTCGTTGCTGCTCGAGGGCGGTCGAGCCGTCCTGTTCTACGACTTCCCTGAGTCCGAGGACATCGTCTGGCACGGACCGGGGTTGTCTGAGCAAGAGCTGAAGTCGCGTTTTGGCTTCGATGAGATCCGCCCCACCAGCCGCCTGGCGGAGGTGAAGGGAGCCACCTCGCTGCCCCTAGACGATTCTTCCGAGCAGCTCGAGGTGATGGGACGCGTGCCCGATCTGACCGATGACCGCCAGCTGGCCGAGGCGGTTATTTTTCTGCGCCTCGACCACGACATCTACGCCCAGCAGCAACTGCGCCAGGCCGGGCGGGCTACGGTGCAGGCCCACCGGGCCGGCATGGCGGCCACCCGCCGGGGGGCCACCGAGTGGCAGGTGCGGGCCGCGATGGATTTCGAGCTGATCCAGCACGGCATGACCCACAGCTACCAGCCCATCGTCACCCGCGACGGCCAGGTGCTGCACAACAACCTGCACCAGAACACGCTCATCGACGGTGACATGATCCTGGCCGACTTCGGGGCCGAAACCGGTGAGGGCTGGGCTGCCGACGTGACCCGTTGCTGGCCGGTCTCGGGCCGTTTCAGCCAGCGCCAGCGCGAGATCTACCAGGTCGTGCTGAAGGCTCAGCAAGAGGCCATCAAGGCGGTCAAGCCGTGGGCCGAGTATCGCCACATCCACCTTCTGGCGGCTCGGGTGCTGACCGAGGGGCTGGTCGATCTGGGCCTGCTGGTCGGTAAACCCGATGACCTGGTCGAGCGCGGCGCCCACGCCCTGTTCTTCGTGCACGGGCTGGGCCACTTGCTGGGCCTGGACGTGCACGACATGGAAGACCTGGGCGATCTGGCCGGCTACGCCGAGGGGCGCCAGCGAAGCCCCCAGTTTGGCCTGTGCTACCTGCGATTGGACCGCACCCTCAAGCCCGGGATGGCAGTCACCATCGAGCCGGGCTTCTACTGGATCGATCGCCTGCTCGACGACCCCGAGGTTCTCAAGCCGTTCGCCGATTGCGTGCGGCCCGACGTGATCCAGGCCTACCGCGAAGTGAAGGGGATCCGCATCGAGGACGACCTGCTGGTGACCGAGCACGGGCACGAGAACCTGACTCCGGGTCTGCCCAGCACCCCCGAGGAGGTAGAGCGGGCTGTCACCGGAGCCGTCGGGGCCACAAGAGCCTGAACGCGGCTTTTCCCGGCGCCGTCAGAATTGTTTCAGCCGCCAACCGTAAACTCCAGGCAAGGGAGGGGTCTCCTGGCGATGGACGCGCTGATCGCCCCCCGCGGCCCGGCTCCGGGTCATCGGCTACAGCGTGTCGTCCGGCGGCGCCGCCACGATTCGGTGCGGGTTTATGAAGTCGTGGCTAACATAGTAGTGGTGCCGGATGTGCTCGAAGTCCACCGTCTCGGCCACCCCCGGTGTATGGTAGATCGACTTGAGGTAGCGGTGCAGGTTGGGGTAATCTCGAATTCGCTTGCGGCTGCACTTGAAGTGCACGCTGTAAACCGGATCGAAGCGTACCAGGGTGGTGAAGAGGCAGATGTCAGCCTCGGTGAGCTCGGCGCCGCATAAGAACGGCTGGCGGCCCAGGCGTTCCTCGTAACTGTCCAGAGCCTCATACAGCGCATTGATGGCCTCGTCATAGGCCGATTGCTTCTGCGCGAACCCCGCTCGGTACACGCCGTTGTTGATGGGCATGTAGATGTCGTCGAGGATGGCGTCAATCGCAGGACGCAAGGGCTCGGGCGAGAGGTCTGTGCCGTTGCTCAGCGGTCTGAACACCGTGCAGAGCTGGCGCAGGATGTCCCGCGACTCGTTCTGCACGATGTTGGAGCGCTCTTTGTCCCACAGCACCGGCACCGTCACCCGGCCCGTATAGTCCGGGTCGGCCTTCAGGTAGAGCTCGCGCAGGCGCTTGAACCCGAACAGCGGCTCGGGCTGGCCATCGAAGAAACGCCAGCCGTCGTCGTCGAGGTACCAGTCGACCACCGTCACCGGGAGCACCTCTTGGAGTCCTAGCAGGCTGCGAGCGATCAACGTGCGGTGGGCCCAGGGGCAGGCCAGCGAAACGTACAGGTGATAGCGCCCGCTGACCGGCTCGGCCTGGTCGCGATAGGTGGTCTCGGGGCGCACGAAGTGGCCTCTGGTATCGCTCTTGTACCAACCCGCCACCCATTGGCCGTTCTCGAAATGCCCCATCTTACCAGCAGTGGCGCTCGGCGATGAGCCGCTCGTTTGCGGAGTACTTGCCCGTAAGGGCGCGTTTGGTTTCCATGCCGGGTCGATTCGTGGCTCGGGTTCGGATTACTCCTGGATAGAGTCATCTCGCTTCAGTACTGAGCCGGCTGAGCCGAATTCATTCATTACTATCTGGTGTTTCCCAGCAGCCACAACGCAACCTTTGGAATGGCCTGCACGGGCAGAGCCGGGCCCGACGGCTACGATGATCGGTGTCCTCACAAGGTCTTGATCCGCAAAGTGATCGATTCGGGAGCCCCCACCCTGCCGACCGACTCTGCTGCCGGGCGTAGCCGCATATCTTGACCGCCCGGTCGGCTACAATCTGGCGGCAATGGGCGGGGCCGGCCTGGAGCAGACCAGAATCGTGGCCTCGCACCTGCTGAGCTTCAGCTCCCGGTCGGCGCTCGCTCCCCAAAAACATTGCCCGTCAGCTGGCTGTGGATCTGCGCGCCGTCTCAACGATGAAGCCCGCCGCGGGTCCCGGGCAGGGTGGACCCCTACTTCACCGGCCGCTTCACACACCTGGCACTTTCTAGTCCTGCTGATACACCGGCGAGGGCGGGGGAGGAGCCCCCACCAGCTGGGCCACAATGGTCTGGAACTGGTGCACCCACTGGTCCACCGAGCTGTCCATCTCGGCCTGCAGCTCCTTGAGCTCGTCGTGCGTCTTGACGGCCTTGATGCGCACCTTGAAGTCGTCCACTTTGCGCGTCAGGGCGAGGAAGCTCTCCCGGGTCGCCTCGTCGGGATGCCAGCCGGCAATCTCGCGCACCAGCCGATCCTGCTTCTGGTTCAGCTCGTCCACCTGGCGGCGCAGCTGCTCGGCCATCACCATGTTGTTGGCCGCCGCCAGCATGCGGGAATTCTTCTCAAGGTCAGTGCTGACTGTGGCCAGCAGCTTGACCTTGCTCATCACGACTTCCCGCTCTGGTACTTGGCTCATAAGGTTCAGTGCCGGCCGATCTCCCTTCGCCGGTATGACCCGGATCAGGTCGTGAGGGTCTGCCTTGACAGGCACTCTCAGCCGGTCGCGAGACCGACTCCCCTGACCGTACGGCAGGGATCTATTCCCTCTGTTCGGTGTGGAATTCCTTTCAGAAGGAGGGAGGAGGGTGAGGGTTCCCCCCGGGAAGCGCGAGAATTTGCCCGTCTTTTAAAGCGCTGACGGCCTGCGTGAGGGTGTGGACATAATCTACCCAGGCCAGACTGCTCTGGTAGTAGTTCTTCCGTGCCTGATCAACGCGGTCCCACTCCAGGTAGGCCGTTCGCAGATCTGCGGAAGCGGCATCCCGCAACAGGGTGAGACGGGCGTGGGACATCTGGCCATTGGGAACCTCCAGCCACCGGAGCACCTTCATCGAGGTGGCGCTCTCTTCCAGCTGCCAGGGCGGCGAAACGGGCGGATCCAGCGGCGCTCCGGCAGGTCCGGAACCGGCCTGTTGCAGATAGAAGGAGGCTTGCTCGAGATACTCCTCGAGCATCTCCTGGCCCAGCTTTGTGTCGGCCAGGCGCCGATCATAGGCGTCCAGGGCCTGCTCGCGCCGCTTGAGGAAGGTGACCCCCGCATAGAGACGCGTGGGGGCGCTTTCTCCGGCTTTGCCCAGGGCCTCGCTCAGGCGCTGCTCGAGCACCGGCGGCGCATCGGTGAGCTGCAACTCGGCGGCCACCCGGTCGGCCCGCGAGCGGGTCTCGCTCGAGAGCAGAAAACCCAGCCGCGAGCGCTGCTCCAGGGCCTGGGGGGCCAGGTTGGCCAGGGCCGAGGCGGTCAACAACAGCAGCACCAGGAGCCATCTCATGGCCGGGCCGGTTCGACGCCGGCAGGGCTGCTCCCCTCAAGGCCTAATCATGCGATCCTATGACCGACACCTTCCATTTCGAGGCTCCCTTCCCGCCCGGAGGCGACCAGCCGCGCGCCATCGAGGAGCTGTTGGCCTCGGTGCAGGCTGGCAACCGCTTCACCACCTTGCTGGGGGCCACCGGCACGGGCAAGACGTATACCATGGCTCGCCTGATCGAGCGGCTGAACCGTCCCTGTCTGGTGATGAGCCCCAACAAGACGCTGGCTGCCCAGCTATGCTCGGAGTTCAGAGAGTTCTTCCCCCAGAACGCCGTGGAGTACTTTGTCTCCTACTACGATTACTACCAGCCCGAGGCGTACATCGCCGGCTCGGACACCTACATCGAGAAAGACTCCAGCATTAACGACGACATTGATCGATTGCGCCACTCGGCCACCCAGGCCGTGATGGAGCGCCGCGACGCGCTGGTGGTGGCCTCGGTCTCATGCATCTACGGCCTGGGCTCGCCCGAGGACTACCGCGAGATGCTGCTCGTCTTCCGTCCCGGCGAGGAGTTCACGCGCCAGGAGGTGCTGCGGCGCCTGGTGGACATGCACTTCAGCCGGACCCCTGCTACCCTGACCCGGGCCACGTTCCGATTTCAGGGCGAGGTGCTGGAGATCCACCCCGCCGACGAGGAGAAGATCTACCGCATCGAGTTCTTCGGTGACGAGGTGGAGCGGATGTCGGTCTACGACCCGCTCACCGGCGAAGTGCTGGGCCAACCCCGGCGAGTGGTGATCTATCCCGCCACCCACTACGTCACCCCGCGCGACAAGCGCGAGGCGGCTGTGGCCCGCATCGAGGCCGAGCTCGACGAGCGCTTGTCTCAGTTCAAGGCCGAAGGCAAACTGCTCGAGGCCCAGCGCCTGGAGATGCGCACCCGCTACGATCTGGAGATGATCCAGGAGATCGGCTACTGCAACGGCATCGAGAACTACTCGCGTCACCTCACCGGCCGGGCCGCGGGCGAGTCGCCCTACACCCTGCTCGACTACTTCCCGCAAGACTTCGTGACCCTGATCGACGAGTCGCACGTGGCCGTGCCCCAGATACGCGCCATGCTGCACGGCGATCGCGCCCGCAAGGGTCCCCTGGTGGACTTTGGCTTCCGCCTCCCCTCGGCCTTCGACAACCGGCCTCTGTCGTTCGACGAGTTCATGGAGCGGGTGGGTCAGGTCGTGTTTGTCTCGGCCACCCCGGCCGAGTTCGAGCGCAAGATCTCGAGCGTGATCGTGCAGCAGATCATCCGGCCCACCGGGCTGGTGGACCCGATGGTGGTCCAGCGTCCCGTGGAGGGCCAGGTGGACGACCTGCTAGCCGAGATCCGCGAGCGGGCCGCCCGCCAGGAGCGGGTGCTGGTGACCGTGCTGACCAAGAAGATGGCCGAGGACATGACCGACTACCTGGCCGGAGTGGGCGTGAGGGTGCGCTACCTGCACTCGGAGATCGATACCCTGAGTCGCATCGAGGTGCTGCGAGACCTGCGTTTGGGCCACTATGACGTGCTGGTGGGCATCAACTTGCTGCGCGAGGGGCTCGATCTGCCGGAGGTGTCGCTGGTGGCCATCCTGGATGCCGACCAGGAAGGCTTCCTGCGCAGCTCCACGTCGCTCATTCAGACCATCGGGCGGGCGGCCCGCAACGTGAGCGGCACGGTCATCCTGTATGCCAACAAAGAGACCCAGGCCATCCGGGAGGCGGTGGAGGAGACCCGGCGTCGGCGCGAGATCCAGCTCGCTTACAACGCCGAGCACGGCATCACTCCCCAGACCATCCGCAAGGCGGTCAACGACATTCTGGACACGCTGGCCCCCGGCGGCGCCCCCACCCGCGCGGCGGTGCGGGTGGAGAACAAGCACGAGCTGGGCATCGCCGAGCTGCAGGCGGCCGTCACGAGGCTGCAGGAGGCCATGGTGGAGGCGGCCCGCAACCTCGAGTTCGAGACCGCGGCCGCCCTGCGCGACGAGATGATCGAGCTGAAGATGGCCCTGGCCCGCAAGCTGGAGGGCTTGCCGGTGGGGGAGGCCATGGAGATGGTGGATCAGGGCCTGCTCGACGGGGTCAAGTTCTCCAAGAGCGGGGTGCGCAAGGCTCCCCCGAAGGCGGCGGCCCCGGGCGAGGCCGGCTCGACCCCCCTCGGCTCGCGGTTGGGACGGGCCCGCAACAAGGCGGTCAAGGCAGCCCGCAAGCGCTGAGCCCCATTTCAGGCGTGTCCGTGGACTGCTCTGAATAGGGCGCCCTTTTCGGGGCGCGGCCTCGGACTGAATCAGGCCGGCCCGCAGGCCCTGAGCACCCGTTCGTGCAGGCGGTCGAACCAGGCCTTGAGCAGCTGATCGTTCCAGGAGATGAGCCATGAGGCCAGCATGATGCGGTAGATGCCGCTTCTGGGCACTTTGACCGCGCGCCAGTCCGGTTGCTCGTTGAGCAGCGCCAGCGTCTCCAGACCGATCAGAATGGGCCACAGCACGGCCAGCCGCAGTCTGGTGCAGCGGGCCGGCAGGGCCAGGGCATAGCCCTCGGCGGCCCGGAAGTGGTCCAGCGCCACCCGCGTCCACCTTGCCCGGAGCTCGAGTGCCTCCAGGGGGGGGACCCCCAGCTTCTCGAGCTCGGTTCGCGGCAGGTAGCAGCGTCCGTTCTGCAAGTCCTTCGGGAGGTCGCGCAGCACGTTGGTGAGCTGCAGGGCCTGACCGAAGCTGACCCCCAGCCGGCTCATGGCTTCGGGGTCGAGGTGGCGCAGGGCGGGGTGGTGCAGCAGGGTAATCCTGGTCCAGAACGGGCCCACGCAGCCCGCTACCAGGTAGGTGTAGCGGTGCAGGTCGTGCTCGGTCTCGATGGGACAGCCCTCGAGGTCCTCCAGCATCCCCTGGGTCAGGGTTTCCAGAACCTCGCGGGCTGCCTCGAGCTCGGCGAGAGGCAAGCTCTCGAGCAGCTCGAGCACCATGGGCAGACACAGTAGCAGGCGGCGCTCGCCGGCGTCCTGCTGGCGGTTGGCGACACTGGCCGCCAGCTGCTCTAGCAAGTCGGGATCGCGCTGACCCGTGATGGCGGCGCGCAGCCGGACGAGGAACTGGAGTCGTTCCTCGCCGGGCAGCGCGTCGGTGTCAGCGATGGTGTCGGCGGCCCGGGCCACCAGGTAGGTGACGCCCAGGGTCTCGCGGCTGCGGCGCGGCAGGATGCGCAGGGTCAAATAGAAGGCTCGTGAGACCTCGCGCAGCACCTCGCCCAGCAGCCAGTTGCGCTCGCGGGCGAGCACAGCTTACTTCTTGCCGGGGAGTTCCACCAGGGTGACTTCGAAGACCAGGTCGGCGTTGGGCGGGATGGGTCCGCCCGGGGTGCCCTGCTCCCCGTAAGCGAGCTTGGAGGGGATGTAGAGGCGGCGGGTCTCGCCAACCTTCATGCCCTGCAGGCCCTCATCCCAGCCCGGGATGACGTTGCCCTGGCCGAGGGGGAACTTGATCGGCTCGCCCCGGGTCAGGCTGCTGTCGAAGGGCGTGCCATCGGTCAGCCAGCCGGTGTAGTGAGCGCTGACCATGTCGCCGGCGGCGGCGGTGCCCTTGTCGGTGCCCTCGATCAAGATGGTGTAGCTCAGCCCGCTCTCGGTCTTGGACTTGCCGGTCTCGCCCTTCTTGGGCGGAACGGGCTTGGAGGGGTCGTGCTTGCTGGTTTCGCCGGGGCTGGCGTCCGGGGAGGGGCTAGCATCCGGGCTCGCGCTGGCGGCAGGGCTGGCTTCGTCGCCAGGGGAGGCGGCCACGTCCGAGGGGCTCGGGCTTTCGCTGGCCTGGGCCTGCGTGGGGGTGGCGGTGGGAAGGCTCGCGCCGGTGGTACCTCCGGGGGAGGGAGGCTGGCCGCAACCAAGCGTCAGAAGGCCCAGGCTGAGGGCCAGAAGAGTGCGTTTCATGGGGATTCCTTTCGCGTTGTGACGATTGAGGGGGCAGCCTTCGCGGCCGGTGGGAGGAGTCCTACGGAGGTGGTTCAGGGGTCGACCGGTCGAAGGCAACGGCATTCCAACTGGCCCACAGGGTCTTTCATACCTGCTTGCGAAAGGCCCGAGATGCCACTGCACGAAATCCTCACCACGCTCTTCATCCTCATTCTCACGTCCGTCATGCCACCGGGCTCTCAGACCCAGTACCGCATCACCCTGGAGCGGGGCATGGAGACGGGCGTGGTGCTGGTAGAGCGCACTCCCACCGGGCTGGACTTTACCGACCAGGGTGGGCTCTTGATCGCCCGCGCCCTGACCCAATCCCCGCTGGTCTACCTGGTCAGCTCGCAGGAGGGCGAGGAGCACGTCGACCTCAAGGGCTATCTCCCCACCCTCACGGCGCCGCTTCCGGCCGATCAGGCCTCGCTCAGCCTGACCGCAACCGACGGCGACAGGGTGGACATTACCCGCCAGGGTCAGGTCATCGTGGTCAAATTCTCCGCCCTGCCCGACTTCGTGGCCACCATCGAGCCGCGCTGAGCTTTCATCCTCCTTTGAGGGGCGGGTCCTAAACTCAGACCATGATCTCGACTCAGCTGACCTTCGGCCCCCAGGTTGCCTGGAAGTCACGCCCGCAGGTCGCTAGCAAGCCCCCGAGCGATGAGCTGGATCAGGTCACTTTGTCGGCCCCGGCCCCGCGAGCCCCCGTCGGCCTTCCACGCATCGCCTTGCTGGTGGCCCTGTGCGCCAGCCTGGGAGCCTGCGCCAGCCTCCCGGGCGGCCCGGTCGTCGCCCGCCAGACAGGCGAGCCCATCACCCGTCAGAACCTGGCCGCCGAGCTGCCGGGAGGTGACCGGTGCGGGCGATTGGTCCCCCTGTCCCGTCAGCAGGCCGACCGGCCCACCCACGTGACCGTGTACGGCATGAACGGTGCCCCCGACAACCTTCAGGCTCTCACCAACCAGGCCGCCGCCCGGGGCTACAACACCATGGCCTTCGTCTACGAAGACCGCCAGTGCACACTCCGCGAGACGGCCCGCGATCTGGCCAGCGAGCTTTCCGCCTGGCGCCAGGCGCATCCCACCCCGCCGCTGCGCATCGATGCTCACTGCATGGGGGCTCGCATCAGCCTGAAGGCCCTCTCCGAGATGGGCGTTCGGGCGGGCGCGGTGCAGCTGAACATGCTGACCCCCCCGCTGGGCGGGTTCGCCCTGGCCAACACGGCCCAACTCGTCCCGCGCCCCCTGGCCCGGCTCTTCCCGGGCACCATGCCGGGCTACGACATGGGCTCGAGCTCTGACTTCCAGGCCGAGCTCGAGCGCACCACTCTGCCGGACAACATCAAGACCCGCATTTTCTACGGCCAGCGCGACGAGCTGATCGACTACACCCGGCCCGTCTTCAATCTGGTGCAGCAGAACCTGAGGGCCAGCGTGCACTATGTTCCGGATGCGGACCACATGCAGGTGATCGACGAGGTGGCCCGAGGCAACTTCACCGCCCGGCCCCTACCCTACCAGCCACTCGGTAGTTTCCAGGCCATGGTGAGCTTCTAACACGGTAGCTCTCCATCGGGGCGCGCGAGAGGCACGAGCATCGCCCTGCGAAGCTATCGAGGCGCGCGAGGCTGGCGAAGCCCCGCCAGCGTCAGGTCTGGTCGGCGCGTGGGTTGCGCAGCCGGGCCAGGAGCTGCGGGTCGGCCGCCTGGGTGGTGGGGTCCACCTGCTGGGGCTGCTGGCCCTTCTGGGCGTTCTGCTGCTCTTCCAGATTGTTGGCCACCTCGCCACCCTTGCGCTTGTGCAGCGTGGGACTGGCCAGGAGGGGCGAGTCGTCCAGCTTGCGGAAGCTGCGGAAATACGAGCCCGGCCCGATCTGGCCGGCCGACTGCACGTCCACGCTCTGGGTCGAGCCGGTGGCCCGGGTCTGCACGTCGTAGCTACCCGTTGCCCCTGCCCGTCCCTCGCCACTCTTAGCTGCATTCTGCAGCTGCTCGGGCTGCTGGACTCCCGGCTGTCCCTGCAGTTGCTGGGCAGCCTGCTGGGTCTCGGGCGAGAGCTCGACCTTGTCGGTCTCTTTGTCGTCGTCAGCCGGCTTGCCGGCGTCCGTGGGTTTTGTCTGCTGGGCCGGCTGGGTAGCCTGGGTCGGCTTGACCGCGGTCGCCGAGGGCGTGCTGCCCACCGCTCCGCCGCCAGGTGCCCCCGTCCCGCCGCCGCTCGATTTGGCTCCGCCCGCCTGGCCGGCAGGAGCCACCTGTCGAGGGGCGTCGGGTTTCCTGGTGGCATTCTGGCCTGCCTGGCCCTGGGCAGCCTGCTGGTTGGGCTGGACGGTTTCCTCCTTGATGTCCACGCGCCCGATGACGTCGCGTCCGCCGTGCAGCACGCCGGGCTCGGTGGAGGGGTTCCAGAAAGCCTTCTGTTGCTTCTTGGGTTGCTGGCTCTCCTGTACCGCGTTCACTCCGCCGCCGCCGGAAGGATCCTGAGGTTGGGCCTGCTGGCCCTGTTGCAGGTGCTGATCCACCCGCGGCTGCACCAGGCCCTGCAAGGCCTGCACCAGCGAGTCCACATCGCCGGTCTTGGCGATGCCTTTGTTGCCGATCTCGTCGAGCAGCTCGGCTGACATGGAGGTGGCGTCAAAGCCCGGATTCTCCGGGCTGGCCACCCGCGACACACCCTGGTCCTCGGCCGTCTTGGTGACGGCCTGCAGAGCCCGGTTGCGAAGCTCCGGGTTCTCCGTGAGCGGCCGTCTGTCCAGTTGGGCCGCTTCGGGTTGGGCAGGGGCGCCGGCCGTGGGGGTCTTGAGCAGCATACAGCGTTCCTCCAGATCGCATATCCCCCTGAAATCGATTCGAACTAGGGGTGGCTGGTAAACAGGTTGTGAATAGAACGTAACATTCTGGGGATTTGTATCGGATCGTTGCAGGCATGTAACAGATCGTCCCCGGGTCGGTCGATAGGGGCAGAGACACAGAGAGGAGCCTGACCCGAATGAACCGTGGATGGAATGCGATGCTGCTCGGCTTGATGGCCGCATTGACCCTGACTGCCGGCGCCGAGGAGCCGAGCGAGGCGTGCCAGCAGGGTGGAGGCCCGCGGGGCCAGATTCTGGACGCTTCGACGCCAACCAGGACGGCCAGCTCGACCAGGGCGAGCGCCAGTCGGCCCGCCAGGCTCGCCGCGAGCGCACGGGCCAGCAGAACGGCGACACTCATCAACGGTCGACGAATTGTGACTGCGACGGCAATCGACCAGGCCCGCGCGGCGGCCAGGGCAACAACTGGGAAAACCCGCCTGGACAGGTCGGCGGCCCGGGCATGAGCCCCGACCGCCCGGGCCGTTGCGGCAACGAAGGCAACCAGGGTCGCCCTCGGTTCGACCGGGGCGGCGGCTCCGGCCCGCGCGTCGGTCAGGGCAATCCGGGAAACCGGTCGGGTCAGGGTGCCATGGGCGGCAATCGCCGGATGAGCCGCCGCTGAAGTCCGTCAGGGCTCAGCACGAGCACTCGGGCAGAGTCGAAGAGCCGGAGCGAGGTAAGGCGAGACAGGGTGTCGTCGCTGAGGATTTGACCGCGCCTGTCGTCGCCAAGCTCGCTTCTCTCTCCAGGGTCGGGGACCTGTGACCAGGACTGCCCGGGGCCCGGCGGCGAACCGGCCCGGCTACAATGCGCTATCGCCTTGAGCTCGAGTATGACGGCACCCGCTACCGCGGCTGGCAGAGCCAGCCCGGTCAGCGCACCGTGCAGGCTGAGCTGCAGTCAGCCGCCGCTCGGGTGGCCGGCAAGCCCCCCGGCGACCTGCAGGGGGCCGGGCGGACCGACGCCGGGGTCCATGCCCTGGCCCAGGTGGCCCACCTCGACCTGGACGTCCGCCTGACCTCCGAGGCGCTGCGCTACCGGTTGAACGACGCTCTGCCGGCCGACATCGTCGTGACTGCGGCCGTGCCCGCGGCCCGTAACTTCCACGCCCGCCACGATGCCATCGCCCGGCGCTATCTCTACCAGATCGCCCGCCGTCCCAGCGCCTTCGGCAAGAAGCTGGTCTGGTGGGTGAAAGAGCCGATCGACCTGACCAGAATGCAGCAGGCCGCCCGGCCCTTCCCCGGAATGCGCGATATGCGCTCGTTCTGCGCCGATCCCGAGGCCCCCAACACCCGGGTCGAGATCCGCTCTCTAGAGCTGGCCGAATCCGGCCAGCTCATCCTGGTGCGCATCGAGGCCAGCCATTTTCTGTGGAAAATGGTGCGACAGATCGTGGGCGTTCTGGCCGAGGTGGGCCGGGGTCGGCTGGAGTCAACCGAGGTGGAGGGTTTCCTGCAGGCCCCTTCCCGGCGTCCGGCCGAGCTGACCGCGCCGCCCTCCGGGCTCTTCCTGGAGCGCGTCCTCTACGGAGCCGAGCAGCCCGGCCCGCTTGAGCCGGTCTTGCGGGTCCGGTGAGAGACGCCGTTTCTTGGGAGCGGTCGGTAACTCGGGCGCCGCCGCGGCGCGTGTACAACCCATCCGCGCCCAGCTGGTGCGGCTCGACCCCGGCGGCCTTCGCCACGGGTCGGGTCACGACGGCGGATTCACGTTCTCGTGAGACGACATGATGCTCGCAGGCGGCACCTTCGAGCCAGGAGCCAGCGACCCGCGGCCGTTGTCAGAAAATCCTTGACCGAATCCGGGCCTGTCTCGACCTCAGGAGACCGAGCAGACCTCGTCTACACTCCGTCGAGGCGGGGCAGGCACGTGTCCCCCGTAGCCCAGCCGCAGCAGCACCTGGGGATGGTCCACCCCGCTCTGCTCGCCCACGTGGGCTCGCCTCGAGGCGCGCCGGGTGACGGCCATGAAGGGTGACCAGCTCAGCCCCCGGGCCCGCGCGCTGAGAGCCACCGCGGCCAGGCACTCGCCGCATGCCAGCCACTCCAACACCCCTTCCCGGGGCGCGCCAAGCACCACGAGTACGGGAGCTTCGCGGGCCATCTGGCCCTGGCTCTCGGCGATGCGCTCGGCCGGGCTCCACATCGGCAGCAGTCGGGGGGCCAAGAAGGCCAGGAAGGGCGGCAATCCCAGTCGATAGGCCAGCAGCTCCTCAGCCCCTTCCCAGCCGGCTAGCTCGCGGCGAAAACTGGCGTTGCTCCACTGCTCGCGGGCCGCCTCCTCGACCCGGCGGCTGATGGCCTGACGCCCGGTATCATCGCGTACCAGGCCTACCTGAATGGGGCCGCAGTAGGACTTGAATCCGCGGGGGAAGCCACCCAGGACGGGCCGGGTGACGGCGCGCAACAGGGCCGGGGTGGGCGTATCCACCCGGAAGGGGCGCAAATCCATCCTCAGGTAGGGGAGGGCGGCGAATTCTGGCTCCCAGTCGAACTCGCACTCCAACGAAGAGCGGGTGAGCGAGGCCAGGGGGCGCTCAGAGCTGGCCGAGACGCTCACTTCCAGGCCCTCTCCCACCGACCAGGCGGCCAGTCGCAGGCAGAAGAGGGCCGCCCCGCAGGCCAGGGTCAGCTCGCGCCGCTCGGGGTCGGCCACGCTCAGGTGCCGGCTCGAATCGGGCCAGAGCTCCAGAGCCTCGCCCTTGAGCACGAACTTCCAGGGCTGGCTGTTGTGGCTGGAAGGGGCCAGCACGGCGTAGCGCATGAAGTGCTGCCACTGATCGCGCAGCGTCCCGTGGCGGGGATAGTCCTCGCGGCGCGTCAGCCAGGGGCAGTCAAAGGAGTCCTTCGGCAGCGGACACCTCCTGAAAGCGCCTCATCTGCAGAGGCGTGATGAGCTTGTGCCCCTTCAGGGCCTGGGCCAGGCGATTGACATCGCGGTAGTGGTGGGTGACCATGCCGATGCTGGCGGCGGGGGGCAGGTTGTCGGCATTGTCGTCCACCATGATGCACTGATACGGGCTGACGCGCGCCTGGCGGGCGGCCAGCTTGAATATCTCCGGGTCGGGCTTGCGCATTCCCACGAAGCAGGAGAGCACGCAGGGGTCGAAGGGCACGTAGATCCCCTTCTCGATGAGGATCTCGGCGTGGTCCTGGATGGTGTTGGAGACCGCCCCCACGATAAACCCGTTCCGGGCCATGGCCTGGCACAAAAAGAGCAGGGGGCGGTTGGGCGCCAGCGAGTCCAGCATCAGGTTGCGCCACAGGTTCTGAAAGTGGCGCGGTCGGGGTCGCCGTCCCTCGCCGGTCCGCAGCAGCGTCTGCCCGATGCCGTCCCAGAACTCGAAGCTGTTCAGCCTACCCATCTCCAGATCGCGCACGCGGGTCATCAACTCGCGCTTCATGGGCTCGTCCGAGCCGAACAGCGTCTGAGCGCGCTCGAGGTAGCGCTCCAGACCGGCCCCGATTACCACCCCCCCGATGTCAAACATGACGGCTTTCATGGCGGGCTCGGTAGGTCGATTCGGAGAGTCTTGAGCAGGTCGTCGCGGGCGGCCGAGGTGGCCGCGGTGGAGCCATTGAGCGAGTTGATGTCGCTCTGGCTCAGGTCCATGCGGGCCGAGAAGACATACTCGTGGAAGCGGGCGCAGAAAGCGCGCACGGTCTCGTCGGGGGTGTTCTTGGCGGAGCTGGTGACCTCGGCGATGCGGGTGCCCCGAAAGTCGGATAGGGTGGCCGACAGCCCGGCTGCCCCTTCGGTCACGTGCACCTTGAAGCCGTTGGAATCCGAGAAAAAGCGCGGGGAATCGCGCAGATAGCCCGCCGCGCGCGAGGCCTGAGAGCCGCCGCTGGAGGTCACCGCAACCGGCAAGCGGATTCCCAGCCGCCTGAACATGGCGCCGTCGAGCTGGAAGGTCTTGTCGAAATGGCCCAGAGCGTCCTGGCGCTTGCCCTGGCGCCAGAGCGTGTCGCCCAACTCGGCTTCCATGCGGGCCCGCAGCAGCATCTGGCTGGGAGCGAGATCGGTCAGCGCCTTCTCCAGCGCCTGGCGGGCTCTGTCGCGGCTGCCCCCCAGCCACTCCCCCTCAGCCAGCACGGCCTGCAGGTACGGCTTCTCCACCTCCAGGGTGGTGGGCTTTTTATCGTGGAAGATGCGGTCGATCTGGGCGGCCACCACCCCGGTGCCGAACAGGTTGTTCACGTCGGGCAACATCCAACTGGCATAGAACGAGCCCGTCTGGTGGCACTGGACCCCGGCCGGAAGCCCGCCTTCGTCCACCACCAGGGCAGCCGTGCGGTCGGTGATCTGATCCAGCTCCTGGGTCAGGTTGACGAGCTGGGCGCCCAGCTCGAACCAGCGCGTCCAGGTGCTCCAGCTCATCTCCTCGCGC